>Ga0247757_10000262_pt1 | contig 44149 bp, 33 predicted proteins | sample UWRJL126311R4_FD_180929 | JGI IMG/M metagenome (GOLD analysis project Ga0247757, IMG submission 180929) | Plant litter microbial communities from Arlington Agricultural Research Station in Wisconsin, United States - UWRJ-L126-311R-4 | ecosystem: Environmental > Terrestrial > Plant litter >... | reverse complement strand
GCACGTGATCGCGATGACGGATGGTGTGGCGCTGCGCGAGCTGATCGAGCGTGAGCGCCCGCACTTCGTGGTGCCGGAGATCGAAGCGATCGCCACCGACACGCTACGTGAAATCGAGTCTGCGGGGCTGACGCAGGTGATCCCGATGGCACGCGCGACGCAGCTGACCATGAACCGCGAAGGCATTCGCCGTTTGGCAGCTGAAACCCTGGGTCTGCCGACATCGCCCTATCGCTTCGCCGAGAGCTTGGAAGAGTTGCAAGCCGCGATCGATAGCGGCATCGGCTACCCGTGTTTCGTCAAGCCGGTGATGTCCTCGTCTGGCAAAGGGCAATCGCTGCTCAAAGGGCCGGATGACGTCGCCGCCGCGTGGCAGTACGCGAGTCAGGGCGGCCGCGTGAACCAGGGCAAAGTGATCGTCGAGGGCGCGATTGCGTTCGACTATGAAATCACCCTGCTAACCGTGCGCGCGCTCGGCCCGAGCGGTCGAGTCGAGACCTATTTTTGCGAGCCCATTGGGCACGTGCAAGTCAAGGGCGACTACGTCGAGAGCTGGCAGCCGCACGCGATGTCCCCCGCTGCACTCGAGCGCTCGCGCGAGATCGCGCGCGCCGTGACCAACGACTTGGGAGGCCGCGGCATCTTTGGGGTCGAGCTGTTCGTGCGCGGTGATGAAGTATGGTTCTCCGAGGTGAGCCCGCGCCCGCACGATACGGGGCTCGTGACCCTGTGTTCGCAGCGGCTCTCCGAGTTCGACCTGCACGCGCGTGCGATCCTCGGCTTACCGGTCGACGTGAGCCTGCGTCGCCCCGGCGCCAGTGCGGTCGTGTACGGCGCCCTAGACGAAACGGCCATCGCGTTCGAAGGGGTGGACGAAGCGTTGCGCGTGCCCGAGAGTGATTTGCGCCTGTTCGGCAAACCCGAAGCGTTCACGCGCCGCCGTATGGGCGTCGCGCTGGCCAATGCCGACGACGTGAGCGAGGCCCGAGTACGCGCCAAAGAGTGCGCGTCGCGTGTGAAGCCGGTGTCTCAGAAGGCGTAGCCTGCCTCTGGAAGCCGAGGCGCGCCGCCGAAGGCTGAGGGGGCTGGGCAGTAGTTGGTGATCATCAACCCAATCAAATCTGTCGGGCAGTTGGCGGAGCGGCTATCCTGAGGCCATGAAAACCGCTTGGGTCGCCGGAGCTTCGGGTCTCGTGGGCTCGCATTTGCTTTCACTGTTGCTCGATGACTCGAAGGTCGAGCAAGTGGTTTCGCTCGGGCGCAAACCGCTCGCGATCGCGAACCCCAAGCTCGTACAACGCGCGGTCGACTTTGCGGCGTTGGATGCCCAGGGGTTGCCTGCGCCGGAGGTTGCGTTCTGCGCGCTGGGCACGACGATCGGCAAAGCGGGTAGCCAAGAGGCGTTTCGCGCCGTCGATCACGATGCGGTGCTGGCATTTGCGCGGGCCGCATCGGCCGCGGGGGCGCGTTGCTTCGCGCTCGTCAGTAGTTTTGGCGCGGATCGCAAGTCTCGCGTCTTTTACAGCCGTGTGAAGGGCGAGACCGAAACCGATTTGCGCACGTTCGGCTTTGCATCACTCGCGATTGCGCAGCCAGCTCTGTTGCTCGGTGATCGCGCGGAGTCGCGACCGGCGGAGCGCGCCATGATCGTGGCCTCGCGTTTCCTCGGAGGTTTGCTGAAGCCGTTCGCCTGGCGCCCGATCGAGGCAGAAGTCGTCGCGCGGGCCCTGGTGAGGGTTGCGCATGACCCGCCGCCCGGCGCTCGCGCCTATCCCTCGAGCGAACTGCAAACCTTGGGCGCCCCCTGACAAGTGCCCCATTTCAAGCGGCGCTGCACACGCGACGCAAAAAGCGCACCGTGGCTCACGATTCGGTTGCCAAGTCGGACGCGTGGCTCCAGGAGTGAAGACTGATGGAAGCTTCGATCGCCGGCCCTCGAGACTCACGAGCCGTGAAGCTCGGAGCCGTGGCCGCGGTCGTGGTGCTGCTGGTGGTCGCGCAGCGCTTGGGCATTCTGCAGCTGTTCTCGGATCCTTCCGGGATTGCGCACCTGCTCCGTGACCTGGGTGGCTGGGGCTACGTCGTGTTCCTGGTCTCTTACACGTTGCTGCAGCCATTCGGCGTGCCGGGCACCGTGTTCGTCATGGCCGCCCCCTTGATCTGGCCTTGGCCCGTTGCGTTCGCCCTGTCCATGGCGGGCACCATGGCCGCGAGCGTGGTCGGCTTTTCGTTCGCACGCTTCGTTGCGCGTGATTGGCTCGAGCGCCGGCTGCCCGCGCGCTTCCACAAGTACGACGACGCATTGGCGGCGCGCGCGTTCACTACGGTTGCCCTGTTGCGCTTCGTGTTCTGGATGCCGCAAATGTTGCACACGTTCTTGGGCCTATCCAAGGTCGGCTTTTGGACGCACATCTGGGGCTCTCTGGTCGGTTATGCGATTCCGCTATTCTTGGTCAGCTTCTTCGGTGAAAAGCTGTTCGAGCTGATGCGCACTACCCCGCCCAGCGTTTGGATCGCGATTGCGGTTGGCCTGGCCCTGACCGCACTCACGGTGTGGATGATTCGCCGCCGCCGCAGCGTGGCCTGAGTGGAGTGATCGGGCTGATGTGAAGCCGTAGCGCCGATGGCGGCGTTCTCGCGCCGAAAAGATACTTTGTGTGCACAGTATCTTTTCGGTTTGCGAACGGTCACCGAGTGTTCGGTTTGCGAACGGTCACCGAGTGTTCGGTTTGCGAACGGTCACCCAGTGTTCGGTTTGCGAACGGTCACCGAGTGTTCGGTTTGCGAACGGTCATCGAGCGTTCGAGCGTTCGGTTTGCGAACGGTCACCGAGTGTTCGGTTTGCGAACGGTCACCGAGTGTTCGGTTTGCGAACGGTCATCGAGTCGGCGGCGGCGCGCGTGACTGGTGAAGCCGACGAGCGCGCCTATTTACCCGACGGAAGCTTGCCCTCCACGCCCTTCACGTAGAAGTTGATCCCGAGCAGCAGCTTGTCGTCGGCCTTCTCGCCGTCCTTCACGACTTCCTTGCCGGCTTGGTCTTTGATGCTGCCTTTCCAGATGGTGAACGAGCCATCCTTCAGGCCCTTCTTGATCTCTTCGATCTTGGATTTGATTGCCGCGGGCACTTTGTCGGAGATGGCCACCAGATCGATCGCGCCGTCTTTCACGCCCCACCAGGTCTGACCTGTCTTCCAGGAGCCATCGAGGGCCTGTTGGATGGCGTTCTTGTAGTAGGGCGTCCAATTGATCACGGCCGAGGCGAGGTGCGCGTTGGGGCCGAACTTGATCATGTTCGAGTCCCAGCCGAACGCGAATTTGCCGGCTTTTTCCGCGGTTTGCAGCACGGCGGACGAATCCGTGTTTTGCATCAACACGTCCGCGCCTTGGTCGAGCAGGGCTTGGGCGGCTTCGCCTTCCTTCGGCGGGTCGAACCATTTCCCGACCCAGACGACCTTCGTTTTGATGTCGGGCGTGACGCTCTGGGCGCCGAGCGTGAACGAGTCGATGTTGCGGATCACTTCTGGGATCGGAATCGAACCGACCACGCCGAGGGTTTTCGATTTGGTCATCGCGCCGGCGACCACGCCGGCAAGGTAGGCGCCTTCGTACGTGCGTGAGTCGTACGTGCGGAGATTGGCGGCGGTTTTGTAACCGGTGGCATGCTCGAAGTGCACGTTCGGGTGGTCGCTCGCGACTTTGAGCATCGGTTCCATGTAGCCGAAGGTCGTGCCGAAGATCAGCGTGTTGCCCTGGTCGACCATGTCGCGAATGACACGCTCCGCGTCGGCGGCTTCGGGCACGTTCTCGACGAAGCTGGTCTTCACTTTGCCGGCGAATTCGGCTTCCGCTTCCCTGCGCGCTTTGTCGTGCGCGAACGTCCAACCCGCGTCTCCGACCGGGCCGACGTACGCAAACGCGATCTTCAGCGGGCCCGCGGCGGGCTTGGCTTCCGCGGGCTGCGCGGCGGCCGCCGCAGTGGAAGCCGCGGGTACGGCGTCGCCGCTGGGCTTCTTGCTGCATGCGCCGAGCGCCAAAAAGGCCAGAGCCAAAGCCGAAGTCGAAGCCGAGGAACGGGAAAGGTGAGCGCGATCGATGAAACGAAGCATATTTTTCAGGCTCCCGGGTAGAAGGGTTTTCCGAGCGAGGTAGGCATGTTTGCAGCGATCCACCGTGGATTGCGCGAGATCAGCACGAGCACGAGGATGGTGGCGAGGTAGGGCAACGCGGTCAGCAACTCGACCGGCAGGTTCACGCCGCGGCCCTGCATGTGCAGCTGCAGCATGGTGACGCCGCCGAACAGGTAAGCGCCCAGCAACGCCCGCGCGGGTCGCCAGGTTGCAAAGGTGGTGAGGGCGAGAGCGATCCAACCCTTGCCGGCGATCATGCCCTCGACCCAAAGCGGAGTAGACACCACGGACACGAACGCGCCCGCGAGCCCAACGAGCGCGCCGCCGGTCACGACCGCGGCCAGACGGATCGAGCGCACCGGGTAGCCGAGCGCTTGGGCCGACTCGGGTGACTCTCCCACCGCGCGCAGAACCAAGCCGGCCTTGGAGCGAAACAAGAACCAAGACAATGCGACGGCCAGCAGCGCCGCCACGTACACTAGGTAGTGGTGGGTAAAGAGCACGGGGCCCAAGATGGGCAGCTGCGATAGGCCTGGGATGCCGCGTTGAGTCGCGACCGCCAAGCTCTCTTGCGTGTAGCGGATGCCGACGAAGGCCGAGAAACCGCCGCCGAACAGCGACAGGGCCAGGCCGGTCGCGTATTGGTTGGCGTTCAACCAAATCACCAAGAAGCCGAAAAATGCGGCAAATAGCGCAGCGGCGCCGGCTCCGGCCAAGAGCGCGATGGCGTCGTTCTTGGTGGCCAAGGCGGTGGCAAAGCCCGTGACCGCGGCGATCAACATCAGGCCTTCGGCGCCCAAGTTGATCACGCCCGAGCGCTCGTTGATGATCAGGCCGAGCGCGGCCAACAGCAGCGGCGTGCCCGAATCGATCGACGAGGCCAAGAGCAGGAGCAGCTCGTTCACTTGCTCACCGCCTGGCGCGGCCCCGCCGCCACGATGCGCAGCTTGTTCTTGACGAAGGTGTCGCACGTGAGCAGCGAGAACAACAGCAACCCTTGGAAGACCCCCGTGATCGATTTGGGCAAGCCGAGGCGCGATTGGGAGAGCTCACCGCCGATGAAGAACATGCTCATCAACACCGAAGAGAGCGTGACGCCGAGCGGGTCGAGCCGGCCGACGAACGCCACGATGATCGCGGCGAATCCGTAGCCCAGGGGAACGTGAGTCGTGAGCTGGCCATCGGGGCCGGCCACTTCGAGCGCGCCGGCCAAGCCGGCGAGGGCGCCCGAGACCAAGAGCGGTAGCCACAGCGCGCTGCGCGAGGAAAAGCCCGCGTAGCGCGCGGCCGCGGGGGAAAGCCCCGCGACGTCGAGCCGGTAGCCGGCGTAGCTCTTGTGCATGAACAACGCGCACGCGGCGGCGCTGAGCAACGCCAAAAGCACGCCGATGTTGGCGCGCGAACCTTCGATCAAGCGCGGGATGCGCGCGCCCGAGAGGAAGGTGATGGTTTGCGGGAAATTATAGCCATTCGGGTCTTTCCACGGGCCGTTGACCAGATACCCGAGCAGCTGTTCGGCGACGTACACGAGCATCAGACTGACCAAAATCTCGCTCGCGTTGCCGCGATCACGGAGTACGGCCGTGATGCTCGCCCACAGCGCGCCGCCCAGCGCGCCCGCAATCAGTAACGCAATCACCAGCCCCGTCCCGCTCTCCGGCGTGGCCCGCAGGGCGACCCAGGTCGCAAAGATGCTACCGAGGATGAACTGCCCTTCTGCGCCGATGTTCCACACGTTGGAGCGAAAGCACAAGGAGAGCCCCAAGCCGATCAAGAGCAAGGGTGTGGCTTTGATCGATAGCTCGGCGACTGCACGTGCGTTCTTGATCGGCTCGATGAAGAACATTTGCAGGCAGCTGAGGGCGTCTTTGCCGAGCAGCAGGAACAGCAGCACGCCGAGCGTCACCGTGATGGCCAACGCCAACACGGGCGAGGCCAACGCGAGCCAGCGAGCGGGTTCGGCGCGGGGCTCGAGCTTGATCAAGCGTGCCCTTCCTGTGCGACGGACCCCGACGCCTTCGGCCAGAGTCCGCTCATCCATTCGCCGATCAACGAGCGGTTGGCGTCGCGCGTGGCGATCGGCGGGGACAAGCGCCCCGCGGCCATCACGCACAAGGTGTCGCTCAGCTCGACCAGTTCGTCGAGCTCTTCACTGACCAAAAGCACGGCCGAGCCGGCATCCCGCAACTTGAGGATCTCGCCGCGGATTTGCGCGGCGGCGCCGACGTCCACACCCCAGGTCGGTTGCGCCACAATCAGCACTTGCGGTGCGGCATCGATTTCCCGCCCGACCACGTATTTTTGCAGGTTGCCGCCCGACAAACTACGCGCGGCGACGGCCGGCCCGGGCGCCTTGACCGCGAAGCGCTGAATCAAATGCTTGGCCAACTCGCGGAGCGGTCGCTTCTGCAGCAACACACTCGGTGGCAACGTCGACTTGCGCGTCAGGAGCGCGTTGTTGGAAAGCGAGTGGCTGGGCACGGTCGCGCGGCCGAGTCGCTCTTCGGGCACGAAGTGCAGACCGAGCTTGCGACGTTGCGCGGGGCCGAGCATCGTCACCGGTTGGTCGAGCAGCTGCATCGAACCTCGGCCTGCGCGTAGGTCTTCACCCGAGAGCGCGGCCAGGAGCTCGGCTTGCCCGTTGCCCGACACGCCCGCGATGCCCAAGATCTCGCCACTGCGCACGCTGAAGCTGAGCTCCTGCAGGGCCGTACCGTATTCGCTCGGCTTCTCGCGACTCAGGTCTTTGACCTCCAAGAGTACACGCCCCGGCGCGAAGGGCCGGTGTTCGAGGCGCGGCGGTTCGGCGCCGATCATCAGCCGCGAGAGGCTGGCATTGCTCTCGTCCGCGGGCCGGCTCACTTCACCCGTCACCTTGCCCGCGCGCAGGACCGTGCACGAATCACACAGGGCGCGGATCTCGTCGAGCTTGTGGCTGATGTACAAAATCGAGCAACCGTCTTTGGCCAACCGGCGCAAGGTCACGAACAAATCCGCCACCGCTTGCGGGGTGAGCACGCTCGTGGGTTCGTCCAAGATGAGCAACTTGGGTTCAGTCAGCAGCGCGCGCACGATCTCGACCCGCTGCCGTTCGCCGACCGACAGGGTATGCACGGGTCGCTCGGGATCGACCTCGAGTCCATAAGCTTTACCCAGCTCGCGGATGCGCGCGGCGACCTTGGCGCGCGAGGGTTCGTCGAGGCCCAGCCAAACATTTTCGGTCACGGTTAGCGACTCGAAGAGCGAGAAGTGCTGGAAGACCATGGAGATGCCGAGCCGCCGCGCTTGCTCGGGGCTGGCCACACGCAGCGGCTGACCGTGCCAGAGGATGCGGCCGGAGTCGGGTTGAACCGCGCCGTAGATGATTTTCATCAACGTGGATTTGCCCGCGCCATTCTCGCCGAGGACGGCGTGGATCTCCCCTTCGCCCACCTTCAAGCAAACGCCGTCGTTTGCCCGAACCCCGGGATAGGCCTTGCTGATGTCTTGGAGCTCGAGCCTCAATGCCCGCGCATGGTGGCGCGCCGGTCATGTCCGGCCGGTTTCATGAGCCGAGATTCGGCGATCTACTCGTGCCTTTGGGACGAACGCGGGGGGGGCAAGCGCGCGCTGGTTCCTTCGGAGCATTTCCACGAGGGCAGCGCGTCGGCTCTACGAATGCAGTCGCTCGCCAATGCGATCTGGTCGGGTGCGGCGTGCAGACCATCGCGCGAGGTTTGGATGCCGTGGCTCAGATCCAGCACTCGAGGCACTGCCGCGAGTAGCGTCAGCCCGGAGGCGGCAAGCAGCAGGCTCGGCCGTTCCGTCCACGCGAGTACGGAAATCGCAGCCGGCACCAACGTGAGCGGCACGAAGAACACGAAACGCCCCGTGAGCTTGTCCGTGATCTGCGTCACGTTGAAGAGCGCGAATAAAGTGAACGCGGCGCTGGCCACGAACAATACTCTCAGCGCGAGGGCCGAGCGAATCGGCTCGGGCAGAGCACTCGCGCGCAGTCCGTTCCACGCGGCAAATGCGAGCAGCGCGGCGAGGGGGGCGGCGATCCAAGGTTGCTTGATCAGCAACGTGGACGAACCGCCGATGACTTGCACGAGGTAGCTGAGCGGGCGATAGGCGGCGACGCCCGCCCCGAGTTGATGACTGCCGCTCTGCTCGAGCACCGAACGAGAGATCAGCCATGGCACCAGCGCCAGGACGAGCGCGAGCAAAGCGCCGAAAATGCGCGCGCTCGGGCTGACATTTCTAGCCAAAAGTACGATGAAAACCGCCGCGGCGACGAAGGCCACCGAGCTCGTGTGGGTGAGCATCAAGAGCATGCCCAGCGCGCCGATGCCGGCGCACTGCCGGAGCAACTGCGCGCGGTCGACCGCGCTCCAGGTTCGTTCTACGACTCCGATCAGTATCGGCAGCAGCACGTACTTCAAGTTGTCGGCGCGGATGCAGTCGTAACGCGTCGCGACGAAGATCGCGACGAAAGACGCTTGCGCATAGCCAGCCAACCAAACGTAGTGATTGGCAGGCGGCGCGTCGCGCCAGCTGAGCGCCAAAGCCAGGCGAGTCCACGCCAGGGTGGCAAGCCCCGCCAACGCGCTTTGGGCGGCGACCAAGACCTTACCCGAAACACCGAACAGCGCTTGCCACGCGGCGAGGTAGCAAGAGTACAGCGGCGGCCATTCCTTGATCGGTTGGTCGTTCGAGAACAGGCGGTAGCCGCGCTGATCGAGCAGTGACACCGAGCCCTGCCAAAACGCCCAACTGTCGGGCGCCATCCACACCGCGTTCCGCAAAATGAACCAGTTCAGCAGCGCGCTGGCCAAGCCGGCGACGACGCACACGAGCCAAATCAGGCGAGCTGGTTTCATGGTCGAACTCCCTCGTTAGTCCACTCGGGCTTTCTGGTACACGCGAACCCAGTCGACGGCGAGCGCCTGCGGGAACGCCGAGTCGTCGATGCCGTAACGGCCGGCCCAACCGTCCCCAATGGCCAAGTTCAGCAAGATGTGCGCAGGCCCGGCCTGCGTGCCGTCAGCATACACCCAGCGAAAAGTGCTGGTCACGACCTTTGTTCCATCTACATACACGGTGAGGTCGCGTGGCGTCCACTCTGCGCCGATGGTGTGAAAGCCTTCGTCGAAGTTGAACGGCGCGAAATATTCTTTGATGCGCGTCGAGAACTTCTCATGGAAAAACGTGAACTGAGTGGGCTCACCGGGCGTATCCGTCGTACTGATGTGGATCTGGTTGGGTTTGTCTTCTTTGCCGTTGTTCACGTACTCGAAGATGTCGATCTCGGGTGGCCAGCTGAAACGGCCGCTGTCGGACACGTCGGAATTGAGCCAAAACGCCGGCCAAACGCCGAGCCCCTTGGGCATTTTCACGCGCGCTTCCAGAAAACCGTAGGTGAGCGTGAAATCCGAACGGATCATGCCCGACTCGTAGTTCGCGCCGGACGGTTGGCTGAGCTTGAGTCGGGTTGCGGTCAGGTTCAATGCCCCGCCCGCGAAGCGATGGTTGCCGTTGTCCGCGTAGCGCTGATTTTCTTTGTTCAGGTGATCGAGCGTCTCCCCCGAATAGATGTAGCGGGTGAACCATTTGCGCCGGTCGAGCTCGTTGCCGTTGAACTCGTCGTTGAAGACCAGCCCATAGCCCTCGGGTACGAACGACCCCGCCCACGAACTGACGGGCTGAGTTTGCGGCAACGGCTCACGCATGCGCAGCGACAAGGCGCTCAGCTCCACTTCGGCCTGTTTGGTTTCGACGAACAGCTCGGCGGCACCCACGTAGGCGGGCGCCGTGAACTCGAGTTGGTACGGCCGCATGGCATCGCCCTTCACGAACTCGCGGAAGGTGCGAAACGAATTCGACTCTTTGGGCTCCCGGAACCTGACCCCGACGCTCACCTCGCCCGTGCCGAGGGCGCGTGCGCTGAAGCTCAAGCGATACGCGCGGCGGGCCACGAGCAAATTGGGCGCGAGCTTTCGCGTCTGATTGACGGCGCTCGAAAACGCGCCTCCGGAAGGGCGCAAACCAGTTCCGGTCGCGCCGGCCGCGCGCCAGGCGCCCGCGTCACTGGCGAGCGCGGGAACGAGCTCTCGCTCATCCACCGTGTAGCTGGCTTGAATGACGGTGGGTGCCGTGCTTTTGCTGCGTTCGAGAAGACGAGCGGCGTCCTTCAGCGGCGCGCTCGACTTGTTACCCGCCGAAGGTTTGCTCGCCACTTGGCAGGCCATCGACAGCACACAGCCGAGCAGTAGCGAGGGCTTCACGAGAGCGGCTCCGGTGGTCGGCTCTGTCGGCCGAGTGCGCTCAAGCCGGTTTCAGCCGGCGCGCTCAACACGGTCGTGGGAATGACTTTGGCTGACGGACGCAGAGTCAACCACGGAGCGCGGAGCAGCAAGGCCGTGCACGCGGTTTTCAAGCGAGGCTCGACGACGAACGCGACGAAACTCGCGAGCGCGAGCACGAACAGCAGGGTGATCGCGATCGCCCCGAGCAGCCCCGTGCGCGGTTCCAAGCGATTGATCAGGATGTAGCCAATCGTACCGTGGAGCAGATAGAGCGGGTAAGAAATCATGCCCAAGCGTCGTAGCTCGTTCTCCACCGCGGGGCGAAAGCGAAAGCGCATGCTGAATACGAGCAGCGCGATCGAGCTCGTGAGCACCAGCCCGACGATCCAGGGCGAGTAGTCGGGCGCGATTCGGAAGCGATATTGCGCGTCTTTCAGCTCGAGTTGCAGGCCGACGGCGAAGGCGGCCAGTGCCAACGTCGCGTCGGAAAGCTTGAAGGCCCTGGTCTTGAGCCGAAATAGCATCATGCCCAGGATGAAGAAGCCGGACCACTGAGTGACCAGCGCGTAGCGCAGCATGCGCAGATCCAAGACGTACTCGTTGAGCAGCGTGAGCCCGAACCAGGCCCAAATGCAGGCGGTCTTGCGGCTTCGCAGCCAAGGGATGCTCAAGCCGAGCGCAACGAACGCGTAAAACTGACACTCGCTGACGATTGTCCAATACACCCCGTCGATGAACACGAGGCCAAATCGACGCGGATCGACGATCGCGTGGGCCAAAAACTGAGGCAGCGTGACGTAGAAGTGCGGGTCACGCGCCGCGATCGCGACGCAGGTCGTCAAACAGACGCAGAAGATGAAGGTCGGGTAAACGCGCAACCAGCGCCGCCAAGCAAAGTCGAAGGGCTTCGCCCCCTCGGCCGACCAGGCGATGACGAAGCCGCTGATCACGAAGAAGACGTTGACGCCCAGGTAGCCGTAGCGCGTCCAGGCGCCGAGACTCGGGCGATAGGTGTCGAGGTACTGGTGGATCACTCCGCCGTGAAAACCGAAGTGGAAGATCACCACACACGCGGCGGCGATCAGTCGCGCGAGGTCCAGCGTGGGGACTCGGAGCGGCTTGGATTCCATGCTCATTTTGCCGCGCTCGAGAGAGGAGTGCCGGTTTCCACCGCGGCCACGCTGGAGTGCTCGCGTTGCCGGCCGACCGCGGACAGCGCGAATTTCAGCACGCCATTCAGTAGCGAGCGGTCCAAGAGCGTCAGCACCGCGATGAACACCGCGCCGCCGAGTCCGGCCATGATGATCAGGCGAACGAGCGGTGCCAAGGTTTGCGGCAGCGCCGAGCGCGCGCCCAGCAATGCGGCGGCCATGACCGCCGAACACAGCAGCGGCACCACCACGCCGCGGAATTGATCGACGGTGCCGAGCGCGGTCGCATTTTTGGTCAGGCGGCTCATGACCGGCAGCGCAACCAGCTCGCGGGCGACCCAGATGCCCACGGCCCAGCCCAGCGTAGGCACCTTCGAGACGAAGATTGCCGCCACCACGAACGCCAATTCGATGCCTTTGCCGATCAGCAGATCACGCGGACGCCCGAGCGCGGTGAGCAGAGGCCCGACCATCAAGCGCGGCGCTTGCACCAAGACCAAGAGCGCGAGCACGGTGATGTACGGCGCGCTGGGCAGCCATTTGGCGCCGAAGAGCACGCTCACGACCTCGGGCGCGGTCACTGCGACCCCCACGAACAGTAGATAGAGCGCCGCGCACACGAAGCCGGTGGACGCTTGAAAGGTGCGTTTCAAGCGCGGCCGATCGCCCTGTAAACCGGACAGCATGGGCAAGGCGACCTGGGTCACGGCCGTCGAAGCAATGGCCCAAAACACGTCCACCGCGCGGAAGCTCAGGTTCAAGTAGCCGGCAAAGGTCACGCCCAGGTACAGGCCGGTAAGCACGGTGAACAGGCGCTTCACGCCGAAGTTCAAGAACAGCGCGCCAACGGCATACACCCCGAAGGAGGTGAGCTCTTTGAGCTCTTGGCGCGCAAAGCGCAGCCGCGGGCGTTCGTCGCACGTCTTCCACAAAATCAACGAGCCCACGAATTGAATCAGCACTTGTTGCGCAACCAGACCCCAGACGCCGGCGCCGAGCGCAACCAACGCGACCCCCCCGAGTGCGCCACTGAAGCGCCCCACCAGCGAGCGAATCGCGAGTGGACGAAATGATAGCTCTCGCCGCTGGCGGGCCACGATGGTCGCGCTGAGGCTGGCGGCGGGTAGGCACAAGGCCATGCTGCACAGGACGAGCGCCGCGCCGGGATTCCCGACCATGCGCGCGAACAACGGTGAGAATAGACAGCACAGTAAGAGCAAGCCGAATCCGAGCGCGACGCTGAAGCTGAACGCCGTATCGAAGTGCTTGTTCGTCGCTTGCGGGCGCTGCACGAGTGCGTCGTGAAAGAGCATGGTGACGACCACTTGCAACAGCTCGATCAGCGCCAATACGATCGAAAATAGGCCGAATTCTGCCATCGACAGCAGGTGCGTGTAGATGATCAGCGTGCCCATGGAGATCAGCGACAAGCCGATGTTCTCCACCAAGCTCCACAGCGCGGAACGTGCGGTCTTGCCGGTATCCATGCTCAGGGGCTGCCTTGCAGATTGGGCAGTGCGCGTAGCCGGCGCAGGGCGTTGCGCACGGGGACGGCGACCGTGTGGCGTTTGAAGCGCAGCCGAATCAACTCACGCGCCGCGATTGCCGGCGCGACGCTCAATAGGCCGAACCATGCGCCGTGAGCCAGGCTGAGCTTGAGTGGGTACTTCTCGGCGCGCAGCACGTGCCAAGCGGCTGCGAGCAGCCGACTGGCGGACTCGGTCGCATCGCCCGCGTAACTGAGACCCATTTTGCGGGCCATCAAGCGATAGTTCACGAACGCGATTTCATGGTCGAGCACGTTGCCCGTGGGCACGGGCACCCCGCGTGTCCGAGCGTGCTTACGCATGTGCTCGATCTCCGCCTGGCGGTGCGAGATGCGGTAGGGCAGGCGGTCGATGTCCGTGCCACCACTCGACCACATGTTGCTCGAATGAATGCGATACGCGCCGAGCACCTCGGGGACGGTCACGACGTCGCCATACACGGGCGCGACGGTGTTGAGCGTGCCATCCGGACCGTGGTCGACTGACAACGGGAAGATGTGCGCGACGAACCAGCGAGAATAGGCGTTGCCGACGGTCACCGGCCAGCGGTACGTGCCCGTGAGTCGAAAGGCCTCTCGAACGCGTGCCGCATCGTAGCTCGCGTCGAAGTTGCAGAACTTCCGACCCAGGTCTTTGCCCTCGGAGTCGATGATTCGTAGGTCGTATTGAACCTTGGCGCACGCGGGAGACCAGTGTTCGGCGACACGCGTGAGCGCCTGGGGCTCGAGTCGGTCGTCGGCGTCGAGGAAGATCACGATGTCGCCCGAGCTGCCCGCAAAGCCGTGATTGTACGCGGCGATCGAGCCCTGGTTCGCTTGGTCGATCAGGGTGATGCGGCCCTCGTAGCGAGAAATGATCGATAGCGAGTCGTCCGTGGAGCCGTCATTGACGACGACTACCTCTTTGTTGGGGTAGCTCTGGGCGAGCGCGCAGTCGATCGCACCGGCTACGTACTGCGCGTAGTTGTAGCAAGTGATGACGACGCTGATCTTGGGGTGGTGCTCAGGCATGAAGACCTTCGTCGGCCGCGACCAGTTGGTCGTCCTCCGAAAGGGAGGGTTCGGGGTTGGCGGTATCGGACAGCCGCGCACTCAGTGGCAACAGGCCCATCAGCGCCAATGTTAGGTAGTTTTGCTCGGGTGATAGCAAGTGGCCGCCCGTCACGAGCCAGGCCCAGAACAGGCTCGCGCGCAATTGCATGGGAATCGCGGTACGGCGCAGCGCGAAAGCGAATAGGGCAACGAACAGCAAGAAACCCAGCAACCCGTACTCGAACAGCAACTTGGCCCACGTCGGGTCGTGAAATTCGTATTCGCGTACGGTGCGGAAGATGGTACCGGGGCCGTGCCCGACCCACGCCGACCAGCTGTCGGAGTCGAGCAACTCGGCGACCAAGCGACCGGGTGCAATGTAGCGAATGTAGCCGCTGCTGCGCGCGTTGTCGAACTCACCCAAACGGTCGACGGTCACGGACAGATTCAGGCTATCGCCGAGTAATCCGAACACCAACGCCCCGACGCAGGCCACCGCGCCCAGGCGGAGCACCGTCTTTCGACCGAGCGGGTAACAAGTGCCGATCAGCAACACCAAGATGCCAGTCCCCGAATAGGTCAACAGCAACGCCAGGCCGTAACACGCAAGCCTCGGCAATCGCCGCTGGGTCACGGCTTCCGAGAGCAACGCGAGCGCCATGAAGAAGGAGAACCCAGACGGCTCTCGAAAGAAGAAGCCGTTCGCCTTGTTCACACTGCCGACGGAGATGACCGTATTGAAGGTACCGCTGTTGCGCAGGGCCTCCGGAACCAAACTCGTGATGTCGAACAACAGCGGGCTGTGGATCACGAACTGAGCGAAGAACTGAAATATCCCGCAGCAGGCGAAAAACAGGGCAAGACGCGAGAATTGCTGCCACAGCCACTCGCCGTCGCTCTCGGCCAAGCTGTGCTCTTTGAGTAAGAACACGAATGGCAGGTAGATCAAGAGCAGCAATAACAGGGAAGGAAACGACGAGCGCTGCCCGTTGAACAAGAAGCTCGTGAGGGCGACGCCGACGCCCGCGAGGTACAGCAGGCTGCGCGTCTTCGAGACCGATAGGGAGCCTGCCAGGGCGGCTATCACGAGCAGCAAGTACACCGAGATCAACGAGAAGCTCAGCGCAAAGTCGGCCGAACCGAGACCGAAGCGCTGGAACACGGTTGCGGACAGCAAGAGCAAGACCATGCCGAAGCGCGTCGCCTTACGCGCCGTGTCGTCCGCGATCTGCGAGTGGCGGGTCACGGCGGTGGTTCCGAAGGCTCGAGCGGCGGCGACGCGGAGACGTCCCGGCGGGCGCTGCGCCGCGCGTGGCTGGCTTGGTAAAATTCGCGTGTTTTCCGGCCGATGCTCGCCCACTCGAGGCTGGTCGCGACGGGCTCGGGCCTTGGGCGCAGCTCGATGGCGCGGGCGATGGCCGCCGCGAGGGCCGCGACATCGGCGACGGGCACGAGTTCACCCTGCTCGCCCACTCGCAAATCTTCGGCGAAAATGCCGACGTTGCTGGCGATCAGCCATTTGCCCAATGATTTGACCAAAAAGTACACGCCGCTCGCGTCGATCTGGCGATAGGGGAAGAGGAAGCAATCAGTACGAGCGAATAGGTCGGCCATCTCTTGCTCGCTCTGACGCTGCGCGCGAATCTCGATCGTGGGTTCGAGCCCGAGTTCGACGATGCGTGCTCGGATCGGAGTCAGATCCATCCGCTCGCGGCCCGCGACCACCACTCGAGCTTGCGCTCGCACATCGGGCGGCAACTGGCCCAGGGCCTCGACCAACAGGTCCAAGCCCTTGTAGCTCTTGATTTCACCGAACAACACGAACGTCATGCGCGGGTCGTCAGAGACGCCGGTCGTGCTCTCCGCGCTCGGCTCTGCGCCGAGGGGCAACGGCCCGTGTTGAATCACGGATAGCTTTTCCGGAGCGACCCCGCGCTGCAGGAGTCGTTCACGACCGGCCTGCGTGTGCACGATCACGCCGTCGCTGAGCTTCAGCGGCAGATCGAAGGCCAGGTTTTGCCACAGGGACATGTATTCCCCGTTGAACGGCACCGTGTCGTGCACGGTGATGACCACCGGCGCGAACGGGCGCAAGAGCAAGATCGCCAAGCTGTCGAGCGGGGGCACGACCAGCCATTGAAAGTGCACGACCGCGGGCGGGCGGCGAACCACGCGCGAAAGCAACCGGGCGAGGCCCAGCGCGTGAGCCACCCCCTTGAACGCCGCGCGCAGCGGACCCGAACCGAGCTTGTCGACGCGCCGGTAGAAGAATGGGTCCACGTAGTCGGCCGCGATCTCCTGGCGATCCCCGGGGCGAAGCGGGCGCACGGCCCAGCTCGGCTCGACGCCCGCGTCGACCAAGCCCGACGTGAGGGCGGCGTCGTACGGCGCGGTGAACAGCGACGGATCGACGAGGAGCGCCCGCATGCGAGTAGCTCCGCTCACAAACCGTCTCCCCCCGCCAGAGACAGCGGCACGGTCATTTCGCGTTGCCAGATGCGTTCACGATGCACGAACAAGCCGGCGAAAAAACCGAAGGCCCAAGCGGTATGCATGGTCACGGCTGCCGGCAGCGCGAACAAAGCGATGAGCGAACGATGCTGCAGCGCGAGCCGCACCGAAAATGCCAACAGCACGCTCAGATACAAGGCCGGCCATGCCAGCAACGCCAAGGACCATGGGCTGATCGCGAGCGCCAAGAGCGAGAGCAACACGTGGGCCGGCACCGCCATCTGCCGCATGCGCAAGGAGCCCGGGTGCCGGCGAGCCGTGCGTGAGCGGCCCGTGCCGTACTTGAAGTATTGCCGCCAGAGCGCGAGCAGGGTCGCGCGGGGTCGGTATTCGATGCGGATCTCACTGTCGAGGAAAATCCGAGCCCCTAGTGCGCGCTGCCGACAGTCGAGCTCGGCGTCTTCGTTGTGGGTGAAGGTCTCGTCGTAGCCGCCGACCTTGCGGAAAAAGTCCAAGCGAAACGCGGCGTGGTGACCGTGGTCGACGAAGCCGCTCTTGCGGCCGGCGCGATGGGCCGAACCTCCCGTGCCGATCGGCGAATTGGACAGCCACGCGACTGCGCGCTGCAAGCCGGCGTCACCGAGCGAGTCCATCGGCACGACGACCGAATCCGCACCGGTGGCCAACAAGCGGTCGACCAGGCGGCGCACGAAGTGCGGCGGATAGCTGGCATGAGCGTCGCAGCGAACCAGCACGTCCGCGTCTCTGCCGAAGCGGCGCACGGCTAGGTTGATCGCGGCGCTCTGAATCCGGGCGCGGTTGTGCACGAGCTCGAGGTTCGGATGCGCGAGGGCGAGTTGCTCGACGATGCGACAGGTGTCGTCGCGGCTGCCGCCGTCGACCACGACCACCTTCATATTGAGCGCGGGCCCATCGCTCGAGTCGGAAAGCAGCTGCCGTAGCACGGTCTCGATACCGTGGGCTTCGTTCAGCGTCGGGACCACCACCAACACCGAAGTCGCGGGCGGGGGAGAATGTTCGGCTGTGGTTGAAGCACCGGGCACGGGGGCTACGCTGAGTGACGACACGCCTTCACCTCGAGTTCGAGTAACGCTTGGGAATCGCTGATATCAGCGTGAAAGCAAGTGCGCGCGAGTGTTGGTGAGCGCTCCGAGCGCCACTGCCTTACTCGTGAGTAAGAACGCGGCCGCACACGCGAACAAAATCAGCGCGGATAGCCACCAGATCGGTCGCCAGCTGGGGCGCGGGGTGGGTTCGAGCACGCGCTGCTTGCGCTGCGCTTTCTCGAGCCACGCATCGGTCCCGATCTCGTTCAGCACGACCGCGTGTGCGGGTACGGCGTTCGAGAGCGCGCTGGAGTGCTCACTCGCCGCTTTGCGCGAGGTGTTGTGCAAGCGCAGCACGCTGAGGGCCGCGTCCGCGTGTGTGGCCAACACCAAAGCATCCGAGGTTTCGGGGAAGCTTGCGGCGTCGAGCAACACGAAGTCGAACTGCGTGCGTGCTTCAGCCAGGAATTCAGCCACCGCCGGATACGAGAGCAGCTCCGAAGGGCCGCGACCGCCCGAGCCGATGACGTAGAACTCACCCCTCGCGGTCGGTACTCGACGAAGGGCGTCACCCCAGCTCGCTTTGCCGAGCGCAATGTCGCGCAGACCGGGCGTGCCCGCCACTTCCGCGCCTGGGTGGTTGGCCTTGCGCAGATCGGCGTCCACCACCAAAACCCGCTGACGGTCGGCCGCCAAGAGCGCGGCCAGGGAGAGTACGCACGTGGTCTTGCCGTCGCCGGCACTGGGTGAACTCACCAAGACGACTTTGCCGGCGGTGCTCGTACCCAGCTGGTAGAGCCGGGTGCGGAGGGTCCGGAACGCTTCCGCAAACGACGAATTGCGTTCAGTCCCGAGCACGTCCAAAGTTCGGGGCAGCTTCCGCTTGCGTCGCGGCAAGCTGGCCAAGATGGGTGAGCCGAGGGCCACCGAGCGAGCGTCCGTTTCGCTCTGCAGGGCGCGAGAAAGAAAGCTGCCCACGAGCACCAAGAGCACGCCGACCAACAGCCCGAGAGGCAGGCTGGCCAAACGCAGCATGAGTTTTGGGGAATCTTCGCGAACCGCGACCTCGGGGGCATCCAAAACGCGATTCTTCGACAGCGTGGAGGCCTTGATGATCGCGGTTTGCTGCTGCCGCTCGAGCAGGAACGAATACATGCGATCGTACACGTCCGATTCGCGGGTCAGCTGCGCCAAGCCGACTTCCGCGCCCGGCACGGTGTTCAGCTTGACTTCGAATTGCTTGATGATGCCGTCGAGCGTACCGAGGTTCTCCCGGGCGCGGTCATTGCGCCCCTTCACGTAGGTGCGGATCGCCGCCAGCTGCGACTCGACCTGCTCGCGTTGCGCGCGCAGTTCGGGTGACGCATCGTTGAAGCGGCTCTCCAGATCCGTGTACTTCTGGCGCGCTTCCGACAACGAGCCGGCCATGCGCTCGATGACCGTGTCGTTGGCTTGACCGAGTAAAAAAGCGGTAACGGGTGGGTTCGGCCCGCGCAAACTCTTGCTCAACTCGGACAGCGCGGCGACCTCCAAACGCGCCGACACGCGCTGCTCCTCGTACTTGCCGATCTGCTCGATCATCGCCTTCGCTTCGTTGTCCATGACCACGACGCGGTTGGTACTGCGATAAGTCGCGAGCTTCTTTTGGATGTCGTCCAGCGACTCGCGCGTCTTTTGCAGTTGGTCGACGACGAACTTTTCGGCGGCGGTGGCATCTTCCGCCTTCCACGACTGGCGCGCGCTGAGGTACGCGACCATCAAGCTCTCGAGGAACGCCGCGGTCGCGCGCGGCGACTCATTGACGAACTCGACCGTGACCACGTTGACCGGTTGCGCGGGCGGCAGCGGCTTGGAAGACGAAACCACCAGGCTCCCCAAGACCGCGCTGGTCGTTTCCTGAAGCGAACGAATGGTCACGTCGTACACCGCGTCACGGCGCGGCGGCCGCTCGCCACCCGCGACCAACGTCAGCGTCGCGCCGGGCACTTGCAGCGGCTCGCCCAAGCGCCCTTGCGTTCGCTGCTGGTCGCTCACCACCTCGTATTCAGAGTCGCTCAGGAAGCGCACTTGGTAGCTGTGCTCCTTGGCGAATCTATCGCTGAGCGTGCTGTTGATGCCGCGCACCTCGCGGGTCGCGGCATCGAGCAGGGCTTGATTGCGGCGGGCAAACAGCCATTCCCCGTAGCGAGGGGGCGCGCGACCAGCGTCGGTTATCGAGACGTTCAAGCCGGAATCGAGGATCGCCCGCGAGACCAGCGAGCGGCTCTGGATGATCTCGACCTCGCTGCCCACCACGCCCTGGCCGCTCGCGGAAATGGCGATCTCGTTCGAACGCGCGTTCGCCGCCGCGCCGCTTTCTTCTAGCTCCCCGAGGTACAGTCGGCCTAACGAGCGAAACTTCATCCTCGAAACGACGGTGCTGGCCATGACCAGTACGAACACGGCCACCGCGACTCCCAGCACGAAGCGGTAATTGCGGCGCACAGTCGCCCATAGGTGCTCGACATCGAGCGCGTCGGAGAGCGCGGTAGCGGCTGGACGAGCGCGATTCGGAGCAGCGCCTGCGGCGGGGGGAGCTTGTTGCATAAGAGAAATCCGGATTGACGAGCAGGGGTATCGCAGCTGAGGCAAAATGAAACGCGCCCGATTGCAGTCAGGCTCGATTGACGATCTGGGCTCAGGCGAGACTTCGGTTTTCAGCGCGTTTTACGAGTTCCTCGAACGGAATCGCAGTTTGTTTCGATGACGTAACAGTCGATTGCCACAGGCAAATTCCCTATGATGCAACGAATCGGCCAGATGTGGGATGCAGTGGGAGCGTACGAGTCGAGTCCTGACGCGCTCACGAAAGCGTGCAAAAACGGCTAGAAATGTAAATAGGACCCGCACTTGACTCGACCCGACCGGCGCGCCAGTCGAGTGTCAGAATCGCTCACTGTGGCGGATTGCCGCGTAGTCAAAGACCCACCCCTGCGAATGCAGCGCAGTCGGCTCGCGACTCAAGATCGATGGCGCTTCACTACTCGCAGCGCACGCAGGGCCTGCTTGAGGAGCCGTGGTCTCGAACTGGATGCAAAACGCCAGTGGACGAGGCGCTTGCCGATCGGCGTCGGAGCGAGCGCGACGGATGCGGCCCAGGTCAAAATCGTTGCGCGTGAGCGCGCGGGAACGCCTTGCGGAACGAAGCACGCCTCGACGAACGCGCGCAATACCTTGGCCGCATTGTCGGCGGCGATCGGGTGCGTCTGTGGTGAGAGCTTGAGCGAAGCGAGCCGATACGGTAAAAAATCCAAACTTCGGTCGAGCGCCTGATCTGGAACGGACACACCGACGCTGCGTGCGACACCCTGCCCATAGCGGAAGCGTGTGAGCGCGCGCTCGAGCTCGACCAGTAGGCGCTTCGGGTCGAAGTCACTCATTGCGCCTTGGTTGCGACCGTGTACGCGATACATCACGAGCGGCTTGGCGATCGTGATGACATCACCGAGAAACGGTGCGGCGGCCAAGCAGTAAGAATCCGCCGCTTTGTCCTCGCCCTCGAGCGGGAAAATCTTCTGCAAACAAGCGCGGGAATAGGCATTCCCAGAGCCCGGTGGCGTTGGGTAAGCGGCGGCGGTACGCGTCCAGAGCCGCACGTCGGCCGGGGTCGGAGTCACGTGGAATTGCGGCAGCACCGCACCCGTGGGCCTGCCGTCGCCATCGACGACTTTCATCTGAAACTGCACTTTGCTGACGCCCGCGCGCCAAACCTTCATCAGTTCCTTCACCAGCGTCGGGTCGAGCAGGTCGTCCGAATCGAGGAAGATCACGATCTCACCCGAGCAGCGAGCGAAGCCGGCGTTGCAGGCCGCTTTCTGTCCACCGTTCTCGGTAAAGATGGCGATCACGCGCTCACCGTAGCGACTGATCACCTCGCGCGAGGCATCACGCGAGCCGTCGTCGACTACGATCACTTCGACGGTCGGCCAGTCGAGCGCCAACGCGCTTTCGATCGCTTGCCCAACGAAATCCGCATAGTTGTAGTTGGGGATGACGACACTGACGAGCGGTGAATTCCCGAGTACAGGTTGTGACATATTTGACGGCGGTTCGAGGTTGACGAAAATGAGTGCGCGTGCGATTGAGCGTGAGTATTGCAGTAATAGCTTAGCTCGGAGCCAATTGTCGAAACTCCTTCTTTCTCGAGCACAGGAATCGACTCATCGAGTCTCGTCGAAGCCGCTGCGTCTGCCGCTCTCGATTCGCGGGTTGATAGTGCTCTTGGTCGCGGTCAGCCTGTCGTGTAGCTCGAAGCCGGCCGTCACCGTCAAGCAGTTGCCGAGCCCTGTCAGGTCGCACCGCGCGGAGGTGCTCGACCCCGCGCGCGTTGCCGAGCTGGTCGAGGACGTCGACGGCAAGGCGTACCGCGTCGGCGCGGGTGATACGATCCTAGTGGCGGTCTATGGCCATCCCGAGCTTTCGATCGCGCCGTTCGTGGGTGGTGCAGCGCCCGTCGGCGGCAGCGCGAGCGGTGGCTCCAACCGACTCGCCGGGCTCGTGATCGACAACGACGGCACGATCCAATTCCCGTTGATCGGCACGGTTCAGGTTGCCGGCAAGACCAGCGCCGAGCTGCGTGACTACCTCGAGAAGGAGCTGGTCACCTTCATCAAAGAGCCGAAAGTCACGGTTCAGGTCATTTTCACCGGTAGCATTCGCTACTATTTGCTTGGGCAATTCCAGCAGCCGGGGCTGAAATACAGTGATCGCCCGCTGCGTTTGCTAGAGGTCTTGTCCTTGGGCGGCAGTATCACGTTGAAAGAGGCCAGCCTTCGCACCGCGTACGTGGCGCGCTCTGGTAAGCGCTTGCCAATCAACCTGTACCGTCTGGTTCGTGATGGCGACCTGACCCAGAACATCCGCATGCGTTCGGGGGACGTCGTGCTCGTCCCGGACAACATCAATGAACGCGCGTACGTGTTCGGCGGCGCGGTCGGCAGCAATCCGCAGGGTGGCGTCGTGCCGTTCGTCGACGGGCGGCTCTCGCTTTTGCAAGCGTTGGCGCAAGTGGGCTTTGGCACGGCCGAGCAGGTTCAAGGCAAGCTCTCCGAGACCTACGTCATTCGCGGAGAGGCGGATCGCGGAGAGCTGTTCGTGGTCGATGCAGAGCGCATCCTGCGCGGTGAGGCGGCGCCCTTCGAGCTGGCGCCGGGGGATGTGGTGTTCGTGCCGCCGACCTGGATCACCAGCTGGAATCAAGTGCTGATGCAGATCATTCCGACTCTGCAAGCCATCAGCGGCGTGCTCACGCCGTTCGTGCAGATCAAGTATCTACAACAGTAGTTACTCGGCGGGGCTGTGAGCGAACGCGGCCCCTTCTCGCGCGGGGGGCGCGGCCGGAGTGACCGGTTGAGCTTGCCCGAGCGGCGGCGCGTCCAGATCGAAGCGCTCAATGGCGATCGGCAACGACACAGGTTGGTATTCGTCCACCGACAGAGTCCACGTGCTGCTGCCGTCATCGCGCTGTTCGAGCGCGGTGAAGCCTAGCTTTTGATAGTGGTCCTTAACCAGCGCGTTCTTCTCGGTCGGCAAATAGTTCCCGATCAAGCGGCGAATGCCACGCGCGCGGGCCTGTGCGGCGAGCTCCTGCAACACCGCGACCTCGACCTGTCGCCCGAGCACGCGGCAGCTCATGAGCCAGGTATCGATCAGCCAATCAGCGGTCTTCTTACGGCAAATGATTACGCTGATGATGCCATTGTCGCCGAAGCTATCGGCGAGCCGCACTTGCAGGGTGAACGCCTCGGCGTCGTGTTGGGCGTCGGCCACTTCCGCTTCCGTGTAGCGCCGCGTGGTGAGGTTGAACTGATTGGACTTGTTGATCAGCTGCGCAATCCGCGCGCGGCCGGTGTCGTCGAAGGGTCGCAGCGTCATCTGCATCTGCAAAGACGCCAGGTACTCTTCGAGGTTGCCGGCTTGGGCTTGTAGGGAGACGCGGCGCGCGTTGTCTTGGTAGAACTCGGCGCGCTTGCGGTCTTCGTCCGAGAAGGTGATGGCTTCGAAATAGCCGGCGGCCAGCAGGGTGCGCGCGTACAAAGCGGGGTCGCTGGGCAGCTCGGGCACGGCCACCTCGGGGATCAGGGTCCGTACGAGGTCGCGCTCGACGGGATTGTCGTCCAGAAAGACCATGGCATCGAGGCCCAGGGAGAGCTCGCTTGCGATCGCGCGAATGTTGCTGGCCTTGTCGTTCCAATTGGCTTGGAAGACCGCGATGTGATCTTCCCGCAGTAACATGTCCGCATGTTTGCGGAATGGCTCGCGCGCCACCGCATCCGTATTCTTCGAAGAGACCGCGAGTACGATGCCGCGCGCGCGTAGCGCGAGGGCCGTACTTTGCACGGCGAGGTGGGCCTCGCCCGTGGCATCGCCTTGGCCGAGCACGATGCCGTCGAGGCCGTCGTCGCCGATCACGCCGCCCCACAGCGTGTTGTCCAAGTCCAAGATCAGACATTTGCGGCTCTTGCCCCGCAGCGCCGCGATCAAGCGACACACGTGGTCGGCGTACAGCGGTAAGAAGGCGCTCGCGAACGGTAGCTTCGCCATGTTCCACAGCCGCGGATCGTGGAAATCTGCCAGCCCCACCGTCTCGGCAATCTGCGCGACGTCGAGCAACAGGTCTTGGCTGCCGGAGAGGCGGAGGGCAAGACCGTGATTGATCTGTTCGATCAGCGAGCGTAACGTCCCGGGGAGCACCAAGTCGAAGCTACCGAAGGTGGCTTCGACGGGCCGGGCCAGGGTTTGCATCAGGCAAATCGCTTTGCCGTGTTGGCGTAGTCCTTCACGAATGCGATCCAGATACGAGAGCGCGGCATTGACGGCTTCTTCGTTACTTTGCGCGGCTTGGCCCGGCGCGGCTTGCAACGGCAGCCCGCGGTAATCGAGCGCCACGAGTACGGCATCACAGTTGGAGCGGTTGATCACCGAGTCTGCGGACAACGCGGTTTGCACCGCTTGGTCGTAGTCCGCCTCGACGCATTCCAGATCGATGCCGTGGCGCAGGGCGGTCGCCACCAGCGCCGGCACGATGAAGTGCGTGGTGGCGTTGCTGATGATGCCGAGCCGGAAATGGATCAGCGGCGCCAGTGAATGCCCCGCGGCTTCGGCGCGCTGGGCGGCCTTGGCCAAGCGGTTCAGTTCGTGCTCGTCCAGGCTATGATTGGCGAGCGCGCGCAGACGCTTGCCGAGCGTGCTCGGTTCATCCAAGAGACCCTTGCACTGTCGAGAAAAGTCAGCGGGAGCCGGCGGTAGCCAAGCGAGTTTCGAATAGAGTTGATTGCTCATTGGCCCAATGCCTCCTCGATAACCAGTGCCGCAATTTCGGCCGGCGTCTGAAACGGAGCTCGTTCACGTTGAGTTGCCAAAAATCGATCGTCGAACGCGGAAAGCATGCGCGTTTCGGTGTAGCCGGGCTTCACGCTGCGCACGCGGAGCCAGGTGTAGTCGGCCGCCAGCAGGGAGAGCACGCCGGCCATGCCATGCTTGGCGATGATGTACGCGCCCATGCCCGAGGCCGCTGGCGTGTGCTCGTCACCCATGGCTCTCGTCAAAATCCCGACGACCGCGCCGCGCTTGTGTTTGCGGAAGCAACGACGCACGAGCTCCGCCAAGAGCTGCTGTGGCCCGAGCACATTGACGCGCCATTGCTCGTCCATCTCGGTCGCGGTGATCTTGCCGAAGGGCACGAGGGAGAGCGGGGGCGAGCCCGCGAGCACCACGCCGGCCAAGTGCGGCTCGCCCTCGAGCGCGGCCGCGGCGGCGAGAATGGAGTCCGTGCGGCTCAAGTCGAGCTCTAGAGCGCGGCCGTTGCAGCGCGCGGCTACGGCCTCTGCCGCCGTTTGGTTGCGATGGTAGCCGACGATCACCGCGTGACCGCGTGCCGCCAGCGCATCACACACGGCCGAGCCGATGCCGCCAGAGCCGCCGGATACCAAGAAGCTGCCGGGCCCTTCACTGGCCAATGACCACCTCCGCCTTGCCTTTGGCGAGCAGCTTTTCGCCGGCGCGCAGCGTGAGCTTGAGGCGCACGATGCCCCCCGACTCCGATACGGCCTCGACCACGCCCTCGACGCGGGCGGCTTCACCGATGTACAGCGGTTTACGAAAATCGAGCGAAAGCGCGGTCCACACGCTGTCTTGCCCGGGCAAACGCATGCCGATCAACTGCGAAACCTTGGCCGCCATCAGCGCGCCGTACACCACTCGCCCGAGGAAGCCCTTGCTCTGCGCGAACTCGTCGTTCGTGTGCAAGGGATTGTGATCGCCGGACAGCTCGGCGAAGGCGAGCATATCGGATTCGCTGACCACGAACTCGACCACCGCGCTCTGACCGACCGTGAGCTCGCTGGCCTTGAATGCGACGAGCGCCGACACTTCAGCCTGCGGCCTTCGACTCGATCAGCGCTACGAACTCGCCGACGTTCTTGAGCCGTCCGACCTCGGCGGCCGAGAACTTGGTGCGGAACGTTTCTTCGACGGCCATGATCAGGCGCATGTGGCCGAGGCTGTCCCACTCGTCCACGTCTTTGGCGGTGAGCTCCGGGGTCACGACGATGCTGTCGTCGTCGAACACGTGGTGAAAAACCTTCGTCAGTTTGTCGTAATAAGCACTGGTATCCATGACTTTCCTATTCGACGTGAAGGCCCGAGGCCGAGTCGCGGGCGAGATTGGCTTGGCGCGCGTCACCCTCTGCATTCAAAGTCTTTGCCAGCCGAGCGGCCCACAGCGGCGCGACGCGCGGCTTGGGGTGCACTTCGTCTCCGAAATCATCGTCTCGGTTGTCGGCACCCATACGCACGACGACCACGCCCGGGCGCGTCTGCAGCGCGGCGAGCGTGGGTTCCATGTGGCTCGCGTAGCTGCGCCAAAGCGGCGAGCGTTGTGAGTGCCACGCGGGCAGGGGCAGGTCGACCAGCACCACTTCGCCGCCTTCCACCAAGATCCCGTCCACGACTCGTCGCAGCGTCTGAAATTGAGCTTCCTTCAGCTCGTCGGTAGAGCCCATGTAGTCGTGCCAGAACGACAGGTATTGGTCCTGCTGAGCCTTGGTCAGCACGATGGCATTGCGTTCTTCATCGGTCGTCGCGGCGGACTTGCCCGAGATGAAGCTGCGCATCGACTTCGTGGCATCGCGCGTCGCACGGTCGAGCACCAAATAGGGGTGAACCAGGACCGTGCCGGCTTGCAAGTAACGCGGCGGAAGCAGCGGCACGGGCCCTTCCGGAGTGCGGCGATAGAAGCCGTAGCGGTAGCGCTCGATGTCGATGTCGGTGTCTCCGGCGACGCGGTCCGGCGTGTGCCAACGCGCGCTGTCGTCCGCAAACAGCCCGTACCACAGGCCGATCACGTAGGTCGTGTGCTTGCGCGCGGCCGGGCTTTGCACCTCGTGCACCAAGTCGACCACTTGCCCGACTTGAGTGATGTTCGAGCCGCTCACGGCCAGGCTGTGCACCTCTAGCTGGGGCACCCGTGGTTGGATCTGGTCTTGCCTGAGCCCGACCAGTACGTTCGACGCACCGAGCAAGATCACCTTGTCCGTCGTCGTGTCGAGCTGACTGCGAGTCATGAACGCGTACTTGGGCTCGGTGATGAACAGCGTGTTGCCGGCGCGGGCCGTGTCGAGCCGCGGGCCGCCACTGCCGAGTGGCACCAGCACGAGGCACACGAGCAGGAGCACCGCGTAAACAGCCACCAGTGCTCCGAGCAAACGCGCCACTTGTACCGCGATGAGCTTCATTAGAACGCCCTGTAAACGAACTCGGGAGCCTTGTGGAAGAACGAGGCCACGGTGGCAATCAGCAGGATCTGCAGCGCCAAACCTAGGTTTCGTGCCGCGACCCCGCGAAACGCGGCGTGCTCGCCCAGCTGAAGCCGCGCGAAGCGCCCGGAGAGCGAGTCCCAGACGAAGAACGCGCCCGCCGCGCCCAGTGCGAGGCCAAAGTAGCAAGCGGCCGTGCCGAGCACGCCCAACCGGCCGAAGATGGCGAACAGCTGCGCTAGATCGACCCACAAGCAGGTGAGGGCGAGCGCGAAGTAAGCGAGCGTGAGCCCGCGCGACACGTAGATGGCCGGCGCCGTTTCGGCCAGCGCCTTGTAGCGCTTCTTCCCCAGCCGCTGCACGGCTAGCACTTGCCACAGCTTGTTGACGCTCGCGCCAGCGCCCAAAATCAGACCGTAGATCACGAACACGGAAGTCGTGCCGTGCCAGACCCCCATGATCGTGAAGGTGACGAAGAAGGCGGCGACCGCCAGGTATGGCCCAGCCTTGGCCGAGCGAAAGCGCGCGGCCAGAACTTTGAGCAGGGGATTGAAGACGTACGTCTTGAACCAATCCGAGAGCGTCATGTGCCAGCGCGACCAGAAATCGAGAAAGCTACGCGCCAAGAACGGCTGATTGAAGTTCTCGGGCAAATCCTGACCGCACAGCCAGCCGACGCCGACCACGATGTCGACGTAGCCGGAGAAATTGTAATACAGATAAACCGTGTAACAGACGGCCGCCGCGACGAACGCGAGCGCAAAGGCCGGTGCCGAGAAAGCCGCCGCCGCGTGAGCCTCCAGCAAACGCCCGGACACGGTTTGAAAGAGATTGTCGAACACGGCCGAGACCGCGGCCACCTTGAGAAAGCCCAGGACGATCCGAGAAAACGCTTGAAAGACGCGAGGCTCGTCGAGCACGAGCGGCTGCTGCCGCTGCGCGCGGTAGGCCTCGAAGCGTTGGATCGGGCCGGCCGTGAAGGTCAGGAAGTTGCACGTGTAGTTGAAGAAGTCCCGCGGCGAGACGGGCTCTTTCAGCTCGCCCTGGCGTGCATCGATCAGCAAATGCAGCGCGCGGAACAGCACGTAGGACAGACCCATCAACAGATAGGGGAAAGGCAGCAGCCAGGCATCACTCAAGAAGCTGAACTTCTTCAGCAGCACGAAGCTCGCGAGGATCGAAGTCAGCGCGACCCAGAGAGCGGCCGTGGAGGGCCGCCGCCGCACCAGCTCGATGCTCGAGAAGCAGAGCAAGAGAAATGCGGCCAGCGGTAGCAGGTGCAACGGGCGATCGACGTAGCTGACGATGAATGCGCCATTGGCCGCGAGCAGCACCCAACTTCGCCACTCGACACTGCGCGAAGCATTGGAGAGCAATGCGACGACCAGCGCGAACGCGACGAAGCCGAGTGAAGTAAGGGTCAAAGCGGGATCCTCAAGCGAACGCGTGCGGCGCGAGCAACTGCGGCTCAGTCAGCTCGGACCAGCGGAACGGACAGGCCTCGAGCAGTCGGTCCAAATCGAGCCGGACCGGTCTGACGACGCTCTGCCGACAGAGATCGCTGACGCTGCCGTCCAGCAACGAGCTCGTCGGTTCGACGTGGCCTTCGCCGATCGACAAATAGTAGTCGAGGAACTTGAAGCTGCCCCCGGGCACTTCATCTCCGAGCTGACCCCAGGCGCTCGGAATGCCGTAGGCGTCCGCCAAGATCAAGCCGTGCAGCGAGGTCGAGACGATGTGTTCGCATTCGCAAACTGCATTCACGGTGCCCCAGAGAGGGCCTCGAATGTCGATCAGCTTCACGTCCTCGCGATCCGCGAAGCGCTGGAGGGCGGGGTGCGCTTGGTCGCTGAAGTGCGGAATGATGCCCAACCGATAGCGTTTACGCCCCTCGGGCCGGTAGTAGCGGGGCAAGAGCAGTACCGGGTCGCCATAGACGTCGTCACAGGGGATGCCTTGGCGATTGAGCTCGGCGGCAGTCAACGGACCGCGCACGGCATGGACGGCCTTCGGCGCTTGCCGCAGGGGCGTGTCTCTGTCTTGCAGGCCCGCACCCCAAATCACGGTTTGCGAGTCGGCGTGGTGCACGATACTGCCGACGACGGCGTACAGCGTGGCCGCGGAGGGATCACGCGGGAGCGGCACCAGCGAACGCGCGTCGATGTCGACGCTTTGTACTCGCTGCCCACTGATGAACTCGACCAATGCAGGGTTGATGGCGTCCCCCCAATTCCGGAAGCAGTAGTGCAACACCTTCACGTCCGCGGATGGGCGGCCGACGGTTTCGCAGTACATCAGCGCCGATCGGATCATGGCCGTAGATACGCGGCGAGCCTCCCGCTTCAAGTCGAGCACAGTCATCGATGTTCATCTCCTCCGCTTCGAACCCCGGAATTCATGCAGCACGCACGCAGGCCCGCCGAGTGGCGAGCCTGGGTCTGTCTCACGTTGGCCTATGATATCAGTAGGCGTTCTTGTTCACGAAGCCCTTCCAGATCGTGAGACTCAGAATCTTCAAATCTAGCAAGTAGGACCAGTTCTGAATGTAATACAGATCGCATTCCACGCGTCGATTGAGCGACGTATTGCCGCGCCACCCGTTCACCTGCGCCCAACCGGTGATACCGGCTTTGACCTTGTGACGCAGCATATAATGCGGAATCTCTTTTCGGAACTGTTTCACGAATACCGGCCGTTCGGGGCGTGGACCGACTAGCGACATTTCGCCACGCAAGACGTTCCAGAGTTGCGGCAGTTCATCGAGGCTCGTCTTGCGTAGGAAGGCGCCGAGCAGTGTCTTGCGGTCGTCGCTTTGCTGCGCCCAAACCGCGCCGGTACGCGATTCGGCGTCGATCTTCATCGAGCGAAACTTGAGCATCATGAACGTTCGACCGTCCAAGCCCATGCGTTCTTGACGGTACAGCATCGGCCCGCGCGAGGTCGTCTTGACCAAGATGCCGATCAACAGCATCAACGGAAAGAAGACGAGCAACGCGACCGCCGCCACCAACACATCCGTGCAACGCTTTGCTGCAGCTCGCCACACGAACAGCGGCGAATCGTTGATGCGTAGCACGGGCACCCCGTCGAAGTCTTCGACGTCGCAGCCGAGGGTGACGTACGCGTGGACGTCGGGGATCAGGCGGACGTCCAATGTCTCGTCTTTCAACTCTTCGAGGAGCTGGGCGACCTCGCTTTGTTGCGACGACGGAAGGGCGATCAGCACCTCTTCGACGCGATGTTGCTCGACTATTTGCGTAATTTCCCCAAAGCTACCGAGCACCTGCTTACGGCCCACTTGCGACAAAGTGGAGTCCGGGTGAGTCGCCACGCCGATCACGTTCAGGCCAATCTCCGGAAATTCGTCCAGCCGGCTGATCACGCTTTCGGCAGAGGGACCTTCACCGACGACGAGCACGCGGCGAACATTTATGCCTCGTGTGTGGAGGAATCGAAAGCCGCCACGCACCATCAAGCGGCCGAGCACGAGTGCCGTTCCGGCCAAGACTCCGAAGTACATCGTGACGAGGCGAGAGTGCTGGTACTGATCGAACATGTACGTCAGGGACATGAACAGCAGCAGGGCGAGGCCATGCGCCTTCAGCACCAAGAGCATCTCGCGCACGGGAGCGAGTCGCCCACCGAAGCTGTAAACGCGCATGCCGGTGAACACCGCCAGCCAAACCACCGCTACCAGCGGCGTTAGCGAGAGGTACGCGCTGAAGTCGGGAAGACCCTTGGTGACGGCGAAGACCGGAACGTAGAAGCGAAGCCAGTAGGCGGCCGGCCAGGCACTGACGATGATCAACGCGTCGGCGGTGCCAACGAGACCGCTGCACAAGGTCTGGTAGCGTTTCAACATGATTGATCTCGGATGAGAGGGAGAATGGCCGCGAAAAGGGCCGAATTTGCTGCGTGGACGAGGAGCGCGTCGAGCTTCGAGCGCGGGCAATGTTTCGAGTGTGTGACAACTGCCCTGCTTCGCTTACATGCAATCAATCGGCCAGGCTCGGAAAATTACTTAGGGACGATGCTCATCGATCATTTCTTTCGATCGAATTCGCGAGTTCACCCGCGTGCTCACGGGCCGAGTTGCTCTTGGCACGCAGCGAGTGTGAGTAGCGAAGTGACACGGCTGTCGCGAACGTGGCGTGTAGCCACATCATTGGTGCCACATTCGTCCCGTCGTTCGGGATCTCGATCATCCATCATGCGACGCACGTGGCGATCGCGTGCCCTCGACGCGTCTGCTCGCTACACCAAAGTGCAACGAGCGCGCGACCGGCGACTCTCGCAAGCGCAGCTCACGTGAGCGTGGTCACGATCTATTTGTGAGAGCGCGCCTGGCGCTTGTGAGAGCTCAGTTCCAGTCCTGCGGTCTAGAGCATCACTCGTGAGGTTGGACCAGGAGAGGCGACCGACCGCGGGGGTCGCCGTCGGTATTACGGCTTTTGAAACACGCGTAGGTAGTCGATCTCGTACCGTTTGGGGAAGGCCGTCTTGCTCGGATCGCCGCCATTTTGGCCACCAATTGCCAGATTCACGAGCATGTACGCCTTCTGCTTGAAGGGACTCTTGCCGTCCGAGTTGAGCATGCTCGCGAGGGGCGCCGAATTCAGCTCCTGACCATCCACCGCGAGCACGATGCTTTGGTCGTCCCAGTCCATCGTCCAAACGTGAAACTGTGTGGTCCAATTTGCCCCGAGCGAGGCCAAAGACTTGGTCGCCGAATCCCACTTCGCGCTCCAGCGCGTGGCGGTACCGCAGGCCACGTTCGCGAGCAGCTTCGACTGGTAGAATTCCATGATGTCGATCTCGCCGTTCGACGGCCACTCGCCGCTCACACCGAGCGTCCACCACGCCGGCCACATGCCCGCGTCCGTCGGGATGCGCGCGCGCATTTCGAAGTGCCCGTACTGAAAGCTCTGGTGACCGCTGGTCGTGAGGCTCGAAGAGGTATACTCCGCGGTCTTGCGCGTAGTCTTCCAATCACCACTGCCGGTGTAGTTGGGATTTTGCACGGTCTCCTTGCGCGCCTCGATCACGAGCAGGCCGTCTTTCACCGTAGCGTTCGCGCTCTGATACCACTGCGCCTCTTCGTTGCGCTGGAAGCCTTTTTCGAAGTTGTAGTCGGCGGGATTGGGCGGGCCGTCGACCTCGAATTCGTCGTGCCAAACCAGCTTGAAACCAGGGGGAACTACGATCCCCGCGCCGGCCGCGCCAGCACTCGACGACGCACCTCCGCTGCCCCCGCTCGCGCCGCCACCAACCCCGCCACTCGCACGCCCAGCGCCGCCGGCCACACCCCCCGTGCCTCCGGGGCCGGTTCCACCCGCGCTGCCGCCGCCGGCGCTGTTACCCGCGCTGCCGCTGGTTGTGCGACCCGCGGTACCGGCACCCGCGTGCGCGATCGTTCCCGACCCACCCGCGCTCGACGCGCCCCCAGCACTGCTGCCAGCGGACGGGGCGGCTGAGCCCCCCACCGCGGTGTCCGGCGAGGTCGAGTTGCTGCCGCAGCCGACGCCGGCAATTCCGAGCCACAGGTAGACCAGCGAGTGCTTCATGAGTTCGCCCTCGAGTATCGAGAAAACGTGCAGGGCGAGCCAGTCGAATGCGGCACATCTCGCGACAAATAGGGATGACGAGGCGCCCGATGAGCCGTCACAACGGAACGTTCCATCGGCGTCGCTCCGTGCTCGACCCACTGCGCGCGCTAGCGCGCTAATCTGGCGTCGTGCCCGTCACGCCGAAACGCGCCCGCGAGCGTGCGCTCGCACTCGAAAACAGCAGCGCCGTCCCGCACTTCGATCGGCTCGCTTTTCGCACTGCGCGACGCATTTTTGCGACGCTCGCGGCGGACGGCAGCGACATCAACTTCATGTTCGATTTGCGGCAGCAAAAGCAGTTCTGTGACCGAGCTCCGGATGCGCTCGCGCCGGTGCCCGGTGGCTGGGGTCGGATGGGCGCCACACGTTGTGATTTGAAGAAGGTGGATGCGGCAACTTTCGCGGCGGCGCTCGCTGCCGCGCACGCGCGCGCCAACGCACCGAAGCCCAAACGCACCGGCAAGTGAACGCCCTCCGGGGTAGTCGCGGCGATCGCAAGTCGCTCGTTCCTGAATCGCAAGTCGCTGGTTCCTGAAGAATCGCAAGTCGCTCGTTCCTGAAGAGAGCTGGGTTGATGGTCACGCAGGCCGTCGCGCGCGTCTCAGCCTTCGGCGTCGTACTTCGATTGCAACGAGGCACGTGTTATGGTGCGCACTTGCAGCGCCATTCCGTTCCGCTCGTACTCGGTTCCGTGTCAAATCGAACGCGCATCTCAGCATGAGTGAAGAGCAAGGCAAGACCGCGCGCTCCGCACTCTGGAGCTTGGTCGAGAACGCGGGCCTGTGCGTGATCTCGATGGGCTCGCTGATCGTTTATACCCATTTGCTATCGAGCGCTGAATTTGGCCTGTTTTCGATCGTTTTGGCGCTGATCGAGCTGCTGCAAGTGCTGGTCACGATGCTCTTTCACGACGCGTTGGTGCAGCGCCGAGAGGCGACCGAGCTGCACTTCGACACGGCCTTCACCTTCAGCGTCGGACTCAGTGTGGCGCTTCTGCTTTTGTGTTGCCTGGCCGCGCCCCTGCTTGCGTGGGTCGTCAAAGAATCAGACGCCTCTTGGGTGCTCGCGAGCATGGCGCTCTGCCTCCCCGCGGCCAGCTTCAGCTCGACCATCGTGGCGCGCCAGCGCCGCAGCTTGTCGTTCCGCCCGTTGGCGATTCGCTCGCTCGTGGGGCGTTTCGCGGGGGCCGCCGGTGGCATCGCCTTGGTTGCGTTGGGGGCGGGGGTTTGGGGGCTAGTCGCGCAACAGGTGCTGATTCAACTCGTGGGCTCGCTCTTGCTGTGGGTGACTTGTAAGGAAAAGCCGAAGCTGCGCTTCGGGCGCGCGGAGTTCAAAGAGCTGACCGCGTTCGGGGTGTACGCGGTCGGCGCGTTGTTTCTGACGTTCGGTACCAAGCGGCTGTTCACGGTGCTCACCGGGCTGTTTCTGGGCGTCACGACCGCCGGCTATTTGAACCTCAGCTTCCGCGCGGTGGACGCCTTTTGGGCGATCGCGTCGACCGCGGCGACCCAAGTGGCGTTACCCATGCTCGCCAGTCAGCAGAGCGATCTGGCGCGAGTGAAGCGTTCGTTCCAATTCTCGACCGGCCTCGTGTGCACGGTCTTGTACCTGCTCTTCGTCGGCATTGCGGTGACCGCGCCCGAAGTGGTGAGCGTGCTGTTTGGCAACAAGTGGCTACCGAGCGCTCCGTACGTGACCGCGCTCGCGCTCTCGGTGCTCATTCAAGCGCCGCGCTTGCTCGTGGGGTCCATGCTCACCGCGCTCGGCCGCCCACGCGATCTGCTGCTCGAGAAAGCCGCCGAGCTGATTTTCATCGTGCTCGCGATCTCCGTGTCGCGAACCCCGACGCTGGCCTGGGCCGTCGGGATCTGGATCGCTCGCGAGCTGCTCAGCTTGCCGATCACCAGCCGAATGCTGAAAAATGCCACCGGATTCGGTCTCGTGGACCAACTGCGCGGCGTTGGCGTACCGCTAGTCGCGTCTGCGGTGATGGCGGGCGCCCTGTTGGCGTTGCGTGCGCGCTTGCCCGAGACTTTCTCGCCCACTCTGCGTTTGGCGCTGATGGCCGGCGCGGGCGCCGGCTGCTTCTTGGCTACGACGTATGTGCTCGACCGTGCGCTGATTAAGCAAGTGCTCGGCTTCGCGCAAGCCGCTCTGACGCGAGGGACGCGAGGGACGCAAGGGCGAGCTACGCCCAAGCCGCCCGGGCTCGGCGCATGACTTTCAAATAGGCGTCACGCGGGTTCAGCGCGAACGCCAGCAAAAGCAAGCCGCTGCCGAGCGCGTGGTGCTTGGCCGTCTTGGCGCGTGCGGCTTTGCGGTGCAGCACGAACGACTCTTCTGCCATGCGCGTGGCGAGCTTGCGCAACGCAAACGCCGAATCGAGCTCGGCGAAGTAGCGTTCGATCGGGAGCTCGGCCTCGCCGCGACGGCGCGCGCGTAAGTTGCGGAAAATCAGCTTGTTGGTGTGAAATTGGCGCAGCGCGTTCGCATTGCTGGAGGATACCGACGTCGGGTGCATCCTGAACTTCAGCAAGTACTGCGGCAACACGATGATCGGTTGCTTGGCCTCGAGCATGCGCACCGACAGGTCCACGTCTTCACAGGGGAAGTATTCGGCGCGGTAGCCACCGAGGGCCACCATGGCACTCCGCCGTAGCATCAACGTGGGGTTCGGATAGATCAGCTGCCCGCCGTTTTGCAGGTGCCGCTCGATCGCTTCCACACTGGTCAACGGGCTGCGGCCATCGCCGAGCTTCTGCCCCTGCGCGTCGATCATCTCGTAGAAAGAGGCGCAGCCACCGACCTCGGGGTGCGCTTGCATGTACGCGACTTGCACCGCTAAGCGCTCGGGAAGCATCACGTCGTCTGAATCCATGCGGGCGATCAGCGGGGCGCGCGTGAGCTCCAGCCCTCGATTCAGCGCCGCGCACAGGCCGACCTTCGACAGGTTGATCAGCTTGAAGCGGCTGTCGCTCAGGTACTTCTCGATCACCTCGGGCGTGCCGTCGGTGGAGCCGTCGTTCACGATGATGCACTCGAAATCGCCGAACGTTTGGCTCACGATGCTGACGAGCGTCTCTTCGATGAAACGCTCGGCATTGTGCGTCGGGATCAAGATCGATACGGCCGGTACTCTGTCTTCGGTCATTGTCGTGCGTGGCGCGAGCTGCAACAGCAGCCTGCGGGTGCACGCGCACTATACGCCAAATGTTCGCAAATTATCCGCATAAAGCGCCAGTCCGCGGCCGGCCGCGGGCGCGGCGCTTCGGTGTTGCACACGGCACCAGCTTGCAACATTTTTGTCCCAGCCGCGACGAGTCGCGATCAACGACTCGTTCGTTCACGCAATCACAACGCAATCACAACGCTTCCCAAGAGGCTGTCCGTGAGACGCAAGGTGACGGCCGAGTGAAGAGTCTTGCTTGAGTATCGGCGCGGATTGCTGACTTTGCCGTCGTGCTACTGTCGAGTGCGGTGCTTTGCCCAGTGACGTTTCAGAACGGTTGCGTGTGCCGCGCACGGGAGCGTCGCGTGCGAAAGAAGGTCGTCGCGTTCGTCGTTCCTTGGCTCTGCTGCTTGGCGTGCAGTTCGGATCATGAGCCGAGCACGACGGGCGTTGCGGGCGGGGCGAGTGTTGGTGCAACCGCGGGGGCGACATCCAATGGCAGCGGTAGCGGCGGTGGACCGGCAACTGGCAGTGGCGCAAACGTCAGCGGCGCGGCATCTGGCGTTGGGGTTGCGGGGTCGAACGCCAACGGCGGAGCGAGCTCGGGTGACAACGGAGGGGTCGGGGGCGCGGCTGCGTCTTCCGCCGGCAGCAACGCGACCGGTGGGGCTGCGGGCGGTACGAGTGGTGCGGCCGGCGCCGCGAACGGCGCCGGCGGTGGCGTAGCCTGGGCCGACACCGGTTATGCATCGAGGAAGTGGGCGCGTTGGGCGATCCCGAACCCGCCTTCGCTGAACCTGCCGCACCCCATGAGCTACACCGACGGCGCAACGATCAGCGATCGCGTGACGGGGCTAGTTTGGCAAAAGAGCACCAATGCCGCGACGACTACTTGGCAGGCCGCGCTCGACTACTGCACCGGGCTCGGCGCGGGTTGGTCATTGCCCACACGCATCGAGCTCACTTCGATCGTCGACAACACGCTCGCCGGCGCAAAGTCGGATCCGTTGTTCAAGTACGGGAGCAAGGCGGGCTGGACGTGGGCATCGACTCCCTGGGTCGTCAATTCACGCAAGGTAGTCGACCCACCGCTCTCGTGGTTCATCAATACCTCCGCGGGTGACAGCAACAACAGCTTGTCGCAATTGGATGCCAGCGCGTACGCGCGCTGCGTACTCGTACCCGCGTCGCAAACGCTGCCCGCTGCGCACTATTCTGTAGACGCCGGTGTGGTGACGGACAACTACACCGGGCTCGACTGGCAGCAGGATCACTCGGGCTCGAGTCCCACGCTCACGCAGTCCGATGCCGCGGCCTATTGTCAGGCATTGTCGCTGAGCGGCGGCAGTTGGCGCTTGCCGAGTTTGAACGAGCTTGCGAGCATCGTCGACGACGTACCGACGGGGAACGTGTCACCCGCGGTCGATCACGTCGCGTTTCCGACTACCAGTAAAGATCAATGGTATTGGTCGGCGAGCCGCTACGGCACCAGTAGCGCGGAGCTCTGGCAGCTGAGCTTTTTGGACGGGTTCACCGCGCACAAGCCGAGCGCGACGCTCGGTATCGCGCGTTGCGTGCGCTGAAAAAGTGCGGCTCGAACGGAGCGCGACGCCGAAGGCTGCGACGGAATTTACCGCTGTCCGTGACCATCACAAAAGAATCGTCCGATGGGGGCAAGGTGTGGCGGTCGCGCCCCCTTGGTCGGGGGTGAAAGCCACGCACGTACTGCGAAATGCTGCTGGTTTGGCGCTCGCAGCCACGTTCAGTGGCTCGTTTTTCGGCTGCTCCAGCGCCAATACGCAGCCGAGTGTCGCGCCCAGCGCCGGCAGCGCGGGGCTTCTGCCGGGCAGCTCAGGCGGTGCAGGCAATGCGGGCGGCGTGAGCAGCGGTAGCGCCGGAGCCGCCGTTGGCGCAGCCGCGGCTCCGTCGCTCGCGGGCAGCGCGGGGGTCGTAGACGGCGCTGCGGGCGCGGGCGCAAGTTCCGGCTCTTCCTCCAGCGGTGGCGCTCCCGCGGGCAGCGGCGGACAAGCGACGGGCGGGCTCGGCGGCAGCGGCGGTCACGCAAGCGGCAGTGCGGGCGGCGGAGGCAGCGCGGGCACGCCGGGCATCCCGAACGAGCGCTTCATGATCGGCGCGGACATCACTTGGGTGCAAGCTGCAGAAGGGCGCGGCGCGACCTACAGTGATGGCACGAAGCGCGACATTTTCGAACTATTGAAGTCGCACGGATTCAACTACATCCGCCTGCGCACGTTCGTGGATCCGAAAGCCGCGGACGGCTATGACAAGCAGAACGGCTACGGCGACCTCGCGCATACGATCGCGTTCGGCAAGCGCATCAAGGCGGCCGGTCTCGGCTTCTTGCTCGATTTTCACTACAGTGACAACTGGGCCGACCCGGGCAAACAGTGTGTGCCCGTGGCTTGGCAGAAGCACAAAACGCTAGGCGAACTCGCAGGCGCGCTACAAGCGTACACGACCGACGCAATCACTCGGTTGATCACCGGTGGGGCGCGCCCCGACATGGTGCAGATCGGCAACGAGATCACGCCCGGCATGCTGCTCCACGTCTGTGACAGCGGCGGTCAACCGACGGGCAGCAATCAAGTCACCGGTTCGATCTCCAATTGGACGAATCTCGGTACCCTGTTGAAGGCCGGCGTGAAGGGCGTGAAAGACGTCGATGCCGGCATTCAGATCATGCTGCACATCGACCGCGGCGGCGACAAAGGCGGCTACACGGGCGGAGCGGCCAGTGCCAGCGCGAGCTTCATCGCGAACGCGCAGAAGCAAGGCGTCGAGTTCGATGTTTTCGGCAACTCTTGTTATCAAGCGTACCAAGGCGACCCGAACAGCACGGCGAACACGAAGTCGGGTTGGGCTCAAACGTTCGCCGCGCTGGCCAAGCAGTTCCCCAAGTTGCGCTTCGTGGCCGCGGAGTACGGCCCGATGCAGCGCGAGATCAATGACGTCGTGTTCGCGCTGCCGGGTGTGCAAGGCGCGGGCACGTTCAACTGGGAGCCCACCCAGCCGGGCGATTGGAATACGGGTCACGTGCTGTTCAGCGCTTCGGGCAACAACTTCACCGCGACCGCCGATCTGTCGTTGTACGACTCGATGAAGACGGCCTACGCCAGCCGGCTTTAGTGCGCTCGGCGCAGGTACTCGCGTCGCGCTCTGTTTCAGCAAAGCGTCCAAAGTCGCGCGCTTAGCTGGATCCAGCTCGACCGAGATCCGGCAAATCCGGGGTTTGACGAGCACCGCGCCATGCGCAACGGTAGCGGTATGCGCGCCGCTAAAATCGGCGGTTTCCCATGACCCTCGACTGGGAGCCCTATGAGGCCCAGCAAGCGCACTGGCCCGCGGCCGGTCGGCACATCCTCGCTCAATTCGATGACGAGTCGGTGATCGTCTACCAAGCGTATGCGTTGGATATCGGGCTGTACGCGGCCAAGCATGGTCGCTTCGGGCCGGGCTTTTCGTTCACTCGCATGAGTTGGATCAAGCCCAACTTCTTGTGGATGATGTTTCGCTCCGGTTGGGGCACGAAAGAGGGCCAAGAAGTGACGCTCGCGATTCGCATGCAGCGCGCGGCGTTCGATGAAGTCATCCTCGCCGGGGTACCGACTAGCTTCGACCCTAAGCGCTTTGCGTCGGAGGCCGAGTGGCGCAGCGCGGGTGCGGCCGCTTCCGTGCGCCTGCAATGGGACCCGGATCACGACCCCGCTGGCGCGCCCCTGGAGCGCCGCGCGATCCAGCTCGGGATCCGCGGCAAAACCCTGTCTCGATTTGCGACGCAGTGGATCGAGTCGATCGAGGACATCTCGGCGCTCGTGGCCGCCCAGCGTGGCCGCCCGCTGAGTGAGCTGCAGGTGCCGCGTGAACGCGTGTACCCCATGCCCGTGCCGCCCGGCACTCGCTAGGGCCGGCTCAGGAGAGCGAGAGCGCGCGCGCTCTCCAGCATTTCGCGCACGCGCGCCGTGAAATCCTCGGGCGCGTGGAACGTGGCTTGGGCGCGGTACAGATCTGTTGGAATTGTTTGATATTTTCGGTATGCATCCGAGGCTCCGATGCGGTTTCTGAGTCGCAAGACGTGGGGCTCGCCGACTGAGGGATTCGAGCCGCGCGAGCCGTGACCGGAAACATGTGTCGGGGAAAAAGATCGATGACCGCGCCATGAATCGACGCAAGCGAGCCCTCGACGCGACGTGCCGCGCGCTGTTCGCGGGCCCGGCGTTTGCTCTGTGCTGTTCGGCATTGGCGGTCGGCGCGCTCGCTCATCGCGTGTTTTTTTTGCTCGCGCCCTGGTTGTGGGCCCGTCAAGCGCCGCTCGATCTTTCGACGATCAATCCTTGGGTCAGGGGCCAGGTCGAAGATCCGGACGGCGCGGAGCCGTTCGCCTTGCTCGTGCTCGTCACGTTGGCCGCCGCGATCGTCAGCGCGCTTGCACACGGTCTGGCCTTGGCCAGCATCCGTGTGCGCGCGGCGGTGGCGGGGTTCGGCTTGGTTGGCGGGATCTTGCTCCTGCACGATGCCCACTTCGTGCTGCCCGTGACGGATGTGAGCGCGTCATTGGCCGTCGTTTGCCTGTTCGTGCTCTCTGCCATCGCGGCCAGCGTCGTCATCGGTTGGAAGCAAGCGCACGGCCGCTCGTTGTCGGTCGGAACGGCGCTATTTCTGGTCGCGATCGTCTTGATTCCTTCGGGAGGCATGAGCCCCGGTGACGCGGGGACGATCCTCGCGCCCGCGCTTCGCCTGCTGAATGGAGCGGCGCCCGCTGGCGTGTACATGCAGTACGACTACCTGCCGTCGCTGCTGATGGAGGGCTGGCTTTGGCTGGGGGGAGCGCCGGCCGGCATCTTTTTCCTGACCGGCATCGGTTACTTCGCGCTTTTGGTCGCGCTGTTCGTGCTGGCCCGGCGCTGGTTCGCGCACCCAGGCTTGGCGGGCCCTTTTTTGGTGAGTCTACTCATCGTCAGGATCAGCGCGGGCGTGAGCGAAGACGTCACGGCGCTGCCGCAGGTCTCGCCGATCCGCCTCGATTTGTGGATCGTTCCGGTGGCGCTCGCGCTGCGTTTCGGGTTGCGCCACTGGGCGGTGGCGCTGGCTTTGGGGTTGCTCTGTATCTTTTCGCGCAGCATCGGCGTGCTGTACGTGGGCGGCTATGGCATGGCCCTGGCCGGAGATTTTCTGGCCGTTCATCTCGGAGGCCCTCGCGGCGCTTTCTCGAGAGCGCTCGCGCATTTGTCCCGGCGGTTGGCGCCTCAGCTGCTGATTCTGCTCGCGTGCTTCGGCATCACGGCCCTCGTCTTCGGCAGTCCGATATCCGATGCGGCGTTGCTGTACCGAAAGCTAGGCATCGGTCAGATGCGCATCGCGTTCGATTCCTTCTATTGGTGGCTAATCCCGTTGAACGCGCTGACGGCCGCACTCGCGTTTTGGCAGCGTGCCGCGCTCGGCGAGCAGCGCGGCGGAGCCCTGTTCTTGCTCGCCGCGTTGACCATCTCGAGCTCGATCTATTTCTTCGGTCGTAGTCACGAGAACAATCTGGTCAACTTGTCCGCCTGCTACCTGACCTGCTATTTCGTATCTTTGGATTTGCTGCTGCTGCAGGTGCGCCCGGGCGTCCCCGCTTCACGCTCGCTGCAGATCGGGCTGTCCTCGCTGTTGATTGGGCTGTGCGCTTGGCGCTATTCGGGCAAGCTCTGGGCGCGGGAAGTGGCGCAATTGGCGGCCGTGAGCCGCGTCGACCTCACGCCCCCGATCGCTCAAGGTCATGCTTTGCCGCCCATGCATTGTCCGGAGATCATCAGAGCCGTTCCGAACCTCAAGGTATATTTCCTGTCGATCAACGATTTTTGGTTTTATTCGGAGTGCGGGCTCGCCCCCGCGGGTTACATGCAGCCGATGGCGCTCGAAGCGTTGAAGTCGCGTTCGCTGCAGGAGATGAACGACCTGCTCGACCAGGGTTACACCGTCGCCATGCGCAAGTCCGAAGGCTTCGTGCAGCAGGTTTCTCCCGAGTTCGTGCGGGAACTGACCGCCGCGTCGCCGTCACTCACGTTCGACTCGGCGCACTATCGCTACGTCAAGCGGAAGTAGCCCGCGGCCGCCCGAAGTCAAAAGTACTCATCGGGTGATCGATCTGCAGCAGCGCTGCATTACGCGCGGATGCCGATTTTCCAGCCTCGAGTGTGCGTGTGCCTGAGTGTCATTTTGCTTCCGCTCGCGGCATGCAGCGCGACGGAGCCTGCTCCGGAAAACCTGGCGAGCGGCGGCTCGAGCGCGGCGGGCAGCGCTGAAAATTTCGCGGGCGGTGGTGCGCCGGCGAACGGTGGCGGTAGCGCTAGCGGTTCCGGGGCGCCCGCGATTGCCGGAGCGACCAACGCGGGCAGCATGGCGGGTGCGGCCGGGGTCGTGGTTGCCGCCGGTGGCAGTTCGGGCGGGCAGGGCGGTACTAGCGCGGCCGCGGGAGCCACCCACGCGGCGGCGGGCGGCCCAAGCCCCGGCGCGGGCGGCTCCAGCGGCGTCGCCGGTTCAAATGCGGGCGGCGGCACTTCCACCGCGGATGGTACGGGCGCCCCGGAGGACTCCCCCAAAGGCTACGGACAAGCCACGACGGGTGGCGGCAAAACCAACGCCGTCACGGTCGCCACTTTCGCGGCCGTGCAGGCGGCGATCGACGGCTACTCCGGCACTGGCGGCTTGGTCCTCGAGTACACCGGCAAGTTCGACTTCACGTCGATCAAAGACCCGTGTGTGCAGCACAACCTGCCCGCGCAAACGGTCGAGATCAAGAGCAAGAGCGACATCACGATCCGCGGGGCCGCCGGTTCCGGCGCGAACTTCGGCTTTCACATCGCAGCCGCGGCGAGCAACGTGATCATCCGCAACATGACGATCGGGCTACTGCCGGGTGGTAGCGACTCCGACATCATTTCGATCGAAGGCATGAGCGGAGGCATGCCTAAGGACATTTGGATCGACCACAACGAGCTGTTCTCTTCCCTCGCGGTGTGTGCGGGCGCCGGCGACACGGCCTTCGACGGCATGCTCGACGTCAAGAAGGGCGCGGATATGATCACCGTGTCTTACAACTACTTGCACGACCACCACAAGGTGGCGCTCAACGGCTTCACCGACGACGACGACGCGGTTCGTCACATCACGTTTCACCACAATTTGTTCGAGAATATCGGCTCGCGCGTGCCGCTTCAGCGCCACGGGTATGCGCACGTGTCGAACAATTATTTCTCCAAGGTGCAGGCTTCCGGCATCAACGTACGCATGGGGGGCTACGCGCTGGTCGAAGCCAACTACTTCGAGTACGTGAAGAACCCGGTCACGGCGCGCGACAGCTCCGAGGTCGGGTTCTGGGATCTACGCAACAACAACTTGGCCAGCGCGGCAGACGTCGCGCCCGGTAACAAGTTCGGCATCACGTGGGACAACGGCAATTCGGGCACCGTGAACGCGACCGCGTGGACGACGACCGCCGCTTTTCCCGTCGCGCTCGGCTATACGCTGACCGCTCAACCCGCTCAATGCGTGCGTGATGGTCTGCGCGCCGCCGCGGGGTCGAACAAGTCGCTGGTGACCCTGAAATGTAAATGAGCGTTACAAGCGTGTCGGGATTGCGGCGAGCGATGGACAGTACCGCCAACGAACGGCAAAGTGTCTCGCGTGGATCCCGCGCTGCTTGCCGCCGCTCACGCGCTCGACGCGGGTGATGTGCTCGGCGCGCTGAAGCGCGTCGCGTTGCGCAGTGATGCGCCGGGGCTCGCGCTGCGTGGCGTTGCCCTCGCGCGCCTGGGCAAGCGTGAGCGCGCCCGTGAACTGCTGCAACGTGCGGCGAAAGAGTTCGGCGCGGCGGCTCCGCTCGGCCGCGCGCGCTGCCTCTTGGCCGACGCCGAGATT
>Ga0247757_10000261_pt1 | contig 44193 bp, 45 predicted proteins | sample UWRJL126311R4_FD_180929 | JGI IMG/M metagenome (GOLD analysis project Ga0247757, IMG submission 180929) | Plant litter microbial communities from Arlington Agricultural Research Station in Wisconsin, United States - UWRJ-L126-311R-4 | ecosystem: Environmental > Terrestrial > Plant litter >... | reverse complement strand
AGCTCTCGTTTCCATGGGCCACTTCACCGTCACTGAACGACTTTAAATGTTTTGTGATCACCCCCACCTGACGGGCCATCTGATGAGGGCATGAACTCGTTCAAAAACGCGGATTACGACGTATCCACAAGCCTGCGAGGGCAAAATCATGATATTTACACGTCCTTGATCCCGGCCTTCGTCTACATAATCCATGGCATACGTTCCCCATGGTTCTCATAGCCTCCATCCGTCATTAATGGAATTTGTAATCCCCAAAAACGCCTTGGAAATGGGCGTCATCCATCGACCACCCAACCACCATGCTTGCTAAAAAATAGAAATCACGCTTAAACGATATACTCCGAATTATTTTTTACAAGAGAAGAAAGATTTTACAGTGGGACTTAGCGACGCGAGGAGTGTTGTGTGTGCCGCGTGTGCCGCGTCCTCCGGTCATCAGAGCTTGCGCTGCCTGTATGATTGTCAGAACATATCTTCGCTGATGATTTCTAAAGGTAAACTCACTGGAGCTGGTGTAGTCACTGTAGTAGTATGAAGAGCCGCTGATGGTCGTACTCTTATCATCGTGCTTCCGATCATGCTTCCTCTTCATGCCCAAGACGGCCGCCAAACCAGCGAGGCCTGCGCCGATACCTAGGAGATTGCCGAAGCCGCCGCCTTCCTTCTTTGGGGGGCGTGCTGGACGGGCTGCACCGTACCAACGACGTCCTCCGGCAGCACCACTGCTATGGTGCTCCTCAATGTACGTGGTCTCCTCGTGCGTGTGTCTGTTCCTTCTCTTTCCCAAACCAAAGATGGCCAGAAGACCGTCGAAGGCGGCTTTGGCGCAGCAGTAGAAGCAGATGAGCAGCAAGAGGATAATTCCGGCAATAACTCCAATAACGATACCAGCGATGGCTCCGCCGCTGAGGCCACCGCCCGACTCCTGCTCAACGAGCGTTCCATTGACGCCGGTTGGGATGGGCGAGGAGAAAGGGAGAGTGACGGTTGGGGAACCGGTGGCTGTGATCACGGTTACTCCATTGCTCGTCGGGCGCACTGGTGCGGACGGGTTTACGATACCGGTAACGCCTGGAGATCCCGAGCCTCCACCAATAGGTTTGCATATTCCTTTTACGGGGTCCGCGCAGTAGTTTCCACTCTGGCAGCACTGGCTCAGGCACGCCTGCTGTCCATTGCTGCACGACAGGGTTGGGGTTGGTGCTGCGCCGACGAAAGTACTCCAGATTGAGGTCCTCGTCACCGTCTCAGCTTGGGTGTAGGTGAAAGTGCTGAACAACCACCCACCGCCGGCTACAGCAGCCGTGCAGCTGGCAACGTTGTTCACATTGGTGAAACAAGCCTGGTTTGCTTCGCAGCAATACTGGCCCTCGTACCCACATGGATTGTTGCATTGCCTTTTGACTCGTGACAGCTCGTGAGATGGGTATAGCTTCGCGGATGCGGAAGGCAGGAGAGTAAGTGCAAGCAAGCTCAGAACAGCTGCGGGAGGAGCCTTGAAAAGCCACATGTTGGATGCTGTCGCCAGTCGATGGCGGAATGGCACGAATGGCTGTCTGCGAGCAGCTTGGGAATCGTCGTCGATCAGGCGGTGAGCGGGGGAGAGTTGGCGGCGGGGTAGCTGATTCGCTCGGCTCGGCAAATGGAGGGTCGATAGATAACGACAGTCTGGGGCGACGGAACGCGGACGCCGCGAGAGTTAGCAAGCGAACGCTCTACCGTACGTTCAGGCGCAGAGAAGTGAGGAGTGTAGAAGTCTGGGATTTGTGGTTGGGGCGGACCAAGGAAATGGAGTACTTAGATTTGGTGGAAGGCTGGGAGGTGGTTGGGTGTAACCAGCCACTACCTTTTGTATTACCGGGAACTGGGCCCGCTTGATGCGCTGGCCTGTTACGACGAAACTCGTGACAAAGCAAGCAAGGGAGAAAGAAAGTCACGACTGTAAAAGCTGTTGGGTAATGTAATGTTCGCGATTGATTTGTGTTCTGCACGCTGTACCTGATCTGCGCCTGCGTCTCCACGTACACAAAGCTTAAGCGAGACAGCTCCCCAGCAACAGCGCCCGGACCTCCGCAATTACCACGTCGCAACGGCCATTGCTATTTTGAGATTGCGCCGGCCTGTGACCCTCATCACTCTGTGACTTTTGGTGCTGTCAAGGCAACGCCTGACGCTCAGAGAGATTGCGGTTGGAGTCCAATGCGCGACTGCACGACAACAGAACGCGAACAACTAACGACGCGACTAATCTTTAGCCTACAGTCCTAATACTGTAGCCATGTCTCCACATCTGGGCGGTGACGCCTCACTAACGCGTCTCGTGCTTCGGATTCTCGCAATGGACTGAATTTGCCATCTTGGATCCCGCTGGCGAATGGTCGTTAGAGCTAGATGCTTGTGAAGCGGCCTGACCATCGTTTGCGCATAGCCGTCTTCTCATTTGCGACGTCGCAAGGGGTATCGACGGCCTAGCGATAGGCATTGATTGCTCTTGCTCTTACTCTTGCTCTTGCTCCTGTCCGATTCGAAATGATTTCTGGGTTCAACGGGCAATGCTCGAAGCTCATCCGTTGGGTGGGCATGGAACTCCCACTATATCCCTAGCCACCACTCGAGTATTCGCTCTGCTCAGCTCTGTTTCCGTGACTCTGGTCTCCATCAAACTGCCCGGTAGGCTCTGTCTTAGCCAATCTGGTTTCCACATTGACGACCTCGGAACTTCCAAAGCCGGCCGTGGCTCAGGTGTGTTGGAGTCTCCTCGCTGGACGTGTCGACGGCCTCTTTCGCAGTCCCGAGCTCCCGTGTTCCAGCTTCGATGATGCAGCGGTGAGAAGTGAGGAAACGACCGGGCGACAAGTGCGCGAAGGTCCGGCAAGGACGCTGCGATGATGGCGAGGCTGATCTGGATAGCGACCAGAAGATTGATAGAACCACCGAAATATGTCCGATACTCCTCCCTCTTCCTGATGAACGGAATCTGCAACAATGCCACGACGCAGACCAGAAAACCGAGTCCAAAAACCAGTATCAGCCCCAGCCGTTGTCGAGCTCGTAGCTTCGATAATCCCCAGCAATACGGCACCGGCAGTAGAAAGATGAGTGTATCAACGAAGGCGTCCCCCACGGCAGCCGAATAAGAGTATATAGGCGAAGAGAAACACTGCCCTTCGTTAAAGGAGAGCCAGTCAGAACTCCAAAGCTTGCTGACAGTGTTGCAAAGAACGGAGAGTACTGTAATCACCCCGATACAGTGCGCGACGGCAAGCATGATCAGACCGATGGTGAGAAAACGGAGTGTGCTTATCTGCACCGGGAAGATACGTCGATAGTACGACAGGACGGAAAGGCGAGTGAAGAGGATGGCGAGAATGTAAGCTATGCGTCTCTCGAAGATGTGCTGGTGAGGTTAGTCAAGGTTGTGATAGGGCGCAATGTAGTCACTCACCCGATAGTAAGGAATCTCTGCGGTAGTCTCGGGTCTAGCATTCTAGTGTCAGTTGTACTTCTAACCCAAGGTGTTTGAATGAAAAAACGTACCCATCTTTGTCGAAGTTAAAAGTATCTGACGTACCCATGCAGCTTATAATGGTTCTCGCAAATGCGCACCCTATGGCGCACACGATCAGAATGTCGTCCGCCGCGAGCTTCCTTTTAACCCGAACTCGTGAATAGACCCTCAGCACGACCGTCCCAATTGCGAGGATGATGAGCGGAATCTCCACAGCAAGCATTGTGCGATCTTCACTTGCCCTCCCACCATCCCGGGGTGAGATCATGTCCGAAGGGCTCCGGGCCTGGTCAACGAGGTGATCACCAACACCCAACATGGGGAGTCAGCGAGACCAGGTGGAAGCAACGCTCTAGCCCAGCAAAGCCATCTTGAGTCAAAATGGGGAATACACCATATATGTGACGGCGGAAGAGTTGGATAAGAACCCGCGACCAAAGGAACATTCCGTGCAGTGACGTTGTCGCCGTGCCGCCTGGCGAGGGCTTCTTGGTTGCTTATGCAGCGTAGCCGCTTATTGAGCATCGTACATAATACAGCAATCTAAACCCATTCAAGATACCAAGCTTCCTGCGCCCACTTATCACCAGCATGAGTCCGGTCGGCGAATCCAGGGAACTGGGAAAAACACGCGCGGGTTGCAGTGGTGAGGAGAATGGGGTCTGATTGTCGCCCGGTACTTATTGCGCTACAGAACTTACAGCTGCAACCACTCTCATTGCTTTCGCAATCCAAAACCTGGGACCACACGCGATTCCAGATCTTTCTTGGTCTGACGACATGTTGCGCAGGGCAAGACAAAATGAATAAGCCCATTCGTATATGCAAAGTCATAAGCGCACTTGCCGATTCGCAGTCGCGTCCATGGCTGACACCACATACTCAACCTCGTCTACGGCGCTGATCCAAGAAGCATCTAAAAGACGCCGTGAATCTTATCCACTTGATCAAAGTCATATGCGTTTCCGTATGGCCTGTGCAAATAGTTCCTGACCAACTCTTCGCTCTTGACATACTCCGCTGCAACATGCAATCCCGTCTTCTGCAGCGTCAACTCGCTTTGGAGTTCCTCGGCAAATTCTACGGTCATCTGATTGCGGTACCATGGTGCAAAATGAACTGGAAGCATCAGTACTTATTAGCCATATCAAGGTAGTTTAAGGGTAAGGAGAAAGGACTTACTGAATGCAAGCATAACCCTTGGCTCATCGCTTAAATTCGGCTTTCCTCCATGCCACAGTCTCAAGTCACGCACTATCACACTGCCCTTCTTAATCACTGGCTGGCATGGCTCTCTGACTAGTCTTCTTTTTTCGAGTAGTTCCTTTTTGATCATTCCACTGGCTCGCTCCCCATGCACACCTTCTTGATCAGCAATGGTAGTATTGGCGTGCGTCCCAAGCCAAACCTCGGTTGATCCATTTGTAGGCTCCATGGACACCAAAGGCACATTGATAACAAACGCAAATGGAATTTTTGGGTGGTCGAAGTCGGCGTCATTATGAATTGGCTGGGATGCCGGTGGAGCGTCAGCTGTGGGCGGAAGGGCGGTATTTCCAGAGATAAATCTTAAAGATGGTGTACCCAGCTTCGTTGATGTTACGTGTGTCACGATTGGATCTGGATCAGTTAGTAATTGTGCTCGTAGTGTATCCAGAAGTGCTAAGTGCTGTGTGGTCTTTGTAAATTGTCGAAAGAGGAATAGCATGTAGACATACTTGTATACACCTCCTCAAAGAAGAATTCTTTATTTAGAAGGGGGTCCTGCTGGATGTTACCCTTATGGTAATTGTAAGGACTATCCTTTTTTTTCTGCAGCTCGTAAGCATCTTCTACCATCTTCTTATTCAGCTTATCCAACATGGAGTGTGGAACTAGATCTTCCAGAACGACAAGTCCATCTCGCTGGAGAGCGCGAATAGCAATCTCAAGGTTCTTTTGATCCAGCCTACCGCTCTCAAGTTCAGTCGAAGATGGTTTGATGGAGATGGGAGTTGATGTGAGAGACATGCTGTGCACTGAACCAGTGACGTAATTGGACGTTGATTGAAGGTGGGTTGTCAGGATGGGGTCTGAGGCTTCTCTGGACTTTCCAATGCAGTATATTATTTCAAAGAAAACACTCTTCTCTTTATACACTGAAGTTCAGCACATGCATTTTGGGTAGTCTGTGATGCCCGTGGGGTAGAGCGGAATGGCTGACGAGATAGGTTAGAGCAGCTGGTGCAACACTAGACTGAACAGGGAAGAGCGACCGTCATGTTCCTGCAGCCCTTCCCCAGATTCCGAGGCGTCGGAGAAATGATGGATTGCGCTTTGCGGCTACGATGCTGAAATGTAAAAGAGACACAAGGTATCCGACGGCCATGCTACTTCCGGTGTCGGGGAAGGGCGGAACAAGTGACATTGGGTTGGAGAATCAAATAGCCTCAAACAGCCGCTGGCTGCACAAGTTGATAATCGGACATAATATGCTGGAGTTTGTTGCTTGCATGGCATATGCCAAGAGGCAGTCTTCAGGCGGGCCAACATAGGCAGGCTGTGGCGGCCAGGCAAGGGCGATATTTTGGGCTGTTTACCGCATGCCATATTTCACTGGTGGAGGCGCTTGGGGGCATGATGGGCCAGGGGCTTGGAATTGCAGGTCAGCAACACCTCGACGAGGCCTAGTGAAGGCTCGGAGTATATTGTACGCAGTGGGTCTGGATCGCAGCACTGAACATGTTTGCGCAGACTACGGATCACACATGTCGCCATCATGGTTGCGCGTCGCGCGGAGCACAAGAATACTTATAATTACAACAGCAGACAAGCAGGCAAAATAGACTTCTCCCAGCCCAGTCAACGTGACGTCGGTGGAATCGGGCTCAGGCATCGGTTGGTCGCCCCCGTCACGCGAACGGCAGAGTCGGCAACACTGGGACTTGGACTGTCATCGGCATCGAGCCATGGAGACGTGACGAAGCACCCGATGCTTCAACGGTAGCCTCCCAAAACTCCAAATAGGTAGAAACAATGCAGGGACGCCCGGACGCCCCTCTCGTACGGCTGCCTGGTAACGATTTGAATTGCGACCCACCTTGCAGATTCCCCAATGTAGGGGGAGCCGCGGTGGATGCGCCTGGTGCCAGGTACAGCCCCGCCGAACTGTGCATGTGCATTCCTTCGGCGGCGCGCCCAAAGCTCCTTCAAGCTCCACCCCCATCATCGTTTTTGTAGCATTTGCGCACTGCCACCGCTGCTCTATAAGAACGAAGCCTGACAGCACTTCTACGCCCCTCCTGCGACTCGCTGAGCCGCCGTATATCTCATTCGCTCGCCGCACGTTGCCGTTCGACGTGTCGCCCACTAACTGCTCACCCGCATCCACTGCGAATTACCCGTGTCACCCCCCAGACACACAATAAGCAGGTCGATCTTGGTTCTCGTTACCGCACCTGCGCCGACTCGAAACCATCAAACTACAATTAGCCAGCTCTACTCGTGTCGCAGCTTTACAACACCGCGTGCAGCATAATTGCTGCTCCCCCGCCCTTGCCCATCCGACGAACCTCCACCTCTCACGATGCCGTCGCAGCGAAGGATGCGCGTCTTTGGCCTCCTGCTTTTCCTCACCATCATCATAACTCTCTATATGACGAGGTCAGGCTCGCAAACACGCACCTCGCCTTTCTACGTTAGGACACAAGAAGCTCTGCAGGCAAAAGAGTACGTTGAAGCAGCGAAGCAGCGCGATGCAGACAGCGTCGGTACACGGCTGAAAGCTGCCGCGGACGAGGCCAGGAAATCGGCAGAGGAGAAGGGCCAGCGATACTTAGATTCAGTCTCTGGAACTGGCGGCGAATCTGAGAAGGTGCCCGGTGGAAGGTTCAACAAGGAAGGGAAGAAGGCCATACAAGGCGTCGCAACAGTCGGAGGTACGGCGCATGACAAAGTGGCCGGCAAAGAGCACGAGACTCCGGAGGACCACGAGGTCGAGACGGAGTTCAACGCCATCCTGAAAAAGAGCCCTGGTACGTCGATCCCGGCTGCATTCCCGCATTGCTGCTAATGAGCGTTTAGTTATTATTTTCTCAAAGACCTACTGTCCCTACTCAAGGAAAGCGAAGCAGATATTGCTCGACAGGTACAACATCGAACCCAAACCACATGTAGTCGAGCTCGACGAACATCCCCTCGGCGACAAGCTGCAGGCCCTTCTCGCTGACATGACCGGCCGCAGAACAGTTCCTAACATACTAGTCATTGGCAAGAGCATTGGCGGCGGTGACCAGATGCAAGAACTGGATGAGTCAGGTACCATGATTAAGACGCTCAAGAGCTTGGGAGGCACTCGCATTACCAGCGTGAAGAGGTCGTCCCCGCAGACTGAAGTGCGCCGGCGCCGGCGAACCTGAACATCTTTTTCATCCTATTATGATATTCGTTTCCTTGTGTACAATACCCATTCCATTTTCTTTGGTGGCGTTTTTCAAAAACGGTCTTGAAGTGCTAGCATATCTCAGGGATAACGAATAGGGTGGTATGGGTCCTAAGGGAAAAGGCTAGTCTTGTTGTAAATCGCTTAGAGATGTTGGAATACCCCTACAATTTCATAATCCGTAAAGGTTCAAGGTACTAGTAGGTTAGACTTCACAATTTGCTTGATGTCTGGTCTATTTCAAGATGGCGCTTATGGCTTGTTAAACAGCTTATGAGTCCTCGAAGTATATGATTTATCTTACCCTTCAAAATTATCGGGATCCCAGTCCAGTAGTCAGGCCAAAAATTAGGCATGTGAGTGAGGTGAGTTGAACAGGAAGTGTCTTAGCACATATCATTCACGGTTTCTCATTTCTGCTTTCCAACACTATATCAACTCAACTTGCACTGGACGGGCCGTGCAAGGATAGTCAAACCGCGTTTGTTCATTTAAGTCCCCTAGCTGTCTGTGCAGTACCTTCTCTTCTCATCACCACCACCACCCTCCTTCTTTGCCTCTCCACATATCCAATTATCAACGCTACGGACACAACCCCGCGTTATATTCACACTGCACGCGGCCATGTGCACCTACTTCACGCTCCGATACCAATGCAGCCATACAAGCAAAACTCACCGTTGTCCACGTACTAGGAATGACACCGACCCTACAGCCATTGGCGAGCCCGGCTGCGAGGCCCGAATGTTCCTCAACAGGGAGATCAGGGAAGAATGCATAAACTGCAAGATATCCAAAGGCATGGCGCCTGGAGGACTGCATGGGCTGCAGAAATGGGGTGGATGGGGCGACAAAGAGATCAGAATGGCCCAGCGGGTGGCTGCAGCGGGTGGAACGGTATACTTGCATGGCGACAGCGGTGAGGCTGCGAATACTGGTGTGCAGGGCGGCAATAAGACTGGAGCGAGCGGGAGCGCTCCCATTACCGTTGCGCAAGACGGCAGTGCGGAGGCGGCGCTAGATCCAGCTTTGGAGTTGTTGTGGGCTTACAACAACAGCATGCTTCTGATCGAAGGGCCTTTTGCAAGTTATCCGCCTCACATGCAGAGCCATGGCCCGGCAGCATCCATACAAAAGGAGGAAGACAATGGTGACTGCGTGTTTGCTGAAAATACTGGAGTGCGGCAAGACAGTTTGATACCATCCACTCCAGGGCGCAGGACTAGTTTTTCATGAAGACTTGATACAGCCAAAGAAGAACCAACTTGGTCATATCTGATCATCAGCAAATGAAGGCTCTTCATTACAACGTAAAAAATGATAGGGGTTAAGCATTGAAGGGACCATAGGAGCAGTTTTGCATGACAGACTTGTCAATATGTCAATCTAAGATATCGGAATTTACTAATCATAGGCCGAAATATTCTCCTCAGGAACATTTGACACCTGGACTATTCTAACAATATTTAATGCTAGAACCCTCCGATAATTGTTTTGATGGCCAAATCATGTACCCTATGGCACTCATCCCCTAATTGCATTACTACAGGCGGCCCACGAGTCTCCCTGGCGAGCACCTTTTACATTGCGATTTTCACGGCGTCTTCTCCAAGAGGAGTTCTACTTCCCTCCCCCATTCTGTCTCTTGCCCCAAATTCCTACCCTACCGGACCGATCACCCACCCCCGCCCCCGCGCTCTTGGGAGTCTGTTTGTCATCGATGCCGAAATCCCCCATCCTACGGCTCTCGTTCTGGGAGCTGAGTGGTGCTGATCGTAGGGCTAGGCTCGGACCTCTACCACCTCTTCCTTTTTTCCTTGAAGAACCTGCAGGCTCCCAAAGACCGCCATCCCGCTTCACCCTCTCTTGCTCCTTCTTTTTCTCCTCTTCCTTCTTCCTGTCCTCCTCACGGTCTCGCCGCTTCATGTTCTCCAGAGCAGTTTTCCTACGCTTCTCTATATCCTCCTGCCGCTTAACGGCTTCTTGCTTGGCAGCTTCTTGCTGGGCATTCCTGATAGCCATTTCATTCTCCTCTCTAGCGTCTTTGACTATACAGTCGAAGCATACGATGTAGGACTTCCTTGCCGTCTCGCGGAATTCTCCATCTGACGGGAGATCGCCGACGCAGACTTTGCCTACGACGATGGCATCGTGACAACGGGCGATTTGGACTTTAGAGAGGCAGCCGCAAGGGTGTAGCTTCTTGTAGTACTGGCACATCTTGCGTGGGGCGTGGTAAAGTGTGGTGCGGTAAGCGTTGGGTATCAAGTGTTGAGAAAAGTCAAAGTGTTTGGCGAGGGTCCTGTTTAAAGTAACAGCAGAGTACGCTAGAGCGAGTGACCCAAAGTGATAGAAGTTTGTAGCCGGGCAGCGATCTTTGCCATGAAGCAATGATAATAAATATCGGAGTAGCCTGGTCAGCAAACCGCGGGGTGACTTCAGTCTTTAAATCATGGCAGGGAAAGCACAGGGCATTATCACTACAGGAAGCGGTGAGTCAAGAGAAGTCGCGGGCATCGCCGTTTCCCTGGAAAACATATTGTCTAGGAAGGCGCGCTCGGTGGCCGGTGTAGTGGTAGTACAAGCAATGAAATTCGACGGGCAGGGCGCCAGTGATTGGCGACCTAGAGGAAAGAGTGACGGGTGACTGCATTAACAACGTGCATACCCATATGTCTTAGGTCATTGTCATGTTGATAGTTCTTCAAGGGCAATCAGGAGATGTCTTACCGCCTATTGTCGATTGGAGGCTATTAGGATTCATCGTCTTTTCTCTTAGTTACTTTGCCACTCTAAGTCCATTCCTCACGATGCCTATAGTTCAACAGTCTTTCCCATTTCTTGTTCAGCTCATCGGCATGGGTTTTTCTAAAGTGTCGTTAAAATGGCTACTAGTTTTGTTTGATACTCTTCTTGAGAGCTCGTATACAGGATAGCATGAGTTCTCATTCTCTACAAAAAAGTTCTCGGTTTTCGAGTTCCCGTCGCACATTCATTCACTTCACCTACCCACGCTAAGTTCGCTTAGTAACAAATACCACAACAACATTTTGTCCCTACGGCCTACATATATTATTTAAAATGGTAAATCGCCATCGAACCAATTATCCACAAATTCGTATAAACGCACCTCGGGCTAGGGCCTCTCTTGAAAGCAGCTCTAAGGAGTTGGGGGTTACGAGGGGGCGGTTCGATTTTTGCTCGCGTCATTTCCTTTTTTGCCTTTTTCTCCGTCCACCCAATAAACAGTATACCACTAAATTTCTAAAACCCATATTCCTACTTCCATCTAGCTTTTTAGGAAAGGAGGCTCGGGGTCATGGCTCTATTTATCAACATTTCTGTTGCTCGCGCCTTGGTTACCAATACGAACTCCACAGTATCTTTTTGGATTCATTTCCCGACGGTCTTCATGTACCCCAAGAAGCTGCCGAGTAGTATAGACTGCCTTGGCTGCAAAAAATATGAATGTGAGCTTTTGAAGACATAAAATCTATATTAATCTATGTTTGACCATGCCAGCGCAATTTCAACTCCCTATCTATGTGTCTACTAAAATCTAGATATGTTATACAAGATGTTATGTAAATCAAGTTTGGGTAATCTGGCCTTTTTGCCTAATATGAGTGGGTCTCTCTCGTGTCTTCCAAGTGAATCATATTACCGTAAGAAGCACTTCAAGTCTTTCTGTGCTATGTTTCACTGTAGAGTTTGAGAACTGGTGCCTATCGAATGTTCGCGTGCATCCTAGAAAATTAACGAACCCATCCATTTATATATAACAGAAATTCTAGAGTCTTGAGCTATTAGTTAAGAGAAATATTAAGCCATTAACACAGCCAAGAAATCGGAAAGAAGAAATGAAACATCCACACCGTGCGGTCCTTTTCAAACCCCTTAAGCACCGTCTATCATCACTTTTGGATGTAAAGGTATACATCGCCGAAGCTGACCCTCGTCGATAAGCTTAATAGCTTCTTCTCGTCGTCGTTCATGTCCTGGAAAGGTTTTTCTTCGGTTTTCCACTGTGCCCATGATCGGTCCATAACATCTTTGCAGTCGCCGAAATATTCCTTGGTGCAATTTTTCGCATAGTCGCAAAGGTTTTTGGTGGGTTCATCATCAATCCAATTCCCTTCCATTTTTTCTGGGGCCATACAATCGTCAGAGATCTCATCGCAGAGCATAGCGGCTGGTCCATCAAATATCTGCGCCAGATCAATGATAATGCTACGTATGGGTCCCGCAGGGGAAATTGTAATGATGAAGGTACTCTCATTGATCTCGAAGAAGTAGCCAAGGTCGTTGCGTGCATGAATTTGAAGCTTGTCCCAGAGTAAATTGACGCAGTTCTTGCAGTATTCTGGATCCTGAGCATGCACTTCAATAGATCGTCCTCCGTTGATCTTCTCTAAAGCATCTGCGACTGTTCTCGCAGCAAGGTGCTGGACAAATGACCTTGGTTTGCTGACACTGAGCGATCCCAGCCCAAAGCACAGAACTTTGTCGACCTTCTCGAGACGCTGAGCATTTTCTTTGATAAGAGAGTCTAGTCGAGACGACAGTTTACTCCATGTCTTGGCAACCGATTCCCTTCCAGTTGCGATCGACGGTTTCAGTCCTTGAGTTTCGTGCCAGCCCCAAATAATATTAGGGCCCACCGCCTTCCACCACCAACAGCGTTGGTCTACCTTCCAAGCACCAGTGGTCCAAGATTCTTTCCAGAAGTCCCACGGATTTTCGGGTTGAGAACATTGACTTGATTCTGTCTCATGCCTAGGCTTCGGTACTGCAATTAGTTTGTACAGCAGTTTCTTGTGAGTTTCATTCTCATGAAAATCCTCCGAAATCTCCACGACACCTTTTAAACTCAATATCAACTTTTGCCCTTTCTGGATATCTGGAACCTGGCAGGTTTGAGTCCTTCCGGAGATGTCAATAACCGTGTATTCGCCATCCGGAAAGAGCTTTTCAGCCTCTAATTGGCGTGACGCTGTAATATTTTGGTGTATCTCGTTGAATTGTAGTACTTTCTGGTGCAGTTTATGAGCTTCCCAAAGTACGTTTTGAGTCCAGATGCAGCGCCCCCGAAGGAACTCATAGAGAGATGTCAAATGGCAGTTTGTGGTTCCCGTAATCCCGCTCATGATATATGATAAGGAGTAAAAAAGGGAAATCTAGCGTGCAGTAGAAGAAGGAAAACGTGATGGTATCTATATATTATGGATGCAGTGTACTGGTATCCAGGGATGCTGTACGTTAGGGAAGAAGAAATTGGAACAGTGGAGCTCATTTTATGTGGATATATGACTCTTGGTGAAAATGAGGTGCTACAGAGCAGATGACAAGTGCTCATACCTGAACCCAGCATCAGTGTATCAATACCAACGATGTCCCGGGCCATTCACACCACATCAGTTTTCTGTGCGGCATATGGTCAGTAAGAACCTTTAAAGGATATTTCAAGTACTTATTCAAGCCAGCAAGCTATGCAGATGGTACTCCGTAGTTGGGGTTTCTCATGCTTGCTTGGCGGATGCTGTAGAACAGAACAGTCATTGCTGTACACCAAGAAGCCGATGAGTTGGCCATGACGCTCCCAGCAATTTGCTTTGGAGAGAATCATAGATTCCGTAATTGCTGTGCCGCCGCCGCTAGGACGCACTTGCATAGCTAGTAGGCCGAATGGACTCGATGACAGGTGTCTCGCTTTGAATGGATTCATTCATGTTCCATGGTTGGAAGTAATAGCAGGTTTTCTAGCGAAGAGTATCCACAAGTTCCAACATTCAGGGTTAGTAACAATGGATTAGCAAACAAGATTATGTAGCATGTTGTGTGCGACGACTAGAAGGACAGCATAAGTGTTAGTATGTGTGCTATTCCTGAAATTTTACTTTTTGTTTGCTCACTATAAGCAACCTGTTCTCAAATTGCCTTGTTATTCAATGAGCTGTGTTGTTCAGGATTTTTAGTCGGAGATCTGGTCGCAGCGAACCTGATCTGACGTCGCGCGAGTATTTTCCCAAATTGGCCTAGGATCCCGAACTCGGAATTGAACATTGGAACGTGGGGCAGCAATGCCAAGACCGCCTTCAAGTGCTGCTAGGGTGGCGTAATTACTGATTATCAAGCTGGTCCTCTTAAAAACTCGCTGTCCTCGAGCTTTCTCTGCAGCACAATGGCGCCCTCTCTAGAAGAACCCACCCAAGTAGATCTCGATGCACCGCTCAAGAATGCGCCACAGCTCGTTGCGCCCGAACCCGGTATGTGTCACCACCCCACACGTAAAGCACCACTCGCTGAATGCAATGTGCGCCAGAACACTGCCCTGGTCCTGAATCCGAGCAGGCTGGGCTTGCAGATAATTGCGCCGGTTGTCCAAATCAGAAGATATGTGCTGCCGCGCCTAAAGGGCCTGACCCAGACATTCCAGTCATTACTGAGCGACTTTCATCCGTAAAACACAAGATTCTTGTTCTCTCAGGCAAAGGTGGCGTGGGAAAATCGACATTTTCGACGATGCTATCACATGCTTTCGCATCCAATCCTTCTCTCACGGTTGGGCTGATGGATACTGATATTTGCGGACCTTCAATACCCAAGATGATGGGCGTGGAAGAGGAGACTATACACGTCAGCGCTGAAGGTTGGGAACCTGTCTGGGTCAGCGAAAATCTTGGTGTTATGAGTGTACAGTTCATGCTTCCGGGTCGAGATGATGCTGTTATCTGGAGAGGCGCAAAGAAAAATGGCTTAATCAAGAAATTTCTTATGGAAGTACGATGGGGTGATACAGATGTTTTAGTCGTGGACACGCCACCAGGCACTTCAGATGAGCATCTCTCTGTAAACTCATTCTTGAAATCATCTGGGGTAGATGGCGCTGTCTTGGTCTCCACTCCCCAGGAAGTTTCCCTATTGGATGTGCGGAAGGAGATCGACTTTTGTCGCAAAGCAAAGATTCCTATTCTCGGCATCGTGGAGAACATGTCTGGATTCGTATGCCCAGGATGCAAGCATGAGAGTCAAATCTTCAGACCAAGCACAGGCGGTGCAAAGAGGCTAGCCGAAGACGAAAATATCCCTTTCCTAGGTGCCGTGCCTTTGGATCCAAGGATCGGCATGGCGTGCGATTTTGGAGAGAGTTTTTTGGATGCATATCCGGATTCTCCTGCCTGCAAGGCAATCAAAGAGGTCGTCAGCCGTGTGGCTAAAGAAATGAGTATGCCTGCTGAATTTTTTAATGGTGAAGATTGAATCATTTAAAATCATAGAGTTACATGTAGGTTGTACATGCATTGGGACGGCGTTCAACCTTTTTGCAAGTCTTAAACATACCCTCTATTCAGTACTTTGCAGGCTTTAATCTATTCTATAGAGACTTGAATGAAGATTCTAAAGAAATATTCATGTGATAGGAAAGAGAGGATTTCTGACCTGACTAACGCTCAAAAGATTGCCTCAGTTTAAATACCTTCATTACATTACATAGCCTTTAACTCAGAATTAGCCTCTTATGAGCCTTACATTCACTTAAGCGGATTATTTTCATTAAGCTTCTATCGCGGTATCATCGACTTAAAAAGTGTATTGGGACTAGATATAGTATTATTAGGAAACGTCACTTATAGCTTCGCACCAAAGGGGCTGTTGCATCTGAATAGCCTTCCGCTGGTGTTTACTTAGATTGGGAAATTGCCTAACCCGACGAGGCTGAGTTTTATACTCAAATTATAGAGCTGCTATTAGCAAGTAAATAATTTACGACTGGAAGAGCTCAAACCTCGCCAACAGAAGTAAGCACTTAGTAATCGAAGAACCTGACTGGAGTTTCAGATGGTCCGAAAATAGGTATACACGTGACTGCGCGGTTGAGCGCGAAAGCGCGAAAGCGCGCCTACATGCAAGCTTCCTACCTGACCACCACAAACTACAGTCCGCTGCACCATTTCTTCTGCCCCACTCTGGTATTGTCATTCTAGCCTACGCCGCGACAGCTTCAATGGTTGATGATATGGATGTAACACCCGTATCGCCGCGCGGCACGAAGCGGAAAGGGGACGATAATTTGCCACTTCCTGCCCCCAGACGCATCAAAGCCCTGGCGCAAGACGTTGTAAACAAAATCGCCGCCGGAGAGATCATCGTTGCCCCTGAACATGCACTCAAAGAGTTGATTGAAAATGCTGTTGATGCAGGGTCTACTGCGTTAGAGATTGTAGTGAAGGACGGTGGGTTGAAGCTGCTCCAGATCACTGATAATGGGCACGGTATCGATGTATGCCTTTATAATTCGCGCCCTGATCATACGACTGATTTCACTCCCAGAAAGAAGACCTCCCGATTTTGTGTGAGCGATTTACGACCTCCAAGCTCAAGGCTTTCGAGGATCTTACTTCCATCGGCACCTATGGGTTTCGTGGAGAGGCACTGGCAAGCATTAGCCATATCGCGCATCTAAGCGTTACGACGAGGACCAAAGAGTCGAGTTGTGCCTGGAGAGCACATTATGCCGACGGCAAATTAGTGAGCTCGAAGCCAGGCCAGAGCGCCGACCCGAAGCCGATCGCTGGACGTTGGGGCACACAGATCACAGTAAGTTTCGAGTGATGCTCCTTCCACATAGATAGCGTTTTGGCTCATGATTGCTAGGTAGAGGACCTGTTTTACAATGTTCCTTCACGAAGACGAGCATTTCGTTCGCCAAGCGAAGAGTACACTAAAATTCTGGATATGGTCGGCCGTTATGCCGTGCACTGCTCAGGAGTGACATTCTCATGCAAAAAGCACGGTGAAAGTTCTAACAGTATAACAGTTCCAGCAGCTTCCAGTACTGTTGATCGTATACGACAGGTTCATAATTCTGTAGTGGCTAATGAGTTAACCAGTCTAAAATTTGAGAACGAGCGCTGGGGCTTCAAGTGTGATGGCTGGATAAGCAATGCCAACTACAGCACCAAGAAGATGAAGTTGTTGCTTTTCATCAACCATCGTTCTGTAGAGTCGAGAACGATCAAAAAGGGGATCGAAGAAGCATATGCCAATTTCCTTCCAAAAGGCAACCGTCCGTTCGTCTATCTCAGCTTGGAGATAGAGCCCGAGCGAGTTGATGTCAACGTGCATCCCACAAAACGGGAGGTTCATTTCCTGAACGAAGACGAGATCGTCTTTGTGATTCAAGATGAAATTCGCGACAGATTAAGCAGAGTTGACACCAGTCGAGTTTTCGTGACGCATTCTTTGCTTCCTAATCGCCCACAAGTTCCTTTAGCTACCCCAGTCAAACAAGTCGTTTTAGAAGCAGAGACCCCGAATGATGAATTAGTTCCAGGGAGTTCCAAGGGGCCTCTAAAGTCTACAAGGAAGCGTAATGAAAACAATCTTGTCCGCACAGATGCATCCGCCCGTAAGATCACCTCAATGCTGAAAAGTCAGCTTCCGGGAGGAAAATCCGGAAATTTTGAGGACGAAATGGAATACGAGTATGTGGACAAAGAAGCACGAGCGTGCCGCCTTACTTCGATCAAAGACCTGCGCGCCCGAGTGCGCGATGCTATGCACAACGAGCTTACGGACATCATTGGAACACATACATTTGTAGGCATAGTAGACGAGAAGAAGCGTATTGCTGCGATTCAAGGTGGTGTGAAATTGTTTCTCATCGACTATGGCATGCTTTGCAACGAATTCTTCTATCAAGTCGGACTTACCGACTTCGGTAACTATGGTTCAATACGATTCAACCCGCCGCTCTCTTTACACGATCTTCTAGCGGCCGGTGTTCAACAAGAAAAAGCAATTGCAGGTGAGGCTGCAGAAGAAACAAATTGGGAGGACGTGCTCGAGAGTGTGAAGGAGCACCTGATTGATCGTCGCGCTCTCCTTATTGAATATTTCTCAATGGAGATCACTGAAGAAGGCGACTTATGTTCATTGCCGTTGTTACTGAAAGACTATACACCTTCCATGGCCAAACTTCCTCAATTTCTACTTCGTCTAGGACCCTACGTCGACTGGGAAACAGAAAAAGAATGCTTCCACTCCTTTCTTTGCGAGCTTGCCTCTTTTTACGTTCCCGAGCGTCTTCCACTGCCGCCCGCAAGTGCACAAGATGAAAATGGAAAGGGTAAAGAGACGGCCGAAGAGGAAGACTTAGAGATCGCGGCAAGGCGTGCGAAGGTGACAAAGGCACTCGAAGATGTCATCTTTCCGGCTTGTAAGGCGAGATTGGTGGCCACTAGGGGATTATTGAAGGGTGTTACGGAGATCGCAAATTTGAAGGGGCTGTACCGCGTCTTTGAACGATGCTAGAGGCATGCGAAGACTCGTGAGACAAATCTCTTAGCGGGAAGAGTAGGAGTTTTTGGTTCCCAATATGTCTTATTACAACAAGAAAATGAGGCTTTCGATTTGTTTAAGCCTTTTCAAACTAAACGCTTTCTTGTAGAGACTGAACCCGTAGGTGTCATTAGCTATATTTGGAACATAATTGCGCGACCATATCCATGAAGTACACTGTACATTCGTATAGACATGCCTATCGGCTATTTGTATCAATTGTAAGGCGTCCCAGAATTCTTCGATACCAAGTCCATGTTGACACGCGTTCCTTCTAGATCTCAGTCGGGGACCCAGGATCGGGGATCAATACGGAAGTCAACAACCGGACTGTCCGTTCAACAAAGAAACGCCACATTCATACGTCATACGTCATCGATTGCAACAAGAATATACTGCACACCTCAAAGGTACCGACATGTACACCGACACCCTTGTTTTTATTTTCTTGGCTTCTTTGAGCTACTCGTGATGTTGCGTCGATTGCAACGAAGGGCTGTCGCCCCATTCGTGCCCCGAGATACGAACACCGGACAGAGGGATAGTACAGAGACAGCAGTCGAATCTGGGAGTCTTAATCCCCATGAGAAGTTTCCTCCAGCTCCAGTCGATTTTTGGCATCCATCCTTGCGCGAGGTGCGCAACCGCGCGTTTGGGAAATGGATAGTAACAACCGCTTTTCTAATGGCCTTTATCCTGGCCGTTCTATCGATTTACTGGGGCCTGTTTTATCAGATGGAAAATCGATTGAAGCACCTTCGCGTATTCGTAGTTGATTTCGACGGTCAACCACCTTATGATAACGGAGTTACGCCCTTTGTTGGACCGACCATCACCCGAATGACACAGCAGCTACTCAACTCCAACAAGCCGACCTTAGGGTTCGATATCCTCACACCCGCGCACTTCCACGATGATACTTGGGAAGTTAGACAAGCGGTCTACGATTTCGGTGCTTGGGCTGCAATCATCATCAACCCTAACGCGACGGCGATGCTTTACTCAGCCATTGCTTCTGGAAATACCTCGTATGATCCAACAGGGGCTTGCCAGCTTGTGTATCAAGATGCGCGTGACGATACCAACTGGAACAGTTTTATGCTACCCATCCTCGGCCCTTACATGACACATGCTCAAGAAGCGGTTGGCGAGGAATGGGCACGACTTATTCTCCAGAATGCCTCAAACCCCACGACACTACGCAACATGCAAGCTGCACCGCAAGCTGTCAATCCAGCCATCGGATTCTCAGCGTTCAACTTACGGCCTTTCTACCCATCCACGGCTACACCGGCTGTATCCATTGGCCTCATTTACTTGATCATTGTATCGTTCTTTAGCTTCGCCTTCTACTTGCCCATTCACATGCAATATGTCAACCCTAAGAACCACCCTCCTCTAAAGTTCTACCAGCTCATCATCTGGCGCTGGTGCGCAACGATGTCTGCCTACATTTTCCTCTCGCTTGCCTACTCCTTTGTCTCTATGGCTTTCCAGCTCAATTTTACGCGCACCAATCCTGTGACTTCGGATACCCAAGTAACAGATATAGCATATGGGAACTCAGTTGCCTATGGCCATGGTACTTTCCCTGTGTACTGGATGCTGAACTTTTGGGGTATGGTCGCGTTGGGGATGGCATGCGAAAATGTTGCGATGATAGTCGGTGCTCCATGGATGGGGTTGTGGCTGATCTTCTGGGTTATCACAAACGTGTCTACCAGCTTCTACGATATTCAGGTTCTACCGGCCTTCTATAGATGGGGATATGCATGGCCTCTACACAGCGGTAAGTGTTATTCACGCTTGAAGCCTTTCGATTCAGCCATTCCAAATCATCCTCGTATGACTGCGGTCTCTCAAGCACTACCCCGCTTCTGATTTCTCATTCGCTTTCTTTAATGCCTTGCTGCGTTTAAGAGCTTTAAGCACCATCGACATTGTATCACTAACACGTTATGCAGTCGTCGAAGCGAGTAGGCAGATTTTGTTCGACTTGCACTCGGATATCGGGCTTGACTTTGGCATTCTAATCGCTTGGGGAGCTGTCAACACACTTTTCTTCCCATTCTGCTGTTGGTTCCAGCGTAAGTCCAGCCAAAACTATTATTGACGTAGTGCTAAGACAAGCTTTAGGATGGAAGGTAAGGCGAAGAGTGCACGAATACTGGCCCATGGATTAAGCTGGATATGTCGAAGGAGCCTACAGGTGAAATTACAACCTGAACATGTGATTTTCTTCGCTTTGCCTTTTAGAAGGATTCCGCAAGGTGCCTCGATACTGCGTTCTGGGATTCTGGGGTAGGTGGAGGATCGATTTTCAAGGCGTTTGGTACGGTTAGATAAGTTGCATTGGCATAATTGCGCTGGGGGAACTGGAGAGAATGTGATTTGTGTAACAATAGATTTCAATATACTTATATTACCGATGAGTATTATTATTTGAATGTAATATTGTAACTAATAGAGGTAGATAAATAACACTCAAAGGGCTGTCGTGGGACTGACTCTCAGAGCATTCATGATAATCATGCTAAGGTGACTTTCGAGAATACTTCAATTATTGAAAAATGAAGTTCTATATTTCGATGGTAATTATACCAGCTTAATCTCATATCTTTGTACATTAAAGTATCCAAATTTCTGGGATGCAGGCTTCATAGCTTTAGTAAGTCTGTCACATCTAGGCTAAAGTAGGAGATTTTCTTATTGTTAAACTTCTAGGTGGATCAAAATATTTGTTGGTGCAGCAAAATGTTGTCTAATTGGGTAAATCTTCCACATAATTCATACTTGGATCATTGCCTGTTGCGGCCTGTCTGCCCGTCTTCTCTGTCGACACCTGCCTACCTACTAACCTCCTCACTTAAACACTGACACCGGACTATTTGTCACCCTCAAACACTTACTCCTGCAGCTCTGTTCCTAGCTTATCTCCCTATACTTTGGTCTAAAGATTCTTGTGTGTCCTGCATTTAGTTGAAGCAGCACATGTTTTTCAAGTAATACTAACCCTATTTAATATTTTCTTTAAGCTAAATTTTATGTTCCAATGTACAGATTGTCGGATATAGCAGGACAACGACTAAGGAGCTTCAAGATCAGAGAAAGGTGAAAACTTCTCTCAGGCGTCTATCTGAATACGTAGGGTTGTATTAGGATCCTAACTACGTTTTCAAGATCATGATAGCAATAGACACTATCTCGATTTTCTGGGCATTTCGAGATTTGAAGTGGGAGAAGTTTAATCTAAGACACTCTTACGAAAACATCTTCACTTGAATTTAGCCTTGGGATAATTTGATGAAGCGAGGTAGGTGGGTGAATCAAGGTATCGGCGTGTAAAAGATAGAGTTTAGTGATTATGGCATCACACAAAGCTTATGTTAAGTTAATGATGGCGTATCCTAGCTTGATTTTCTACCATTATGGTTCAGCTATTTTGGAGATCCTTACCGCACAAAACCTCGTTATACTCCTGAGAATCCAATCAAAGACCCTCTCCTTTTAAAACCTTCCCTGCCTCCTCGCTGACTGCACCTACAGTTCTCATCATCAACTGGGGTCCTATACTAATTCTAGCGACCCCAATCTTCTTCAAATCAGCCACACTCAGTCCCCCAGGCAAAACCCTCACCAGAATCACGCTCAGCCTACCGTCCAATCCCTTCACTGCCTTCTCTACCTCCTCAGTTTTTGTTCCACCTCTCTCTTTACCTCCCCAGATAAACGTGGTCGTGGCCCCAGCTTCGAGATATGCTTTGCCCCGCTGAATAGCCTCATCAATGGACTTACCTACAAGCAGCGCATCCGTCCGCGCATTGACGACAAAATCAGGCACACCTGCTGAAGATGCCAAATCCAGGACTCTCTTCACCCTTCTTGTAGCATCCTCGATGCTATACAACGCATTCGTCTCCCTGCAAAAGTCCTCGAGATTGATGCCCACAGCGCCAACTTCTATCACCCTTCTGATAGCATCCTCAAGGCCCTCGCCGTATCCGTCCTGGAAGTCGACGGTGAGTGGTTTGTTGAATGCTTTTGCAATCTTGGCTATAGCTCTGGCTGCGCGGAGGTTGGTCTCGAGATCGAGCTCTGGGTCTTCTAGTCCAGCGGCAGCAGCAATGCCATATGATGCCGTGGCTAGAGCTTTCGTCTCTGGAAGCGAAGCGACTGCTTTTGCGGAGATGGCGTCCCAGACGTTGGTTAGGATGACGGGGTCGCCAGGCTTGTGGAGTGCTTTGAAAGATTTGGCGATGTCGTTCTGAGAAGCCATTGTTATTGTGCTGGCAGTGCGGATACAAATTGAACAAGGGCTGATGGATCGAGAATGTGATGTTGAATGCGTTACAATTGATTGAGTTGCTGGTGTTTGTGAGCTTGCCCTTCACCAAGCGCACGCCTTTATATTCTCGTTCGCCATCTCGGTCACGGATACTCCAGGCACAGCAGATCCATATTCTCCACTTCAGCGATTGGCCTAGCTTGACACCGCCCTACCAAGGGAGTACCTAATCCTGCTCAAGAGACTAGTAACGAGATGCCGTACCGAAGCGAGACGGCGACTCGGATGGCTCTCAAATTGACCAATCATGCGTCGATAAAGTAACCGAGCCCTGACACCTGAATGGCTGTGAGTATAACCCTCTTGGCTGGTCTGCGTATCTTATGAAAGCGGTGTGTCAGCCCTTGACTCGCTCTTGTAATCTGCGCATGTACTTGCCTCATGCGGGGAAGCGAGCGACGGAGCTACGAATTACTTTTATGAGTCAACAGCAGGGCGCTACATGGAAGTACGAATGCAGTTGCTGCCTATCTGCTAGGCTACGGCGTACATCAAAGTAAGAAAAAGACTAAAATTCTCAATGAAACCGATCTCATCGCCAACAGGATTTGAATTGTAATTCAGTTTGCCTTTAATTCTTGTTTTCATGGGGAACTATGGATGTGTAAAGTTTCATGCACGCAGGCTTATAGGCTAATCCTTACATTATATCCTGTCACTAGTCTTGACTATCTAAAGGATAATGGCCTGCTGAGGCAGGGCACCACACTCCCAGCGCAAGCTTACTCTTCGAATCAAATGAATAGCGAACCAAACGCATACGTAGCGAAGCCAGGTATACGTAGAAGCAAGCTGTGGTCTGAAAGTACTCCGTTATCAAAATATCTATTAGGATCGAAAGGGGTATAGATCGGGGGTATAACTCAACGCCAGGGTCCAAAATCGTAAAATCATTCAACTCATTGCAGTATATCGTACTTCATTTTCCGTTGTTTTCATTCGAATGTAACAGCGTAGGAACAAGGCCGGTATCAGCAGTTGCAAAATTGGTATGAAACCAAGAATTCTTTAGAGGTCTGGGTCGTGTTGGCGGGCCACGATGGGCTCAGGAATGAACTCTTGCAGCTGCTTCATTCTGTTTCGGCAGTGGATAACAAAGATGGCGATCGCGAGTGAGTTCCACACATCGTAGCCTTCATTACCAAAGTCGAAGATAGCAATCGTGCGAAGAGAGCCATCAGGATTTGTTTCGGTTGGCAAAACGTAGCTGACAAATGCCATAACGGTGTGCGATGCAATGACTCCGTACAGAGTTGGTAGATCATCGGGAGCGGTCTCAAGCGGCATTTCCTTGCGATGGGCCTGGAAAGCCTCATTCCACTGCTCGCGCAGCTGGATGAACTTCTCAATCATTTTCTGCTCAGCGATGTAGGTTGGAATGCTCTTGTCACATGTAACAATTGCAAATAGAGAAAGGTTCTGCCAGATGTGTCGCATATTGCTGTCTTGCATCGCCCACGTATAGTACTGTCTTACTGAACTGGCGATGCGACGCTCTGGAGTACGTCGAGGGGCGCTCGTAAGAACAGCATCGCGTGCAAAACCACCCAGGGCGAAAAGTTTAGTAAGTGCTAATTGGGCTTAAAAATTATTAGCTGAGTGACATTCAGTATGTGTGGAACAAACCTACCTCGGAAGTCGGTACCGGAGTCAGATCTGATAAACGACTTATTATCGTTGGCTGTGAATAGATCCACTGGCAAGCTGTCAAAATCATTAACCCATGTGTCGGGTAGAAGAGGTTCAAAGCCGCGCAAGTTTAGCTTTTGAAAGAGAAACACCGCGTCTTCGGTCCAACCGGCTTCGCGTAGCTCGCGTCCTTGGACCTCCTGCTTGAGACGCTCATTCTCCCGGTTCACAGACTTTTGAAGCTCCATGTATTCTCCATCATCGACAACCAAAGTCTGTTCATTTGCATCCCACTCTTCTTCGGAAACGGGGTCGCGTCCTTCAATAGAGTCGTGAATCAGGGTGTCACCCTCGAAGTCAGTGCCTCGACTGACCGAGGTTGGAGGTGACGGCGGAAGCAAAGTGGGATCAACCGAAGAGACCGAAGAAGGTGTAGTCAACTGCCAGCGCGCCAACTTGGTCTTGACTGTCATTTCCGGAGAGCCAGTGGAAGATGTTGTGACTTTGGTAGCCTTGGTAGGAAGCGCAGGAACCTTGAACGGCTTGTCTCGACGTCGTTGAGTCTTGCGCGGGCTAATGAAGTTCCAGACGCGATCGGAAACGTCCCGCAAGAAAGCCATGATGACGAAAGAACGCTGTAACAAGTAGATGTTGTGATTGTGATCGCAAGTGGGCGAGCTAGGCACGACGCGCGATTGAAGTCGAAGCGTTGGGTTAATCAGCGTCGACGCAAAATAAAGCAAAGATGGCAGTAGGAGGAACAGTGCAAGAGAGACAGGTGACAGGTGACATAACAACGTAAAATGGCGGACAATAGCGATGGTGAAGGCGAAGGTTCACTTGTTGTCCACTTCATTGTCGTCGCAACAAGCGCCTTTGACCAAAGGGGGCTGGGAGGACTTGGCACGCGACAGCTAGGCAGTTGCGTGGTCACATGAGCAGCTCGGAATAGATTAAATTGGCGGGGTCAGCGATTAATCTTATCAGATCATCAGAAATTTCGCATTTACCCCACGCCGCAGACCCCGGTCAAAAGTCGTTTATTGTTCATCGCGAAAGCCAAACTCATTCAGCCCAAGGAAAAGCTACACTGTTCAAAATGACGGCTCCAGAACCTTCCGCGCAAGACGCGCAAGTCCATACCCTTCGTACTATCCTCGTCTCTGAGCAGGAACCCCTCGCTCGCCGCTTCCGCGCCCTTTTCTCGCTCAAGTATCTCGCCTCGTTGCAACCGCCCGCTGAGCAGACAGTTCCCGCCATAGAAGCAATCGCCGCGGCCTTCACGTCACCTTCAGCACTACTCAAACACGAGCTAGCATACTGTCTAGGCCAGTCACGAAACGATGCTGCCATAAACCCTCTGCGTCTCGTATTGCAGGACAAGTTTGAGGACTCAATGTGTCGCCACGAAGCTGCTGAGGCCTTGGGTGCATTAGGAGACAAGGGAAGCTTAGGTCTGCTGAAGGAGCTCAGGGATGACGCACAAGAACCTGATGTGGTACGCGAGACATGCGATATTGCTGTTGATAGAATTGAGTGGGAACACGGGCTGCAGAGCAAAGACGAGCAACTAAAGAAGAGGTAAGAGCATAGTAATCCCCCATTAACTCATATCTAAGAAACCGCCAGTGATTTCGCATCCATAGACCCTGCTCCACCGTTGCCGCAAGGCAAGGAGATGCCTTCAATCCCTGCGCTTGAGAAAACTCTCCTCGATACCTCCCTCCCATTGTTCAAACGCTACCGGGCTATGTTTGCTTTGCGTGACCTTGCTTCCCCACCTAATCTGCCATCCGCAGTTCCGGCCGTCAAATCACTTGCACGCGGGTTCGCCGATCCGTCTGCACTCTTTCGTCACGAGATCGCTTTTGTGTTCGGGCAGCTCTCGCATCCCGCCTCCATACCCAGTTTGGTAGAGACGCTCAGCAATCAAAAGGAAGAAAGCATGGTACGACACGAAGCCGCTGAGGCGCTCGGAAGCCTTGGCGACGAAGAGGGTGTTGAGCAAATCTTAAGGCAGTTTCTGGACGATCCTGAGCAGGTGGTGCGCGACAGCGTGATTGTGGCGCTCGATATGGCAGAGTTTGAGAAGAATGGGGAGGTGGAGTATGCGATAGTGCCAGAGACTAAGGCTGTAGCTGCTTGACCTAGTTTTCGTATAGTATAGACCAGTATGCGATTAGTACAAGGTAGATTCGAGCGATAAAGCCAATATTTAGTTATTCATGTTCCACCTGTAAGATGGTGGTCAGCGATGGAGCAATCAACCGTTCCTGTTGGGCAAATGCATACTTGTATCCACACGCACACTCATAGAAGACAGTGCTACCTTCATCGGCACTTCGCAGTTGCTGCGTGTAGAAGCGCACCTTCTCCCGGCCACACTTTTCGCAGGTTTGGTTAATCTCTGCATGCGTATCCTGCATGTCAGCTTCCGTGATTGTTTGCACTTCGGATCGCTTTGCGCGCAACGCCGATGGAAATGCGTCTGGTTTGGATCGCGTTACGACTGTTTTGGACGAGGTGTCTGAGAGCTGTGTTAGAATCTAGACGCTTATTGCATCAACACGAATGGAAGTAAAATACCCTTGCAGGAGGCGCCGCATATCTGGCAGGTCAGAATGGCATTCTGTTTGCCCGCGCTGCCGTCAAGCAGATTGCCGCAATCAGTACAGAAGACGAGAGAGCCGATGGCAGCCATAGTTGCACGGACGGATAGGGTGGCACGGGTGCTGGAAATGATGAATATTCACAGGTACCGAGCGGTGGCAGAATTAAAAAAGCGATACTTACGCACAATACGAGACGGCAGCGCGGGGCGTCTCCGCTGGTGCTAGCCCGAAGCAGAAGACTTGAACCACAGCACGACGCCCTGCACGGCCCTGCGTGATCACGGGTCTTCGCGCGCACGCATCTTCACAGAACCTGCTTTCAGCCTGACTGTTGGCCATCAATCCCCAGTGAAGACATCCTCTCAGGGTATACCCCCTGGTACTTTCCCCATGCCACTTCGATAGCCTTTCAACGCATCCGCCTGCGTTTGCTCGTCCTAGTCGCGTCCAACGTTCACATCCCACCCGGCAGCCATGTCTAGTTTCCCCGGCGGCGACTGGCACAACTTCAATGGCGGTGGCCTCCCGTTCCGGCCTCCTCCCACGGTGGATGAGGCATTGCCATATTCGCCCTTCACCTCAGTTGTTCCGTTTTCTGCAGGTGAGCCTTGATGCTACCTTGAGAGCGCCGTGCACAATTCTCTCATCTTTTTAGCGGCTTTTGCGCTAATAGAAGTAGACATTATCCCGTTCCCGGTCCTAGAGCCGCCTACGCCCTCAACGTCTTTGACTGTCGACCAGCAGACCGCCGCAAGGAAAGCTGTGGGGATCCTTAACGACGAAATCAACGATACAACATCTACCGCCCAACACCTCGAGAACACTTTACGAGAGCTGCGCAATCTACTAGGTGACCCTTGTGACATGACGCAATTGTAAGTTCTCCAGAACAAGGAGAAGCGGCCCGTTGCTGACCTATTTAGTTGTTTCAAGCGCACCGCACAGCTTGCCACGCCTCCACCCGAGAGCGCGAGCGAAAAAAGTAATGGCACTACTCCAACAAAGCCTCCAAAGCTAAGTCCCTTCGCGGACATGCTATTGAAACAAAGCAAAATACAATATTTGCGTAAGTATGTCAGCTTGATAATAAAGCATTTTGCTAACTATCTTAGCCACACCTACTCCACCCTCTCCACCACAGCTGAAGCCAGAATTAAGCGCCCCTCGTCAAGCTCCTCCTTTAGCTACGTCTCGAACTACCTCGCAGGCAAAGGCGCCTACCCCTCCACATACCCCACATGAAAAGAAGAGGGAGATTCAATACCCTTCGGACACACCTGCATCTTCTGCTAAAAGTGCATCCTCGCGTTCTGGTCCAGTAGTCATCATAAAACCCTCAAATGTTCCGAGGGAAGAATACCGTCTGTATGATAAGATACCAACGGATGACAAGAAAGCCGAACAAAAGAAGGACTTCAACACAGAGAACATTCTGACAACATTACGTCCACAGGAACGTGAGATTGCAGAAAATAAAATAAACGTACTGCAGAAGCTTGTTCGGAAACTGTACGATGCCAAGGATGAACTCGACTCCGATTACTTCGAGAGAGTCTCCTGTGAGGATTCAGACATCACAGCAATGACCCGTGAAACCCTGGATCGCGTTTATGATAGAGTCATGATCGTGTGTGCAACGGGTTGCTTTTCATCGGTTACCGTAGAGAACATCAAACGAATCCAAAGCTTATGCGAGCCCTGGATCACAGCGTCTGATCGGACTTCACATTTTCGTGATGGGGAGTCTACTGCCTGGGCAAACGATCTTGTAATCGTCGAGTGTGGCTTGAAAGCTTCCAAGTTGGTTTTGACTACCATGCTTGAAGGCCCTAAAGACCGGAGTATAAGTCCTGAAGATATCCTCACCGCAATCATTCAGGTCATCAAACGCGTACTAGATAACTACATAATTCCAGTCCTAGAGTCACGCCGATCAGGAGATTCGGAACTATTCGCCTATGCATCAACTAATAAACAGGAAATGATTACTGTCATTCGACTCTCTACGAGTGTGCAGGCACTTGTTGCTCAAGCAATAGGCAAAGTGCCAATCAGCGACGGTGCTCTCAATGCAGTCGAACACTTAGCACTCGGACTACTCGTGCAACAAAACAGCGACTCAGAAAAGGATTCCGTGCTAGGCATACAGAGGTTCGAGAAACTGCGGCAAGCTGCAATGGACGTCCTCACCCAGATATTTGCTTCTCACCAGCAACATCAACAATATCTTACCAGTGAAATATTAAACAATTTAGAGAAACTCCCTGACAAAGGCCCCAATGCGCGACAATTTAAGTCTGTCCGAGAGGAGCCTATCATGACAGTGTCAGCATTATTCATGCGATTCATCCAAGTTGCTGCAACCAATCCACGCAATGAGCAGAAAAAAGCATCATCTATGCCTCACCAAGATGATTCAGCAGACGACAGCGAGATCGAAAGTGATTATGAGTCCGGTCGTCCATTTAAGGCCAAAACTAAGCCCAAAGGCAATAATTCGGCACAGGCGATTGCTCGTCGATCAATGGAAAATACTCGAGTGATAGCACATAGGATTGCAACAACCCTGACTGAAAGGGCACTTAACGTTTCTAAATCTGGTGAAAAACCGTTCCGCAATTTACTCGACATGTTCGTAGAGGACTTCTGCAAAGTGCTTGGGTCCCCTGAATGGCCAGCGGCCACGCTGCTGTTGCTTCTTCTTTTGGGTCAGATGGTACACCTATTGGGAGAGAAGACGCCAAACAATAACAACAAAGATATGGCTCTTTCAATCCTCGGCACAATGGGAGGTGGCATAATCGATTTCAAGTTGCGTATTCGCCAATTGAAACGCGACGTTGATATATCTCAGTCGAATCTATCCAGTCAGTTGAATCGACTGGTAGAAGACACTTTGGATGGTGAGATTAGTAAGAATGACTTACTCAGTCTCAAAGGTCCTTACCGGATGGTGATCGAATCGCTTCCGGACTACCTGAGAATCAACGATAATCGAGACGACCCACATATGCTATCCATAGAAGGATGCTATGTAACGTTTTGGTTGGATTCCTTAGCCAAAGCTATTCAATCAATTGAAAAAGAAGGGTCTGATATGCAACCTTTGCGGGACATTCAGCAGAGCGTAGAGATTATGATTTTAGACGCGAAATGGTCGTCCCGTGAATAGTAAGTTACGTCTTGTGGCTCACATGTTGTTGCTGACTCGTTAATCCAGTAAATACCAAAATGTATCAGAAATGCAGAGCCGGTTAGCAGCGGGAATTCTCACTTTACAGAGCGACTTCTGTCGGTATTACCCCGGCATTCTGAACATCATGTTCAGGCAGATCCAAGATGGTGGAGTAACTCAAAAGTCAAAGGCGCTCAGAAACATTGAGTCTTTCCTCAACAAAGACGCACAAGCCATTCCCGAAAATCTCGTAAAGAATGTCACCAACCTGCTTCATGACAGCTCTCCATTGGTCCGTGCTGACGCTGTCTCTCTTGTTTCAAGATGTTTGGATGCCAATCCTGCGATGGAGCGACTTTGCTTGCATGGTGTAATGTCTTTGACAACGGATCCGTCGAATGGCCCCAAAAAGAAAGCGATTACTCTTCTGAAAAAGATATATCTCAACTCCAAATCACTCGATCACAAACTAGGGATTGTTGCTTCTTTACTTCCCGCGTCGCAAGATCATGAAAAATCGATCGCCGAAATGGCCCGTCAGGCGCTTGAAGAAGTGTGGCTTAAGGTTCTCAATGCTAATGGTATCAGTGATGAAAATCGACTAAAACTTAAGCGAGCCGAACGAGTTTCACTTCTCGTTCAGACTGTCCGAAGGGCTCAAGGCTCTCCAAAATATCTTGAAGCGTTCGAAAAATTCTTTTCATCGGCCTTAACGAGCACATCCCCTGCCGCTTCGGTGAACTTTCGCATCAGTCAAGAAATCGTTGCAGACTTATTTGAAGGCTTCGTCAATCCCGAGACAATATTTGCCGGCTGCACTCAAGCCAATGTTTTGCGGCCGCTAAGTATTTTTGCTAAATTGAATCCTCTTCTGTTTTCTCGGGATCAAATTAAACACCTGGAAGTTTTTTTCAAGAACGTTAAGACTACGGACGACGTTGAGCTTGTAGGCTTTGCGGCTATGCTATACCGTTTCGTGCTTCCTCAATTCTCTAATCTGGAACAAAGATTCGTGGAAAACGTCTGGAAAGAAATGAGCGGCAACTTGTCTAAACTGGCACAGTCAGCGTTTACTGGAAACATTTCCGGGAAAAATGCCCTCGTGGATGTCGTCCGCTGCTTATGGATAATGAGGTCTTTTGCTGAAAAAGGCGTGGCTAAGCTACTGCAAGCCGTCGCTTCTACTCTCGTCCAAGCCCAGCTTTTAGTATCATTAGCTAAAGACGCCACTGCCCAAGCGGAACAGAAAAAGAAAATCGGCTCCTACTTGATCCTTCTAGGCACATTTGGAAAGGTCTACGACTTGAAGGAAATCGCTGCACATTTTCATGCCTCCGTTTCAGCTATGGCAAAAAAGTTTGTCGACGACAAAAGGATCACATGCACTGAAGACCAGGTAAAGGTGTTACTTAAACCTGTAGGACCTGATCCTTCCCTCACCCTTCTAGAAGTTGTACGACCATTCACGAAACAATCGTGGGATCTCACCATTCGTGAGATTGCGTACTGTAGCCTTGGTGAAATCTGCCAAGGAAGTCCTGGCCTGTTCCAGCGCACCGATGTGGAAACCACTTTCAAGGTTGTTTTTAAGAACGATATCACCACTTTAAAGCAGATTGCTCTCACTCAATTTCATGACTTTTTCGTTAGAGCCGAGCGTCGATCAGACAATGAGCCGACTAGTTCTGCCGAGAATGCAACAAATGGCACTGAGCGTTTAGGGATTACCTTCCAAGCTGGCGACGGTCAGGTTACAACCAATTACTTAGCTCGCAAATTCCTTCATGATGTGGTTGATATTGCACTCAAGAATGACAATGACCTTGCACTCATGGCGACTAGCATTATCACAAGCATCAGTCGGCAGGGCTTGGTACACCCCAAGGAATGTGGGCCTGCTTTGATTGCTCTAGGATCGTCTTCGAATACTCAAATTGCTCAAGTTGCAGCTATCGAGCACAAGGAGATTCATACTAAGCACGAATCCATGTTTGAAAAGGAGTACATGGCTGCCTTCAAAATTGCTTTCGACTACCAGCAAGAAGTATTCCATGACTTCCATGGAATGGTTGCGCCTCCAGCATGCAAACCAAAAATGCTGCATGTTTTCAACGTTATGAAAAATGGAAGCAGAAAGACCCTGAAAAGATTCATTGATAACCTTTCAAAGCTCATGGACTTCGAGCTTCCAAAGATAGAGGAGTCCTTCGCAAGCTTAAATGCATTGCTGTTTGCACGGTTTTGTTTAGAAAATCTTGCTCTGTTCGATGTTCCAAAGCTTGAGGATGTGGCGATTATCACCAACACACTAGAGAACACTGTTTTGAAACACACTGGCCCTGGGGTCGGCGTGGCTATTGATACAGAAGTTCCTAAAAAAGCTACGCCAGCCTCGCAGCTTCAGTCTCTACCTGGCGGTCATGATTTGGACGTCAATCTCCTTCCTATGCAGGTATCTATGGAAGCTGGGAAAACCATTAGCGATGCTCGACTTCTGCAAATATCTCGGGCTTGCGTGATCCTCCAGATGATGTGGGAAACTCGCGGGTTTATCCGAAGAGCATACAATCTGCACAACCTTCTTGGTCGTATTCCTCATAAAGACTACCAAAAGCCTGCTTCGAGGAACAACCTAATCAATGGTAAAGACCTGTGGGAGCGCTTTGAGCTTCTGTGCAACTCGCTCGGGGACCGTGATGGCATGATCAAGCACTGCCATGATTTTGCAGAGTTGCTTGATGTGGACAAAGACGCACAGTTTGGGGAAGAAGAGGAGGACGGTGCGGAGGGTTACGTAACTCCGGATGAAGCAGATGAACCCGGTGTTCCCTCAAGTGGAAAGGGAAGGAAGAGGAAGTCCTCCGCGCCGCTGTCGAATACGCCGAAGAAAGTAAGGGGCCGTTCTTCAGGTGCAAAAAGCAAGAAGCAAAATTCTAAGACGCCAGACATAGATGGTTGGGAATAATGGGATATCGACCGCCATGGAAAGCAAGTCTCTAGGCCACGTTCAACAGCGAATATAGTATCATGGACATGCCAATTTGGCATCACTTTAGTACCTATTGTACTCATACAACTGTCTTTTATTGCGTTTGTTTTATGCCCAACGAGGCATTGGCAGATCATGGGATATGGAAACATTAAAGATACCCCAAGCTGGACAATCGGCGCAGCCTCATTTGAAATCGGATTTTCCTTAGCGGATGTGGGGGTCGTTGTGCGCACGCCCTACCGACAGAGCAGTCGATCGCTCTATTTGCTGATTTCCGCACAGTCAGCCGGCGCATTCATGTTCCCCCTATATCGTAGTAGTCGCTACATTAATATAGCATATATCTATTCGCTGTTCGTATGCCTCTGTGCCACAAGTTCATTGGTGTTTCCTAGGTTTAGAATTTGTAACGATGATCAGAAGAGTTTAAGGTGAGTATATTGACCATCCGTAACGCATGCACTGATGATATTGTTCATCAAACAACTACTCCTTTTACATCCATTTGCAGCATCTACGTGAATCTTCTTGTCTCAAATACCAGAATTTAACCAACACATACGACCATAGGCGAAGGAAAATTCTGGATCCCGTCCGCTCTCCGTACGACAACCCTTCGACCGGGAGGTTAGTAGCTAAGTGGGTGACCATTGGCGAATCTCTCCTGTCGTATGTTGATTTTTTTTTTCTTTCTCTTTTTCCCGCACAATCATCCCAGGTCAAATACAAGTTTATTAGGGCAGTAAACAATAAATGTAAAGATAATTATGCCATAAAATGCAGTAACTAGTGTGCATCCCTTTGATTGCCTTCGAGTGAAGACATGAAACATAAACCATTTGTGGTATGCATCGCTATTGATATACAATTGGAATTAATAAGTTGGCATTGCACATCATTCACGTTCATTTCAAAGCAGTGGTGGTATCGTTAATTGGAGTGAAATCTACTACAGCTTCCAGTCTTTATACGACCACTTCTCCGTGATCGTGACCTGTTTCTTCTTTCCGTACGGAATATGCTTGCGAGGTTCAATTTTGCCACGCACCATCATACTGCGGAACCGGTCTTTGAGAAGGTTACCTTCAGGCCTGAGGAGGCGAAGGGAGTCCTTCAATTCATCTGGGAGAACGACTTCAAGAGGTGCCTCAGGGACGCTGCAAAGGTTAGCATCTGATGCATCAACTGGGAGAAGATAAAACTCACTGATGCTTGCCGAAACGCTTCTTACGGAGAACCTCATGCTCTTCTCCATCTTCTTCTGACGCATCATTGTTCTCAACAAGAGTCATATTCCGCAGCGCCTCTCTCGCCTTCTCCTTTTCTTCCACAGATTTGACTAGTTCCCTTATGCGTTGCATTTGTTGCTCTTTGGCTTTCATTTGCGCTTCGTGCTTCGCCAAACCTTCGGCTGCCTTTCTTCTTTTGACCTTGTTTCGCTGCGCAGGCGTTTTGCGCTCTGGCCGTTTTATTTTGAGATTATTCTTCTCTTCGTTGTCGCTAAAACCCTCCCATTCGCTTTCCCATGCACTCTCATTAGCGTCGGATTCTGAGTCTGAGACTGCCATAGCGCGTTCCATCCGCTCAGCCTCCTCCTGCGCTTCCCGCAGACGCTGCTTCTCCGCTTCAACCGCCTTATCGCCCTCTCGTGTCACTAAATCCTGCCAATCATTGAAGTTAGGATTGTAACTCTTGCCGGCCTCTGGCTTCCGTACCGCCGGTATCGTCTTTCCGGATTTTGCGAGAGATACGGGTTCTTTCTTCAAAGTAGATGGTTCCCTTTTCGGCTTCTTGGACTCGAGAAATGAGAACTTCGGGTCTTTCTTGACCTCCTGTACCGCCCATGGATCGTGCTGTGCAGCTTCTCCCGTTTGTATTATGTCTTTCTTCACTTGGTCACCGCCGTATGCAATTGCCCTCAGTCTGTCGTATTCCTTGGCCGAGACCTTTGCCTTCTTGCGCTTCTTCTCTTCTGTAAAATCGGATAATCGCTTCCTAGAGGAGACGGCAGGGACGGCTGAGCGCTGGGCAAGGAGCTCATCGACCTTGAGGGGCTTATGGCGCTTGTTGTAGGCTTTTTGGATGTCGGTAGAGCCACTGGTGTCGACGGCGAACAGCTGGTCTGAGGGCTTTTCCGCGATGACACCGCTGCAAGAGATTAGGGGTCTGACAGTGCAGTCGGGACTACAAGCGCAGACTCACCCTTGGATTACCTGGTCCCGCACCTCCTCCAGTCCGGACTGGATCTGCGTGACATCGACATTTTTGCGCCAGGCCTTTTTTCCCTTACGGCTCGGCTGCTTATACTGGGCGGGTGCTGCTTCGGTGCTCGCCATGCTTGGTTGTAGCGTAAGAACAACCAGATTTGCTGCCGAGTTTCTGTGCTCAACTATAACGACGATTTCGAAAAGTTTAAGCCGCTCTCGCCAAAATTCCGCATGGCCCGAGCGCCCATCGGATTACGTAAGTAGTTGTCCCTGGCCGCCATTGCTCGCCTTGCTAGATGGGATTGGTTTGGGGGCAAGTGACAGTCCACATCTTTAGGCTCACGGCCAACTGCTCCTATTCACAGGACCCACACCACACAAGAGCTCGCCCACGACTCTCGAGAACTCCTGCAATTCATTTTATTCTTCCTTTCGCTTCTACTCGCAGCTTCGGCGTCTATTATCCAGCACAATGGCGCAGTCAGGGTACTCGAATCCGCTCAAGAAATTCAAGTGAGTATGCGGCGTAGCCAAGAAGGCGGGGCGATTGCTAATGATGACCAGATTAGTGTTTCTAGGTGAACAGAGCGGTATGCGAGTTTGAAGACATGTGGTAGACCAGTATGCAGAGGAAACGTGCTAACAGATCCATAGTCGGCAAAACGTCGCTCATCACACGCTTCATGTACGACTCCTTTGACAACCAGTACCAGGCAACCATCGGCATAGACTTTCTGTCAAAGGTGCGTTCTATTCTTACCCCGTAACTACAGTTCTAAGACTGAATATTTCCAGACAATGTATCTCGAGGACCGCACTGTGCGCCTGCAGCTTTGGGATACCGCTGGCCAGGAGCGCTTCCGCTCACTGATTCCTTCTTACATCCGCGATTCGAGTGTGGCAGTCGTCGTTTATGATATTACAAACAAGAAAACTTTTGAGAACACACGCAAATGGGTAGACGATGTACGGGGCGAGCGAGGCAACGATGTCATCATTGTACTCGTAGGCAATAAAACGGATTTGAACGATAAGAGGGAGGTCACGACGCAGCAGGGTGAGGAAGAAGCGAAGAAGAACAATCTGATGTTCATAGAAACGAGTGCGAAGGTCGGCCATAATGTCAAGACACTTTTCAAGCGGATCGCGCAGGCGCTACCGGGGATGGAAGGCGACGGCCAGCCAGGACAAAGCCAGAGTACGTCAAGGATATGTATTTGCGAACTGGTTCCCAGGCTAACAATCAATAGTGATCGACGTCAACATCAACCCCACTCAGCCGCAAGACCAGAGCAACTGTGCGTGTTAGTAACCCATTAGCCTTCTCCTGTTTGCCTAGACTTTTGTTTGTAATTATTTGGGTCAATTTGGTCGGCTTGAGGGTGACATCGTAAGCAAGGCGTTCGGTTACGGTGCATACAATTCACGGTACTATGGCAGATCTGAGCTGTGTAATTTGTAGTATACCAAACTTTCCTCCAACGCGTACAGCACACCCGGAAGATTCATTGCTGTGCGAGGAGGACCCAATGCTGCTTCGATTCCCGAACAAAAATTATGTATCTTCAATTGGGAATCTTGTCTATGCCACCATTCGAATCCGCACATCATGCCAACCCGGAACGCCGGCTTGACAAGGATCATATCCTGACCCAATTTCAAGTGGTACTTTTACATTTACAAGAATATTACAGTGGACTGTGACCGGGCATTGGAGAGGAGACGAAGATCTGGAAGGCACCCGAGGGTCTTAGTAGGTGGGTTGACTCAGTAGACTTATTCAATGCCACCTGTTGAGCCGGCCTCGGATGGCGCTTTGCTACCAACGGGGATACTGGTGTCGACAGCGATCATCTCGGCAAGGATATCAAGTACAGGCTTAGTGTGTCAGCTAGAAATTCTCCAGGCTTGTAAATGGAGCATACTTTGGGCACCGTCTTATCGTAGATGCTAATCAGCTCTCTGGGGTTCGGGTAGACCTTCAAAGCGCGGTAGAAGCAAAGTGCTGCCTCTATCGAATCTGCGCCTGGATAACAATCAGCATCTTTCCATCCAATTCGATCGCCCATTAGATGCCACAAACCTGACTGAACCATGCCCTCGCCCTGGGCTACTTCCTGCATGAAATATGCCTCCACCTCCTCCGGATCTTTGGGGAAGCCCTCTTCATTTGCGCGCTCGACCGCGTCCCGAATGGCCTTCTTCTGTTCCTTTCCGTGGGCCTCGGCTTCCTCCTTTGCGGCGCGTGCCTGGCGCTTTGACTCGCGCTTCAGCTGCTTGCGAAATTCCGGATCGGTGCGGCGCTTGTGGTCGAAATAGACGGCATATGCAAGAACGCCGGTCACGATGGTGCCGACGCTGAGGACGGCGATAGTGGATGGCTTTAGCGATGACGACATTGTGGTAGCAGCTGATTTGTCGACGCGAAGAAACGAGAATGGTAACAGACAAGATGAGGAGAGCGATCCAGTGGGTTGTAGATGAAAGGGACGGGGCTTGATGAAATAGCGAACTTTTTTGGAGCAGGGCAACGGAACGGCACCAAGGGTGAAGCTCGGGCCACTACCCGAATGGCAGGCACGCGGCGAGCGTCAACGATTGCTGGGCTCCACTTGTCATGTTGCAAACTCGACTTGCTGGCACCAAGAGACATTTCGACTAATTACAGACAAGCAAGATGTCAGAAGAAAAGGGGAAAGGCATCTCGCTACGCAAGAACAAGAAAGACAAGAGTAAGAAGGGATTGCCGACAATCAGTGCTCCACGCCAGATCAGCGCGCCTATGCCAGCTGGCCTGGCTGCTGCTGCACTACAGAACAGCGGTCGTCCTTCCAATGAATCCAGTCGATCAGGACAGAGGCTAGATAAACCGAGGGAAAGACCGCAGCGACCAGGCCAGGACAAGACGGCGGATCTGGTGAAGAGGAGGTACTCCCAGAAGATCACGCAGCTGCCGAGCGACTTTGAAAATGGCGTTCTCATGCCCGATCTACCGCCGATTCCGACCCAGTTTCGAGACCTGCCACCACCTAGTAGAGACGGGAGGCCGCCGGGGACCTCAGACGGGCGGACTTTCAAGCCGGATAGGCGCCAATTAGCAGACGATAATCTCAAGCCAGACTTATGTAGGTTTACTCAAGTTGTTTTTATATGCATAGCTAAAGACTCCCAGATGTCAGCCAGGTGCTCTCAGATGCTACCGAAGATGAGATTCGAAGCTTTCAAGACGAGCTACGCAAGCTCAAGAACCGCAACTCGACCGACCTGCAGCATAGCGTATATCAAAATCGCACACAGTTCATGAAGATCAGTAAGGAGGCAGAGAAGCTTAAGAGCGAGATGCGCACACTCAAGCAGCTAATGTCGGAGCTCACATCAACACTTGAACAGACAACGTCCAATGCCAATGCAAACGGCGACACTCTCAGTGCTCGGAAGGCTGCCAACAGGAGCTCGGTAGCAAATCTTGAGGCTCTGTGGAATACCCAGCTACATCAGCTATGGAAGAAGATTGAGGGTTCGCAAAAATACCTACCAGCTATTCCTGGAAGACACGTTATATGGGAGTCCAAAAAGTGGGTGGAGCTAAATTCTGCAACGTGGAAGGCGCGCAGAAGGGTGCATCTGATCCTCCTGAACGACCATCTGTTGGTGGCGGCAGAGAAAAAGCAGAGGGGGGAGACATCCCAGAACTCACGAGAAAAACGACCGGCGCAGGAGTGGCTTGCACAAAGATGCTGGCCACTTCAAGATGTGCAGCTGGCTGATCTATCCCCGAACAACTCCAAATCGCAGGGTAAATCCAGCAGCGCCAATGCCATCAATATTCGTGTGGGGAGCGAATCTTTCACATACGCTGTCTACCCTGGTGAAGATGCTGATAAAATACAACTACTTTCCACCTACCGGAAGGCTGTAGATGATCTTCGAAAGAGCCAAGAAGTCGAAACGGAGGAGCGTGGAAGAGCACAGGACTCCTACAACTATTTCGCTACGCGAGATGCAAACATACTCAAAAAAACGGATCTAATGGAGACTCTTTCTGAAAATGTAGCAAATAATCGTGCGAGCATGTTAGTTGACATCGATGGGCGACAGCAGAGTATCCGACAAGTCGAAACTGAGCTTGACCAGCTTGATATGGACATTGCTCTGCAGCGCTTCGAGAACGCGGTCAAGAAAGTAGAGAAGCTGAAGGCTATCGCGAAGAATATCAGAGGGAACACTATGGCGCAAAGCATTGTCACATTTAAAGTAAACGAACGTGCAACCAAATTAGCAAACGTGCTCATCAAGCAGCTCGTGGAGAACAACAACTGGATCACATCTGTCAAACAACACGTTACCTGGGTTGTTCGGCTAGGATTTGAAGATCGAGCTCGAGAGGCCTATCTTGAAGCACGGGGTGATCTAATCAAAACACGAGCAAGGTATGTTTACCCAATTCACTCCAACAGGCACGATCTCATGTTATTCCACAGGCAATGTATCTTTGAAGGCGACCTCCCAGAATATATCTTCCAGATGTCTTATATTTACTTCACCATTATCAAAAACACAGTTGATATCTATCAGAACTGCTTTCCGCAAATGCTCATGTCTGCCTGCGTCAAATGGGCCAAGGAGCATGTTGACGCATTCAACGTCCTGCTGGATCGCCAGCTGAGCAGCGTGGATAGGAGTATGCCTGTATGGCAGGAATGTATAACTCAGGCGCATCAACACGCCGCGATGCTAAGAGAGGTGGGGTTGAATTTCTCAGAACTAGTAGGCCGGGGCATTCAGGAGGAGGAAGAAAGACCGGTTGGATTAGGTGTTAGCTCGTAAACGAGTAAGTGGTGGACGTCGGATTGTTAGAGATTCGTGTGACTGAGATATGCATGTTTTGGTTATTTTAGCATGGAGTTGGGCTTGGTAGCAACGGCATTATACCTCTGCGCAATACCCACGCAATACCATTTAATTGCTTGTATGTTTCGTTACAAACTAAGAACGAGTTAGTCAAAAAGCTATATGGCGCATATATAAATAGAAAATGTCACACATGATATAGTATTTCCTTCGGATTTACTTCTGATGATTCTAACAGGTAGGAATCTGCATCATGAATCTCACTCTTTACCTCTTTCACTGGCTATATATCTATCTTATAAATAGACAGCACCAGATGGTATTCCTGAGGACGTGTTGCCTGGTATCCTTGGGTGGAAAGACACGGCTGCATAAGGTATACCATTACTTAAGAGCCACCGGCAACACAACTTTGCTTTGCAACCCGCCTAAGTAGAAAAAATATTGAGGCCTTCCATGGCGTTACTTCTAGGTGAATGACTTCTTTTGTCTAACAATTTCATTTCTTACTATTAATTGGTTTCACCATAGACTCATCATTCTTACCTTTGCTAAGATTGTAAACAGAGGTGAGTCACGGTCGTAACCTAGAGACGGCCTTCTACCTTTACCATCAACATAAACAACAGCAAACGTCAACTAGCTCCCGCCATATAAGTTCTGTTCGCCCGCGAGCCCCACTTCTTGTCTCTAACCTCACACAACACTTCTGCAGGTCCATACACTTCTCAATATTTCGACGATGCCCACCGAAGCAGAGAACATCCAGTACCTCTACCTCATCCTCACGGATGGAGGTCCACCTAGCGTAAGTTATTTGTTTGCCATGTGAACTGCCTACCTCTCCAACACATCCACAGATCGACTGGGAGAGCATCTGCAAGAAATTCTCCTTGACCCAAGGTGCTGCCTCCAAGCGTTGGTCACGCCTCAAGCTAGCCATGGACGCCGGCGACAAGCCCGCTGCCAACAGCTACGACTTCCTCTGGACCCTCGCCATGCACAGCAAGCGTAGCAAGGTATGCTGGCATAGCTTCGAGAACGCGAGCGACTCGGCAATTCTATAGATGCGCTAACGGAGAATGCCCGTGATAAGGCTCTCGACTGGAACAGGATCGCTGAGAAGTGCGATACTACGCCTGGTGCGGCTTCTAAGCGCTACTCTCGCATGAAGCTGGCTTGGGAGAACAGCGAGGACAAGGAGGATGGTCAAGATACGGCTCCCACTTCCGCCCCTAAGCGCAAGCGTGGATCTGCCGCTGCTAGCACCCTGGGCTCTTCGAAGAAGAAGGCTGGAGTCCGCAAGCACGATGCTGGAGACTATGAAGCAGAAGATAGTGAGGACCCGTACGGCGGCGTGAAGACACCTAAGCGTGCTCGTACCAGTGCCAAAGCCTTCAACACTCTTGGCTCTGCAAAGAAGAAGGCCGGAGCCAGCAAGGGCAAACTCTCTGGCGGTGAGGTCGACGACGAGAAGCATATTGATGTCAAGCAGACCCCTAAGCGTGCCGGAACTAAAGCTATCACCAAGAAAGAGCTTGTCAAAGCTGAAGGCACTGAGTCACGCGTCAAGGCCGAAGCCACTGTTATCAAGATCGAGGCAGCCATCAAGGCTGAAGACACTGTCGCTAAGGTTAAGCCGTTCGTCAATTCTGAGAAGGAAGACGAGTTTTTCTCTGCTAGCGAGGGTGACAAGTCTGAGGAGCTTGATGTGGAGGAAGATGCTGTCGCCCAAGAGAGTGAGTCGACTAGTGACATAGACTCAGTATGCCAGCTCTGCGCATGCCGAGTCGAGTTTGTAGAGCGCTTGCTGCGAGAGCATGGCTTCGAGTTCAGAGATTGGACTAACGTGATGAACAGGGGTTGAAGGCTGGTTGGGAGAGGTTACTCCAAAATGGGGTAACGATGACGCTACGAATGATGAGGACTACATCTGAGGTGGCCTACCTGCAGGTGGGACGCCATGACCACTGACAAGAGTGAGGATGTACCAAAAGTCTGAGAGAGACGCCGGGATGACTCACGTAGTGATTTTCCCCAACTTGATATTAGTGGATGTTTAGGCATGATTGCTTGCCTTGGTTGATATGTTTACTGGCCTCTGATAAGCCTGGCAGTCGTGGAATTGGTCCTGGCTCAAAGAGCATGTTTGATCGAGAGAGAAAAATAGTGACGGATCAATAAAATTTTATGATATTCAGATTCACTCAAAGTGTTTGTACATCTTCCTTCTCCACTTAGGGCTTTTATGCACCTTATGTTTATAAATGTGTCTTCTTGCTACAACTGTAGTACTATGTCTCCCTTTATTTCATGACTTTGCTATTCACGGCGCGAGAAGCAGTTTACCGGTCGTCTTCCTGCTCTCAATATCCTGCGTTGCACGAACGACATCTTTTAAGGGATACACGTCATGTATCTTGACATTGATGCCATCCTTCTCAATGAACTTCCATAGCTCTTCTGCATGCTTGAGTAGCACTTCACGTGTATAGAGGTAGTTGAACAGCGTAGGCCGCAGAAGCTTTACGTTCTTGGCTGAAAGACGTCTGAATCCTCCGTTAGCATTTCAAATAGCAATTCCAGACCCCAAGTATTGCAACAACATGTACTCACCCTAGCGAAAAGCCTGTTACTGGTCCTGATGCATTTCCAAAACTCACCATGCTACCCAACCTCTTGACGCTCGCAAGAGAAGAATCGAATGTGTCCTTGCCGACGCTATCAAACACAGCAGCAACGCCTTCGCCGCCCGTGATATCCAACACCTCTTTCGTAAACTTCTCGCGGTCGTCTGCGTGGTAGTCAATTACCACCTCGGCACCATTTTGCTTCGCCAGCTCGCGCTTCTCTGGAGAAGAAGCCGCAGCGATAGTTCGCGCGCCCACGGCCTTGAGAAGCTGGCAAAGCCATAGCCCGACGCCGCCCGCCGCAGCCGTGACGAGCACCCAGTCACCTTTCTGTACGGGGTGGGCATCACGGATCAAAGTCAAGGCTGTGAGGGCTTGAAGGAGAGATGCTGCAGCTACTTTGGTGTCGATAGCGTCCGGGATGGAGACAGTAGTGTGCGCAGGTGTCGCTACGTACTCTGCATACGCGGCTTGTGCCATGTAGGCCACTCTTCCGCCAACTTTGAGGTCAGAAGGTACATTAGGGCCCAGCGCAGCGATAGTGCCGCTGCCCTCCCGACCGAGGATGTAGGGTGTGTGTGGGAGCGGGTAGACACCTGTGCGAAAGTACCTTACAAAAAATCAGAATACCATACTACAGGCTTATAGGGTACACAGTGTAGTGTAGGGGTTGCTCACGTGTCAATGTAGTTTATGCCAATGTACTCGTTCTTCACGATGACTTCGCCATCTTTGGGCTCGGGCACAGGGATGTCTTCCTTGTACTGCAGCACCTCGACTCCGCCTGTCTTTTCGATCCACACACCCTTCATCGTCTTTGGTAGGCTCGCCATTGTCCTGGAATTTGCTAGTCGTGGGGATACTTGATTGCCAAGCGCCGAGAGCCGAGCAGAAGCGCGTAGGGAAGATACAGTCAACCGGCCAGGAGCTGCGCGCACAAAGGATGAGAAGAGCGGCATGAATCAAAACGAGCGATGGGCCTTACTTGTAACACACCCACAAAACGCACGCGGAATCAGGCAAGGGTAAACGAGGGCTTATAAGGCAGTTGATGATAAATGCTTGAAGGCTATCTCCGAAAAAGTCGCAAAGCTTCCCCTCATCCCCCGCGCACGTCATCGGCATGGCGCGTTGAGCAACGCGTAAAGATGGGCAGTGGGAACCAATTACAATTCGGCAGGCTTGTATCTGATATAATGTAGCTACTGACTTAGGCGGTGCATGCAAGGCTTGGGAGAGGTTTTATTCCACGCAGTCCTCGAAGTCATTGTCATTTTGCTTAGAATTGGATGCACACAACTGGAATTCATCATCGCATCTATCGTCCGGACTCGTATTTTTGGAAATACAGATATCCGCCACAACACTACATCGACATTCCGCCAATTACTCATCGCTCATCGACACTCCGCCAATTGCTCACCGCTCATCGACATTCCGTCAATTACTCATCGGCAAAGAAGTCCAGGCTGCGTCGCAT
>Ga0247757_10000260_pt1 | contig 44297 bp, 41 predicted proteins | sample UWRJL126311R4_FD_180929 | JGI IMG/M metagenome (GOLD analysis project Ga0247757, IMG submission 180929) | Plant litter microbial communities from Arlington Agricultural Research Station in Wisconsin, United States - UWRJ-L126-311R-4 | ecosystem: Environmental > Terrestrial > Plant litter >... | reverse complement strand
GAAACACCCTCGTTCTCCAGGTCAGGGAACTCGGCCGAGGGGGTAAGCACAGAGAGCGATTCGGCAGCTTTCTTCGAGGATGCAAGAAGGGGGTTGTGCTTGAGAGAGGGCATGGATACGCTGCGCGACAGCGCGCTGGGGTCATGCTGCTTGATTGAGGCTCCAAGCGTGGCGGGCTCCTCCATCTTTTGCCTTTTACGCGAGACAATGTGATTGTGCTGCGATTTTCTCGTCCTCACGTCTGCAGTAGTGTTCGAATTTTGCCCATGAGTGCTAGCGGATCTCTTGCGATTCGAAGATGGCTTCCCTTGCTCTGGGGGCTGCGATTTGGCCGGTGTTGATGGAGGCTTGGACTGCAGCGTCTTCTGCAACTTCTTCCAATTGCTGGACAGATTAGTCAGTTGCATGGATGCCATTTGCATCACTGTGGCGACATGGCGGTGGATGTGGTTTTTGCTTGCGGTTTCCTGCGTCCCCGCCCTCAAATTCGGCGATGAAAATATGGATGGCCCGTGCACTCCCGCGGCCTAAGCTCACCTATGATCCCATATGGAGGCACATAAAGACGCGACGCTCGCAAAACTTGTCACGACAGCATCATCTCACCACGCTCTCTGATATTTGTGAAACTCGCGTAAGCGGCTGCGCAAAGCCATGGCGCCTCGCGAAAATTCCCACGAGCCGTCAGGCACCCCGGTTCCGGTAGAAACTGGCTTTGCCTCGCTGGCCCAGCTACGGTACGTGCGACACCACTATCCATGTTTTCGAGATGGCTGCTGATGGTTGCGGTCGTGTTGCAGGGCAGGCGTGAAGGCTTTCGTTGAGAAGGTGAGTACACCGGCAACGCCGCGCCATCACCGAGGTGTTATGGGGAACACCACCACCATCCAAATCACCTACTTCACCTGTGGTTTGCCCAGCCACGTTTCTGCCAATCTCCTTTTACTCTGTGTCTCGACCAACATCATCTGACGCTGCACAGGATGGCGAGAAGCGCAAAGCAGAAATCCTTATGATCCAAACTAGAGGCGGCAAGCCCAAGTTCTATGTTCACTATGACGAGTTCAACAAGCGTCTTGATGAATGGGTCGATGCAGAACGTATCGATCTGTCAAGAGAGGTTGAGTGGCCTGCTCCTGAGAAGCCAGAAAAGAAGAAGTCAACGTCTGCCAAAAATGATAAGGTTGCCTCCAACTCCAAGGCGGACCAGAAGAACCTTAAGCGCTCGCGCAGCAAGCTCGACCGTGAGCTCTCAGGCACTCCGGAGACGGTGAGCAGCAACCTCCCCGGCAAAGCCAGACGGCCATCCAAGGCAGCTGGCAAGGAGAACAATGAGCTACTTGTCACCACCGAAGTAACTGATGGGGCGACGCCCAAGCCTGAAGATGAAGAATTGGACCTCGTCGACGTGCAAGATGCAGCCGCCGCTGCCAAGGCTGTGCCTGATCAGACCTTCTCTCGCGAAGATGAGATTGAGAAGCTGCGGACCTCGGGCTCCATGACACAGAACCAAACCGAGATTGCCCGCGTTCGCAACATTGAAAAGGTCCAGATGGGCAAGTTTGAGATTGAGCCGTGGTATTTCTCGCCATACCCAATCGATTTCATCGATGTAGACATGGTCTATATATGCGAGTTTTGTCTCTCCTACTACGGCGACGTTACGCAATTTGAGCGGCACCGCTCCAAATGCACGTTGCTGCATCCTCCGGGTAACGAAATCTACCGTGACGACTATGTATGTTTCTCTATATCCTACTCAATTCCTGTTTTCACTGCCTTTGCAATTAACTCACATAATAGGTCTCTTTTTTCGAAATTGACGGCCGCCGCCAACGTACCTGGTGTCGCAACCTGTGCCTCCTGTCCAAGCTCTTCCTCGACCATAAAACGCTCTATTACGATGTGGACCCCTTTCTCTTCTACTGCATGTGCACGCGCGACGAGCACGGCTGTCACCTCGTCGGTTACTTCTCCAAGGAAAAGGAGTCTGCTGAGGGCTACAACGTAGCTTGCATCCTTACTCTGCCCCAATATCAGCGCAAGGGCTTCGGTAAGCTCCTCATTGATTTTTCATACTTGCTTTCCAAGCGCGAAGGCAAGCTCGGCTCACCCGAGAAACCATTATCCGACCTGGGTCTTCTCGGCTACCGTGCCTACTGGCAAGAGATCATCGTTGACCTGCTCATGGATGGTCGCGTGGAAGCCAATATCGAGGATCTGGGCGCTGCGACCGCCATGACGACAAACGACGTACTACACACGCTGCAAAATCTGAACATGCTAAGGTACAGCCGCAATCAGCATGTCATTGTGCTGACCGAGGCGGTTGTCGAGCAGCGTGAGAGGCAGAAGGCCAAGGAGAAGGTCAAAGGGAGGAGGGTCATCGAACCGGAGAGGCTGATTTGGAAGCCGCCTGTTTTCTCAGCTGCAAGTCGGACATGGAACTGGTAATCCGTTTGGCTGGTTGTTCTGCTTCTTTTTGTTTGGCATACATGGCTGGGTGGACTCGTTTAGGCGGTGTGCTCGGTAGGTTTGATAAGGCGTAGGATCTCTTCGTAAACATGGCGTTTTGAGGGCATTATTTTATACCCTTGTTTTTGTATTTCCTGCGATTCGGTGGCAAGAAGAGCTGCAAGTTCACACCAATGTTCACTAGAGCGAAGAAGAAAATATGAATACGGTACAGCTCGCAGCCGCTAGTTCGTTCAAAGCACTATATTTGGGTATCCTAAATCAAGCCCCCCAAAACGTTATCCATATGCCTTGCATTTCGCAGCTATACCCAAACTCTGCAAAAAGTACTCGGTTGCACTCCATTTGAAAAAAGCATCGACGTTGGGATAAATGCACCCAGGATCTAAGCCAGCCACCATGGCATGGTCACGCGCATTTCTACCCTCCTAAAGAAAATAATCCGCAACTGGCTTCTTTGCGGGCATGCCCCTGGAATCTTGCGGCGCGGCTTCAAACACCCTGTACCGTCTCCCTGGTCCGTCTCTTGGTTTCTGGATGCTGTCACTGAGGACGGAGCTCAGCCTTCTGTTCTCATTTGTATTCCCGTTAGGCCCCGCGTTTGAGCCCAGGATCCACCCGCCGCCGCCACCACCTCGCTCGCCGTTGCTTCTCCGCACAAAGCCAGCATTCGAGCCATCTTCGCCGAGCTCCAGAATAGCGGCGACGTTACCACAACGGTAACAGTAGTTCGGTGCTGACCAGACCGTGACAATGGTAGAATCGAACATCTCCTTGAAACCTTCCATGACAAGCTGGTGGGCACGGGCAATAAGACTGAGGTCGTTCCTATGATTGAAGCACTTGACGATATCGGCGCCGAAGAGAAACCCTGCTCCACGAGGGGACAAACCCCAACCATCTATTTCGTCGGGGTCGGACCAGAGCAGATCACACATGGCGCCTTCGTGGGGGACTTCCTGCTTCCGGTCAAGTAATCTAATCTTGTCAATGGAGTCGATGAGAGGGGAGAGACCACCATGAACGCATAATATAGCCCCGGTATCATTTCGGCTTGAACCATTCGCTGATGAGGTGGCTCCTGTACCTGCGGCGCCCGCACGAGATGGGGTAGGGCCCACAGGGGATGATGACGTGGGGTTTGAGTTTGCTTGCGAAGCGGCGCTGGACTGCGAGTCGCTATTACGAGCATATCGAAACATTATTTCTCCGTTTGCATTAAGTGTTTCGATCTCAATATCGTGATCTGCGTCCGGTAAGTCCATGTTGATGTTTTCGGCGATCGGGCCATCGGTGGGCTCAAGGGATGTTGCTGCTCCGGTAACGAGCGCCCCCAGTGCCAGGTAATCGAAGACTTCGCAACAGTACCTCCATACGTTCGCGCTACCATATTTCCGCAAACACTCGTCATAGAAGCCATATACTGTGGTGATTTGTCGCGACTCGTGATTACCGCGAATGAGCGTGATTCGATCGGGATATCGGACCTTGAGGCAGAGAAGTAGTAGGAAGGATTCGAGCGAGTAGAATCCTCTGTCTACGAAGTCGCCTAATCATAATCAGCGAAGAGTCAAGTTCCGCGTCACGACGAAGAACTTACCCATAAATAAATAGTTCGTGTCAGGCACATCGCCTCCGACACGAAAGAGCTCCATGAGGTCATGGAATTGACCGTGTATATCGCCGCATATCTATCCACAATTCATTAGTTCTGCCCACAGATACCGTGCACGATGGCGTACCGTAACCGGCGCATCAACTCCTACAACGTTGCCTTCTTCTATTAAAAGTTCGCGCGCTTTATAGCATAGTTCCCTGACTTGGTTCTCGGGGATCGGTCGGCATGCGCGAAGCTGCGTGATCGCCCTGGAGTATATGAGCGTTCGCTGCTGACTTGTTTGGAGGTTGGGCGGGGTACCTGTCGAGGTCGCTGCCGCCTATACTCATGTTTGCAGCTGCACCTTGGCCCGCTAAGGGCTACTAAAACGTGCAAGTCCGTCAGAAGCAAGACCCAGTTCCAGATTGTCTTGCTTGCAGACCAGTCACTTGGATACACGGAGGTGGCGGGGACGACGGATCACGCAGCAGCGTGTGTGCGGGGTGGGAGGGGTTAAGACAGATCCAGGTTCAGTACCCAAGGTGGGAAGGCGTACAATAACAATAACAAGATCGATACGACGCGGTCTGGTCAAGTATGAGCGGGTTAGCGATGGCGAAGACGGCAGGGCGGTGATTGCCTTTCCGACCCGCAGAAATGCCAAGCCGCTACTGGACGACAGCACTACTTCGCGCGCAAACACCAGCTCATTCAACATCCCCGCATCCACGCCTGTCCAACGTCCGTTTGTGCTCGAGGCATCTCAATTCACTCGGTATAACTCAATTGGTCCCCTCGGATCTCTCTCGTCCAGCTGATACATTCTAGAACCTGCGATGCCTCCGCCGCGAGCTCTTTAAGCTGTCACTCCATCATGCCTCCACACTTGCATCCGCGCTCGCGGATGACCACGTCCCTCTTTACCACGACACTCATGGTCTCCTTTTTGGTTGTCGCAACTCCGCACTTGCTTCCTTGTCCCGCAGACCCACGCATGCTCGCCGATTCTGCAGAACCCGATGCCCTATCCGGCGATCCGCGCAAAAGAAGACGCAGAAGGATATCGAGGGAAGACCAGGGCAATGGCATTATGAGTGAGGGACAGAAGAAGATCCGAGAAGCTGATGAAAGACCTAAAAGAAGAGAGTGCCCTGTACCCAAGCCTAGTGGGCTGATTGGACAGGTACTGGGCTTGAAGAAAGAGGCAGATGACATCGTGGAACCACCCTCAGTTATCATACAGGTTGAGCGAGCACGGAGTAAGGCATCGGTCTCGGAAAAGGACCAGTCATGACATTTGTACCAAGAGATTGTACCATATAGCCTGAAATTGCGGGAGTGGGGTCCAACCCATCATAGAGCTTCCGACTCCGGGAATACTACTCACTTTCTCGCGAAAATTCTGTATGCAAGATTGCAACAATAAGGGCTCCTAATCCACTTTGCTCATACCGCCCTTGAAGATGGTACTGTCGCCAACCTACCACACATGTTCATTCACATGTCCTGTACAACCTCCGCTGCTATCGATGCCATTGAATTCTTCAGTCGCACCGGCGAGATTTATTCAGGTCCAACTATTCAAATTGTAATCCACAGTGTGAGACCCAATACATCTTATTCCAGATTTTATATCACCCCTTTTCTCACATACGCGATCAATCGCTTGTTGTGACTATTAATAAGATTCCGTACCTTTACAATTGCCCAGCCGTCTCCTTCATAACAGCGACATCTTCGCCTTCAACGCTATCAACTCCCTCACCTATGAGCTTTTTCACGGCAGCGCTCGTGTCTTCTTCTCCATCTAGCATATCAATCCAACCCCTGACGCCGTCGGTTTCCAGGACCGCTGCAATGGTCTCTGCAACAGATGCACGGCTGCTATTTCCTCGGGAGCCGACCTTGCCCAAGGTAACACCACCCGCTTCCTCATCCGTTAGAGTTCCAGGCCTGAAGCTGATACCACAGAACCTCTCGTTTGCTGGTACACCCTGATTCGTTTCCTCGTCAAGGCGCTCTTTCGCGAGCACTGTCAATACTTCATCGGCAGCGAGTTTGGCTTTATAGTAAGTAGGAAGTATCTCATTGTTCACCTTTTGTGCTGCTTCCCAGTCGGCATCTGTCCACCACGGGGCCCGGTTACGCCGCGACGCAATGTAGGACACAGTTAGGAACTTTTTTATGCTTGGATTGTGGATACTAGCTTTCGTGAAGGCAATTGCTGCATCGCGGTCGATAGCCATTGTTCGCGAAGCTCCACCGCGTCCCCCAGCGCCTGCGACCATCAACTTTCAGCTTGCGCGAAACAAATGTGGAAAAATGAATGAACGAGTTTTGGAAACATTGAACCCAAATAGCTCCAAGACACTTACCAGCGCTCCAAACTACCCAATCCGGCTTCACTTGGTCTAAGATCCCCTTTGCATCATCTTCACTTTGTATGTTTTCCACGCTGCTGACCAGCACATTCAACTTGCCTGCCTGTCCTTGACCCAATTTCTCAATAGTCGGTTTTTGATCCGCAGATCGTATCAAGCTTGTAACGTTCCATGAGCGTGCCAGCAGAAGAGGAGTCAGAAGCTGCGACACCTTGCCGTGGCCGCCGATGAGCAGGATGTTGTGAGTCATTGTAGTGATATGTGCGGCGACAATGAGTTGCAAGATCTCAGGGTCAGATGCCAGATTTTATGATCGTATTGCTTAAAGATCAGGAGGGGGTCTGCATGTCTGATTGGTGAGCATGAATGACGTAGTTGGCATCTCGGCCCGAATAAATAACCAGCGATGACTAAAATGCATGGTTACACGAGTTTTGCCTCAACCAGAGCCAGAGTACTATGAAACAATACGTAGAACGATCCGGTGGAGTAGGTTGTGGTCCCAAGCTAGCGCCATTTGTACTCGTAACCCTCCTTCCCCATGTAATCCTTTGCAACTGTATTTCACACGCCATGTACATCGTAACCAATAGTTCCCTCTAGCTCCGCGTCGAACATGCGACTATCTCATCTGTCAAAACCCTGAGGTGCTCCACGATCCCTCCCTCTTTAACTTTGGTCATTTGTGTTATATAAATCACTTCCATAACGATTTGGAAATGATGGGATATGGAAAGAAGGTACTCAAATATCTTCGACATTCACAGTTACCGTAGAGACACTTTACAACAGGGCACTTGGAGAGTTTTAGCGGTGCTATTGTCTAAGATGGTAGCCCTAGTAGCAGCAACAGCATTTACGTGGCATCTTAAAAGGGTGTTTTCTAGAATGCAACTCTGGCTGCTCCAGCACCTAGGTATACTATTTAGAAGATATGTGTTTCTCGAATACGTGAGTGAAAATGAGAAATTATTATTTCCTCACTAGCCAGGAATTTGGGGAGATTTTGATTTTGGTTAGGGCGGTACTTTTTGTTTTCTTTGTTACGATAGTATTTGTGATATGATTCTAATAAACAAACCCTCCATCCTAGGCACACTAAATAGCTTCAAAGATAGCAGTGGTCCTACCGTATCGTGACTCCATTCGTGCAAAGGAAAACATCCCACGAGTAGGGCAGTAGAGACGTAACCTATATTTGTTGTAATTCGACGAAAAGAAATTTCGTCCCATACAAACTTCAAAGGTAGTAGCTCGAAAGGCCGTACGAAAGAAAAGTCTTAAAAGATCTAGGATAAAAATTAGCCGCATTGGCTATCTATATAGAAGCTTGCCGTAAATTATACTATAATGGCTGTATTGCCATAAGCTTTGGACAGTGGTTGAGCATTGACACCCAACTTGACTCTATTATGGATCTAGAGTATCCTTATTGACTGTCCCGTATCCTTTTTACACCAAAGTAGCATCACTCCCGCCAGATTTACTCAACTTGACTAAGTGAGGCAGAAATATCTCGACCACCGAATTCACGTACACAACTTACTTCAACATTTTTTAAATTCCTCATATTGGTTAAATAGATTCACAACGAGGCTTTCGTCCTAAACATGTTGAAAACATCTCAAAGAAAGCAGTGCTTCTCCTGTTGTACGATAACTCAAAGATCGTGCAGTTCCTCATATACCACGTTGATCTTCAAGAAGAAAAACCAACTGTGGAGACGATAGAGCGCTCTTATAGCTCTGCCTCAGTGACCACCCCACTAGGCCCTTTCTTCCATGAAAGCATTCTCTCATTCGCCTCTAAGCTCGCCGCTTCCACACAGCTGCCGACTCAGTAACCCAAACCGTCCCACAGCTTCCATCGCACCTTCCTTTACAAGTTCTCTCCTTCGTTACTGTAGGAGTAACACTACACCCCTCAACGGCACCCGCTGGCACCGTGGTGGTCGTCAAATACAAACAGTCGGGCGGTGGACAACCTAAATCATCTTCAGGGCAGTACTTGGAAGCCGTGACGGTGGGTGTGTAACACGGCCGACTCGACCTTGGGATCGTAGTCGGAGGCTTGCTCGAAGGTGTAAGAGTGGAAGAAGAGGGACAGAATGACAGCGTTGTCGTGGTTGTATATGTCGAAGTGACGCAACCGGTAGGGCATGCCGTCTGGCAGGGTCGGAGTAGAGTTTTAGTGGGAGTGGGATTGCAGCGGGGATTATAAGGAGGCGCAGTGACGATTCTGTAAGATAGTGTTAGGGGGACGGAGGCTTGAGACGGAAAATAGGGAGACAAACTCAATAGCTACGCAGTCCAGTCCGAAACAGGGCCTAGGAGGATTGAAGGGTGGGCACGCTGGATTCGTCGCCAATACTGTTGCTGTGTAGCATGGACATGTCTTCGAAGGCAAAATGACGGGAGGACCAACAGTGATTTGGGCTGAGATGGTGCTATTACTGTTAGCAGGACGATTGAATTAATAAAGAGTTTACTCGTACTTTGCATAGAAAGCAGCTACTAGAGCGACGTACTGGAGGACTCGTGCCATTTTTTGTCAAGCCGAGTAGCTCTGCGTGTATAGTAAATTGTGTTTTCTACCACTTTACCGAGAATATATACTCAGCCGTTCGTATTTTCATAGCCGTGCCAATTACCATGCTAGGTTGCACGTCCGCTTCTTCAGATTTGCGACTCACACGGCCCGCTTTCGCCGGAACATCTTCCGAATTGAGCGCTTGAGTCTGCGTCAAGTGAGAGAGGTGAAAATGCGTACGGGTAACGGAAAAGGAAAACATGCCGAAGTCTAGACTATCGGCACGGCGTTTGAGTACGACAGACGTCACCTGTGAGACAGCTCGTCGCGGAATTCAAAGAAAGCTTATTGAGTCATGTGCAGATGGTGGTTGCATTCCAACGTGCGCCAACACGAGCTGTCGGCAGGCAAAGGACTAAATATAGACCTAGCTAGAGCACCGTCCACGCCAATACTAATATTCCCACAACGGCTATACGCAATTCAAAATCAAGGACAAAACAACGCTGAGCGATATCGGGAAGGATCGTAAGCTGTCGAGCAACTCCGGTGAATCGCTGAGAACCGGAAGAACCTCAGCGCAATGAGACTGTTTGATAGGTAATTTTTCAACATGTAGTTTCCTGTCTCATGTTTGCGATGTCAGATTGATGTTGATCTGGGAGTAGGACAGCTCGCTCTAACTACCGTCCAGCTCGTTGCGCATCCGCCAGGGCATCTTGTTGGGCACCTGGCGTATTCGGTATCCGTGGCGGTCCTCGTGCAACATGGGTCGGTATTGCAAGGCCAGGTAATGGTTTTGAGGCGCAAGCACGCATTGCGAGTACAAGTCGATGTGTTGAAGGAACAAGTCGACCACGGTGCAGGGGTATCAACGCTAGTAATATAAGATGGGCAGTGTCGTTCACGATAAGAGACAGTCGTGGTGGTTACGGTTGTAACGTAAACACGCGTTACGGGGGTAGATGCTGCGCACGTAGTAACGGGCGGAATAGAGACCAGTTCCTCCGCCGAAGCAAATGCGAGAGTGCTATGATGATTAGCTTTAGTTGTCCAGATGCAGCGCATGTTTACCATATTCCTAGAATGACTTTTAAGAGTAGCATGCTGTGCATAGTATTTTCGGTTTGCCCTTTACATATCATAACAGTTTTTCCACTCTTCAGCCCTTTAAATACATGTACGACTCGCTCTCATGAGATGTCACGAGATCACACAATAAGTAGCGTGATACTAAACTAAATGGAATGTTAGGTCGTTGAGCCTCGACTGTCTTTCGTCGCAAGCTAACGCTCGTGTGTTCTCTTGGCGATAAGACGCTTCGCTTTCACGCTTTCAAGGGTGGCACATGGCTGTGTATACGAGAAACCAATAATCCGTGCGTCGCAGTCGCTTCGCAGTCACGATATGCCGCACATTGGCACTGTCAGGACTCCAATGAAGGCTTGCGTTTAAGTATTGCCAACGTCGTAGTATGCGTCAATAATCGGAGATCCTTGAATTTCGAGCTTGCTCCTAAATTAGATTTCCATGGGCTGAGGAGCGTCTTCGGTAGTAGTTAAACAGGATCTACGAAACCATCGAGACGTGAGCATGTAGAATGTTGGAATGGCCAAGTAGGTCTGGTATTCCGAAACACTTCGGTACGAGTGAACCCACGTATGCTGGATATGATACAGTTATCTACACAATCGTACAAGCGCTGCCCTATGCAGTCTTTGGCTTCTTTGTCCCGTATTTCGACCGCGAACTGATTCGGTTTCCTACACCGCCCTTTCTTGTGTCAATCGTAACGGTCAACTGGAGGATGTAGGGGCTTACCAAGTCCAAAGACCCTCTCACCAAATGATATTTTACACCAGGGCAATCCTGTGCTCGACCGCCTCGCACCATGACGACCGAATGCTGCTGCACGTTGTGGCCTAGAATAGCCTGCCGTTAGCCTTTACCACTCCACTATGCTTCACATTGTGATTTCAGTCTATTGCTCCCTAGATTGACGCACCTTCACCTGGTATATATGCCGTCACAACCTTGCCACTGCTCAATCGCACTCTTGCAATCTTCCTCTCTCCTGAATTAGGTTTCTTGGGCTTAGTCGTGCCAACCTTAAGGCATACACCTTTCATCTGCGGTCTATTTGCCAACGCGGGCGAACGTAGCTTTCGTGCCTTCTGTGCTATCCGTCCATTTCGTAATACCTGGGTAAGGGTGCACTTGTTCGCTCTCGCGCCAGGGAGGTGGCTGAAGGCAGGAGTGTTCTGGAAAATCGCGGGAATAATGGTTGGCCGTAGCGGTTGTAAGGGCGTGGAGGTGAATTTGACTATGACGGAGGGCCGTACGAGACGCCGCAGGAACTGGACAGGCATAGTCGAGAGATGCGCAGCCCAATGTTGTTGGATGTTTCGAAAGTTGAGTACACATCAGAATCGCTAAGTTCAATGTAGTCTTGGCAGTGGCACGTGCTAGCTTGAGAACGGCCCCACGCTAGCACCAGGCACGCCAGGTTGCTTTATCAATCCATATGCTTCACAGGTACCTCATTTTGCTTAACACAGCTCAGCTACCATGTCAAATGGACCGGAAACCGCACGTGCAATCAGTCCAAGCCTTCTTCTGCGTCTTCCACGCGAGCTGCGCGATCAAATTTACAAGCAGGTACTGACTGTTGAGCAACCTCTTCCTATTAGAGATGCATATGCCCATCAAATATTTTCTATCTTTTGGAAGCAACCTACTCTGCTTGCTGAGGCGCTGGAGATTTTCTACAAGGTCAACACATTCGTCCTAGACCTAGAAGTCGACGAACAGGCGTCCCCATCCGAGACTTGGGGTCCATATCCACATGTCAAGCAACACATACGAAGTCTCGTAGTTCACTGTAAAGAGCGAACACATACTTCTCCAGAACGGGCCCCCATCATAGGCGTATATCATACCGAGATTGAGAAACAATATCGGACTTCACACGACCGGCGCCGCTGGGAGCAATTGCTTGAGATTCCAGCGTTGCAAAAGCTTAACATCAACATGCAGAAGACATCCACTCACATGCTTTCTGCAGACGATTTCGGACCAATTGTGTATGAACTGCGTGCTCGCAACCCAGCTTTCCAGGTTGATTTCCTTATATCTCTTGATGACATGCTTAAAGATCTATGGAATGCTCCGTGGTGGCAGCAGTTCAATCATGCGCCGATTCTAACGCGTGTAACGGGTCCCGCAGACGATGTTGCCGATTCATACCAGCCAATGGGCTACACTGACGTAAGCTATTTAATGGAGCCTCCCTCGGAGGCCGACTTGCAGCATGTGGCAGAATACTTCCCAGAGGAAGGAGCTGTAAGCAGGCCTAGGCTGGTACAACAATTTGCCCCCATGGGCCTCCTGGACGAGGAACCTCACCATCGTAGGCAACTGGCAGGGAGTTATATTGTTAGGGAACCGGAGTTATTTCGATGCTTAATGAATGATCGCTACGAGACGTACAAGAAAATCCGGCAACAGAGGCCAGAGTGAGATAATGATACTCCGAAAAAATATATCGCAGCTCCTCCATTACTCTCTTACTCCTAGTTGAGCATGTCAAATAAAAGCATCTTTCGCCTTTATCTCATGGTACTGGAGCCTTACCGATACCTGGGTTTTGGACAATATCATCGGGCATAGCTAGGGAGAAATCGCGGCTGAGACCAAGTAGGATATAATTAATTGATCAGCCAATCAAACCAGCCAATGTGGTATTTCAATTTTAGTGCGCGAAGGCTTCCAGTTATATCTATGCTCATCCAGTAACTTGGTAGCAGCCAGGAATTTCAATTACTAGATCCATTAGTTCTACCGAGATGTTTAAAATGTATAAGTGTTAAGTTGAATATGCTACCTTTCCAAGTAGAAAGCGGCTCTGCCAGTAGCGAGAAAGATAGACTAGTAAGATAATAGCTAGCATTTCAAACTGAAATGCTGATATATGCTTCACATCAATTTAAGAACGGGATATAATTTCCAGCGTTCATCGCATATGCTTATGAACATTTCATCTTTGTACAGCTCCGTTCAGCTCTCGTAGTTGTGATTGCGACTGAGGTTAGTTAGACAGTTTGACTTAGTTTGGTCATATCCGACAGAAAAGGTGGCACACGCTATTGTCGATTGTAGCCTAGAATCAAGGCCTTGGTAGTTCTAATACAGAGTTATATGTACCGAAAGGGGCCGAGCTCTATTGAAGCTTTCTATCACTATAAGGAACAGCAAAGATCCAGACAATCTTATCACCACAGCAATATTAAGACTCGTTAAACAGGCAATCCCAACGCTTGCACATAATGCCGATCCACAAATTTGCCGCCGATGCGGTGCAATAGCTCTCGCTTCAGTGAATCTCCTTAATTCACTCCCCTCTACGTAGTATCGCTCAACCTAAAATACTAGCCCGCCATGAACCTTAATCAAGGTCCCGGTTAATCCCAATGGCATCTTGAATCAGGAACGTACGTGGCCTCATGAGAGCACGGAGATTTCGACATTCACAGTGTCAACAAGGTGTGCTTTCAGGAAAATCGGCCTAAGACTGTGTAACACAAGAGCGGTGCGCGCTCATACACTATGTCTCTGGCTAAGCCGAGTAACAGCAAGGTCAAGAACTACTGGAGTGGGTTTCTGCCGTACTATGTTTCCAGTTAGTTGGTCTAGGCCGACATAATTAAGAATAGTTCCCGCACAGCCTGCTAGCTAGTTTGGAGGCTATTAAGGTTTAAATTTTTTCTGTTATTAAACTCTGTTATGAGTTAACTATTATTTCGGGGGGGGGGGCGGTGTTAAATTTATGTATGGAACGTGGGTTTGCGTCCTACACACAAAAAAACTCAAGATAACAGCGCTTCCTCTGCTACAAAAACCCGAAGGAATGGCAAATCAACTATAGATAATGCACCTAATATATAAGTGCTATATCCTTCTTATGACCAAATCAATATTTATCCTTTCTGTCGCTTCTTAGTAATTATTTGATACCCACTTTTATATTGATTTATATAACTTCCTGTGTATATATGCCTTTCACTTTATTTTTATGCTCGGCTCTCTTATACTAGTAATAGGTACTGTGCTATACTTCTCACTCTTATATACGGGTTTTTAGAGCCATAGTGATTGTAGCTGTTCTCTGCGGGCCTCATGCTTATCTATCTGATAAGTCCGTGGAGAATGATGGTAGAGTAGCCCAATATGGTCTATACTTGGTTATGGGCTCCATATGTTGTAAACTGTTCACGTTGAATAGCGAAGATGATCAGTAAGACAATGCCGCTGAGGGGTGGTCAGCGAACGTTGCCAACGCCCGTAATAAAACTTTTGATAGCGGGCGTAGATTCTGCGTGTTATTTGGACGTGTTCTAAGACTAAAGAAGAAAATGCGCAACATCTCGAAGCACGAGTAGAGTATATATGGATTTATTGGATGGGGTCACTGTCTATCAAAATAGCAAGTCTAGGAACAAGCGATAGAAGCTAAATAGTGGAGCAGACTACACCCCAAAGTCGCCATGGTATCACTGGACCTTCCCAAACTAGCCAATATCGTAACCTTACTCCAAGGACTCCCTGTTTCACCGAGAATGCAATGCTTTCAACTTGATTTTGATACCGTTCGTCAGTACAATAACCCAGCACCTTCTTTAGGGAAGATAAGAATACAGTATGCCCATCTGATCGTGTGAGGCGGGAAATACCCTGTGAGAACTCAACGAAATGCTGCAGGATCAGATCACGGCCAGTACCGTACTCCCCTTCTATGGCGACACGTAATGGAACGATACAGTGTGGTGTCAACCACAGCGGCATGAAGCCTAATGGTATAAACTCTTCAAGTGGCGAAGAGATTGCCCGTAGTGAAAGAGTAAGAGTGCAATCGCTTTGGTTTAACACTGAAAAACGATCACGATAGCCAGTATACAGACGGACTTGCAGAGAAACTTGCTGATGCAATCAAAATAGGTCAACAATATCGAATTGAATGGCTTTATGTATTTACTTTTGAAACAATTGCCATCTAATACACCTGTTTGATGACTTTCACTCTTATGCCTCGAGAATCGGAACTAAATCCCCCCGAAAAACCATCCCAAGTTATTTCAACATCGCGCCATGATGTATTGTAAAGTTCGAACTCAAATCTCCTGAATAAACAAGCAATGGCTAACATCAATTCTGCGTTAGCTAAATGAAGCCCTATACAGGCTCTGCTACCTCTGGAGAAAGGAATCACGTATTTTTCCATTCCCTGAGCATCGCCAAGCCATCTTTCTGGATCAAACTTGTGAGGATCTGGGAAGATATTTGGGTCAAGATGCATAAAATGGGTGCTCATGCTGATTGGTGTCCCTGCCGGTATCGACCATTGTTGATAGACTAAGGACTCACTGGGAGCAATACGGATCAAGCGTGATGTAATAACCGCTGCCACTCGGTGAGCCTCAAGAATTGTTGCGCGCAACAGCGGGAGCCGTTCGAGCGTCTGCCATGGTGGATGACTTTGGCGGTCCGGTATCGCCTCGCGCAATTCTTTGACGAGTTTTTTTAGGAAGCTAGGATGTTGCAACAGGTGAAAAGTTAGCACAGCAAGCGTCTGAGCTGTGGTTTCACCTCCGGCGCCTATTAATATAAGCCCTTCGTCCATTAAACGATGAACAGTCTTTTCTGCTGGGGGTAGGCCGCTATCACGAAGTTCTTGGAATATGTTTTTATTGCCACTTTTATTTTCTTCTGTAGATGTTGATAGCGTTGACTCAACTTCGAATTTAATCCTCTTTTGAATGTCAAGAAAGAACGCAACAGGTGGACTTATTGCCGCCGCCACAGAAAATGGTAGGTTCATCATAATATCAGCCATCCATGGGAAATGTCGATTTGGTATTGCTGACTCAATCATAGCCAGGACAGCCTTTTTCCATTCAGGTGAGAACCCAGGCTGGTCCAGGAGGCCAAAAGACTTCCCAAAGGCATAGGCAGAGATGATGTCCAAAGTCAGTGCCATGAAAGCTTCCTGTAGCTCGACTTCAGTGTTTGGTTGAATATGTTCGGCGAGCGCCTCACATAGTCGGTCGACTTTGGCTTGTATAAGAGGCTCAATAGCGGCTATCGATGGCTTCGAGAAGAATGGGTTGAGCGCAGATCTTCGAAGTCGGTGAAGGTCATGGTCAATTGTGCCAAAGATAGATCGGCCACCAGATCGGCCTACGAACCATGCTGACTTATCTCGACGTCGTCCTCCAGCAGCATATAGGATATTGTACCAATCCGGGTCGCGAACGTGCAGCTCATATGGATTGATACGTACGATCGGTCCGTAGATCGAGTGCAAACGCTCAATTTCCTTATAATATTGGCCATGTTTGACGACATCAAAGTAAAACTCGTACCACATTGTCAAGGCTGCGAGACGTGGCCCCGGGAATTTGGCAATCGGACTGAATACGAGACGATGGAATGCCACACACACGTAGTATGCGCAGAATGCAAACGTAGAAAGTAAGATTAGGGATGATAGCTCCATGATAATTTTGTGGTCGCGAAACTGTAGAGGAGAAAACTCGCTTTCGACACCACTGCAATGAGACAATAAGGCCAATTATTTAGGGTTCTAATCTTCGTCCGGAACACGCTGCCCAAAAAAAACATCGGACCTCCGCTCGCGGATCTCCGCTGCAGACAAGGGGATTAGGTAACACCCGAGTGGTCCGATCTTTTCCTCGTTTGTTACGGCGGCCTCGACATGAGCATGAGGAAGGATTCCCCACCACTACCACCAATACGCCAATACTCAGAAAAAAAAAGACAGTGAAAAATACTATACAAATACCGCTGCACATGTAAGAGTACAGTTTCCGGCCTCTCAAAGTACACAACAGCTCTCTTAAATGTAGGTTCGCGCACTTCAATTCATAAAAACTCTACTCTCCCCAGACTCGAATAGCAACCATGGGCTTCCTTTGGGCCTTTCTAAGCTTTCAGCTCTTTGTGACTTTGCCGTATCCAGCATGGAGCTTTGAGGGACAGACCATCGTCATCACTGGATCTAATGCCGGTCTTGGCTTTGGGTGATTGGACAATTGAGGGCCCCTGATCCAATCTACAATGTAATTGGGTGGGGCTGTTGATGATCGTCGCCCGCTTCATCAAGTAGTTAAGACTCTAGGCAAGCAACCTTGGGCAAGCCTCAGTATATCACGAATTTTCCAACATGTATTCGATTCTCGTTGTTCCTGTCTATCAAATTTTATTTTCGGTAGACCTTGTAGTTTTTGTAGCAACGTACCTTATCTATGCATCGCGCAAGAAGCTTCACACAAGTTCAGTTTCCGTTGTAGGATAGCCAAGGGACAATGACTTCCACGTAGCGTTGTCGCAAGGATATTTCCAATTGAATACTCATTACATTCTTGATATTGCGTCGCATCGGGTTAATAATAACGTCATCTAGCACAAAGACAGTTTCTTTACTATAGTGCCAACCTATTTAGTGGATGAGATAAAAGCTCTGCCTGAAGAAATACTGAGCTTCTAAAAACAAGTGAAGACAGGATTTCTCGACCAAGGTATTAGCCTTGGCGTCAATGACACATTGGTTCAGTCGGTGAAGGTGGATTTGACTAAAAACGTCCCGATGATAAACGAACTGACCGAAGAGGTCGGGTATTCAACCAGGCTGCGTATAGGTCAATATGAGTGCTGGACTAGGTTACTCAGCCTTTTTCCACCTTCCGTTCTCCCCATATGCAAGTGCGAGCTTAGCCATACAGGCTAGTGTGCTTGGATGTTCAGAGCCTAGCGTAGTTTGTCTCTTGTCCAGTACCTGGGCGAGTAGCTTTTCCGCATCATGAAACCTCCTATCATCTAAAAGGTGTACGGAGTACTTTCATAGTAACTCAACATTCTCTAGAAGCCCCTCTTTGACAAGGCTCGATGCCAGAACATATCTTGCATGGGTAAAATATGCTCTCCACATGCGCCTATTTCGGCGGTCGCAGTCTGAGAACGTCTTCTCTAGTTGTTTTAGAGCCTTTTGCGTCCACAAAGGCAAAGTCCCTTCTGTCCTTAACTGGTTCCGCATTGGAAGATACACCAGCCGATGAACATTGAGAAAATTGGGTACGGTCTGTTTTTGGACAATGGAGTATGCGCTCAACGTCCCGATGGCATCAACGGCCTTCTTAGCCGATCGTGCTGGTAGGAGTAGTGACTGGGGGATGTCCTTCGCGTCGACGTACGACATAAACGACAGATACTCTGCCGCTAGCGGGTCGTGCGTCCGAATCTGCTCGAACGAAATGAGCCAGGTTGTTGCAATTGGGTTTTTGATGTCTCCGTATCGTCCTTCGTCCTGGAACTCCTCGCTGAGGATATCGAAGATGCTCTGTTCTGTTTCGTCGAGAAGCGCTGCATACTCTGAGAGGCTAATCTGGTTCTTATTGATATATGTAGTTGCTTGGACGATGGCAAGCGGGAAACGCGTAAGCTTGAGGAGTAAGTCTGCCGTAGCCTGATCGTCCTTCAATAAGCCCTGGTCAATTAAGGATTTCTCAAGCAGGTCCTTTGCCGTCCCATCGTCCATCTTGCTAACCGAGACCACATCCTTGCCAGCCAGCTTCGTCGCCGCCTTTCAACTCCGGGTCGTGAACAGGATCGATCCGTACTTGCTCTTGGGCAGGTAGTTGATCCGGCGGTCGGAGGCGGTCGTGCTACCCGCTCTCTCCGTCCACATGTCGATATCGTCGGCGTTGTCGAACACTAGAAGCCATCTCCCTGAGTTCTCTTCGCTTAACCTGCGCTGGACAAGCATTTGCACGTCTGCCTTCCCCTCTTCGACATTAGAGATCTGCAGTTGCCTGCCAATCTCCAGGTATGCCCCTAGCATACTATAGAAGTTCGTCACCGGTATCCAGAACACTGCGTAGTCCGAGAGCGCGATCTGCGTCTTCCCCGCCCCTCCAAGGCCAACAATGGCCACACGCTCTCAGCGACTATCGTTTGCAAGCAGAGCGTTGATTTGGGTGAGTTCTGAAGCCCGCCCAATAAACTGTGTGTTTTTCTGAAAGGACACAATCCACGGTGCTTCTGCTCGTGATACTCTTGTACTGTTAGCTTCGCAGCCTGGAAACCAAAAAACGGCATACCAGTGTGGAGCTTCACGATATGCAGCTCATTATATTCCTAGATGTTGTGAATATAATGATCACATGAAGCCGTGTCGCCCCTTACATTGATGTATATGAGAGATTAGCTACTGCCGTATCTACAAAGCATCAGCTCTCTATCGCAACTACACAAAGTTTTCGATATACACATTCTCCTTTAACCGCAGGTTCTGAATGCAGTCTCGCACTCGGAACTTCTGTGCCGTGTGCGTGAGATACCCCTCTGAAGCTGCTTCGATCACGCCCTTCTTCCTGTACTCCTCCAGCCCGATATTCTGTAGTCCCTGCTCCACATTGAATCGGAAGTACTGCTTCTCGTCGAAATGCTTATCCCACCTTGCCATGAACTTCTTTTCTATTGCCTCTGTCCCCGTCACAATCTGCATTACCGTCTCGCCTAAGAACTTAGGTAATTTATTCCTAAACAGATTCTTGCCTGGATTGCCTGTCCCAATGGAAATAAAGCACTTGACTAGCGGCTTTAAGTCTCCTGTTTCCAAGCACTAGATGCTGGATGCCTCCCCTTCTACCTCGTCTACTAGATTGTTCGCACCGAAGCCGCTGTCAGCAAAGGTGTGGTCTCCGATGCCAACCGGGTCGAAGAACGTCGTGGCAGCGGACGTAGCGAGAGCAGCCTCATAAATAGTTGCATAAACGTCTGGCTCATGGGGAAGACTGTAGCTCCGGAGACGGACCATGTCCTTTGTATCGCGGTCAATAGAGCACACGAAGCTGCTCCTATTAGAATCCGGGCATTACTTACGTTCTACGCCCGCGCTCCTTGCCGTTGTTAAAGAGAGCGGCCTCGGAGGCACCACGTTAAGTTAGCATCCCCTGGATCGTACTCTTCAGCCTCGTGGAATCGAAGTGCGACTTGATTCTCCACGTGATGCCGAATGGAAAGTGGTGCAGTTTCTCACGGAAGACGGCCGCAGTGAGGTCACCATACGCCGTAATGCATTCATCGACGCTCATTTCGAGCCGGCCAAGCATAATCGCAATCAGCTTATTGTGGCAGTTCGTCAGTCTCACTCGGCAAGGAGCATGTCTACCCACCCGCCGGTGCTGGTGCCGCTAATGAGGTTAAATATCTCGCATGGCTTTACTGGAGGTTCCCCCTTTAGCTCATGGTTCAGTTGGTCCATGATACTCTTCAGAATGTAGAGCGTCGAGAGTTCACGCACGCCGCCGCCATCAAGGGACAGCAGACAGAGACCGGTGGTGTCAAGCGGGTTTGGCTCTCCACTGTGCTTGGTCGAAGTCGCTTGCTCCATGTCTTGCTTTGCTGTTGCGCTTGTTTGTGAATGTAGAGGAAGAGCGAGAGGTTTACTAGCAGCCTTATATACGCTACCGCATCCCCTGAGGGCGGCCAGGCTGAGAATCGGCACTTCTTAGGAAGGAGAAAGGCAGTCGGCCAGTCGCAGCCGGTAGACTAGACAGGGTCTGGCGAGCAGGCCGGCGCTTGGTCTCTGTTTATAGCCTTCGGGGTTCTCCACGCTTCGAACTGCTAAATGCTACAAAATGAACGCCTAAAGGTGTTTACAGCATGGATATCCATGTTTGCAAATGCAACAAGACCAACCTAAAGAGCACGCTATGGCATTTATATTGGGCCCGTTAGCTTAATCTCACCAGCGCCAGACCCTGTCGAGTCTAGGGCAGCTTTTGCTTCGCAACACCCAGGCATCAACACTGTTTCAATAACGCAAGTTCGATCGACCTTCTCATCTACCTATCCCTCTGTTTACATAGAAGCATATAAATAATATACATACTCACTTATCTAGTCAGATAGAACAGCAAAATGCCCAGAAAACATTTCCAGAACAGATAGCTAACTTGGATTCACCATGTTGTATTAGTGAGACTGAGCTATCAGGTTTGCCACCATCAGAGACTAAAAGCGTGCATGAACGGCTTATTCACGCTAGCAGGAAGGACGGCCCGCCTGCCCCGGCCAGAAGGTTGTTAAGAGAAGTATTAAGTTTCGAGGGAATATCAATGGAAGTTGAGAATATAGAGAACCGTAGTGTAGGCAGCCCGACGTTGTAAAAGGAGCTGCAAGCTGAAACTGGATGGAGATGGGTAAGTATCTAAACCCGGCGCGCGTTAACGGCCATCTATCTTCTAAGTGCTGACGCCTAAGATGCGCATAGATATATCAATAACCATTCCTATTCGCAACGATGCACGGGTTTTCGCGGTCCATTTCAAAATGGGCTCTTCAAGGAAGCTATCGATACATCTGGAGTGTTCCTGGTGTGGGCGAACGCACTGCTTTGTGTCCAGTCTTGAAGTTAAGCCCACCACTCTCGAAGTGTGTTGCCTACTCTCGAGTTCATAAATAGAGGAAAGAGCTTATTGAAAGTCTACAATCGAGTCCGGCAACGCATTGATAGTGGTTTCGCTTCTAGCATGTTCGGCTAGCTTTTCATTATGCAGCGAACAACCCGTCTTAGCTAGCCACGCTTCTGGGAACCTCCATCTTGAGGTCGTGTATAGCGTCTAATTTCCATCGCATCCCGTTAAGCTTGAACCTACACATGAGGAATATAGTTGCTCCACACCGGCGTCTTGTAGATGTCCACTGGCGCCCATCGCAGAGAGATAAAGGCCTCCACCACGACAAATGTTCTAGCGATAATGAGTAGTGGTGATATGATTGTCGCATTCACCCATTTAATAGTCGGGCTGTTTCGAAAGAAGTGTTCCAGATACTCAAACACCCTAATTTTCTGCGACGCCAGCAAGAATAGGGCGAGTATAATACCGGCCACGCCCGTCACTAGAGCGCACGAAATCCAGAGCCATCGCTCAACCGGTGTGGGGAAGTAATGATTCCAAGCCGCTAGGAGAATGCCGGCGTGCGCGGCTCCTGCGAAGCCAACCACAGGCTTAAGACTATTACGATTCGTGTTAACTCTTCCCTGGTCACTGAAGCCTGGAAAGTTAGGAATATGGTCGGTAATGTAGGCGGACTCGCTCATAAAAATGCCGATAGAACTAGTCATGAAGAAGGAGTCTTTATACTCCGGCCGTTTCTCGCACTGTTCCCAAAGCTCATCAATAATTTCGTTGGCTTTTCGCCAGCGATTGATAGCTTCCGCTGTTAAAAAGTCGTGCTTGGTGCAGCCCCTCAACGATCGCCGGCAGTGGTAGTGGGAATGCCGTAGTCTATGGCTCGGTTTTTGGAGCTCGAAGAAAATTGCATGTTCGCGAGCTATCGTGGAGGGCGGGCCGTGGATTACATGGTCGACATTGCGATCGAGAGTGTTTCCGCCTGACCCCATGGAAAAATCCAACGGGCCAATGAACGCCTCCGGATCTCGTGAGCCAATCGATCCCATTGGGAAGAGTGTCTCGAGTGGCTTTTTGATGATCTCTGTTTTCTTCGTCTCGGCCATCTCCTTCACATTCTCTGCATCGGGCGGGGGCGGCGAGGCTAGCGCTACTGGCGAGTCGCTTTGGCCAGGTGGCTCGTATATCATGCACCGCATCTCAGTGATGAAGTCGTCGTCCCAGCAGATAGGGCTGCACATATACATAAGGGAGACGATTTTGTCATGCCATTCATGGTGGCGAATAACTGCCGGGTGCATAATCTCCAGTGGTTTGCTCCACCACAGCGCGTACAGCAAGAATACGCAAAGGACGTGGCCAATGCTGTAGATCTCTAGTAAGGTGACCGGTAATTTTTGTTGCACCCGTGCGAGCGTCTGGAGAATGAACCACCCAGCCTGGAGTATAACCAGCAATTTGGCGACTCCGTCAGCCTTGTTCTGACGGCGGATCTCCTCTTCTGGAACATCGGGCAACCGACCGAGGAAAGACATCAGGCGCACACCCTCAGCAGTCAAGCATAGTCGTGGGGCGCCGGCGATGCATTGCTTATCTGTCTCAATTTTTAAGCCCCCCATGACGGTGAAATAGCATTGGGTCATGCTCCATTTCTGCAGTTGTGTTTCTTCGCTACAGTTTGGGTCGATGTCCTGCGTTCGTCAGCCTTGCCGTTGCACCCTTCCTGTCCACCCATGTGCCTTTGTGGTCTCTCGGTATTTGACGTCTTTCCGGATCTCGCGGAATAACCAGCTCGCGGTCAAATACTGCGCAAATGCGGTGGATACCACCAACTCAGGCACAAAGAGGCCTAGCAGAATCCATCGTAAATGCCTCGCGGTGCGCTCTCTTCGCGTCGACCCCTCGTTTGGCACGTTGAGATGCAAGGCGCCAACAGTCAAAGTCAAGACACAAGACACAATTAAGTCCCAGGTGCCGCGAAATGTGGGGGTCGGATGCCACCTGGTGAAGGGTACATCAGACGACGCCGTCCCATGGGCAAAAAGGAACATAGTTAAGAGTAACAGAAACATGGTGAAATGGGTATTCTAGAATCAAGTGAAATAAATAAGCGGAAAGGTATCGTGAAGAAGATATGGAGCTCTGAGGCAGGAGAATGCCTGGCTGAAGCCCTCAAGGGGGCTTAGGCCTTGCAAGCTGCACATGCGCAGCAGGGTTGGCGGCAACACGGCGTGATTCGTTGGCTGCCTTGAAGCTGAGGTGCAAGGGCTACCTTCACTCCCATTTAGGCCCGTACGTGTGTTTGCTAATGCGCCGAAACATTGGCATTTTCGTTTTCGAGCAGCGTGCAGTTTCGCCGTGTCGGCAGGAGAGCGGCAGTGTGACGTGGCTTCGGGTAGGTGTTGATAGTGGCCAGCTATTGCGAAGGACATTCATATGATACCAAACCCTGAGGCAAAGGTTTTGCTCAAACGTAGGCAAAGCAGCTAACCGAGGTGTTACAAATTGATAAAGGGCTTTTATTACGGTAGTAAACAATAACAAGTGCGTTTAGAGCTCTTTCAATAACTGGGATCCTTTCCAACCTGTTAGGGAAACTCCACCGAGCTTCATTTCCAGTAGATCGGTGCTCAGAATTTCTTCCTTCCTAGCTTTCAATTCATCTATGTCCCAGTTCACCCACACGAACTTGCCTCTGAGAAAGTCGGCTTCGGAACTAACCAACCAAAGACAGAAATGGCCAGATAAATCAACTGCTGCGGTATTAGTTTCGTCTTCCATAGTGACCCAAAGTATCGGACTAGTTTCATGGAGTGAGAGAAAGGGAACTGGCAAAGCGATAAGGAAATGTCGGGTAACTAACTATGATCTATGCCACCGTGGCCGCACCTGCGACTTGTTTCGGTATCTACCAGGCCGGGATGAACGTTGACGATGTGTAGCTCGGGATTTTCGAACGCTATGAAATCGAATAACTTTGCTGCAGCGGCCTTGCTTGCAACATAGGCAGACACACCAGCTTCCAGCGGTGGCATGTGGCTAAGACAAGTTGAGACATTCAGAATATGCGCTCCTTCGGATGCATATTTGATGAATCCTTTAACTGTGTATAGCGCTCCCAGAATGTTGGTGTTGAATCCGGTCCACCAGTCCTGCACATCGAAACCTGGGCTGAGTACAGGCTGAGGAACTGGCAGGGATGCGGAATTACAGACTAGAACATCGATCTTTTTAAAGCTTTGGCTAATTTTAAGGAAGGCATCCTCGACCTGCCTTACGTTGGTGATGTCTGCAGACACGGCTAGAACTTCGGTGCCTATGAATTCCTCTTCGATAGCATGTTTGGTCGCGAGAAGGTTCTTCTCAGTTCGGCTGATGATAGCTATCTTAGTGCTTCCGCCGGATGCAAAGGCCTTTGCGATGCTTGCGCCGATGCCACTGCCACCGCCGGTAATGACAACGGCCTTGCCTTTCACTGAGAGCTCAGGACGCGATGGCGATATGGCGGGGTATGATTCGCTATGCGACAGTTTGGTAAGAGATGGAAAAAATGAAGAAGAGGACATGTTTACGGGTGGATTGGAAAGTTTGCTAGGTATAACTAATGTTGCTAAACACTCAGGATAATAACAGACACAGTCATTGACGGCTGCCTCCATGTCCTTTTAAATACCTTTTCTCATGCTTAGCCTTGATCTTACGCTCAACCTACAACGTACGCAAAACAAATCCTCCGTGGGACATCTCCGAAGTAATTTGTTGCAAGTCCGAAAAGGCATATTTGACAGTTCTCGGAATATTCCAATCGCCATTTTCCGACATTATTAATCAGACCTCCTTCTCCCTCTGCAAGTTGCTCTCGATTTTCCGAAGTACACACGTTTGGCTAGCGCGTATGGCGTTGCTCATGGCTTCATCGCACTACCTCTACCATTCTAGTTCGGCTAGCTCATGACTCCTCACAGAACGCTCATCACTGGCCGTGATAACACGCAAAACACAACACCCACATGCGAGTTGGCTGCGACTTTTTTTCTTCATTATGTAGTCCTCAAATTCAGAAAGGCTGAGCCTCTTACTCCTTACGGTGACTCGAAAGAATAAAGCAAAGAAGGTAGGCCTCACGCTACTCGTAGAGTCCAAGCACTACTGTCCAGTAGCTACATGACCTGCACCATCACATTTCGAGTGAGCCGCTGTCCAGACGATGTTGGAGAACAGACTGAAACGATCTGCACAAGGAGCATTTTCGAGGTTAAGTAATATGGCAGCCGCACCTTTTTGGCATCACAAAGCAAATTGCTTCTCTAAACGATCATGTTTGCCGCCAACGTAACCAGAAGTCCAAACGAGTCAGCGTAAGCATACCACCTGTCGTGCTGTTCTCCGGCTGCTTCCTTCAGCCCAACAAGGTCGGCATTTCTGAGCATGCCATGCATAGCATTCTTATGTAGGTATTCTGCATAGTCGACTGTCCAGTCCACCTCGTTTTCGGCATGCCACAACGTCATAGGGGACGGTGCAGGTGAGCAAGAATATTCGGGCATGGCGCAAGAGGGTGTCGTAATTTGTGCGTGTATAATGCGGTTTATAATGAGCACGGTAGTTGCAGTTCTTGTGAAATGTGTTAGTCAAATCCATTCAGCTTTGGAATGTTCATCTGGCATAACACTTACCGACGACGTGATTCGAAAAATACCCAGTCCTTCCATAGGATCATTTTGCCCGTAAGTTCATCAGAGCTGATCGAACTGCCAAAATTTGTGGTGATATGGTTACATATTGCCTTCACCCCTCACTTCGTGAGTATGCTGGGTTTTGAAAGGGGTTTGTATCATGTCGGCTCACATTAATTGATCCCAGAAGCTGGGTACCAAAGTTGGTATAGGCATGGCGTCCCTCGATGATCCTTAGGAGGATATAGACGACGAGAGATTGCAGCGCCTCTAGAACCTCCCATTTGCTAAAGCTGGAGTACTATTCGCGACGACTCCAGTCAGTACTCTGGTCATTACTAATCATTAACATGGATTGGGGGTCCTAGTACGTACCTCGTTGAGTATTCGCTCCTGCTCGGTCCGAATCAGTCCCCAGATTAAGTTCTTATTTATTCGTCGGCCATGCAGCACCATCTTCGCTAGTTTCAGGGCAGCATCGAGAGAATTCGGACGCGCCGTCTCACTTTTAGACAGATGCTGATATTTTGGATGAATGAAAGGAGGAACGGAATCCCGGTTGGCTATCATGTATGGGTAGGAACGCAGAATATGCAGGGCAAGGTCGCCAGTAAGCTCAAGCTCTGGCTCTGAAAATTTGCGCCGTTCAAATAATAAGGAAGGATCCCGATAGGCTAACGATACTGGAATAGAAGATGATGCTTGACGTGACTGTCCCGGAAGAGTTACAGTATTGAACGCAGATTGTAACTCGCCGTCGATGCTAGAGGCATCAACATGAGATCCGAGAGCATAGCTTTCACCCAAATCAGTCGGTAGGTCAGACACAAATGACCACTCAGGTCTCAATGAGTCATTTTCCCAAGTAAAAGTCGTGAGAGAGAGGTTGCTGCTTCCGGATGTCTCTTCAGTCACTACAGAAGGACTGTCGAGGCAGGGCCTAAAATCGTCCGAAGACTGAGGCGGAATGTCTACAGGGGATATGTCGGCGAGCTCCGAGGGTCTCGTTGGCATGAAGCTACCGCTATCTGCTTCAGCAACAAGATTGGCTACGCTTTGGCCGTTCAAGGTGCCTTGATAGGTACATAGGATGCCTCTTGAAGCGCATCGAGAGCAGCCACCAGGATCTAGGCAGCAGCGGACCTTGGACCGCACACATTCATCGCACGCCTTCCTTCTAGGCAGAGGGCCTGATTGATGTTTCTTGCGGCAATACGAGACGTGCCTGCTCTTGGCTCGTGCTATATGGTGTTAGTCCGGGTCGAGTAGCTTCATTGGTATGTGTAGTTCCTTACAGTTGGCAGCGTTAGTGTACGGCTTTTTACAGACGGGACAGTGCAGTGCGCTCCGCCGGCTCACTAGCTCCTCCATTAGGCTGTACAAGGCCGCAGAGCCTTCTCTCACATACTCTAATGATGGAGAAAAAAGACTGTTGTCGTCTCCCGACTCGGTATGTGTGGATCGGAAAAGCAAGGAGTAACCACGGAATTCCGTTGTACAACCTTCTCTATCGAGGAAAGCGCTATTTTTAAGTGGACCCTACTCTTGGCATACCTCCAACCAGATCAGTCGAATTTTGGTTCATTACATTGGCAAAATCTTACTTGGCTCAATCTCAGCTTAATTCTACTCAGCCTAAATCATGCCTGCTCGGGCTTGCTCAGGCTTACTCATGAACCAATTCATGGTACCTCAGGCTGCTCTTACTCGACCTCCTTTGATTCCTTGTCCTGATTCCAGTCCCGATCTTGGTCTCGCAACTCCTTGCTCTTTTTATCCTAATATCAGCAACTTTGAATGGATATACGTGATGATAGTACTTAGAGACGAATATCGCCAAAAGCTAAGAAGAGATAGAGATACAGAAGATAAAATAGCTGGCTCGGTTCCACGGCATCGCGCATATACATAACGTACCCTTTATATTATAAGAGTTGCACTAAAGAGAGAAGCTATAGATACTATATACTAAGAAGAATCTAGTAAGTTCCAGATCAAATTTAACCCACTATATTCGCCCGACTATCACCAGCGTCCTAATTGCAGCCGCAGTTAGGCATATAGCGGACCGTGAATTATAGCAGGAGACTAGCTTCGACGTTGTGGCTGCTGGTGTGTTCTTTATTATGACTCGCTGTTTATTTGCAGGTGCAACAACCAATTCCTAGCTTGCAGCACTGATTTTTCACAGGCAACATCACTTGGAAATGAAGTTTCGACGACGTTATAATTAACATGGGAGAACCACGCATAGGCCTTGACGATTGCACGAGTCCAAAAAAAAGTAAAATGAAAAAATAAAGCTGAATCCGTCAGATCCAGAACTTTTTATAGTATCTTCTATCTGAGGTGGTGGGCCGGGCACATATATAGATCTCAAGAATTCCCGGCACCTTTTATGAGGACTAGATTGTTCTTGCTAGCAGCGTTATGCTTGCAAACATCCTTTCCTCTAAACGCCAACTCAAAGAAGGAATAGAGCTCTACAAAGCTGTAGGCAAGAATAGTCGGCAACATCAAGATCCAATGCAACAGGCCTCTTGTAACTCCCCAAAGACCCTTGTTATAGCTGTTATTGCTATCGCTGGGCACAGGTAGGTTCCAACGAACGAGGACAGTGACAGTAAGCAAAAATGCGTATTGCGTTCCCAAGAAGATGAAGCAGATGGTTGAAAAAAGCGAATCGCTGATGAAGAGTCGATCATGTTCGGCAGCAGCCATATTAATGAGCTGAATGATTATGGGGGAAATCACAGAGAAGATGGCGCTGGCGCAGAGAACGAGGCCATAGTAGATGAAGAAGCGAGTGGCCCAGCTGATGGACAGATAGAGGTAAGGGATTCGGTAGGTCTTGACGATGAAGTAGTGGAAGACTTCGCCGGCGCCAATAGTCCATCGGCGAACCTGAAGGGCCCATTCGCGGATTTCATCTGCGTAGTTGGCACCAGAGGTCGGACCGTTGATGGAAATGATATTCAAAGGCCGGATGCGGATTTCCCGTCGTGTGATGATGGTGTAGCGAATCAAGGCAATAATATCCTCCATCTGATAGGCCGGGTGGGTAAAGGCACCCTCCTCCAACAACTTGACACTGAGAGAGTAATGAGACATGGGATTGATGTTCCAGGGAATCAAAACACCCATGAAGAAAAAGGTACGCAAAACACCGGTAATGTCGACAAAGAAGGGCATGGAGTCACGCTTGTAGATGATGATGGATTGCCAGATGGAGGAGTGGCGGTCGTCGAAATCTAGCTTGGAGTACTCGGTTTCTAGCTCCAGCATGTATTCGGGATCGAAAACGGCGTCGCAGTCACAGTTGGTAAAGATGTGTTCGTATTTCTCATAGCTGTAGTCGACATCTTGACGGAGGATCTGTAGGCCTTGGCGACAGGCGTAGTTCATGTTGGAGCACTTGCCGCTGATTTCGCCAGGAATGCCTGAGGGGTGGAATGTGACGATGAGACGGAGGAATTTGCTCTCGTACTTTGCGAAGATTTCATTGCGTTTGGCTTCCTTGTCAGGCGTGCGGCATTCCATGCCAATAATGACGGAGAGGCGGGACTTGGCATCTTTTTGCCGCATGAGGGAGTCTAAGGTGGTTTGCAGTACGCTCATTGGTTCCTTATACAAGGTCATAGCAACTATGTGACGAATGGTTGAGTAGTTGTTGGCCGTGGTGTCAGCTGATTCGATATCTTGGGCTTTTGTGGTCTTGAGCTTTTTTCGGCTGTTAATGGCTAGTGTTCGGCGAATGGCGCAAATGGTAGCTATCAGCCAGATGAGTTGGAAAAGACCGATTATGATTATGATGACGACATTGGTTGCTTGGTTGACATAGGGAATAAGAGGCATCCATATTGGGAATAGAAGAAAGGTGAAGATTATTAGGAGAAATAATAGGTTCCAGCGGATATAGCGGTTGGCTGCTTCCAGTTTTGCAGCGCTGATGCCACTGTCTAGGCTGTCGAGAGATGAGGAAGATGGTAGTGATGAAAGCATTTTGGGGGGAGAATATCTCACGAATCAATGAAGGAAATTCTCTACGAGGAGAAAACGAACATAGGGAGTTCTTCTTTTTTTGTATCTGCCAAGTGTGTACGTACTTGTTGTTTCCAATCCCCAATCTCCAGTGCTCCATAATTCAGCCAGCCTTGACGAAACGGCGTCTGAGGGTGGGCTGATGGGCGATGTGACTACCACGCGCCCGCTGTCAGAAATTGGGAAGGCGTCTCGCTTGGGGGACCCAACGCTCGGGGGCAGCAACAAGTGCCACGTGCTGAGGGCTTCGGTCGCTAGGTACCGAGCCGAATGGATGGGCCTGGCTTGCCATAAGGTTTAGCTTGTCGATGCCGAGTCAGGTGGCCTTGCGATACGGAGGTGCCTTCCAAAAGTTCTTGATTGCCAAGGGATGCACAGATCACCTCAACGCCGTACTTTCCGCATAAGTCTCTGCTATCTCCTTGCGTGAGCGAGGAGGATCTATAAGAAAGCGATTGTTAATCCTGAGAGGCGCGTTAGGCTTAAAGCCTCGTTCGATAGCTCAAGCGTAGATAGGGCTAATTGTTCGAGCTGAGATGCCTGTCACCTCAGCTATCTCAGAGGTAGATTTCCCTACAAAAGAAGACTTTAAGCAGACAACTAAGGCACGGGTAGGGAGGAGTGTATAGAGCTATCTACAGAAATGGGCTGAACACTATGACACTAACGAAGCGCTGGCAAACTCCACTGTAAATACAGTGACAGGTCGCATACTGGGCACGAACCTGCATCTAAAAACAGATTCACGTTCATTAAATAATATTATCCTTTACAACTTACGCTTTTCTCATCCGCGCCTCTAGAGCCTTTGGCTACTGTACTTCGCTCATCAACGCTTCTGGTGCCTTTGGATCTCGCGCCATTGGCTCCGTGTCCACATTCATCCGCACCATCTTGCCGTTTGATCCTCCCCTGGCCGGTCACTCTTACGCTTCTGACCTCGTTTTGCTGGCTTGGATCATTTGTGGTTGGCTCATCTGCCTTATACTTATCCGCCTCCGCGATAAAGTATTCTTTCTTACGTTACGCATTCTACTCATAAACGCTCACTTCAGCTCTAATACTCAAATTATATAGCTACTTCCTGTAAAAATCTATACTACTAATATAAGTACTTGTCGAATTTATTTTAGTACAAGACGAATACACTATAATATGGAAAACTTCCCGTATAACAAGTCGAAAGATAGCTCTGACTAACTAGAGAAAGCGCTTATATCATCTACCCTTACTTTAAACCAGTTCTACGCCGGAAAGATCTCTTATTAGTGCAGCACATCCTCTAGTAGCGGCGTTAGTCGGGAAAATATTTCATTCCACTAATCTTTACGGTTCCAGTTAACACAGCGGTGCATTAGCGCAGATGAGCTATTCATTATTTTCGATTCATCATCTAGTAGGTCTATATCGTAGAGGATTATAGGCTATATTGTATAATCTTTATAAGTCAGTTTCCTAAGGAGATCTAGTGCCGTAACGACGGCGTAACCTCGCTTAAAAATGGTGTTCTAATTGCTGTAATCCAGCGGCGTTGAGCAACTCTCCTTAATCATTTCCACTAAGCAAATGAATCTCAGCCAACTAGGGCGAATTAGCAATTTCTTCTGGAATTTTTCTTCAAGAAGGCTCGCCAAGTGCTCCTTCTTGAGTAAGCTCCTAGTAGAGAAAATCTACACGGAGAAGAAAGCTCTAGGGAGAGAAGCGCACTAAGGAGAAAGCTTCTAGAAGAGGGGAGCTCCTAAAGCCCTTCTTAGCCTCTAGCGAGCCTGGTTAGAGCCCGAAATTAGTACCAGTTAGTCGTTGACACCTCACATCTCTACGAGCTGACTCAGGGCCCAATTTCATACCTTCCCGATCTTCTTGCAGCTCAGGGAGGAAATCAGGCATAATTCCAATAGCTCGCATTGGCTCACAACGAGCTCAAGCTACTTACTTATTGCTTATATTATACCCCTGCGTAACTCAAGATCAATACTTAGTTGTTAACCGCTATTGGCCTGTGCGATGGTACAATACATCTGTACAGTACTAACAGAGATGGACGCTATGCCGAAAACGCATCTTTTAAGGGGTGAGAACGAATCGAGCATTTCTCGCACGAGAGATAGCTGGGGAAATACAGGGACGAATAGGGAACTTCGTACAATACAAACAAACCGCTGCATGAGGACTTTCAATTTAGCCTAAAGTATAGGATGGCTTAGTGCCAGAAGTGGCTGGCGCGTAGTATGAAATCAACGTGTTTTCTACCTCCAAACTCCTCTTCTCAACGCACTTGGCAGTTCTACCTCAGATATAGTTCCCTCCTGCGCTATTCTACTTACGTACCACTACGCCCTCGAAATACTGCTGCCCCTCAAATTCCCTCGTATGTCCACTCGGGCAATTCCCCCTTCCTGACGAGACCGCATTGTTGAATCCACGACCCAGACCAAGCCCGACTTTTTTGTCTTGGCCGAGTCGCAAAGAGTGCTTCTCAATACCTGGCCATGACACACGAATCAGGCTCCAAATATAGCAGAACCGATAGGACACATATCAATTATACTATCCCACAAGACAGCGTCGATGAGGGTACAAACACAATTGAATCATATAACTTGCGAGATGTGCCGTCAGAAGTCCTTTCGCGCCGGCCGATGAGAAAAAGATTATGGCAATACCTGCATGTCCTTGCATGGTTGCTTCTGCTATGCGTTGGAGGTCCTATTCTCTTACACGAACTATACGACAAATACTTGAATCTTGAAACGGGTCCTTCCAAAAATAACAGTTTAATAGCGTCACCAATGCCGTGTGGTGTGGGAGATGTGTGGTCGTCATGGAGTGCACTTTTCGAGATTAATCTCAGGTCCGGAAACTTGTCTTTCACTGCCGCAAAGCTTATCGATGTAGCATTCGACATTGTTGTCGGCCGTGGGGGGCAGGCCTGTCTCGCCTGGATCGCATACAGAGTATACACGGATGTCCTTATACGAGTCACCGAGAAGGGGCAGATAAAATACGATTTGTTTGCTGCAATCGCACTCAAAACTAATGACACCCTCACTCTCGCAAAAACTACGGCTTCTATCCCCTCGACTCCCTATCTTTGGGCGAAATCCACACTGCTTTGGATGGCGTTGGCGATGCTTTACGTCCTCGCTTACCCTACGCTGGTGTCTGCCGCCACATCGCCGGTCGGTGCAACCGTCACATCGATAAAGCTGGATGGGAATGGGACGGCACCGGTCCTTCCGTATATCGCCAGCGCATCTTACTCTTTTGCTGGCACTGGCCTTCACGACAAGAAAGACCCGTGGATCGTATCTGTGAATTATGTTACTCGCCTGCCCAACAACTCTTGCGACATGGGGATGTTCAGCGATCACTCATATGGCGGAATGGACATGCTAACGGAAAACGCTGTTATGGTCAATGGGACAACATACACGCTGAGCAACAACGCAACAACAACCTGTGGGTTCTACTATGAAAATGTCTTCTACCCGTTCAACATGAGCAGTGTGCACTCAGACGAGATAAATCAAATATTTGCCGATCGGCTCTTGTGTGTGCCTGATGGTAATCACTACCAGTGGGGAGCTTCGTGGGAGCTTCTTGTCCTAATCATAATTGCGCAGATTGTCTGGTCTGTGAGCTTATTTTTGATGTGGTTAGAAGCAACCGCGCACAGTCCGCTTGTTCGACAAGGCACGAAGATGAGCATGTGGAGGGCTATACTAGAGTTGGCTAGGCCTTTACTGATGCGATCAGGGCCCAATGCTGGAATCCTTGATCAGAGCCAGCTCGACGAGAATGTTCGGCACATGTCGTTTGTGCATTATGAGGCAAAGGTTGACGGAGGCTGTTATCAAGATGTTTGCCTCGTTTCTAGCTCCAATACCACTACACCAGCTGAAATCAAGGCTGCTAATAACCGGGGAACTGTTCCATGATGGAGGGAGTAGAACGACACTGTCGGTGCCATGATAGTAGGCCGTTTATTATAGAATATATGACGTTACTGAATATGACAGCTGGTCTTTATTGTATGCTCGGGGTAATGGAATGGAAGTAGCCATGAATCCGCCCTCTTGCAGTTATTCGCAAGTACCATGTTCGCGCACTCAATGGGCGTTCACTTAACGCGCGCCCTACCACTTTAGTACTTGCACAAACATGAGGCTGTAGAGCCACCCACAGCAGCTATCATCGAGATTTTACGGAGGTACTCTAGCAAGAAATCAGTCATCTATATCTTAGTTCTCACATCTAAAATATCTTATCTAATGACTTCACATATAGCAGTGATACAGGTGTCCAATCAAATCAGCTTTCCATCCTTGCTACCCAGATTCCACACTCATTACCTACCTCGCAACCCTTTCCTTCATTTCAAGCGAGGTCCATGTTGTATCCCAGCTCCCCCTGCGCCAAACACAAGTACGACCAATCTCGTGACTTGCCATTCCTTGTCCCATTCCTACGATCCTCCAAGCCATACTATACCCAATGGTCCTTCCCATCCCCCCATGCACCCCGCTAGAAATGCCATCAAGTACGCATACACTAAACATACAAAATCAAACAGAGTATACAAAAATGATGAGAGTACAAAGCGCCTTCTTGATCATCAGCAGAAGAAAAGAGCCAGGGAAAAAGAAATCAGCGATACTAAAATTTCACACCATCATGAATGACTTCATGACTGTATACTTTTTGAATTTTCTTTCCAGTCGGTGCAGGCATGGGGCCACCCCATGTGGCTCTTGTCATAATTCAATGGGAGTTGAATAGTTGCACGAACAAGGCCGCCACGACGAGAAGCCAGACATGTTCGTGGACACCTGCCCGTCCGCATGCCTTGCTCTTGGGGACGCCGACGGCCGGCGAGGAGATTTTGCTAGTGGTTGTGCTGTTAAACCTTGATGATGAGGCAGCCCATGTGGCTATTGTGGAACTGCTAACACTCGTGGTGTGAGAAGCTAAGCTTTCACTGCCACTAATTGCAGGTAAAGATTGAATCGTTGTCAGAGATGGCTTTAAGGTTGTTGTTGTGGTAAACGAGGGGACCGATGATACCGAAGGAATCGGGGATGATGGAGAAGGGGGTGGCGGTGGCGGTGGCGGTGCAACCGTGAGTATTGAGGTTACAATGAATGACGTGGGAGGTTGAGTTACCACGATGCTCTCAGTGATCGTCGTGACAGAAGTCGTTAACGACAACTCCGGAACTATCACGGTGGAAGGTACAATGACCGTCGAGGATACAACAATTGTTCGGATGGTCGTGTGAACGATTGTAGAGGGGAGAGGGTGGACTGTGACCACTGGATTTGATGTCACAGATGGCGTAGTGGTGAGCACTACGATCTTGGAGCCTCCTTCACATGTTTTTATTGGGCAAGAAACGGTTAAGGTCTTGGTCTTTGGGGTTTGGGGCACAAAGACGGTTTCCGTCAGTGTTCCGGCAACCTGGGTGTCAGAGCTAGGACTCAAAGTCGAAGACGACGTCGAGGATTCCACTGCTCCTACACTTGCTTCTCTAATCCATGAGGTTGGGGTACATGGAGGCTGGATCAGATATGAAGAATTAGCTTCCCTTTTCCGCTTCAACGTTCTCACTTCGTTCGCTTTATCCACCGAGTTGGTAGAAGCCGTAGGCTTAGACACTGGCAAGGTTTGTAAGATTGATGCATCTATGGGTGGCAACGGCAGCAGTTCCTCCGGGGATGGCAAGCTAGTGGAAAGAGTGTGCAGTTTGTTCGTACGAGAATCGACATGCCAAGCTGACGAGGTTACGGTGGGCGTAGTATTTGGCCACCTGGCGGAAAATTTTCGTGCACCTGTTGCAATCCCATTGGGGGCCCCAATTAGACCTGCGCTATTAGTAGCAACCGTTTTAGTTGGGACGGAATCCAGAGGTAGTGGGAATGCAAAGTCAGTGAAGGCTGCATTGTTGGCCGCGGTAGTCGATGTAGACATATAGTTGGGGACCAGAGACCATGTAGGAGTGTTTGGACTGTACCAGGAAATCCACATGGAAATCAGACCCGGTGGCCGATCCGTCGGCGCCGCAGCAGCATGGCGTCTAACTATCCGACTTGTAGTAGGCATACTAGTGGACTTCTCACATAGTGGTCGCTTCATCTTCAGCATAGCATCCGGAGTAGGGCCGGATGATGCAGCGAAGTCCTTCGCCGAAGGGAACTCCTTAGCTGTGGATTGCTTACTCATAGCTTGTGAAGTAGGTACAGCTGTACTCAAGACCGCACTCTTTGTTTGAGCAAACAAACTTGTGGGCAATGGCACAGTGATGTGGTAGTGAGAAATAATCCAGCCCAGGTCTTCCGCCCGCGGGCCCATGCCCGCAGTTTGAGAGGACAGGTTGCTGGTGGTAGTGGCAGGTGCAACCTCTATATCAACTATCTCTGACGGGTTCAAGGCGTCAGGATTACTTATGATGGCCCCTATACTATCGACTGGTGGTGGTACACCTGTCGCAGTGATATTATTGTGAGCAACGAGCGTTTTGGTAGCTGGCACAGGCTTGCCCTTTCCCGAAGCCTCCTCTTGTTGGCCGTATGGTACAGTGATGCTCGTCTTAGCATCACGAACACCACGCAATAATAAGTTAGCGGATTTACCATCAGATCCAAGAGACGATGGTGAAGTTATCGACGACAGCTGAGTCACGACGTTAGTCTCAGCGGACTCTGCTGCTAGCCCATGGCTTCCCCTAATCTTAGATGGTCTGGGTTCCTTCACAGGGATGCTGTCGTCGAATCTCATGTGTCTTCGGTCTTCAAAGCCAACATCGTAACTGCCACTGAATATAATAAAAAACAACCATTGGTCAGAATCTATAGCCATATTTCCCAAGGGAAATGACACTTACCGACCCACGATCTCTTCAGCGAAAGGCTGTTTGGTCTCCAACGCAGCCACCGGGCGCTTATCCGGCCTCCTCACAGCACCGACAATATCTTCGTTTACGTTGAGGAAGCTCACGTGTTTCTTGAAGTAGCAGTGCCCAGTACGGGCACCTGGCTCGGACCTGGCAAAGTTCACCGCAATGCATTTCGGCCTCTCCTGGCAAGCAATCACGCACCCGGCCAGACCCATGTCGGTCTGAGCAGGTCCATCGGGGAGGTCCCCGCCGTGGAAGTCAATACCGCAAGCAATCCGGTAGGAAGGAGAAAAGTGCTCATGCTTTTCATCTGTCAGGGCAACGTACTCCTTCCGATGGTCCGGGCACAATGCCGTGCTTTCGTGCAGGTAAGCAACGGTGTGATTGACCGGTCGGGAATCTAATCCATGTTGATGCCGCCCCTCTGGAAACCACTCCGCGAAGATTGGATCGCTGCCATCGAACCTAAAACGTGCTGTAGCTGCCAAAGGTGTCAGTTATGGGACTTCGTTAGATCTCAGCCAGGGCACCTACGGCGTGGGAGGGCAAGAGCGGTGTGGACCAAGAAAAGCATGGTAAGCGCAAAGCGCACCGCCATTTCCCCTTAAAGCGACCTGCCCGCTAACTGTGAGACATAAATTGAAGAGAAAGGGGAAGTACAAGGTCTACCTCCAGGTACAATGCAATTGTCCTTTCTTCAGTATGCAACACGAATCCAGAGCTTCAAGAAAAAGGGTGCTAAGGCTGTGTATAAATAGAGGTGGATACGTAGTCCTTATTTAGGGAGGGTAAGCAGATGGATCAGTCTTGACGTAAAAGAACCAGCCCATACACTTATTGATCTTGAGATACCTCCCCGCGTTGATTTGAAAAACATCACAAGAACCAGCCCGTGGATTCTGGTCAACCCGTCTTCTCCGATCATCTTGCCCCAATCAAGAAGCTAGAGCGCTTACTCTATACCAACCCTAATCACTCTCCCTGCGCCTTGAAAGTCTCGAGATCCAAATTTTCCCTGCCGTCGGGATATCGATGAACGAACTGACCATGAAACCGGATTCAGATTCGGATGATGCTGATAGTGTTTTTCAAATCTGGTATTGATTCCTGGCCACTATGATTTCAACTCCACAGATGCAAATCCACTTTAGTATTGATTCTCAGCCACTATCCGCTTTAACGACAATACCTGCCCGCTTCGACCTCCAGTTCCCCAATGCCGGATCGGCACGATGATCGCGCGTCCGGTTCTTCGTTCTGCGTGCGATTGTGTACCATTAACTTTTCCAAGAAGCAACAACAACAGAAAGCACCAGCAAGTTCACTGAAAAAAGCGCTCAGTTCATCAGCGCCATCTCATTCCGATAAAAAAAAGCCATTACCGCATCTTCACCATGTGGCACCCCCCATTGTCCACTAATCGAAGTTAAACCCGCCCAGCAACCAATAGCACGTAGGGTAGGATCATCGAACCGCATCCTTGGCTACAGCCAAGTGGAACGGGGTGCAGGCGGCCAAGGGACCCAAAATGCTGGACGCGCCGTTGGAAACAAAGTTCAAACGGCCGGACCTTTTCTCGCTGCGGGTCACCCGGTCCCCCAGAATGCGTGCTCCCCCCTTGCGTCGTCTCCGAGATCGTTTAGCTGTGAGCCTCCCGATTGGGCTGTCGGGGGCAAGTTACATGTGCAGGGTGCAGTGGGTGTGCACGGGGATATATTCATATCGGCAGCTTTCTCTGCTGTGCAAATCGATCAAATCGACGTTAAAATGTTCTCATTGCACTTTCGCCATACGGATTGCACACAATGATCAATGTACGGCATGTTTCACGTAACATTTTCTTTCCATTTTATTCTCGGTATCACAGCCCAGGAAAACCAATATTCCATCCCGCCCCAAAACCGCTCCTACGACCTAAAGTCGCATGCTGGCTAATATATAGGATCCAAACGAAATTGACAATCACGTGATGCAAGCATACCGAAAAGCTTTGATGTTGCTGATGATATGCTCATGTGTTGTATCTAAACCACACTGCAGCTGACTCCGTCCCACTCTCGTCCTGGCCATGCTTCACATTCTATGCCGAGTCCTCCAGGTTAGCCTGGATGGCAGTCTCGAGGGCCTTTGGGTTCGCGCCGACGACCTCGGCAAGCTTCTCGCCGTTCTTGAAGAGGAGGAAGGTAGGCATGGCGCGGATGCCAAGCTCCTGGGCGACGTCGGGGACCACGTCAACATCGAGCTTGTAGAAGCGCGCGGTGGGGTATTTGGAGGAGAACCTGGCGGGCAGAGATGGTTAGCTTGGATGGAGAGGCATGTGAGGAGAAACGTACTTGACAACCTGGGGCGAAATGACCTTGCAGGGCCCGCACCATGTAGCGAAGCAGTCAAGAACAAGGAGCTTATCCTTGTCTTCAAGGGCTTTCTCCCATTCGGGCTTGCTGAGCGTAGAGTTAGGTACGGTTGGTATTGGGACAGCGCTTGGCTTACGAGCTGAGGTTGTGGACGCCTTCCTTCTGTTCGCTCATTTTGCTGGTATTGGAAAAGTGCTTGGATGTGAAGAGCGGTCGGTAAAGGGCGGTAGCTGCGGATGGGGTGATTCGAGTGGCTGTTTGGGCGCGCAGGCAAGTCAGCAGAGTAGATCGAAATGTTGACGTCGATGTAGCGAGCATGGTAGGAGAGGCTTATGTATAAAAAACAAGGGGCAAGAGTCCAAGATAAGCAGTGAAAGAGACGGATTTCAAAGATGGAATGCACTGGACCAGGGTGTGTCTGAGGCCGATTACAATTCCGTGACAGGACAATGCGGGAGCGGGCGATGATGGGTGCAAACTCGGCAAAGGCGCAAGAGTCCCTGCGCGCGACGCTGAGTCATTGCCGAGGCACCGCGAAATCAGGCCGACGGGAGAGCAAGGGCTGGACTTACTACTTGTTTGCTAATTGCAATGGGGTAGGTGTGCTCGAGAGCGTGTTCAGTAAAGAGGGCAGCACTTGGGACTGATGATAAATGCAAAGGTGGGCTGGTGATTACGGGCCCGGCGTGCGTCACGGCGATGACGTGCTTCTCGAGCTTGGCCGACAAAGGCAGGCCGATGGCGGGGCAGACATCCACGCTCGGCATCTCCCAGGCGCAACACCACACACAGAAACACAGGGACAGAGGGGGACACAGGGACGGAGGGACGCAGAGACCCAAGGACAGATAACATCCACCGCAAATCTACGTGATATTCCATCTAACAGCGGCATCTGTATGCCGACATGGGGAAACAACCCATTTTACAATCCCCGCATTCATGCGGAAAGCGAGCAAAGAAAAAAAGACAGCTCAGAAGCACACTATGTCAAAACACGACGCGCCTTCGCGGGGGGGGAGGGATCCTAGTCCGGCCTGATCCCATTTGATCCTGTCTATGTCTGTGCCAGATCCCAAGAAAGCCCTCGTGGGTGCGTGAGAAGTAAGAAGAAAAAGAGAGACGTGAATAAAAAGCCGACTGTTTTACCGGCCCATTGTACAGTACACTTTAGGGGGGGATATCAAGAAACCAAATGAAGACAACGCTAGATCCCGTTCCTCAACCAAACGCCACGCTGTCGTCGTCACCACCAAATAACTGATGTCTAATAAAAACAGTATAGTAGCAGCAGCAGCAGCATCATGACCCAAAGCAAATGCAACAGAAACCCCACCATCCTCATTGGCTCGTGGGAAAGATTAAGACCCGCAGGGTTTTGCCGATACCCATAGAATTACGAACAGTCAAGGAAACAGGAATGAGTGACGACGGTGAGATACTCGCAGTAGGTAAGGACTGGTAGATACAAATGAAATGCAAAGGAGTGGAATGGTATGGCAGAAATGCTAGGTCTTGGAATCGTAACCCGTGTCCGCAGAGTAATTAATGGTTGTGATTATTGTTTCGTTAGTTTGCTTTGCGAGGAACTGCTCGCCCTTTTTCCAATGTCCAGGAGTCTGGCCGACCCAGCACTTAGTTGGCGGAAGTGATGCTTGCCAAGATCAACGCTACGAGCGCGCTGCACCGTAACCGTCTCGGAATCAAACACTGGCGAATCCCCTTCCGATTCAGCCGTCTGCGCAGTCTCATCGGGCGACGATTTGTCGTCCTGGAAGAAGCTCAGTAAACCCTCGGTAGACTTGACACGTGCTTGGCGGTGCACAACCGTGGGCTGCCTCTGTACGTTGTTCTGGACAATCTGTTCATCTTCCTCGGGCGTTTGGTCTGCATGCACGGCCGTTCCGTCCTCCATGTCGGCAGCCGCAGCCGGGCTCTCGGCGTATGCCATGACGTTACTGCTAGGCCTCTTGCTCAGCATATCCCCGGAATGGACAGACGAACGATGGTCGTCCGGTTGCGGTGTTAACCTCCTGAAATACTCGTCCTCCGGGATGTCTAGTTCTTCGTACGAAGCGTTGAACTCTTCATTCTTTTTGGGAAACGACGAGGACCCGCTCGTTCGCGTGTGCGACTTGGTCGAACGGCGTTTTATGGGTTTTCCAGACAGCCATGATCCCTCAGAGTCGACTGAAGCCAAGGATTGTGACATGGCCCCAGCGGTCGGTACTCCGGGACTTACGGGCGAATCCGTTCGAGCGGCCGCACCGGAGCTTTCCGATTCCATCCGTAAAGCAGCCGGTAGTGGGTTTCTTCTCCGCGCGGCAATGGCGCTGCTATGAATGACTTCGGGTGACTGCACTCGCGAGTCCGGTGGCGTGAATTCCGGAAGATCCTCTCTAAACTTGGATCTGGTGCGACGAGGTACGCTGGAGGGTCTTTTGATAGCAATGGGGGCCGAGGGGCCTGCTGCAACTAAATAAGCTGGAAGGGGCTGACGCGACATGGACTCCCGTGAGGTGTTCGAAAACGACACTTGGGACGGCGATTCGCGGCCTTGGTCTTGGGACTTTCGCTTTCCCCGTCTGAACAGAGAAGCAAAAATGGCCATACGTCTCCCTTCCGAACTCCTGCGGCGGTCAATTGTTTTCTTGGACGTTGCAGCCGTGTCGGTGGTGTCGACCACATGGAGGGATCCGCTTGCCGTTGGGTCCTGCGCATGTTCAATCGACTCCATGGGTGTTTCAAGAGCAAGTCGCTCCGATAGAAGCTCAGGCATCTGCGAGACATTGGAAGGACCGCGAGTGTGAGTGTATCCAGAGACACTCCCTCGCGAGTAGCGAATTGCTTGTGCATTAGAAATCACGGGCTCGTCCGTGGGGCTGTCCAGGGGAGTGGGAAGGGGCGAGGGAAGCTGGCTGTTTTCCTCGAAAGGTGACGTGAGGGGTGCAGGGCGCGACTGCTGGGGTGTTGAGGGTCGAGCGTCCTCCATCGGCACGTCATTCTCTCTCTGGATGCCTAAGCCGAGCGCCTGCTCCGTTTCCTGCTTATGGGGACTCGCAGGAGGACTTGCAAGCGTTGCGGCAGCGGCTGCATCTGCAGCCTTTTGTTTTTCTGCACGGCGCTCCAACCTCCGGCGCAAGCGCTCTTCTTCAGCTTTCCTCTTCTTCTCTCTTCGCCGCTTGTCTCGGTCCAATATTTCTCTGAGCGCGCCAGCGTCGAGCTCATCTGCCAAGTCATCTATCCTGCTCGTTCTCTTATCCTGTTTAGCATCTCTGCCAGCGGGCAGAACACGACCTCGCTGAGCACTCCGCTTTGACGATGGCGATGTGTCCATGGCAGTGTAGTAGGGCTGGACGCTGGACGAGTATCGTACCGTGGGCCGTGGGGCGAACATGTCGAAGGTGCTCACACGAAAAGCACGCGGATCCGAGTTGCCGGACATGGAAGAATGTATCGAGTCCTCGAGCGGGAGGGAGACGTTGGACGTGGGCCGTTCGAATCGATGGTTAAGGCTTCCTTTGACCTTTTTGTTATCGCGACGCAGCATGCCGCCAGAATTCCCAGCCGGCCTCTTCTGTGGGAGTGGCATGCTCATGGCTCGGATCTCCTCCTCGCGCAATTGGTCGTACTCACGCTTCTGCTTCTTGCTAGATAGACGGTGTCCAATGCTCGAGTCGGCCGTGGATTGTTGCCGTTGTAGCCTGCCCCGCTCACGGGCCGTGGACAGGCTGAATTGCGAAGCGGAGTGGAAGCTGTAGGGAATGGGATGCGTCTGCTGGGAAACGGGACGGAGGTGTGGGCTCTGATCGAGGCGGCGCTGGTTGGGGAGCGCGGTGATGTGGTCTTCGGCACTGGGACGGGGGAGGCCTTGTTCTTTGGCAAAGGCGGCCTCGAGGGGCGCGGGCTCCATTTTTGGCAGCGTCTTCTCGACGTCGCGCATGGACGCACCGGATGGCGATCGTGGGCGTCTACGACGGCTGGCTCGGCGGGTGGGCGAGCTTCTCAGGACGTCCCTGCTGGCAAATTCGTGGGCTCGGGCGGCGGTGCCTGCAACAGGCCGCTTCCGTTCTACGACAGCGGCGGGCCCACCGTCTTTTATTCTAGTGGCCTTGCCGCCTCGCCGCCCAAACGGCCACATGGGCATTGCAGCGGCGGTGGGCGTGGTCGGGCGCGAGCGCGGGCTTCAAGGGGTTGTGCACGCGGGAGCCGTCAACGTGACTGCGCGAGCGCGGAGCGTATCGGGAGCAGGACGGTGCAGACGGCAGCAGGTCTTATCGGATGTCGCTGGCGCAGACGGAGGGCGGCATGGCGTGCGACGGGAGCGGGCGCGGGCGTGGGCGGTGCGAGGGTGCGGGCGGGTTGCGGTGGGTGAGACAGGAGAAAAGGGAACGGGGGCAGCGTGCAAGAGGCAGGCGTGGTGGTGGTGGAGTCGGAGAGGGAGTGAAGGGAGGCGGCGAGAGGCGTTCACGGGCTGGGTGCTGGGTGCTGGGTGTGACGCAAGGAACTGGAGGATCCTTGGTTGGCCGAGCAAGCAGCGCGCCCCTTGACTTTTAGGACTATTATGGGGATGCTATTTCCCTCTGCATGCCTATAGTGCTATGCGCGGCATACGGTGCTACTGCGTAATCAGGCAATGCGCAGCTGCGGGCTGGGGAAACGAGGGAAGAGGCGGCGGCGGCGGAGGAGGAGGAGGGAGAGAGGGAGAGAGGCGCCAGAGTGCCAGAGTGCCAGAGTGCCAGCAAACGCAGCCCAGCCAGCAGCCAGCAGCCAGCACAGCACATCGCACACATACATACACACACACAGCACGCAGCACCGCTTCGCCGCTCTTTCAAGCCGCCGCACGCTGCAGTTCGTG
>Ga0247757_10000259_pt1 | contig 44374 bp, 42 predicted proteins | sample UWRJL126311R4_FD_180929 | JGI IMG/M metagenome (GOLD analysis project Ga0247757, IMG submission 180929) | Plant litter microbial communities from Arlington Agricultural Research Station in Wisconsin, United States - UWRJ-L126-311R-4 | ecosystem: Environmental > Terrestrial > Plant litter >... | reverse complement strand
CGCACATGGTCGTCACCATGTCGACCGTCTTCCCCGGCCTCGTGATCGCGCTCATCCTCAGCGTCGTCCTCGGCGTGTGGGCGGCGACGCGCAGCGGGGCGCCCGACCGGATCGCCCAGGGCATCTCGCTCGTCGGACACGTGGTCCCGGCGCTGCTGACCGCCATCGTGCTGGTGGTCGTCTTCGCGGTCGAGCTCAAGATCTTCCCCGCCACCGGGTACGTGCCGTTCGGCGACAGCCCGGTCGGCTGGCTGCGCAGCACCACGCTCCCGGTCGTCGTCCTCGTCATCGCGGGCATGGCGGCCATCACCGCGCAGGTGCGCGGATCGATGATCGACGAGCTCGGCAAGGACTACGTGCGCACCCTCCGCACCGCCGGGCTGTCCACGCGGTCCATCGTGCTCAAGCACGCCCTGCGCAACGCCGGCAGCCCCGCGCTGACCGTCACGTCGCTCCAGTTCATCCAGCTGTTCAGCTACTCGGTCATCATCGAGAACGTCTTCGCCCTGCCGGGCTTCGGGTCGTTCGCGTTCACGTCGTCGCAGAACATCGACGTCCCGGTGATCATGGGCGTCACGATCGTCAGCGTCGTGCTCGTCACCGTCGTGAACCTGATCGCCGACATCGCGAACGGCTACCTCAACCCCAAAGCGAGGCTGCATTGAGCACCCTGATCCCGGATCCCGCCGACCAGCAGATCTCGACGGTGGGGCGGCGCTCCGTCTGGCGGCAGCTCCTGCGCGACCCGCAGGCGATCATCACCGGCCTGATCATCGTCGTGCTCTCGATCATCGGGCTCCTGAGTCCGTTGATCTCGCCGCACGGCCCCAACGCGGCGAGCCTCGACGCCATCAACGCGCACCCCGGCACCCCGGGCTACCTCCTCGGTGGCGACGAGAGCGGACGCGACATCCTGTCGAGGCTGTTCTACTCGCTGCAGACGAGCCTCATCGCCGCCGTGATCGGCGCGGGGGTCGCCCTCGTGATCGGCGTCGTCGCGGGCCTGATCGGCGGCTACTTCGGCAGCGCCGTGCGCAGCGGCACGGAGTGGCTGTTCAGCCTCATCCTGACCTTCCCCGGTCTGATCACGCTCATCGTGCTGCTGCCGCTCACCGGCGGCGACTACCGCTGGACGATGCTCGTGCTCGGCGTGCTGCTCAGCCCGGGCACGTACCGGATCGTGCGCAACCTCGTCCTGAGCGTCAAGAAGGAGCTGTACATCGATGCGGCGCGCGTCTCGGGGCTGAGCGACATCCGCATCCTCGGGCGCCACGTGCTCTTCTCGGTCCGCGGTCCGATCATCGTCAACACGGCGTTCCTCATGGGCTCGGCGATCGCGTCGCAGTCGGGTCTCGCCTTCCTCGGCGTCGGGGCGAAGGACGTCCCGAGCTTCGGCCTCATGATCTACTCGGGCTTCAACAACATCTACGCCGAGCCGCTGCAGTTCGTGTGGCCGTGCGTCGCGCTCGGGGTCTACACGGGATCCATGGTCCTGTTCGGCAACTCGCTCCGCGACGCGTTCAGCGGCCCGCGCCCGAAGCGCCAGAAGATCGCGCAGGGCCTCAAGGTCGCGACGACGGCGATCCCGACCGCCGTCGGAGCCGCATCGGTCGCGCGCGCGGACGAGCCGATGCTCGCCGTCGAGGACCTGGGCATCTCCTTCCCCGGCACGTCCGGGGCGCGCGAGGTCGTCAAGGGCGTGAGCCTCACGGTCGATCAGGGCGAGGTCGTCGGGCTCGTCGGCGAGTCCGGCTCCGGGAAGACCCAGACCGCCTTCGCCGTCCTGGGGGTGCTCGCGCCCGAGGCGCGCGTCACGCGGGGATCGGTGCGCCTCGAGGGGAGGGAGCTCGTCGGGCTCTCGGAGTCGGAACTCCGGTCGCTGCGCGGGCGGGTCGTCTCGTACATCCCGCAGGAGCCCATGTCGAACCTCGACCCGTCCTTCACCGTCGGGGCGCAGCTCAGCGAGCGGGCGCGGCGCACCCTCAAGCTCTCGCGCCGAGCGGCGCGGCAGACGGTGCTCGACCTGCTCGCGCGCGTGGAGATCCCGGATCCGGAGCGCGTGTTCCGGTCCTATCCGCACGAGATCTCGGGCGGCATGGCGCAGCGCGTGCTCATCGCCGGCGCCGTCGCGAGCCGACCCCGGCTGCTCATCGCCGACGAACCCACGACCGCCCTCGACGTGACGGTGCAGGCCGAGATCCTCGATCTGCTGCGCGATCTGCAGAAGGAGTTCGGCATGGCCATCCTGCTGGTCACCCACAACTTCGGCGTCGTCGCCGACATCTGCGATCGGATCGCCGTCATGCAGGGAGGCGAGATCGTCGAGACCGGCACGACGCGCGAGGTCTTCCATACGCCGAAGCACGCCTACACGCGCGGTCTGCTCGACGCCATCCTCGACGAGAGCAGCGACGGCGACGCCCGTACGGTCGGAGCCGGACGATGAGCGCGCTCCTCACCGTCGATCAGCTCCGGGTGCGGTTCGGCACCCGGCGCCGGGGCACCGAGGTGCTGCACGGGGTGGGCTTCGAGATCGCCGAGTCCGAGACGCTCGGTCTCGTGGGCGAATCCGGCTCCGGCAAGACGACGATCGGCCGCGCCGTCCTCGGGCTGGTGAAGGCCAGCGGGGGCAGCATCCGCTTCGACGGGCAGGACATCACCTCGGCCGGGCGCCGCCAGCGACGGGCGCTCGCGAAGGACATCCAGGTCGTCTTCCAGGATCCGTACAGCTCGCTCAACCCGGCGATGGCCATCGGCGACATCCTGTCGGAGCCGCTCCTCCTGCAGGGGGTGACGAGGCGGGACGCGCGCGCCCGCGTGCGCACTCTGCTGGACCAGGTGGGCCTTCCCGCGGACACGGCGGATCGGCGCCCGCAGGAGTTCTCGGGCGGTCAGCGTCAGCGCATCGCGATCGCCCGTGCACTGGCGCCGGAGCCGCGGCTGATCGTGTGCGACGAGCCGGTCTCCGCGCTCGACCTGACGACGCAGGCGCGGGTCCTCGACCTGCTCCGGGAGATCCAGCAGCGCACCAAGGTCGCCTACCTCTTCATCTCGCACGACCTCGCGGTGGTGCGGCACATCAGCGACCGCGCCTGCGTGCTGTACCGGGGCGACGTCGTCGAGACGGGTCAGGTCGGACAGGTGATCTCGCACCCCGAACATCCGTACACGCAGCGGTTGATCCTCGCCTCGCCGGTGGCCGATCCCGACCGGCAGGCGGAGCGTCGCCGGCAGCGCCGCGAGCTCCTCGGCAGTCGGCCGGGCGGGGCGTCCGCGTGAGCGCCGCGCGGATCCGTCGTGCGATCGTGGGCTCTGCCGACCGCGTGTCGGCCGGCACCGGGCGGGTGGAGCTCCTCCAGATCAGGACGGACGCGGACGGCGCGGTCGCGATCGCGGTCATCGACGCGGTCGAGACCGGTCCGGTCGCCTTCGCCGCCGCCCATCCGACGCTCCCGATCGTCTACGTCGCGAGCCAGGATGCCGGGCAGGGCGTCGTCACCGCGTACGCCCTGGAGGACGGCGGTCTGCGTGAGCTGAGCGCGGGTCGTGCCGCCGGCGGTCCGGCCCACCTCGCCGTGTCCTCCGACGGGCGCCACGTGCTCACCGCGGACTACGGCTCGAGCTCCGTCACGCTCTATCGACTCGACCCCGAGGGCGGGATCACGGATGCCGTCGACCAGCTCCGGTTCGAGGGGTCCGGCGTGACACCGCGGCAGGAGAGCCCGCATCCGCACCAGGTGCTCGAGGTCGACGGGGCGTTCCTCGTGCCCGACCTCGGCGTCGACGTCGTGCGGAGGATCGAGATCACGTCCGACGGAGCGCTGCGCGAGACGGACCGGTTCGGCCTGCCCGCGGGCAGTGGGCCGCGGCACGCCGTCGCGGTCGACGGGCTGCTCTACGTGGCGTGCGAGCTGTCCGCCGAGATCCGGTGGGACGACCTGGCCCGACCGGCCGGCTTCACGCGCGGCATCCGGTCGTCGCTCACCGGCGCCGACGAGGTCGCCCCGTCGGCGATCCGCCTGGGCGACGGCACGGTCGTCGTCGGGAATCGCGGCCCGGGGACGGTGCTCGAGGCGACGCGCACGCCGGACGGGCTCGACGATCCGCGCGAATCCGGGACGGGCGGCACCTGGCCGCGCGACCTCGTGCTGGACGGCGAGCTGCTGCTCGTCGCGGACAGCCGCGGCGACGTGGTCACCGTGTCCCGGGCCGCCGAGCCGCCCATCGCCCTCGCGACGCACGGCGTCTCGGGGCCGAACTGCGTGCTCGTCGTGGACGACGTCGCGACGCGCTGACGCGGACTCCGGCGACCGCGGGACAGACATGATGTCCACGATGTGGAAACATGAGGTCGGATTCAGGTTCTCGACAGCTGATCGGGGTTGACGTGGGAGAAGACGGAGGCGTCCGCTCGGTGGAGCGCGCCTTCCATCTGCTCCGCGTCCTCGGCGCCCGCGGCGGAGAGGCCGGGCTGAGCGAGCTGCCGGAGGCGTCGGGCCTCGCGCTGCCGACGATCCACCGGCTGATGCGCACGCTGGTCACGCTCGGCTACGTCCGGCAGCTGCCGTCGCGGCGGTACGCCCTCGGGCCGGGCCTGGTCTGGCTCGGCGACCGGGCCGGGCAGCTGCTCGCGACCTGGGCGCGGCCCGCGCTGGAGGAGCTGGAGCACGCGGTCCAGGAGACGGCGAACCTCGCGATCCTCGACGGCGACTGGGTCGCCTACGTCGCCCAGGTGCCGTCCCGCCACCGGATGCGGATGTTCACCGAGGTGGGGCGCCGCCTGCTGCCCCACGCGACCGGCGTCGGCAAGGCGATCCTCGCCCAGCTGCCGGACGAGAAGGTGCTCGAGATCGTGCGGCGGACCGGGCTGCCCGGCTTCACCGACAGGACCCTCACGACGGAGGACGCCCTCCTCGCCGACCTCGCCGAGATCCGCGCGCGCGGCTACGCGGTCGACGACGGCGAGCAGGAGGTCGGTGTGCGCTGCTTCGCGGTCGCCGTCCCCGGCGCCTTCACCCCGACGGCCGTGTCGGTCTCGGGACCGAGCGTGCGCGTGACCGCCGAATCGGCCGAGTGGATCATCCCGACGCTGGCGAAGGCGGCCGACGAGCTGCGGGCGTCGTTCGAGACCGGCGACGCGTAACCCGCTCGACGCGCCCCGCCCGCGCCCGGCCGTCAGGCCCAGGAGAGGGGACGCATGGTCGGCGCCGCGGCGCCGTAGAAGTGGCCGGCCGGAGCCGGGAAGATCCGGTCGATCTCCGCGAGGACGTCGTCGGAGAGCGTGATGTCGACGCTCTCGACGAGCTCCTCGAGGTCGCGGACCGTCGCCGGTCCGATGATCGGGGCGGTGACCGCCGGGTGGGCCAGCTGCCACGCGAGGGTCACGTTGCCGACCCGGTGCCCGAGGTCGTGGCAGAGCTTCGCGTACTCCGTCATCTGCGGGCGGTGCGTCTCGATGAACTGAACGGTCTCGTCGTTCAAGGGACGGTCGTCCGGCTCCAGCACGTCGACGGCGAGGGCGCCGCGGCGCAGCGGGCTGAAGAGGAGGACGCCGATGCCCTGGTCGATCGCGCACGGGAAGGCCTCCAGCTCGGCCTCGCGACTGGTCATGTCGTACCGGTGCTGCGTGCTGACGAGCCCCATGAAGTGGCGCCTCGCGGCCGACCACTGGGCCTTCATGAGCTCCCACGCGTAGAACTGGCTGCCGCCGACGTAGTCGACCTTGCCGCTGCGCACCAGGCCCTCGAAGGCCTCCCAGATCTGGTCCCACTGCGTGCGGTGCTCGACGTAGTGCATCTGGATCAGCTCGATGTGGTCGGTCTGCAGGCGCTGCAGCGACCCCTCGACGTGGCGCCGGATCTTCCAGAGCGAGAGGCCGTCGCGCGTGTTCGGCCCGTCGAGGTCGTTGTCGAGCATGACGCGGCTGACCTTCGTGCCGAGGAAGACCTTCTCGCGCCGTCCCCCGCCCTGCGCGAACCAGCGGCCGATGATGCGCTCGCTGTCGCCCGTCGTGCCCGGGCCGAAGTTGCCGTAGACGTTGGCGGTGTCGAAGAAGGTGATGCCGAGGTCGAGCGCGGCGTCCATGATGCGGAACGCCTCCTGCTCATCCGTGGCACCCCAGTTGCCGGGGGCGGCGTCGCTCCGGCCGAAGTTGCCGGTGCCGAGGCACAGGCTGCTGACGAGCACGTTCGTGCTGCCGAGGGGGCGGTACTGCATGGTGGCTCCTTGCCTAGTAGCCGGCGTTCTTGTCGACGATGTTGACGAGCTCCTCGCCGCGCGCGAAGCGGCCGAGGTTCTCGACGAGGATCTCCGCTCCGCGGCGGAGGGTGCCCTCCGTGGTCGCACCGTTGTGCGGGGTGCAGATCGTGTGGCGAGCGGTCCAGAACGGGCTGTCGGCGGGCAGCGGCTCCGTGCCGAAGTTGTCGAGTCCGGCGCCCGCGATCCAGCCCTCGTCGAGGGCGCGCAGCAGGGCGGCGTCGTCGGCGATGCCGCCGCGCGAGAACACCACGAAGAAAGCGGTGCGCTTCATCGCCCGGAACTCGGCCTCGCCGAACATGCCCCGGGTCTCCGGCGTCAGGGGCGCGGTCACGACGACGAAATCGCTGCGGGCGAGGAGCTCGTGGAGCCGGTCCGGCGCGAGCAGCTCGTCGACGTGCTCGGCGGGCCGATCCGATCGGCGCAGGCCCAGCACGTGCATGTGGAAGGCCTTCGCCTTCTGCGCGAGATCGGCGCCCGAGTGCCCGAGCCCGACGATGCCGAGGGTGAGGCCGTTGAGCTCGCCGTGGGTGTGCCGCTCCCAGCGGTGCACCTCCTGGGCGTGCACCCACCGCAGGGCGTCGCGGTTCAGCGTGAGCATGAACCACATGGCGTGCTCGGCGAGCGGCACGGCCCCGTTGCCCGCGCAGGAGGTGAGGACGACGTCGCTCGCGATCATCTCCGGGAAGAGCGCCGCATCCGGTCCCGCGGTCCAGAGCTGCAGCCACCGCAGCCGTGTGGCGCGAGCGAGCGCCTCGGCGCCGACCCGCCCGGCGACCGCGTCGGCTTCGGCGATCCGCCGCTCCAACTCGTCGTGATCGTCGAAGAACTCGACGCGGACGCCGGGGACCGCGCGGATGCGATCCCGCCGGTCGGGATCCGCGACGCCCTCGACGAAGACCGTGGGCATGGAGGCGGACAAGGCGATCCCTTCCGGAGCGACGACTGGTAACGTTGAAAACGAAACACGATTATCGCATCGTGGATATGTCTGGCGAAAGTACGGAGGCACCGTTGACCACTCCGATCGATCTCGGATCGCTCGACACCGAGCTGCGCGAGCACCCGGCGACCCGATGGGCTGTGGGGGAGCTCGAGCAGGCCATCGCCGACACGGGTTCGCCGCTGCGCGTCCGGGTGTCGGGCCCGGTGGACGGACTCGCCGCGGAGGGCTACCGGGTCGAAGCCGGAGAACCGCTCTCGCTCGCGGCGGCCGACGTGCGCGGACTCGTCTACGCACTGACGGAGCTGGCCGAGCTGGCGGCCGACGGCGGCGACCCCGCCTCCGCGATGGGCACGTGGGCGCCCGCGACCCCGATCCGCGGCGTCATGCGGCTGCTGAGCAGCGAGGTCGAGGACGAGCGCTGGTTCCGCGACCGCGGCTTCTGGGAGCGCTACCTGGGCGAGCTCGCCCACGACCGGGTCAACCGGTTCACGCTGACGATGGGGATCGGCTACGACTACCTGATCGACCACGACTACCGCGACCTGTACTTCCAGTTCCCGTACCCGTTCTGGGTCGCCCCGGAGGGCTGGGAGGGCGTGCAGGCGGAGGGCATCACGCCGGCGGATCGCGCGGAGAACCTCGACCTGCTGCGCTTCATCGGCCGCACGGCGCGGGAGCGCGGCATCGCCTTCCGCCTCGGCATCTGGAACAACGCCTACGACTGCGGCCCCTTCGACGGCGGCACGGCCCGGTTCTCGGTCAGCGGGCTCGACGCGTCGACGCACGCCCCGTACGTCCGCGACGCGCTCGCGCAGCTCCTGGCCGAGTGCCCCGAGATCGAGGGGCTCACCCTGCGCGTGCACTACGAGGGCGGTGTGCCGGAGCCCACGCACGACTTCTGGCAGGTGGCGCTCTCCCGGATCGCCGAGATCGACACGCTCCGTGAGATCGACGTGCACGCCAAGGGCATCGACGACCGGCTGATGAGCGTCTTCCACGGCACCGGCAAGCGATTCGCCGTCGCGACGAAGTTCTGGGCCGAGCACACCGGTCCCTCGTACCACCAGGCGTCGATCCGGCGACGGGAGTTCGCCCCCGGCGACCCGGACCGCGCCGGCACCTCGACGACCGCCCACCGCAACGCGACGCGCTACAGCTACGCCGACTTCCTGCGGCGTGAGCGGGACTACGACGTCATCTTCCGCATCTGGCCGGGATCGCAGCGGCTGCTCCTGTGGGGCGACCCGGCGTCGGCGGCCATGCTCGCCCGATCCGGGACCCTGGGCGGATCGCAGGGCTGGGACTGGTTCGAGCCGCTCTCCCTCAAGGGCAAGAAGGGCTCCGGCGTGGAGGGCGGCCGCGACCTCTACGGCCGCGCCGACCTCAAGCTCGGCGTCGACGACTGGCGCAAGTACCGCTACACGCTCCGGCTCTTCGGCCGGCTCGGCTACGACCCGGATGCGGCGCCCGACACCTGGCGCCGGATCCTGCGCGCCGAGTACGGCGACGACGCCGGGCGCGTGGAGGCGGCGCTCGCTCCGGCGTCCCGGATCATCCCGCTGATCGTCGCGGCGCACGCCCCGGCAGCGGCGCAGAACATGTACTGGCCGGAGATCTACACCGACGTGCCGCTCATCACGGATCCGGACCCGGCACCGGACCTCCTGAAGAAGTTCGGGTGGCCCCGGGACTCCTCGGGCGACATGGACGCTCCGTACCTCTTCCATCACGTCACGCCGCTGGATCCGGTGCTGTACTACGGCGTCCACGAGCACGCCGCGGACCTCGTCGCCGGTTCTGTCGACGGCCGCACGACCCCGCTCGAGGTCGCCGACGACCTGACGCGTCTCGCCGCCGCCGCGCTCGCCGCCGCGGGGGAGCGGCCCGACCAGGCGCCCGCGTCGCCCCAGGTGGTGCGCGCGCTCGTCGACGCCGTCATCAGCGCGCGGATGGCGCTCTTCTTCGCCGCCAAGACCCGGGCGGCCCACGAGTTCGCGCTGCACGAGCTGGACGGTCGTCCGGGGGCCGCGGCGCGCGCCCTGCGCCACTACGACGAGGCCCTCGCCCAGTGGGATCTGCTGTGCGAGGTCGCCGACGTCTACACCGAGGACCAGTCCTTCGGGCAGGCCGCGTACACGCGCGGGCACTGGCGGGACCGTCGTCCCGCGATCGCCGCGGACCTGGCGCGACTGCGCGCGCAGCTCGGCGACGCGGAGCCGTCGGACGATCACGGGACGGTCGCCGCCGCTCCTGGCGCGTCGGATGTCGAGATCACGGCCGACGGCGAGCGGGTCCTGGTGCGGACCGACTCCGACGTCGACGCCGTCACGCTGTACCACCGGCCGCTCGACCAGACGGCCACGTGGTCGACGCAGCCGATGGAGTCGGCCGGCGTGTCCTCGTGGGAGGCCTCCCTCCCCGCGGAGGCCGCGTACCCGACGCAGTACTTCGTCGAGGTGGTCGGCGCCGGCGGGGCCCGGCGGCTGCCGCGGTACGACCCGACGGCCGCGCAGGCGCCCTACCTCGTCGTCGAGGTCTGAGGAAGGCGCCGCGCGAGGTGGGCGCGGGTCCGCTCAGTCGAGCGGATCCGCGCCCACCGCCGCGAGCACCGCGCGCGCGATCTCCGCGTCCTGATCCGGCGCCCCGCCGGCGATCCCGAACCCGCCGACGAACGTGCCCTCGAACCGCAGCGGCAGGCCGCCCTTGATGTTCGTGAGGAGGTTGCCTGAGCCGGCCGGGAGCATCGCGGCCAGCGGGTCGGGCATCCAGCCGGACGGACGGCGGGTGGAGGCGGAGGTCTGCGCCTTACGGCGCGCGGTCTCGGCGCTGTGCGGCGTCGTGCCATCGGCGCGGGCGTAGGCGACGAGGGCCATCGCGGGGTCGGCGACGGCCACGGCGACCGGGAGGCCCGCCTTCGCGCCCTCCTCGATCGCGACGGCGACGATGTGCAGGGCGAGCGCGTGGCTCACGACGGGCGTCTCGACGAACGGCTTCACGGTGTCTCCTCGATGGATCAGGAAAGGGCCTTCGCCTCGCGGCGACGGCGGTGCAGGATCGGCTCGGTGTAGCCGTTGGGCTGCTCGGCGCCGGCGAAGACGAGCTCCGCGGCGGCCTGGAACGCGATCCCGTCGAACGACGGCGCCATCGGCCGGTAGTCCGGGTCGCCCGCGTTCTGCGCGTCGACGACCGCGGCCATGCGGCGCAGGGATTCGTCCACCTGATCGGACCCGACGATGCCGTGGCGCAGCCAGTTCGCGAGCAGCTGGCTCGAGATGCGGAGCGTGGCGCGGTCCTCCATGAGGGCCACGTCGTGGATGTCCGGCACCTTCGAGCACCCGATCCCGGCGTCGATCCAGCGGACCACGTAGCCGAGGAGCGACTGCACGTTGTTGTCGAGCTCCTCCTGCCGATCCTCCGCCGACCACGCGGACGGATCGCCGAGCGGCACCGTCAGGATGTCGTCGAGCGACCCCCGCCGCCCGCCGGCCGCGATCTCCTGCTGCCGCGCGCGCACGTCGACGCGCAGGTAGTGCAGCGCGTGCAGGGTCGCCGCGGTGGGCGACGGCACCCACGCCGTCGTGGCGCCCGCGCGCGGGTGGGCGATCTTCTGCTCCAGCATGTCGGCCATGAGGTCGGGCATCGCCCACATCCCCTTGCCGATCTGCGCGTGCCCGGGCAGACCCGTCTCGAGGCCGATGTCGACGTTCTGGTCCTCGTAGGCGAGGATCCACGGCTGCGCGCGCAGGTCCGCCTTGCGCACGATGGGTCCGGCCTCCAGGGAGGTGTGGATCTCGTCGCCGGAACGATCGAGGAACCCCGTGTTGATGAACACGAGCCGGTCGGTCGCCTCGGCGATGCAGGCCGTGAGGTTCACCGTGGTGCGGCGCTCCTCGTCCATGAGGCCGAGCTTGAGCGTGCGGGGCGCGAGGCCGAGCAACTGCTCCACCCGCTCGAACAGCTCGACCGTGAGGGCGACCTCCGCCGGGCCGTGCATCTTCGGCTTGACGATGTAGACGGAGCCCGCCCGCCCGTTGCGCGCCGGGTTCGTCGGGTCGATCCCGGGCAGCGCGCACAGGGCGGTCAGCACGGCGTCGAGCACGCCCTCGCCGATCTCGGCGCCGTCCGCGTCGATGACCGCGTCGCTCGTCATGAGGTGCCCCACGTTGCGCACGAACAGCAGCGACCGTCCCGGCAGCACGAGCTCGCCGCCGTCGACGCCCGTGTAGCGGCGGTCCTCGTGGAGCCGTCGGGTGACCGTGCGACCGCCCTTCGTGAACGTCTCGGCGAGGTCGCCGCGGTTCAGGCCGAGCCAGTTGCGGTAGGCGAGCACCTTGTCGGCGGCGTCGACGACCGCCACCGAGTCCTCGAAGTCGATGATCGTCGTGAGCGCGGCCTCGGCGAGCACGTCGCTGAGACCCGCGGCGTCGTCGGCCCCGACCGGCGACGACGCGTCGAACTGCAGCTCCCAGTGGAGCCCGTGCCGCGTGAGCAGGATCGCCTCCGGCCCGGCGGGGTCGCCCCGCCATCCGGCGAGCGCCCCCGGCTCCGCCAGGCCCGTCGCCCCCGACGGCAGGGTCACCGCCAGGGCCCCGTCGGCGATCGCGTACCCGGTCGCGTCGGCGTGCGACCCGTCCGCCAGCGGGAAGAACTCGTCGAGCATCCCGCGCACGGCCGCGATCACCTGCGCCCCGCGCTCGCGGTCGTAGCCGCCGGGCCTCGCCGTTCCGGGCAGCGCGTCGGTGCCGTAGAGCGCGTCGTAGAGGGAGCCCCAGCGCGCGTTCGCCGCGTTGAGGGCGTAGCGCGCGTTCGTGATCGGGACCACGAGCTGCGGTCCGGCGAGCTCCGCGATCTCGGGATCGACGTCCCTCGTCGTCACCGTCACGTCGGCCGGCTCGGGCACGAGGTAGCCGATCTCCTCGAGGTGCGCGCGGTAGGCGGCGGCGTCCCACGGCTGCGCGGCGTGCTCGCGGTACCAGCCGTCGAGGTCGGCCTGCAGGCGGTCGCGCTCGGCGAGCAGCTCGCGGTTGCGGGGGCCGAGGTCGGCCACGATCGCCTCGACGCCCGCCCAGAAGGCGGCCTCGTCGATCCCGGATCCGGCGAGCGCCTCGTCGCGGACGAAGGCGTGCAGCTCGGGGGCGATCCGCAGCCCGCCGACCGTCACGCGGGCCTCGGTCGTGGTGGTCGTGTCGGTCATCCGTTCCTCCGTGAGTCAGAGCTGCGTGCGAAGACGGCACCGGGGTTGAGGATGCCGTCGGGGTCCCATGCGTCCTTGATCCGCTGCCCGAGGTCGAGCGCGACCGGCCCGACCTGCTCGACGAGCCACGGGCGCTTCAGCTTGCCGACGCCGTGCTCGCCCGTGATCGTGCCGCCGAGGGCGATCGCGAGCGACATGACGTCGCCGTAGGCGCGCTCGGCGCGCTCGGTCGCGTCGTGGTCGTCGCCGTCGAAGACCACGAGAGGATGCGTGTTGCCGTCGCCCGCGTGCGCGATGAACGCGATCGTGGTGCGCTCGCGGGCCGCGATCTCCTCGACGCCGTGGATGAGGTCCGCGAGGCGGGGGATCGGCACGCCGACGTCCGAGAGGAGCAGTCGTCCGTGCTCCTCGACCGCGGGGATCGCGGCCCGGCGCGCGGCGGCCAGCTCGTCGCCGCGCTCGGGCGTGGTCTCCTCGAGGTGCGCCGGTCGGTGCCGCGCGAGGATCTCGCGCATCGTGCGGATCTCGTGCTCGTCCGGGTCGGCGTCGTCGCTGCCCGCGAGGACGAACGCGGCGGCCTCGCGGTCGAGTCCGAGCCCGTACATGTCCTCGACGGCGTTCACCGACGCGCGGTCCATGTATTCGAGGAGGCTCGGACGGATCGTCGACGCGATCTCGCCGATCGCCCGTGCCGCGTCCTCGGTCGTCGCGAACCACGCGGCCAGCCGCCGGGCGGGACGCGGCGCGGGCAGCAGCCGGAGCGTGATCTCCGTGACGATCCCGAGGGTGCCCTCGCTGCCGATGAAGAGCTGCAGCAGCGCGAGGCCCGCGACGTCCTTGATGAGGCCGCGGCCGATCCGCACGACCTCGCCGTCGGCGAGCACGACCTCGAGGGCCAGCACGTAGTCCGACGTCACGCCGTACTTCACGCAGCACAGCCCGCCCGCGTTGGTCGCGATGTTGCCGCCGATGGAGCAGATCTCGAAGGAGGCAGGGTCCGGCGGGTACCAGAGCCCGCGTTCCGCGGCCGCGGCCTTCACCTCCGCGTTGAGCAGCCCCGGCTGCACGACGGCCGTGCGGGTCGCGGCGTCGACGGCGAGGTCGCGCATGCGCTCCATCGAGAGGACGATGCCGCCGTCGACCGCGGTCGAGCCGCCCGAGAGTCCGGTGCCGGCGCCGCGCGGCACGATCGGCACCCGGTGCGCGGCGGCCCAGCGGACCGCGGCCTGCACCTCGGCGGTCGTGCGCGGGAGGACGACGGCGAAGGGGGCGCCGGCGTGCGGATCGAGAGCGCGGTCGCGGCGATACGGCTCGATGGCGGCGGCGTCGGTGAGCACGGCGTCGTCCGGAAGGGCGTCGCGCAGCCCGTCGAGCTCGACGGATCCGATCGTCACGATGATCCTCGTGTCATTCCGCTATGCGGAAGCACTTTTCCGCTGAACGTTCCGAGGCTAAACCTCCGATGTCTCCCGGTCAACTCGGTGACGCTCCCGGCGCGACCGGAACGACGTCGTCGTCGAACGGCCCACCCGGCGCCGGCGATCAGGGAGCCGGCCCCGAGCAGCAGGGCGGCGACCGCGAGCGCCGAGGCGGGCACCCGGCCCGTCGTCGCACCGGAGCCCGCCGTCGCCGATCCCGCCGCAGTCGCTAGCCTCGACGGCATGAACATGATGCGCACCCTCGGCGACGGCGGCCCCGAGGTCGGAGCGATCGGCTTCGGGTCGTGGGCGATCGGCGGACCCCACACGCGCGACGGTGCCCCGATCGGCTGGGGCGAGGTCGACGACGACGAATCGGTCGCCGCGATCCATGCCGCCCTCGACGCCGGGGTCACCTTCTTCGACACCGCCGACGTGTACGGAACGGGTCACAGTGAGCGGATCCTCGCCCGCGCGCTCGGGGGCCGGGACGACGTGGTGATCGCCACCAAGTTCGGGTTCACCTACGACGAGGAGCGGCGCGAGTCGCCGGGGCGCGACGCGCGACGGAGTACATCCGGTGGGCGTGCGAACGCAGCCTGGAGCGGCTCGGTCGCGAGCGGATCGACCTCTATCTCTTCCATCTCTCGGACTGGCCCGTCGAGCGTGCCGGCGAGGTGCTCGGCGCGCTCGAGGAGCTCGTCGCGGCCGGCCGGATCGCGGCCTTCGGCTGGAGCACCGACGATCCCGAGCGCGCGGCGGCGTTCGGCCGCAGCCCGCACGGCGTCGCGGTCGAGCATCGGCTGAATCTCTTCGAGGGCGACCGCCGGATGCTCGACGTGTGCGAGGAGCTCGGCATGGCGAGCCTGAATCGCACGCCGCTCGGCATGGGCCTTCTCTCCGGCGCATGGAACCGCGCGACCCGATTCGCGGCCGACGACATCCGGTCCACCTGGGATCTCGAATCCGAACCCGGGCGCCGCATGGATGCGGTCGAGGACCTCCGCGGCCTGCTCACCGCCGACGGCGCGACCGTCGCTCAGGGGGCTCTGCGCTGGCTGTTGAGCGTGAGCCCGCGGACCGTCCCGCTGCCCGGCATCCGCACCGTCGCGCAGGCGACCGAGAACGCGGGCGCCATGCGATTCGCGCCCTTCGACGCCGCGACCCTGGCGCGGATCGAGGAGCTGGCCTCCCCGATCCGCGTCTGAGTCACTTCAGCGCCCCCGCCGCGAGCCCGCGCTCGAAGAACCGCTGCAGGCAGATGTAGGCGATCACGACCGGGAGCCCGGTCAGCACCGCCGCGGCGAGCACCTTGGTCTGGTCGTTGTTGTACTGGCCGACGAAGTACTGCGGCACGAGGGTGATCGTCTGCTGCTCGGGCGTGTTGAGGAACAGCAGCGGGAACAGGAACTCGTTCCACGAGTTGATGAACACCAGCACGAGGATCGCCGCGATGATCGGGCGCATGAGCGGCAGCATGATCGACCAGAAGATCTGGAACATGTTGGCCCCGTCGACGCGCGCCGCCTCGATGAGCTGGTCCGGGATCCCGTCGACGAAGTTGCGCGTGAGCAGCACCGTGAACGGGATCTGCAGCGCGGCGAGCGGCAGGATCACCGCCCACAGCGTGTTGTAGGCGCCCACCTGGGTGACCGTCGCGAACAGCGGCGCGAGCAGCACGACGCCGGGCATCGTGAGGCACGCGAGGAGGAGCCAGAAGAAGACCTCCTTGCCCGGGATGTGCAGCTTCGAGAAGCCGAACGACGCCATGAGCGTGCAGACCAGCACGAGCACGATGACGCCCGCGGCGACCAGCGCGCTGTTGAGGAAGAAGCCGGGCAGCAGCGGCAGCGACAGCACGGTCGCGTAGTTGCCCCAGCCGGCGCCGGCGAGGGAGCCCTGCACCATCGCGACGAGCGGGAACACGAACGGCACCACGAGCACGGTCAGCAGGATCTGCAGCCCGACCCGCGTGCGGATCCGACGGGTCTCAAACATCGAGGCGCTCCCTCCGCCGGGCGGTCACGTTGATGAGGATCGCGGCGGCCAGCGCGAGCACCAGCAGCACGATCGACAGCGAGCCGCCGTAGCCGACCTGCGCGTACGCGATGCTCACGCGGTAGATCTGCGTGCCGAGGAACTCGGTCGCGAAGCTCGGGCCTCCCGACGTGACCAGGAAGGGCACGTCGAAGGTCTTGAGCGAATCGATCGCGGTCAGGATCGCGAGCGCGATCGTCGTGCCGCGCACCCCCGGCCAGACGATCGAGCGGAGGACGCGGAAGTCGCCCGCGCCGTCGAGACGGGCCGCCTCGACGATGTCCGGCTCGATCTGCCCCATGGCGGCGTAGTAGAGGACGAACGAGACTCCCGTCGACTGCCAGACCTGGATCGTGATGACCGCGAACAGGGCGAAGGCGCCGTTCGAGAGCCACAGCTGCGTCAGGCTGCCGAGGCCGACGGCCTCCAGCAGCTGGTTCAGCGTGCCCGTGGGTGCGTAGATCAAGCGGAAGACCGGCGCGACGGTCGCGGTCGCCAGGACGACGGGGATGAAGATGAGGACCTTGTAGAACGTCCGCAGGTAGAGCCGCGAGTGCAGCAGGCTCGCGAAGACGAAGCCGAGCACCACCCGGAGCGCGAACGAGACGACGAAGAAGATCACCGTGTGCTGGAGCGACTGCCAGAAGATCGGGTCCTTGACCATCTTGAGGTAGTTGGCGCCGCCGACGAACTCCTGGAGCGGGCTCGCGCCGTCCCAGTCGAGGGTCGAGATGTAGGCGGTGTAGCCGATGCAGTAGTAGAGGATGCCGACCGACACCACGAGCGCCGGGAGGATCCAGGGCAGGCCCGCGGGGCGGCGAGCGCGCCGGCGCGGCGACCGGGTGGTCGCCGCGCCGACGCTCTGCGGGAGAGCAGTCATCGAAGGATCTCCGTCGGGGCGTCCGTCACTGTCCGCTCGTCGCGGCGGTCTGGATCGCCGCCACCTGGTCGGATGCCGACTTGCCGCCGATGACGTTCTGCGCGGCCGTGATGAGGGCCTGGCTGAGCTCGGCGCTGATGCCGTACGACCGCACCTCGGTCGCGGCCTTCAGCTTCGCGGTGAGCTCGGCGAGCGGCTTGCTCTGCGCGTCCGGGTTGACGAGGGTCACCTTGTCGAACTGCACCTCGACGCCGTTGAGCGTCGGGAACTCGTCGAGGTTGTTGGCGACGACCTGCTGGCCCTCCTTGGTGTTGCCGAGCCACAGCGCGAAGGTGACGGCCGCCGCGCGGTTCTTCGACTTGGCGTTGACCGCCTGGCCGGCGTCGGGGTCCGTGAACAGCGTCGGCGGGTTGCCCTTGCCGGCCACGTCCGGGAAGTCGATCGGGATGATCGTCACCTTCGGCGTGGTCGCCGGGTCGACGCCCGCGCCCTTCACGGCCGCCTCGAGGCTGTTGGTCGCCGCGTACTGCTGGTACCAGGTGCCCATCTGGACCATCGGCACCTTGCCCGTGAGGAACGAGTTGTTGACGTCCGGGTACTGCATGATCCCGTTGCCGCCCTCGTCGAGGATGCCGTCCTTCTGCATGTTCGCGAGGAGCTGGTACGCCTGCACGACCGCGGGGTCGGTCCACTTCGCCTTGCCGGCGAGCAGGTCGCTCCACAGCCCCGGCTTCACGCTGTCGAGGATCGAGTGCATGGTGTCGACGATGAAGCCCGAGGTGCCCGAGAGGCCCTCGGCGAAGCAGCCGAGGCCGTTGGCGCGGAAGGTCGCGCACGCCGTCTTCCACTCGGCGTAGGTCTTCGGCACCTGCACGTTGTACTTAGTGAAGAGCTCCTGATTGATCCACATGTTGCCGGCGCCGACCTTGGCCCACTCGGCGGCGACGAGGCGTCCCTTGATCGTGAAGGCCTTGACGCCCGTGGGCGCGATCTTCGACTTCCAGTCGGAGCCGAGGAGCTTCTTGATGTCCGGCGTCAGGTCGTAGGCGTAGGCCGCGAACGTCTGGCCCGAGAAGGATCCGCTCGCGTTGACCGTGAACACGTCCGGTCCGCTGTTCGACGCGAGCGCCGGGCGCAGCAGCGCGGCGTAGTTGTCGATCGGGACCTTCTTGTAGTTGACCTTGATGTCCGGGTACTGCTTGTTGAATTCCGCGATCTCGCGACCGGCGAGGTCGTTGTCGGGCGTCCAGCTCCACCAGTTGACGGTGCCCTTGGTGGCGGACCCGGCGCTGGCGGTGGAGCCGCCCGAGCATCCGGCGAGGCCGAGCGACACGAGGACCGCGCCGGCGACCGCCGCGACGGCGGCGCGCTTCAGATGTGAAAACCGCATTGTTTTCCTTCTTCAGGTGAGGGATCCACGGTGCCGTGGTGCCCCCGAACATACGACCGTCCGCGAAACATAGCAACAGTAAAGAAAGAAAGTTTTCGCGCTACGATCGCGCTCGAAAGTCGAGGCCCCATGAGTTCCGAACCCTCGCGGCCCACTCTGCGCGGCCGGTCGTCCGCCGAGACGCGGAGCGCGGTCCTCGATCTCATCCGGTCGAGCGGCGAGATCACGCGGGTCGAGCTGTCGCGCCGCGCCGGCCTCACCGAGGCGACGATCTCGAAGATCGTCAGCGAGCTCATCGCGAACGGTGTCGTCGTGAACGCCGGCCGCGCGCAGTCGACCGGCGGCAAGCCCGCGACGCTGCTGCGGCTCTCGACGACCGAGCTGTTCTCGGTGGGCATCGTGCTCGACCTGCCGCAGATCGTGGTCGTGCTCAGCTCGCTCGACGGGGCGGCGGCGGGCACGGCCGAGATCGCGGCCACGCGCGAGGACGACCCCGACGCCGTCCTCGCCCGCATCGTCGTCGCGATCCACGAGCTGCTCGCCGAGCACGGCACGACCCGGGAGAGCCTCATCGGCATCGGGGTGGCGCTCCCCGGACGCCGCGACTACCAGGGCGCGAACCCGCTCGACTGGTGGGAGCAGATCTCCGTGCGCGAGCGTCTCGAGAAGCTCATCGGCATCGAGGTCCTGCTCGAGAACGACGCGAACTGCGCGGCATTGCAGGAGTTCTGGTCCGGCGGCATCACGCCGGAGCGCGACTTCGTCGTCGTCTACGCCGCCGACGGCGTGGGCGCCGGCATCGTCATCGACGGCGACGTGTACCGCGGCCGCTCGGGCCAGGCGGGCGAGATCGGGCACGTCTTCGTCGACGGCGACGGGCCGGAGTGCTGGTGCGGACGACGCGGCTGCCTCGAGGTCACGGGCACCCCGCTCGCCCTCGCCCACCGCGTGCACCGGATGCCGGACCTGCTGGCCGAGCTGGGTCTCGATCCCGACGTCCCCCTCCGCGCGATCTACGCGGCGGTGGCCGAGCGCGCGGTCGCCGAGCCCGGCGGGCGGGCGGCGGAGCTCGTCTGGGGCGCCGCCGAGCGGGTCGCGACCGCGATCGTCGGCATGGTCAACACCCTCGACCTCGACCTCGTCGTGCTCGCCGGCCCCGGCTTCGCGGACGCCGGCAAGATCTACCTGGAGACCACGCGCGCCGCGCTCGAGCACACCTACGTGCGCTCGGTGCACCCGGTCGAGGTGCGGCTGCGCGCGTCCGGCACCGACTCCTCGGCCCTCGGCGCCGCGTCGCTCGTGCTCCACCGGCGGCTCACGCCGCACCACGCGGGATGAGTTTCTTCACCGACTATTGCTAAGTGGGGACCGGCGCAATACGCTCGCCGCCGACGGCTCCGGCGCCACTCCGCGCGACCGGGCGGTCAGCGAAAGGATCACGCCATGCCCCACGCCCGCATCGACCTCCACCGCGTGCACCAGCCGCGCCTGCAGGAGTTCAGCGACGCCATCCTCCGCGGGATGGTGCGCGGACTCGGGATGCCGGAGGACGACCTGTTCCAGATCTTCCGGCTCCACGATCCGGGCGAGCTCGTGTACTCCCCGACGTTCCCGAACCAGCACCGCGACGACATCGTCTTCGTCGAGATCGTGGCCGGGGTCGGCTACACCGACGAGCAGAAGCAGGCGGGCATGGCCGCGATCTCCGACGAGATCGCCGCCCTCGGGATCACGCGCGACAACGTGCTGTGCGTCATGGTCGAGGTCCACGGGGCCGCCTGGTACGCGGCCGAGTCGCAGCCGGCCGCCTGATGGCGCCGCGCACCCTCGCCCCGGGGCAGATCGCGCGCATCCACGTCCACGACGCGGTCACGGGGGAGGACGTCGTCGTCCACGAGAGCCGCGACGTGCTGTTCGAGGCGCCCAACTGGTCGCTCGACGGCGGCGCGCTGCTGATCAACGGCGACGGCGCCCTCTGGTCGCTCGCCCCCGCGGCCGGATCGGCGCCCGTGCGGATCGCGCACGAGGGTCTCCCCGAGATCAACAACGACCACGTGCTCGCGCCCGACGGCGAGAGCATCTACCTCTCCGCCGCCGACAAGCACATCTACCGCGGCCGGATCGCGGGCGGGCCGGTGGAGCGCGTCACCTCCGACGAGGGCATCTGGCACTTCCTGCACGGCGTCTCGCCCGACGGACAGCGCCTGGCCTACGTGCGCATCGTCACGTTCGAGGAGGGCGGCAGGCTCGCCGTGATCCCGTCGTCCGGGGGCGAGACGACGCTCGTCGACACGGGCGAGGGCCGGATCGACGGCCCCGAGTGGAGCGCGGACGGCGCCTGGATCTACCTCAACTCGGAGCACTGGGCGACGCGCCCCGGCCACTCGCAGCTCGCCCGGATCCCGGACGGCGGCGGTGAGCTCGAGCGCCTCGTCGAGAGCGACACGGTGGACTGGTTCCCGCACCTCGCGCCCGACGGCCGCACCGCGGTCTACATCGAGTTCCCGGCCGGGACGGAGGGGCATCCCGCCGATCTGCCGGTGGCGCTCGTGATCGTGTCGGCCGACGACTGGACGACGCCCCTGCGTCGGATCGAGCTGCCCGGCGGGCAGGGCACCATCAACGTCAACAGCTGGGCGCCCGACTCCCGTCGCTTCGCCTACGTCTCGTACCCGACCGGATGAGCATCCCGACGCCGGAATCGCCGGACTGGCTGCGGCCGCTCGGCGCGACCGGGCTGACGGTCTCGGCGATCGCGGCCGGCGGAGGACCGATCGGCGGGATGCCGGAGCTCTTCGGCTACGACACCCCGGCCCCACAGGCGGTCGCGCTGGTCCGCGACCTCCTCGAGAGCCCCATCCGCGTCATCGACACTTCGAACGGGTACTCGGACGGCAGGAGCGAGGAGCGGATCGGCCTCGGCATCGCCCGATCCGGCGGGCTGCCGCCCGGCTACCTCATCGCGACGAAGGTGGATGCGAGGGACGGCGACTACTCCGGCCGACGCGTGCGCGACTCGGTGCGCGAGAGCCGGGACCGGCTCGGCCTCGAGACGCTGCCGCTCGTGCAGCTGCACGACCCCGAGTTCCACCCGGACGCCGGATTCGAGCTGCCGGGCGGGGCCATCGAGGCGCTCGTCGCCCTGCGCGAGGAGGGTGTCATCGGCCACCTCGGCGTCGCGGCCGGCCACACGCCCACGATCGAGCGGATGCTCGACACGGGCGCATTCGAGGTCGTGCTCACGCACTCCCGCCTCTCCCTGCTCGACCGCGGCGCCGACGCGATGGTCGAGCGCGCGCACGAGCAGGGGCTCGGCGTCATGAACGCGGCGATCCTCGGCGGCGGGATGCTCGCCTCCCGCAGCGCCGAGCGCTACGGCTACCGGCCCGCGCGCCCCGAGGTCCGCGAGGCGGCGCACGCGCTCTTCGACCTGGCCGACGAGCTCGGCGTCTCGCTCCCGGATGCGGCCGTGCAGCACTCGCTGCGCGATCCGCGGATCGACGTCACCGTCGTCGGCTTCTCGAAGCCCGAGCGGCTCGGTGCGCTCCTCGCGAGCCTCGCGACACCCGTGCCGGAGGAGTTCTGGGAGCGGGCCGCGGATCTGCTGCCGGATCCGGCCGTGTGGCTCGACGCGGCCGGATCCTGACGGCGCGGGGCGGCGCTACTTCTTGAGCGCCGCCTCGAGTCGCGTCTGCAGGGTCTGCAGCGATTCCCGAGGCGACTGCTTCAGCGACACCACGTTCTGCGCCCAGTCGGTCATCGGCGTGGTGCTGTCGACGATGGTGACGTTCGAGAAGAGCGCGTCGCCGCCGGGAGCGGCCCACGTCTTGGAGATCGGCTGCCAGTCGGAGATGAGCTTGGCGGCATTCGCGTCGGCGGTGAACTCCGGCGACTCCGCGATCGACTTCAGCACCGGCAGGCCGATGCCCGTGTGCTTCGTCCAGAGCGGCGCCATGTTCTTGTAGTAGTAGGTCATGAACGCCTCGGATCCCTTCTGGGACGGGGTGTTCGTGTACATCATGATGTTGTTCGGGAAGTAGAGCGCGCCCTTCTTGCCCGTGGCCCCGGTGAGCGGGTCGCCGATCGCCATGTCGGGCGTGATCGATCCGCCGAGGTTCGCGGCGAGTCCCGGCCCCTCGAAGCCCATGGCGAACGTGCCGGCCTTCCACTGCGCCTGCGCGTTGTCGGTCGTGTACGCGGGGCTGCCCGGGTCGACGTAGCCCTTGCGGATCATCTCGACCACGAACTCCAGCGCCTGCACGTTCGCATCGGTCACGCAGTTCGGCTTCTGCTCCTCGTCGAAGAGGCCGCCGCCGTTGTTGATGAGCAGACCCACGAGCACCTGGAAGCCGTTGCCCTGCGCGCCGGCGGCGAGGCCGAATCCGTACGAGCCGATCTTCTTGAGCGCCTCGCACGCGTCGAGATAGGACTGCCAGTCGGTCGGCGCCGTGGCGCCCGCCTTCTCGAGCAGCGATGTGCGCAGCCAGAGCGCGCGCATGTCGAGGTTGTAGGGGACCGCGACGTAGCCCTTGTCCGTCTTCATGGTGTCGAGCAGTCCCGGCAGGAAATCGTCGTAGAGCCCGTTCTTCTTCCAGCTGTCCAGGAGGTCGTCGGCCATCGCGATCTGCCCCTGCTCCGCGAATTGGAACGCCTGCGTCCCGCTCCCGCTGCTCACGGCGGGACCCGTCTTCGACGCGATCGCCGAGGCGAAGGTGGCCACGAAGCTGCCCCACTGCACGGCCTGGTAGGCCACCGACGGCAGCCCGGACGCGGGCTTGTAGGCCTGGCTGATCTTCTTGTCGAGCGGGTTGAAGGTCACCCCGCCCCACGGCATGTTCCAGAACTTGAGCGGCGTGCCGGCGCCTCCGCCGGAGCACGCGGCCAGGAAGGCGGTCAGACCGACGGCCGCCGATCCGGCGAGCACCGAGCGGCGGGTGAGGAGGCGGGTGTCGTTCACGGGATCCCTTCGACGATGAAGTCGCTCGACTCGGAGGATCGGCGAACGACCCGGCGGGAGCTGCCCGCCATCGTGGCACCGCCGTTCCCCGTCCCAGAAGGCGTCGGGGTCATAGTTTGCGCAACTTCTCGTACCCTCGGATCGATGCCCGCGCCCCGCAAGCCCGTCACCCTCGCCGACATCGCCGGGCGGGTCGGGACGAGCGTGCCCACCGTCTCCAAGGTGCTCCGCGGCCGCACCGACGTCTCGACGGCGATGCGACGGACCGTCCTGGATGCCGCCTACGATCTGCAGTACCGTCCCCACGAGCGGCCCGCGGTCCGATCCACCCCGCTCGCGCCCCTGGTCGATCTGGTCGTCAGCAACGTCGAGGGCACCTGGGCCAACGGCGTCCTCTCCGGCGTCGAGGAGGCGGCCACCGACGCCGGCGTGGACGTCGTGCTCACCATCGCGCGCCCCGGGCGCGAGTGGGTCGCGCGCCTGCTGCGACGCCCCTCGGAAGGGGCCGTCATCATGCTCGTCGACCCGGCGCGCGCGGATCTCGCGGCCCTCACCCGTGCGGGCATCTCGGTCGTCCTCATCGACCCGATGAGTCCGGCCCCCGAGCACATCCCCACCGTCGGCGTCACGAATCGGGAGGGCGGCCGCTCGGCCGCCGAGCATCTCCGGGCCCTCGGCCACGAGCGATTCGGCGTCGTCGCCGGTACCCGGACCCACCGCTACAGCATCGCGCGGGTGGACGGGTTCCGATCCGCCGTCGGGGGAGCCTCGACCCGGATCGCCTTCGGAGCCTGGGACAGGGAGAGCGGCCGCCGCGGCGCGCTGCGGATGCTCGACGCCCCCCATCGGCCGACGGCGGTCTTCGCCTGCTCCGACCTGATGGCGCTCGGCGTCTACGACGCTGCCGCCGAGCTCGGCCTCCGCATCCCGGACGATCTCAGCGTGGTCGGATTCGACGACGTCCCGGAGGCGGCGTGGGCGACCCCGCCCCTGACGACGGTCCGGCAGCCGATCGGCGACATGGGGGCCGCGGCGCTGCGCTCGCTGCTCGCCGCGCGCTCGGCTCCGACGACCGGGACCACGCCGCGTCTCGAGCTCGCGACCTCGCTCGTCCTCCGGGCCTCGACCGCGCCGGCGCGCGCCTAGCCTCCGGCGCCTGTCAGACTGGGACCATGGCGAGCAACGCGAGCGGCAACCAGTCCGAGTCGGCCCAGACCTGGGACGAGGTCGACAGCGGCATGTCCGACGACGTCGACAACAGCCTCACCGGCCAGGGCACGGCCGACCGCGAGATGACGAAGGACGCGGACCGCGACGAGGCGATCGAGGACGAGGACGGCGGCGACGACCCGAAGGTCATCTCCGTCTCCTGACGGTCTACGCTCCCCGAACACGAGCCTGATCGGGGCGCGACGCGGCCGACGCAGAGTCGTCGGCATGAAGACACCTCTCCTGATCGCCGCACCCCTCATGGCCGGCGCCCTGCTGGTCGGCGTCGCGACGCCGGCGTTCGCGGACGGCTCGCCGAGCCCGACCCCGAAGGCGTCGCACGCCGCCGCCTCCCTCTCCGACATCCAGGCGAAGGGGGCGACGGCCACCTCGAAGCGGATCACGTCCCTGACCGCTGCGGTCTCGAAGATCACGGCCGCGAAGGGCATCACCTCCGCCGACCGCAGCACGGTCCTCGCGACGTTGAACGCCGACCTCACGGGGATGAAGACCCTCGCCACCAGGATCGCCGCCGACACGACCGTCGCGGCCGCGCGCGCCGACGTCCGCAGCATCTACACCACGTACCGCGTGTACGCCGTGGCGCTGCCGCAGGCACGCATCGTCGCGGGCGCCGACCGGCTGACCGGCACGACCATCCCGCGGCTGCAGCAGGTCTCCTCGAAGCTCGCGCCGAAGGTCTCCGGCAAGGCCGATCTGCAGGCCAAGCTCGACGACCTGAACGCGCAGCTGAAGACCGCCTCCTCCGACACCGACGGTCTCGCGGCCGCGGCGCTCGCCGTGACGCCCGCGGACGACAACGCGAACCACGCCGCGATGAGCGGCCTCCGCGACAAGGCCAAGGCCGCGGCGGCCGCGGTCAAGCAGGCGGTGCAGGACGCGAAGGCGATCCGCCAGGCGCTGAAGCCCGCGTCCAAGTGAGGGATGACGGGGCCGCGGGTACGGTGAGCGGGTGAACGCCGACCGCGGCCTCGTCGTCGTGCTCGAGGACGAGCGCGCCATCGCCGAGATGGAGCGCCTGTACCTGCAGCAGGCGGGATTCGGCGTGCACGTGGCGGGCGACGGGCACGCGGGTCTCGCCGACATCCGCCGGCTGTCGCCGGTCGCCGTGCTCGTCGACATCGGGCTGCCGGGCCTCGACGGCCTCGAGGTCGTCCGGCGGCTCCGTGCCGACGGCGACTGGGTGCCCGTCGTCTTCGTCACGGCGCACGACGGCGAGGTGGACCGCATCGTCGGGCTCGAGCTCGGCGCCGACGACTACGTGACCAAGCCGTTCTCGCCGCGGGAGCTCGTCGCCCGGGTGAAGGGGCTCGTGCGCCGATCGAGCGCGCCGGCGGCGGCCGTCGTCCGGCGGTCCGGCCGCATCGAGCTCGACGAGTCGACCCGGCGGGTGCGCGCCGACGGGCGACCGGTCGAGCTGACGACCACGGAGTTCGCCCTGCTCGCGCACCTGCTGTCCCGGCCGGGTCAGGTGTTCACCCGCGAGCAGCTGCTCTCCGCGGTGTGGGGGATGGCCGACTACAGCGGCACGCGCACCGTCGACGTGCACATCGCCCAGCTGCGCGCGAAGCTCGGCGACCCCGACCCGATCCGCACCGTCCGAGGCGTCGGCTACGCGATCGAGGCGACCGGGTGAGGGGGCCGATCCGGCGGCGCCTCCTCGTGGCGACGATCGTCGTGGCGCTCGTCGCCGTCGTCGTGACGGCGATCGCGGCGCTCACGCTCGTGCGCAACGTCGACGACTCGGCCGCGCGGACGCAGCTCGCGGCGCAGGTCGAACGGCTGGTCGCGGCGAGGCCCGCCGCGCGCGACGCCGCGATCGACGGACTCTCGCAGCTCGACGACCCCGGGGTGCTGGTCGCCCGGGTCGGCGCGCGCGGCGCGGTCACCGGGTCGGCGTCCTTCGTGGTCGTGCCGCGGATCGCGGCGCAGCTCCGCGGCGGCGACGACGTCTCGACGACGGTGCGGCGCGGCGGCCAGACGTACGCGGTTGAAGGGCGACCGACCTCGCAGGGCGGCGGCATCGTGGCGGCGCAGGACATCGCGAGCGCCCGCACCCTCACGCCGACCGTGCTCGCGCGCATCGGCCTCGCCCTCGCGATCGGGTTCGTCGTGGCGCTCGTCGTCGCGGTCATCGCCTCGCGCGCCCTGTCGCGACCCCTCGTGCGGCTCGCGGGCGCCGCGCTGCGGCTCGCGTCGGGCGAGCGCAACGTGCCCCTCGATCCCAGTCCCATCGACGAGGTCGCCGATGTCGAGACCGCGCTCGGCTCTCTCGACCGGGCGCTCGCGCACTCCGAGGGGCGGCAGCGGGAGTTCCTCCTCTCGATCTCGCACGAGCTCCGCACGCCGCTCACGGCCATCCGCGGGTACGCGGAGGCGCTGCGCGACGGCGTCGTGCCGGCCGAGCAGCTGCCGGAGGTCGGCCGCACCCTGGAGGTCGAGTCCACGCGCCTCACCGCGTTCACCGACGACCTGCTCGCGCTCGCCCGGCTGGAGGCGGAGGACTTCCCGCTGCACCCGGTCGAGGTGGAGCTCGGCGCTCTCCTCCGCGAGGCGGCGGCCGCGTGGCTCGCCCGGGCCGCGGCGGGACGGGTGCGGCTCGACGTCGATGCGGTGGGTCCCGTGGTCGCGCGGACCGACCCTGCTCGTGCGCGGCAGGTCGTGGATGGACTGCTCGAGAACGCGCTCCGGGTGAGTCCCACGGGGTCGCGCATCGTGCTCCGCGCCGGGCGGACGGACGGCGGCGCCGCCGTACTGGAGGTCGCGGACGGCGGCCCCGGACTCACGCCGGACGATGCCGAGCACGCCTTCGAGCGCGGACGACTGCGCGATCGCTACCGCGACGTGCGGCCGGTCGGCACCGGGCTCGGCCTCTCGATCGCGGCGCGCCTGGTGGAGCGCCTCGGCGGGACCATCAGCGCGCACTCGACCCCGGGCGGCGCCGTCTTCCGGATCGTGCTCCCGGCAGGGTGAACCCGGTCAGTGCAGACCGGCCGCGCGCGCGATCGCGGCGTACCCCTCGAGCAGGTCGTCGCCCGGACCCGGGATCAGGTGTACCGCCACGTGGTCGGCGCCGGCCTCGTGGTGCCGGCGCAGTCCCGCGACGGCCTCGTCGGGGTCGCCCGAGACGACGAGCTCGTCGATCAGGCGGTCGCTGCCGTCGTTCGCGAAGTCCTCCTCGGTGTAGCCGAGGCGGGTGAGGCTCTCCCGGTAGTTGCGCAGGCCCAGGTACGGCACCGCGACCGTCGGCCGGCCGATGGCGCGCACCTCCCGGGGGTCGGTGCGCAGCACGACGCGCTGCTCGGGCGCGAGGAGCGGCGCGTCGCCGAGGATCGCGCGGGCCTCGCGCGTGTGCTCCGGCGTCACGAGGTACGGATGCGCTCCCGCCGAGCGCTCACCGCTCAGCTTCAGCACACGCGGCCCGAGGGCGGCGAGCGCGCGCTCGGCCGCCGGGACGCCACCCGCGTCCAGCCCGTCGAGGAACGCGTTCAGGGCCGTGAACGGCTTCCACTCCGCACCAGGCGCTCGCTCCGGATGCCCGACGCCGATGCCGAGGAGCAGCCGGCCCGGGTGCGCCTCGACGACGCGGTGGTACGACTCCGCGAGCGTGCGCGGCTGCACCGTGAGGATCGAGACGATGCCGGTCGCGACCACGAGTCGCGACGTGCTGTCGAGGATCTGCTCGACGACCTCGAGGTCGCCCGGCGCGCCGCCGAGCCAGAGGGCGCCGTAGCCGAGCCGTTCTAGCTCGGGGGCGAGCGCCGGGTCGAAGGTGCGTCCGGACTCCCAGACGCCGAAGGAACCGAGGGCCGACTTCCAGTCCGTCACCCGACCGACCCTACGCGGCGACGAGCTCCTCGACCGGCGCCTCTTCGGTCGCCGAGATGCCGAACTTGTCGAGCGAGTTCTCGACGATCGTGAGCCCCGCCATGCCGGGGAGCTTCGCGATGTGCGAGTCGACGTCCTGGATGAGCTTGCGGCCCTCCACACCCGAGAACATCTGGCGCATGACGTGCTCGACCTCGGAATCCGGGCTGATGCCGGAGCCGACCGGCTTCCAGAACTTGTTGAGGGCGAAGCGCGCGATGACCTGCGCCTTCTTGGAGTCGGCGAGGCGGGCGCGCGCCTGCGAGGCGTAGAACGCGACGTGCTTGGTCTCCTGCGCCGCGATCCGCTTGAGCAGCTCCGCGAGCACGGGGTGGTTCTGCTGCTTGGCGAGGCGCAGGTAGGCGGCGTTCGCCGACCACTCGTTCACGGCTCCCCACGCCATGTGCACCGCGACGAAGTCGTGGCCGACCAGGCCGCCCATGAGCGACTGCTTGATCGGGTCGAGGCGGTCCTTCCAGCCGAGCTTCACGCGGTTGGCCTTGAGCTCGTCGAAGTCGAGCGTCAGGCCGTGCTTGTTGAGGACCGCGGCGAGCGCCTCGCCGTGCCAGAACTCCTCGCGGTTCCACATCGTCATGAAGGCGCCGATCTCGGGCTCCTTGTGCGACGGGGTCGTCAGCAGATCGCGGAGGTAGCAGACGGTGTGGTACTCGACATCGGCCATGTACCGGATCGTGCGCAGCGTCTGCGCGGGCAGCGGATCCGTGTCGAACGCGTCGAAGTCGAGGTCGCTCCAGGCGACGCTCTGCGAGTTCGTCGTGTACTTGTCGATGTCGAAGGCCATCTAGGCGTCCTGTCGTTCGGGCTGGGGTGCTTCGATCTCATCACGTCGAGGTGAACGTGCGCTGCGCTTCCAGCTGTCGATTCTCCAGTGTCTTCGTTGCGCCTCGCGCTGCAGTTGGGTGTCGGGATTCACCGCGTGGGGGTGGCCGAGCAGCTCCAGCCAGCCGAGGTCGGCGTGCGAGTCGCCGTAGCCGTACGAGCCGGAGAGGTCGAGGCCGTTCTGGTCGGCGTAGCGCTGCAGCCAGGCGCCGCGTGCCTCGGCGACGACCGGCGGCCGGCCGAGGAAACCCGTGAGCACGCCGTCGCGGGTGTGCATCTCGCTCGCGACGACCTCGTCGAAGAGGCCGGCGAGGGGCTCCACGAGCAGGCCGATGGATCCGGTGACGAGCACGGTGCGATGGCCCGCCTCGCGGTGCGCCTTGATCCGCGCGAGCGCATCGGGGCTCACGTGCCGGCGGAGCGTGTCGCCGTACCCGCCCTGCACGATCTTCTCGAGGCGCGCCTCCGGCATGCCCTCGTAGCGGCGCAGGAAGGAGCGGATGAACTCGCCGCGGTCGCGCCGGTCGGTGCGGAGATACCCCGGCGCCGAGGCGAGAAGGCGCGCGAACTCGGCCGGCCAGGCCGCCTTGCGGAACCCGGCGGAGCGCACCCAGAGGTACTGCTGCACGATGTTCGAGTCGACGACGGTGCCCTCGAGGTCGAACACGGCCACGACGTCGGTGCGCTGCGGGAGCTCGGGGCGCGGCTTCGCGGAGGACGGCGTCGCCGATCCCTGCTTGCGCTTCGAGTACGCGCGCGTCATGCCCGTGATCGCGGGGAAGTGCACGCGCTGGAGGTAGTCCTCCCAGTCGATGCCCGGCACGTCGAAGCCGCGGTCGGCGCGCTTCGTCTTCGGGATCGCGTCGTTGAGGGCGCGCGTGTTGCTGTCGTCGAAGATGATCTCTGTCTGCGTGTACGCGCGGTACAGCTGCGCGAAGTTGCGGAGCGTGCCGAGGTCGTGGGCGCCGGCCTCGAGCTTCACGAGGTTCTCGCGGACGCGCGGCGTCTGCGGCAGTCGACGCAGCAGACCGGCCGCGCGGGAGGCCGCCTTCTCGCGACGCACGATCCCGCGCTCGACCTTCCGGCCGCCCGGGAACTTCCAGGTCGGCACGCGGATCTCGCCCGGCTCGCCCGGCTTCGGCATCGGGTGCTCGAGGAAGTAGCGGTTGACGTTCTCGAACATCCGGTGGAACGGGAGCGGGTTCGAGGCGCCCGAGCTCACGTGGAAGTACTGCGCCTTCTCCTTGTCGGGGTTCGCCGCCGCCGCGAGGACGGTGTTGACGACGTAGTCGACGGGGATGAGGTCGAGGATCGAGTCGGGCAGCCCCGGGAACTCCGGGAGCTGTCCGCGCCCGTAGGCGATGATCAGCGGGTCGGCGACCTTGAAGCCGTCGATCCAGCCCGGGAACGGGTGCTGGATGGCGGACTCGATGATCGTGGGGCGCACGACCGACAGGCGGTGGCCGTTCCGCGCCCACAGCTCCTCGGCGGCGCGCTCGGCGCTCGCCTTGGTGAGCGTGTACACGTCGGTCCAGCCGAGCGACTCGGCTCGGGTGCGGCCGGCGTCGACGAGCTGCGCCTCGACCCACTCGACGCGGGCGGCCTCGGTCGCCTTCGACACCGCCTGCGGGCCCTGCTTGCCGTGCTGCTCGCGCGCCTTCTCGAGCAGCACGCGGAGGTTGTCCGGACGGCGCGAGACGAGCTCGACCTCCTCGCGCGCGGCGCGGGCCGCGGCGTACTCGGCGCGCCAGTCGACGTTGTGCACGAGGCTCGCCTCGGGCTGCACGCCCTTGCGCAGGCCCCCGACGTAGCAGGTGCTCACGTGCACGACGTGCGGGTCGGATCCGGTCGCGAGCAGCGCCTCGTAGAGGTTCATGGCGCCGCCGACGTTGGTGTCGAACGCCTGGTCGATCGGCGGGTCGAACGAGACCGACGCGGCCGAGTGGATGACGAGGTCGAGATCCTTCGGCAGGTCCGGCACGCGCGAGAGCGAGCCGTCGACCACGCGGATGCGCTCTGCGACCGCCTTCTCGACGGCCTCGTCGCCGACGCGCTCGCGCCACGTCGTGAAGACGGGCTTGCGGAGGAGGGTGCGGAGGCGGTCCTCGCCGCCGGCCGATCCCTTGCCGCGGATGAGCAGCGAGATCGTCGTGCCGGGGTGGTCGGCGAGCAGGCGCTCGAGGATCGCCTGGCCCACGAACCCGGTGCCGCCCGTCAGGAAGACGTGTGCGGAGCCCAGGTCGGTCGATGCGCGCTTCGGGGTCACGGAACGAGCCTCGCGGCCACGAGGGGCGCGACGGGCTGCATCCCGGGCAGCGACGCGATGAGCGCCGCGATGCGGTGGGCGGAGGCCTGACCCTCGCCGCCCCCGAAGACCGTGGTCTCGAACGCGTCGCGCTCATCCGACGGGAGCTCGGTCGCCCCGACCGGCCACGCCATGCGCTTCAGCTCCTTGCGGGTGAGCCGGCGGCCCTTGCGCGAGGCCGCGAGCCGGCGCTGCGCCTCCTCGGTGAAGAACTCGATGTGGCGCGCCTTGACCTCGAGGATCATCTCGACGACGGAGCCGAGCGCCGCCGCGAGCTCGCCGAGCTTGCGGTACGCGGTCTGGCCGATCCACTCGTCGACGAGCTGGGTCGTGATGTGCGCGTCGACGAGGGCCGGGCCCGCCATGTTCGCGGCGATGGCACGCTTCACGGGACCGCGGCGCTCGATGCGTTCGCTGAGGGTCCTGCGCGGCGCCTCGGTGAACTCCGTCGCGGGGAGCGCCTCGCCCGCCGCGTCGAGCACGGCGTCGAGCGCATCGGCGAGCCAGAACTTCTCGAACGCCCAGGTCGTGAGGAAGGCGGTGACCCGCGCGTCCTTGTGCGTGGCCGTGACGAGCACGTTGCGCATGCGGAGCATCGTGGCGCGCTCGAGGTCGCGCATCGTGCGGGCGAGGCGCACGGCCTCGAGGGGGAGCTCGTCGACGCCGCTGAGATCGAGCTCGGCGCGGTGGTTGCCGCGGGCCGTGCGCGCGAATTCGCGGATGTCGAAGGAGTCGTCCGTCACGCCGGCCTCCGGGGTGGCCGACGCGAGCGTCGCGCTCGGAGCGTCGGAGTGCTGGGGGGTCATCGGAACAGGCCCTTCCTGGCCGGAGCGGGGGTTCATCGATGGCCCTGAACCGCGCGCGCTTGCACCGTATCGTAAGCCATATGGGCATCGCAGCGGGCATGGCGCTCGTCACGGGCGGCACGTCGGGCATCGGCGCGGCGTTCGCGCGCGCCCTGGCGAACCGGGGTCACGACATCGTGCTGGTGGCGCGCTCGGCGGGACCGCTGGAGACCATGGCGGCCGAGCTCCGCGCCCTCGGCCGCGAGGTCGAGACGATCGCGGCCGACCTCGCCGACCCGGCCGACACGGCGCGCGTCGCGGAGCGGCTGCGCGACGCGGACCGGCCGATCGAGGTCCTCGTCAACAACGCGGGCTTCGGCCTGCGCACCCGCATCGTGGGCGCCGACGTGGCCGAGCACGGGCGCGCGTTCGACGTCATGATCCGCGCGGTCTTCGTGCTCGCCGCGGCCTCCGGCGAGGCCATGAAGGCCCGCGGTCACGGCACGATCATCAATGTCGGCAGCGTCTCGGGCGAGACCTCGATGAACGCGTACTCGGCGATCAAGGCGTGGGTCAACACGTTCTCCGAGGTGCTCGCGAACGAGCTGCACGGGAGCGGCGTGACGGTCACCGACCTCGAGCCCGGCTGGGTGCATACGGAGTTCCATCAGCGCGCCGACCTCCGTTCGTCCAGCATTCCGAGCTTTCTGTGGCTCGACGCCGAATACCTCGTCGACCGCTGCTTGCGCGACGCCGAGAGGGGCAAGGTCCTGTCCATACCGAGTGTTCGGTTCCAGGTGCTCACCTGGTTCACCCGGCATCTGCCGAGCGCGGCGATGCGCGCCATCTCCCGCCGGATCGCCTTGCGTCGGCGCGATACGGTTACCCCATGACCGGCGACGACGCGGCGACGAAGCCCCCCCGTGATCGGTTCAACTCCAAGAGCCATGCCGCCGCCCGGTTCGTGGCGCAGCACCTGGTCCTGAAGCCGGTCGTGTGGTCGCTCGTGACGGTGCAGGTCATCGGGCGCGAGAACCTCAAGAAGACCAAGGGCGCGTTCGTCGTCGTCGCCAACCACTCCTCGCACCTCGACGCCCCGCTCATCCTCGGGTCGCTGCCGCGCAAGATGTCGCGCTACCTCGCGGCGGGCGCTGCGGCCGACTACTTCTTCGACGTCTGGTGGCGCCGCGGGCTCACGGCCCTGTTCTTCAACGCCTTCCCCGTCGACCGCAGCGGCAACCATCCGCGCCGCGTGAGCGCCAAGGAGCTGCTGCAGCGCGGCGTGCCGCTCCTGGTGTTCCCGGAGGGCACGCGCTCGAAGGACCTCAAGCTCCACGCGTTCAAGCCCGGTGCCGCCGGCCTCGCCGCGAGCGTCGGGGTGCCGGTCGTGCCCATCGCCCTCGTGGGCGCCGGCGAGGCGCACCCCCGCGGCTCGAGCTGGCCGAAGCCCGGCCGCCTGCCGGTCGCCGTGATCTTCGGCGAGCCGATGCTCGCGCAGCAGGGCGAGAGCGCCGGCGCCTTCATGGGGCGCATCAAGACCGTCGTCGAGGGCCTGATCGCGGAGCACGGCCCGCGTATCCTCGCTTCGAAGAATTCGACGGGCGGCGGATCGACGACGCCCGATCAGCAGGCTGGGACCTGACCCGGAGGAGCGGCCACATGACCGATGTGAAGCACATGAAGTGGTGGGGGTGGGGCGTCGAGGGCGTGGGCTTCCACTGGGAGGACAAGCCGGGCTTCGCGCCCTTCGTCCTCAAGGCGGTCGGCCTCGACCTGCACAACGCCGAGCCGGCGGAGCCGCCGGTGTTCGAGGACCTCTCGCTCGCCGGGCCGGTCGTCGCCCCGGCGCTCCTGACGACGCTGCAGGGCATCGTCGGCGAGGACGACGCGACCATCGACCCGATGGAGCGCGTGGTCCACACCTACGGCAAGAGCCTGCGCGACCTGGTCCGCATCCGCGCGAACGCGGTCGAGCGCTACGTCGACGTGGTGGTCTACCCGGACGACGAGCAGCAGGTGCAGGCGGTCGTCGACGCGGCGGTCGCGGCCGACGCGGTCATCATCCCGTTCGGCGGCGGCAGCAACATCGCCGGCAGCCTCGAGCCGATCAAGGACGAGACGCGCACCGTCATCTCGCTCGACCTCGGCCGTCTCAACAAGGTCATCTCGATCGACGAGAAGGCGGGCCTCGCGCGCATCCAGGCCGGCGTGCTCGGGCCGGACATGGAGGAGCAGCTCGGCCGCGCCGGCTGGACCCTCGGCCACTTCCCCGACAGCTTCACCCACTCGACGCTGGGCGGCTGGGTCGCGACCCGCAGCTCCGGCATGCAGTCGGACAAGTACGGCGACATCGCCGACATCGCCCGCGGCCTCCGCGTCGTGCGCCCGAGCACCGACGGCGCGGGCACGGACGGCACGCTCGTCATCCGTGGCATCCCGTCGGCCTCGAACGGCCCGAGCGTGCGCGAGATGATCCTCGGCTCGGAGGGGCGCCTCGGCGTCATCACCGAGGTCACGGTGCAGGTGCACCGCACCCCCGAGAAGCGCGACGTCTACGCCTACTTCTTCCCGAACTGGAAGGCCGGCATCGAGGCGATGCAGGAGATCGCGGAGTCCGACGCCCACCCGTCGATCACGCGCGTCTCCGACGCCCGGGAGTCGGGCTTCTCGCTCGCGACGAGCAAGGAGCGCCACGGGTTCGACAAGTTCGCGGCCGACACCGTGCTCCCCTTCCTCATGCGCCGCAAGGGCTGGACGAACCTCGAGGACATCTGCCTCTCGTTCATCGGCTTCGAGGGCGAGACGTCGTACGCCAAGCGGCAGAAGAAGCTCGTCGACGCGATCGTCAAGAAGCACAACGGCCTCGGCGTCGGCACCGGCCCCGGCGTGCTCTACGACCAGAAGAAGTTCGACACCCCGTACCTGCGCGACTTCCTGCTCGACCGGGGCGCCGCGGGCGACGTGTCGGAGTCGGCCATGCCCTGGTCGCAGGTCATCCCCCTCTACGACGCGGTCCGCGCCGCCGCCGACAAGGCGTTCGACGAGATCGGCATCAAGGGCTGGATCATGGCCCACATGTCGCACTCGTACCACTCGGGCGCGTGCCTGTACTTCACGTTCGCGTTCGTCTTCGGCGATGACCCGATCACCGAGTACGACACCGTGAAGCGGGCGATCCAGCAGGCGTTCGTCGACAACGGCGGCTCGATCTCGCACCACCACGGTGTGGGCGTCGAGCACTCGCCGTGGCTGGAGCAGGACATCTCGACCCAGGGCGTCGCGGTCATGCGCGGCCTGTTCGAGGCGACCGACCCGAAGGGCACCTTCAACCCGCGGAAGATCGTGCCGGATGCGGCGCCGATCGCCGCGCCGGTCACCCGGGCGGCGCGCGCGACCGCGGCGACGAAGGCTCCGGCCGACACGCCGTCTGCCACTCGGACTCGGGCCACCGCGCGGTCCTAGCGGCCTCCGGGGCCGGGATAGCGTTGTCCACGATGTCCCCCAGCTCCCTCATGGTGTCCCCCGAGGTCGCCGACGCGCTCGCCGACGGGCGTCCCGTCGTCGCGCTCGAGTCGACGATCATCTCCCACGGCCTGCCGCGCCCGCGCAATCACGCGGCCGCCCGGGAGTTCGAGCGGCTGTTGCGCGAGCGCGGGGTCGTCCCCGCGACGGTCGCGGTGCTCGACGGGATCCCGCGCGTCGGTCTCGACGCCGAGGGCGTGCGCCGGATCGCCGAGGACGCCCTCGTGAAGGCGAGCGTCCGCGACCTCCCGATCCTCGCCGCGCGCGGTGCCTCGGGTGCGACCACGGTCGCCGCGACCGCGCACCTCGCCGCGCGCGCCGGGGTCCGGGTGTTCGCGACGGGCGGCCTCGGGGGTGTGCACCGCGGTGCCGCGGAGACGTTCGACGAGTCGGCCGACATCCCGACGCTCGCGTCCACACCGATCACCGTCGTGAGCGCGGGCGTCAAGAGCGTGCTCGACATCGCGGCGACGCTCGAGCGGCTCGAGAGCCTCAGCGTGCCGGTCGTCGGCTACGGCACGACGCGCTTCCCGGCGTTCTGGCTGCGCGACTCGGGGCACGAGCTCGACTGGGCCGTGGAGTCGGCGGCCGAGGTCGCGGCGATCATGGCGGCCCGCGACGAGGCGGGCTCGAGCTCCGGCATCGTGGTCGCCAACCCGGTCCCCGTCGCGGACGAGTGGGAGCCGGCCGAGCACGACCGCGTGCTGGCGCAGGCGCTGGCCGAGGCCGACGCCGCGGGGCTCCGTGGCAAGGCCGTGACGCCGTTCCTGCTCGGGCGCATCGTCGAGCTGTCGGAGGGACGCAGCCTGGAGGTCAACCTCGACCTCGCCCGCAACAACGTCCGGGTCGCGGCCGACATCGCGACGGCCTGGGCAGCCCGTCCGTGAGCGGCCGCATCGTCTGCTTCGGCGACCTCGCGAACGACGTCGTCGTCGCGCCCCGCGTCGAGATCCGCCCCGACACCGACACCTCCTCGCACATCCGCCACACGCCCGGCGGCTCGGCCGCCAACACCGCCGCGTGGCTGGGCGTGCTCGGCGCCCCGGTGGACCTCGTCGCCTGCGCGGGCATGCTCGACGTCGAGTCGCACGCCGAGTGGCTCCGCAACCAGGGCGTCGTCCCCCACCTGCACCTCGCGACCGGGCTCGAGACCTCGACGATCGTCATCGTGGTCGAGGGCGACCGGCGGACGATGCTCACCGACCGCGGAGCCAACCGCGCCCTGAGCTCCGACCACCTGACCGACGACCTCCTCGACGCGGCCGGATTTCTGCACATCACCGGCTACAACCTGCTCGACGGCCCGCGGGCTCCCGGCATCGCGCGCTCGATCGCCCGCGCGCACGAGCGCGGCATCCTCGTCTCGATGAATCCGGGATCGGCCGGGTACATCGCCGACTACGGTGCGGCGGCGTTCGTGGCCGAGACCGCCGACGTCGACCTGCTCGTCGCGAACGCGGACGAGGCGGCCCTGCTGGCGGGGCAGGGCGACGCGCACCGGGCGACCCGCACCCTCGCCGATCGGCACGGCATGGCCGTCGTCACGCAGGGCCCGCGGAGCGTGCTGGTGGCCGAGCGCGGCGGGGCGCCGCGCGAGGTCTCGGTGCCGGCGGCGCGCCTGGTCGACCCGACCGGGGCGGGCGATGCGATGACGGCCGGATTCCTCAACAGCTGGCGCGTCGAGCGCGACCTCGTGCGCGCGGCCGAGGCGGGGATCCTCGTCGCGGCGCAGGCGATCCAGATGTACGGCGGACGCCCGCCGTTCTAAGCGGAGCCCGTCCGGGCGGCTTTGACGTGCTCGAACGCCGCGAGGGCGTCGGCGCGCGACTGCTTGAGGTCGACGATCGGATCCGGGTAGTCGCCGTCGTCGACCTCCGGCACCCACTGCCGGATGTACGCGCGGTGCGGGTCGAACTTGTCGGCCTGCAACTCCGGATTGAACACCCGGAAATACGGCGCGGCGTCGGCGCCCGATCCCGCGACCCACTGCCAGTTCGCGGGGTTGTTGGCCTCGTCGGCGTCGACGAGCGTGTCCCAGAACCACTTCTCGCCGACGCGCCAGTCGATGAGCAGGTTCTTGATCAGGAAGCTCGCCGTCACCATGCGCACCCGGTTGTGCATGTAGCCGGTCGTCCAGAGCTCGCGCATGCCGGCGTCGACGAGCGGGATGCCGGTGCGCCCCTGCTGCCACGCCTCGAGGTCCGTCTTCTGCGGCGTCTCCCACGGGAACGCGTCGAACTCCTCGCGGTAGTTCCGCTCCGCGAGCGCGGTGTTGTTGTAGAGGATGCTGTGCTGGAACTCGCGCCAGCCCACCTCGCTGAGGAACTTGCCGACGTTCCGCCGCGCCGCCGCGGTCAACTCCCCGTGCACCCGGTGCTGGATCTGCACGGGGCTGACCTCCCCGAACCGCAGCCGCGGGCTGAGGAGCGAGGTCGACTCCTGCGCCGGGATGTCGCGCTCGTGGTAGTCGGCGAGCACCTCCTTCGCGAAGTGCTCGAGCCGCCGGTGCGCGGCGTGCTCGCCCGGCTCCCACGTCGCGCGGAGACCGGCCGCCCAGTCCGGGCGGGTCGGGAGCAGCTCCCAGGCGGCGAGCTCGTCGGAGTCGACCTGCCGCGGCGAGCTCAGCTCGCGGGGCGCCGGCACCAGGTCGCGCACCGGCTGCTGCTGTGCGGCGCGCCAGAACGGGGTGAAGACCTGGAACGGCCGCCCCTGCTCCGTCTGCACGGTCCACGGCTCGACGAGCAGGTTCGCCCCGAAGCTCGCGACCTCGACGCCGTCGCCCCTCAGGCTCTCTTTGAGGCGCGCGTCGATCTCGCGGCTCGCTCCGTAGCGGCGGTTCCAGAAGACGGCCTCGGCGCCGGTCTCCTGCACGACGGCCGGCACGACCTCCTCCGCGGGGCCGCGGCGCAGCACGAGCCGGCCGCCGCGCCCGTGCAGGTCGTCGGCGAGCGCCGCGAGGCTGTGGTGCAGCCACCAGCGGCTCGCGCCGCCGAGCGGTCGGATGCCGGGGCTCTCCTCGTCGAGCACGTACAGCACGACGACCGGACCGCCGCGATCGACGGCCGCCCGCAGCGCCGGGTTGTCGGCGATCCGCAGATCGTCGCGCAGCCAGGCGAGGGCGGGGGAGCTCACTGCGGGTCGACTCCCTGTCGCAGCTTGTCGGTGAGGCGCGCGAGCTCGCGCAGCTCGTCGCCGTCGAGGGCGCACGTCATGAGCTCGGCGATCGCGGCGGCGTGCCGGCTGCCGACGCGGCGGAAGATCTCGTAGCCCGACTCCGTCAGCGTCACGATCGTGCCGCGGGCGTCGCGCGGGTCGTCGCTCTTCGTGACGAAGCCGCGCGAGGCGATCCGGTCGAGCAGGCGGCTGACGCTCGGCTGGGTGAGCAGGAGCCGGCGGTTGAGGTCGCGGATCCGGGCCGCGTGTCCCGGCATGCGCGACAGGTTGAAGAGCACGTCGTACTCGCTGACCGAGATGTCGTCGTCGGGGAAGACGGTGCGCAGGCGCCGGAGCACGGTGACCTGCGCGCGGTACAGCGCCTCCCAGGCGTCGACGGCCTCGGTCCGATCGGTCACCGAATCAGCCTACGGAAAGCCGGTGACTTAACGGATTGAGGGCCGGTCGCAGAGGCAAGCGACCGGCCCTCTCCCTTGCACCAAGAGTGTCCTGCAATCACATTCCGCGGTAGCTGCCACAGCAAACAACTAACGCTCTTGAAAGATATAACGGTCGGGTAACGGTGTCTAGTTATCTGTTCGTTATTTTTCTGGGAGATCGCCAAGAGGCGGACCTCAGCCGGACGAGCCCCACGCGCCCCAGTAGCTCAGGCGGCGGTCGCGCGTCGAGACATCCCGCCCTCCTGCTCGCGTCCGGCCGCGGGAGCGAGCACCATGGACGCATGGACACCCCGGACCAGCGCGCCGGACGCGAGCGGCTCGACGCGATCGTGGCCGAGCGGCTGCAGGGCGCGCCGGTCGATCAGGGGCGCATGTTCTCCACGATCGGCTGGCGCACGGGCGGCAAGGTGTTCGCGTTCGTGGCCGGCGACGGGACCCTGATCGTCAAGGTGCCGGAGGCCCGGGTGCAGGAGCTCGTGCAGTCGGGGGCGGGCGACCCGATGTCGATCCGCGAGCGGACCATGCGTGAGTGGGTGGGGATCCCGCCCGACGGCGACTGGGAGCCGCTCGTCGTCGAGGCGCACGCGTTCCTCGCCGTGTGACGATGTGCACGTGGCATCCATCGAGCAGGCCCTCGCGACCGACCGCGTCATCGACATCACGACCATCGGTCGCACGAGCGGCGAGCCGCGGCGCATCGAGATCTGGTTCGAGCAGTTCGACGACCGGTACTTCATCACGGGGACACCGGGAGCGCGCGGCTGGTACGCCAACCTCGTCGCGAACCCCGACTTCACGTTCCACCTCAAGCAGTCGGCGCAGGCCGACCTCGTGGCGCACGCCGCGGTCGTGAGCGGCGACGAGAAGGCGCGCGTTCTCGCCGGGATCATGGCGAGCGTCCCGGGGTTCGCCGGCAAGCTGACGGACCACAGCCCGCTCGTCGAGGTGACGTTCGACGGGGTCCCCGGAGGCGGCGACCGCTAGAACACGTCCGGCGACGGCGTCGACGCGTAGCGGATCGCGACGTCGGCGTGCCGGTCGAAGCGGTAGCCCGCGCCGCGGACCGTGCGCACGATGTCCTCGTACGCGCCGAGCTTCGAGCGGAGCCGCCGCACGTGCACGTCGATCGTGCGCTCGTTCGGGGTCTCCTCGTCGTCGCCCTCGCCCCACAGGGTCGCGATGATCTCGTGGCGGTCGATCGTGCGGCCCTCGCGGAGCACGAGGAACTGCAGGAGCTCGAACTCCTTGTAGGTGAGCGGCGCGGTCTCGCCGTCGAGCAGCACGCGCTTGCGCGAGATGTCGATGACGACGCCGCCGCGCGGCTCGGGCGCGACCGGCGCCGGCGCGGACTGGCGGTGCTTGGCGAGAGCGGCCGGATCCTGGAGCGCGAGGCGCACGACGTCGACGTCGCGGCCGCCGGCTCCCGCGGGGGCGAGCGCGACGGCGGCGTAGGTCTCGGCGCCGGGCGCGATGTCGGCGAGCGCGCGCTTGAGCGCCTGCACGATCTCGCCGAGGTCGGTGCCGGCCGACGCGGCGGCGGTCTCGTCGATGCCGACGTAGAGCGCGAATCCGCGGGGCTCGGTGCCCTCGGGCACGGCGCGGAGGCGGCGCTCCGGCTCGACGGGGGCGGGCGCCGGGGCGAGGGGAGCGGCGGGACGGACAGGAGAGAGAGTGGCCAGAGACATGGTGTCGAATCCTTGATCGGAGGCGTCGCTCGCGGAATGGTCCGTCGCGGGCGACGCGGTGGTGTCGGTGTGCGGAGATTCGCCGGGAGAGTCCGGCGTGCGGGAGTCCACGGGAGAAGAACTCGGACGGGTCGGATCCGTCAGGCGCACATTCGACAGCACATGACCGCGCTCGCCGGCATCATCATGCCGGCGTTCCCGAGGGCCGAAGCGGTCCGGGTGCGCTGGAGGGCGGTCATGCGGAACATTGTCACACACACCGTCACACGCGGGCCACCCGGCGGCCCGCACGTGCTATCCGACCGTGCCGTACAGCCGGTCGCCGGCGTCGCCGAGGCCCGGCACGATGTAGCCGACCTCGTTGAGCCTCTCGTCGAGGGAGCCGAGCACGATCGTGACCTCGCGTCCCTCGGTCGCCTTCTCGACGGCGGCGAGACCCTCGGGCGCGCCGATGAGGCAGATCGCGGTCACGTCGACGGCGCCGCGGTCGAACAGGTACTCGATCGCCGCGATGAGCGAGCCGCCGGTCGCGAGCATCGGGTCGAGCACGAAGCACTGCCGGTCGGAGAGGTCGTCGGGCAGGCGCTCCGCGTAGATGTCGGGCTGCAGCGTCTCCTCGTTGCGGACCATGCCGAGGAAGCCGACCTCCGCGGTCGGGACCAGCTTGACCATGCCGTCCAGCATCCCGAGACCGGCGCGCAGGATCGGGACCACGAGCGGGCGCGGATCGCTGATCGCGAGTCCCTGGGTCTCGGCCACCGGGGTCTGCACCGTGACGGGCGTCGTGCGCACGTTGCGGGTGGCCTCGTAGGCGAGGAGCGTCACGAGCTCCTCGGCGAGGTTGCGGAACGTCGGCGACGGGGTCGTCTTGTCGCGCAGGACCGTGAGCTTGTGGGTGATGAGGGGATGGTCCGCCACGTGCACGCGCATAGGGTCAAGGGTATGGCCGCGGCCCCGGACTACGAACCCTCGATGCGGGTCGCGCTCGCCGAGGCGGAGCTCGCGGAGCGGCACGGCGACGTCCCGGTCGGGGCCGTCCTGCTCGACGCGGACGGCGCGGTGCTCGCCACCGGGCGCAACCGGCGCGAGGAGGATCGCGACCCGACGGCGCACGCGGAGGTCGTCGCGATCCGGGCGGGGGCGGCGATCCGCGGGGACTGGCATCTGGAGGACTGCACCCTGGTCGTCACGCTCGAGCCGTGCGTGCTGTGCGCGGGCGCGATCCTCGCGGCGCGGATCCCGCGCGTCGTGTTCGGGGCGTGGGATGAGAAGGCCGGGGCGGCGGGGAGCGTGCACGACCTGCTGCGCGACCGACGGCTCCCCCACCGGGTCGAGGTGATCCCGGGGGTGCTCGAGGAGGAGACCGGCGCGGTGCTGCGCGCGTTCTTCGGGGGCAGGCGCGGCTCCGAGCTGGACTAGTCCGCGGACTTGATGACGATGGCGTCGGTCGTCATGTCGCCGACGCCCGGCTCCCGGTAGATGTCGGGCTCGATGTAGATCACGCGGGCGACCGGGATCTGCGCGCGGATGTCGGCCTCCATCTGGTCGATCGCCGCCGCGACGTCCGCCACGGTGGTCGCCCGCGGGAAGGCGACCTTCGCGGCCACGAGCATCTCATCGGGACCGAGGTAGAGCGTCTTGAGGTGGATGAGCGCCTCGGTCTGCGGGTGCGCGTTGAACGCGTCGCGGATCCGCTCGACCACGTCCGGTTCGGCGCCCTCGCCGATCAGCAGGCTCTTCGTGACGGAGCCGAGGACGATCGCGACCGCGACGAGCAGCAGGCCGATGAGGAGCGTGCCGAGCGCGTCGAAGACCGGGTCGCCCGTGAGGACCGTGAGTCCCACGCCGAGGAGGGCGAAGACGAGACCGGTGAGCGCCGCCGTGTCCTCGAAGAGCACGACCGGCAGCTCCGGGGCCTTCGCCCGGCGGATGAACGAGACCCACGATCCGGACCCCTTGAAGGGCAGCGACTCCTTGCGCGCGGTGCGCAGCGAGAAGCCCTCGAGCACGATCGAGACGAGGAGCACGACGATCGGCAGCCACCAGTTCTCGAGGTGGTGCGGCTCGATGAGCTTCTGCACGCCCTCGTAGACCGAGTAGGCGCCGCCGACCGAGAACAGCACGATCGACACGATGAACGCGAACAGGTAGCGCTCACGACCGTAGCCGAACGGATGCTCCTGATCGGCCGCCTTCTTGGCGCGGCGACCTCCGATCAGCAGGAGCACCTGGTTGATGGTGTCGGCGAACGAGTGCACGGCCTCGGCGAGCATGGCCGCGGAGCCGGAGAACAGGGCCGCGACCAGCTTGGTCAGCGCGATCCCGAGGTTGGCGGCCATCGCCGCGATGATGGCCTTGCCGCCGCCCTCTGCGCTCACGGGGTCCAAGCTACCGCGGGCCGCTCGCATAGGATCGCGGCCGTGACCGCCTCGCTGCCCCGCATCGCCCTGCTCGGAGCCGGATCGATGGGAGGCGCGATCCTCGCCGGCCTGCTCGCCTCGGGCGCGCCGCACGGGGGCGTGACCGTCACGAACCGGACGGCGGCGAAGGCCTCCGCGCTGCGGGGCGAGGGGGTCGTGTCGCTCGCGCTCGACGAGAACCCGGACGCGAACCGCGACGCCGTGCGCGGCGCCGGCCTCGTGGTGCTCGGCGTCAAGCCCGCGATGATCGCGGACCTGCTCGACGCGATCCGCGACGACCTCGAGCCCGACGCGATCGTGGTGAGCGTCGCGGCGGGCGTGACGATCGCGGCGATGGAGGAGCGGATCCCGAACCCCGTCCTCCGCGCGATGCCGAACACGCCGTCGCTCGTGCGGCTCGGCGTGACGGGTCTCGCCGCGGGACCGCGCGCCAGCGCCGAGCAAGCCGCCGTCGCGCGCGCGCTGTTCGAGACCGTCGGCGCCGTCATCGACCTGCCCGAGGACCGGATCGACGCGCTCAGTGCGGTGTCCGGCTCCGGCCCCGCCTACGTCTTCCTCTTCATGGAGCAGTGGACCGCGGCCGCCGTCCGTCTCGGCTTCGACGAGGCCGCGGCGCGGCTCATGGTCGAGCAGACCTTCCGCGGGGCATCGGAGCTGCTGGCCGGCTCCGACGTCGACCCGGCCGAGCTGCGCCGCCGCGTCACGAGCCCCAAGGGGACGACCGAGCGCGCGATCGGCGTGTTCGAGGAGGCCGACCTCTCCGACCTGTTCGGCCGCGCGATGGACGCCGCGATCGCCCGCGCGCAGGCGCTGTCGCGCGGTGAGGCCTAGCCGCACCGGGCTACTTGATCCGCGCGAACCGCTCCAGGTCGCCCGTCGTCCCGCTCACGAGCACGATGTCGTCGTCGTGCAGAACGGTCTCGGTCGTCGCGTAGGTGAAGTCGCTGCCGGGCGACTTCACGCCCACGACGGTCACCCCGTGCTTCGAGCGCAGGCCGCTCTGCCCGAGCGGGATCCCGCGCAGGGGCC
>Ga0247757_10000258_pt1 | contig 44427 bp, 43 predicted proteins | sample UWRJL126311R4_FD_180929 | JGI IMG/M metagenome (GOLD analysis project Ga0247757, IMG submission 180929) | Plant litter microbial communities from Arlington Agricultural Research Station in Wisconsin, United States - UWRJ-L126-311R-4 | ecosystem: Environmental > Terrestrial > Plant litter >... | reverse complement strand
TTATAGCCTTTTAAAAATAGTATCTTTTTTGATTACTCTTTTTTTTTTGCACCCTACTGTAATATGGGAAACGCACCCACAGATCGTGGCTCTCAATCAATATGCGATTTTTGAGTGGTAGGGCGAAGTCGAAGAGGCCCACGCTTGGGCGATACCACCGCAGTTGTCGTGCTGTGTACTTCATGCCTTGTGTCAGGATCCTCAGCATCCGTAACACCTACGTCAAATGCATCAAAGCTCCAGTTATCGCCTTGCTTGCTATCATTCAAACTGGTTACAGATTCGCCTAGCTGCTCTTCGGAAGTTGGCATTCGATCACTATCCCCATCGCTTGTCGAGATTGCTGATCTTGCTCCAGATGCAACGGAGGGAGAATATCGGCGGTCGTGCACCGAGGGTGGGGAATCGCTATGAGGCTCCCATTGCAACTGCCGATGCGCTCTGCGGTAACTGGCTTCCTTCCTCATAAAAGAGTGGTCGACAAGCGATTCTATGTCGGACTTGAAAGTTTAGTACACTAAAAATGGTTCCCAAGAATAATAGACATGTAATGCTTACTGCAGTGAGGCGACAATCTAGCATGTACAGCCCCGGCTCGGTGCAGGAAAATCGAAAGCCAGAATCCTCAAGCGCGAAGCTATCGACAAGGTCCATAGATATCATTATGCCTTCCCCTTCCGAATATGTTGCTGCCGCTTTGAACTGAGGCTGATAGTCTGGACGAAAGAAATGCACATGTATTGGCTGACTGCCCATGAAGTAAGTCTGACCGGCATCTTTACAGCAAATTAGTAGGAGCGAAGTACGTGTTTACAGCTGTTTCCATACCTGATTTGCGGAAGTACATCGGTTTCCAGCCACGAGCTCTCATAGTACCTAAAAGCTCACTGCCCAAGGAAATTGCGGGTGGCTCCCAGAACACGGTGCCCTGTACAGCAACTTCATTCGCTCTTGTCAGTGATTGAATATTGCTATCGCTGGCTGCGCTGCAAGTGACAGGAATGCCATTCGTTTCGAGTGCGTTTCTCATGGCAGTAAATCTTGCAGATTCTTGATCTAAGTGCGGAGGTAGCATGATGCTGACTGGTGACTGTGGATCTGTTCTAGTCATTGCAGATGAACCCAATGAGTCATAAATTGAGTCTTTAACGCTTACGATATCGCGAGCATGGCCGCTTTCCCAATGTGGTGGAAAACCATATGGGAATAGCATTGCCTCGCTCATCGAGTTGCGGTTTTGAGTACCTGGTCCAGTGTTAAAGTGCATATTTATGAAAGGTTCAAGTTTCTCCTTCGTGTATTCGGCAATTTCGATTCGACGGGACCCTTCCGAAACATATGTGGTACGAAGAGGAGAAGACTTGGAATCGACTTCATGGGCATTGATTCGTTCTTGCCACTGATTTGCCATTAACGTGAGTTGATCTTCGTGCTTCTGTAGTCGCTTGTCGAATTCTTCGTTGGACCGTTTTCGCTCCGCGGCGGCTCTTTCCTCTGCTTCTCTCTTAACTTTTTCTTCGAACTGTCTTTGCGCAAATTTGAGGGTCTCTTTCGCTGCTTTCTTAGCCTTTTTGGCTGCTGCTATCTCTTTCTTCAAGATAGCAATGATGTGTTAGCTTCCTTTGATACGCAGAAGCAATGATTCCATCGATATTGAAAAAAAAAAAAGGAATTACTCCATGATCTGATCGTTGCAATGGAAATTTACTAACATACCTCACCGAGTTCTCGGGTTTCCAGCGCATTTTTAGCATACAACGCCTGCCGCTCAGCCTTTTCTACTCTCCAACTAGCGTCTGCTTCGGCCTGGTGCCTGATTTGATCTTCCATGTGTTCACTTAACAGTTTCTCTAGTCGCTCGAGTTTCTTCTCGTTGCTTTCGTTGTTTTGACTCAACAGCTTCAGGTATTCCTCCTTGATTTCAGATTTTTGAGACTGCATTTTTTCTTCTAAAAGGAGCGCTTCTAGCCGCTCGAATCGGGCGTTGTTGTTGTTCTGCGTCTTTCTATCTTCGGGGACCTTGTACCGACCATCTTTGTTAGGTGTCTCTTCTATTTTTCTTCCGCTTTGTTCTTGTGGAGGAGCAGGGGGGAGGGGAGGAGGAGGAGAAGGAATAAGTAGGGGCGGCGGAGAAGGAGGAGCAGGAGGAGCAGAAAGAAGAGGAGGAACAGCAGCAGAAGGGGGAGGAGGGAGAGGAGGGTTGGAGTAAAATGAATGGGGATTATGATTGGATCCAAGCACGGGGGGTGCACTGTAAAACGGTGGGCCATGTGGCTGCTCTGAGTGTGGCGGTGGGATTGAATACCGATTAAAATGTGGCGCGAATGGATTGTCCTGAACACTGAGGCGCGCTGGATCGCCGTAGTTCCCCCATTTGTCATGTGTATCCCCGATTCGAGTCTTCTGAGAGCTTTTTCGGCTTCTTTCCTTTCGTTTTCGATTTAAATTATTACTTAGATGATCATGCCGCAACGGCAATGAACGCTTCCCTTTGTTTTCCTTAATGCCGTTGTTGTTGTGGAGAGATCCACGCTCAGGAGGAGGGTAGCTGGGCTGAGTTTCTGTAACTACGCTTTCTTCCTCGGCGCTCACGTAGTTTCCTTCGTCCGAGGAATACTCAGGAGAGCTTGCTATAGGACCTATCTCATGCTCAGTTTCATAATCACTTCCGTAGTCTCCTAGAAACACATAGCTGTCCTTATAAGTCCCGTCTTTCTTGGAGTTGCGGTTGCTTCTTTCATATCCTTGTATCTCTTGGATTAACCCTTCGCCCCAAGCTTCTTGTGTAGGATTATGTGGTGTCTTGCTCGCTCGGATCAAGTCGAAGCTCAGCGTGGTCCATTTGTGGAGAAGTCTATCAACCACTGCACTTGGCTTCGTTGCGTCGTTCCAGGTTATGAGTTTAGATGACTCAGGAACATCATCGACTGAGCCTCGGTCTGCTCCGGGTGCTGAATCGCCTGAGTCATAATCCTCAACGGTGGCGCTTTGAGCTTCTCCGGATGATTTCAATGTTGGTATGTTTAGCGGCTCTGATCCTGTAGAGAAAACTAAGTGATAGAGCCAAGTCGCCGTATCGTGGGAATCGGCTTGCCATCGCTGTAGATTACGGTTGTAGTGTCGCTTTTGCGGGGCGTGTTCCTCTTCGCGCGCCCTCTCGATGGCGAAGTGGTTCGTTTCAACGATACTCTCGACGATTTTTCGGTACTTATGTGGTCGCAGATTGGCAGCCTGGGATTGACCTGTTTTCTCTTTGGCATTTCTATCACTAAAGCCAGAATGAGTGGCGCTCTTCAACTTCGTAATTGCCTTACATCTCGTTCGCAAGCCGTATGATATTTATGACAAGGTTGAGGGAGTTCTTGATGCCTTCAAGGTTTCTCAAGAGGTCCCTCGCCTTTGTTTCTTTGAAGAACCACTTTATACGTCCTAACTTTCCACGGCTATTGATAAGCTTAGTGATATCGTGTTCGACCTGCTTAAACCGCGTCAGAATCGAGTGCACACTCGCCTGAAGGCTATCTCTGCACAAGTCCCGTGAGTACTGTAGAAGATCGTCAAGTACAGCTAGGCTCGGGGATATGCTGGATATCTCTTCCCCAATCACAGCCATTTCTTTCGGTGCATTTTTGATTGCTTGTGCCACTCTAAAGAGCGCAAGTGAAAGTTGGGCCGCCACCTCCCCAATCGTAAGAGCAGAAGCGACGACCTCCATGACCACAGCTCGATAGGATTTGGGATGATCGAGTCGGCGAGAACGACGGCTACGATAAAGCGAACGGGAAGGGCGGAGGCTGTGCATGAACTATATTACGAGATTACGCAAACCCGTCTGCTGTGCAACTTCAGCCTCGTGACGCAACTGTTTGCCTTCTCCAATCCCTGTACGTTCAGCCGCACTCGTGGCCCCAAGGCATTATTTGAATCAATCCAGAAGCAGAAGGTGACAGAACCTAGCTGAGAAGACAGGCTATGCAGCCACAGTACATACATGTGTACGATTATGTTGGAACGCCACCAAATGCAGCAAGTCCTGAACTCCGGGGTATCGTGTATCTCAGAAAATATCGCTCATATCCACGTCTTTTGATCCAGCAGCCGCCATGGCAGCCGTTTCAGTGGTCATGCCCGCTTCTCCAGGAGCCCTGTCTCCGTTGTTCATCATCTCGTCCTCAATGAATATGCCCATCCCCCCAAAAGCATCACAAAGCGACCTGCTGTAGTACTCGCGCATAGTGTAACCACCAGCATAGTGCAATGGATCCTCCTTGACCCCGGCGTACCAATTGTGTGAGTAGTCGTCGTTCAGTATGTGGTACTGTGGCTCGATACTCCAACCGCCGAACGGGTCGAAAGGCTTCTCGGGTTCAGGAGCCTTTCGCTTCTTTAGCCCACGGAACACGAAACCGGTGTCTGGCTCTGCTTCATCTGGGGTGCCAAAAGGATCTGGGTTATTAGCTGCCGATGCGGTCACAGCTTTGCGCTGAGTGGAACCTTTTTTGAGCACGACGTGCGCTGTATCAGAAAGTTGCGATGGATCCGGCTCGGCGAAGCGGCGCGGAGCGTTAGGGTTGAGCTCTGCCTTCTGAGTGTCTTCCCAGAGACGCAGACGACGCTCAGTACTCTCGACATCGATTTTGAGAATCAGGTTCCAGGTCACCTCCTCAACGGTCTCGAGGTAGTCATTGTAGTCCTTGAGCGTCTCGAAGTCGGACTCTTCCTTATTCATCCTGCACCTGGTCAGTCTGGTAACTACACGTGGAACTGAGGCGCTCACGCCTTGGCCACGCGCCGCCTAATGTCTACCTCTCTCTCCACCTTCAAGTCCTCAAATGTCTGCTTCCTGAATTTAGCTTTCCTTAGTGTCTTCTTGCAGCCCGCGATTGGGCACGGCGCAGGTCCATGCGAGAAGATGCGGTCGACACATGACTCGCACATCTTATGGTAGCACTCTGGATTCACCAGGAAGCGCATGTTCGGGTTGAGGTAGCGTGACGATTTGCATACTACGCAAATGTCTGGGGAAGAGTCAGCGGCCGACCGCGCAGGCTGGGATGGGGACGGGTGCTCTAAGGACAATCCGTGAAGGGAATGGGAAAGAGTGGACGCACCGCCTTCTTCGGCGAGCCGCTTGCTCGAGGCGCGTGCAGCTGGCTTCGACATGGTGGAGGGCGGTGGCGGCGCGGTGATGGCGAAAGGTGCCTTTGCAAGTTATCAACGTCGTTGCGCGGCCACCGTTGATGACTAAGGTTCTGCTTGGAGTGGCCCGACTTTTCCTGATCCGTGCTTTCAGTGATCTCATGCGTCCTTTGCCTTCACCTCAAATGCATGAACATTGGTGAACGCCATTATTATAGCACGGAGTACGCATTTCTCTGGTGCTATGTAACGCACATGAGCATTCCCTAGCAGCTGAAGCTCCGGTCTCGGCTAGCGTACCGAAGTTCAACCGACCAGGTTAAATTCTTCGTTCTCATCCTTCTGCCTCTCCCATTAAACGACTGCTTCATGCTGGAGAAAAAATGGCCACTTCTGAGCAGCAGACTCTGGAGAATGTTGAACGTCGTCGGGCGCAGCTCGATGAGACGGTCGCTAAATTTAAGACAGCCCTCGAGCACTGGTCTACGTGGGAGCTCGAGTATGAGATACTAAAGGAAGAGCTGCGGAATGCAGGCGATCCCTCCTCATCAGAGATGGTCACCATAGCCCGTGGTATAGGCGGTACATTAGTCACCGAGAAGGAAATCGAAGAGCTTCTCGGCAAAGGCCTTCAAACGAAACGCACTGCTAACCAGGTCATTGACATGATAGCCAGGCGCATTGACTATGTCCAACAGAATCGCTCGACAGCTGAAAAGCAGCTTGAGAGGGCAGAAAAGCAGCTTGCCGGCTTTTCTTTGTTGTCGGATCCAGGTCTGGAGAATGAAGACGGACTACCGATGATGGATATCGAGGAAGAGCTGGACGAGAATGAAAATGTCGTTTCTAGCACCGTGTCACAGCCTGGTAAGGTGGCGCCAGAGCTTGTGGAGGCCTTGCGGAAGGCTGGTGTCGACAAGTCTGCATCAAAAGACAACAAAAAGGCAGAACTGTCGAATGCTCACGTCCCTCGGGTCGCGGGCCCTGATTCATCATCTCCCTCAGCACCAGCATCAGTATTAAAGCCCGCTCCCTCTCTAAAGCCAGAGGTTTCTGCCACCTTGCCTGAAACCCAGCAACAATCTCCATCCATCACCTCCAAACCCAAGGACAAGGCAAATTCGGCACCTCGGAAATCAGTTTCATTTGCGGACAATATCCAAGTCCAGACTTTAGAGAGGCCCGAAACTCTTCAGGATGACCTAAAAAACTGGAACCTCCAGCCTGGTGCAAGGGTTTACGAACTTGATGATGACGAGAATGTGGTTGCAAAAGCTGTAGTTCCGAGCGACAGCCCAGCAGAAGCTGCCCTGCGTAGGGAAATGCTTGAATATGGGATGTCCGAGGTAAACGGTGTTGTTGCTGAGCTCGAATTAGAGGATGAGGATGAGGACGAATTTGACGAGGACTACGACAGTGAAAACGAAAGCGAAGAAGAAGACAAGTACGGTCGGAGCACACGTCGTTATCTCACTGAAGAATACGAGCAGCAAATGCGGGATCTCGAAAAGAAGCTCAATGCTCGCATGGTGGAGAATGTAGGGCCCAACCCAGAGAGGCATTCGGTGGCCGAAGAGGCGAAAGATGTCCGAACGCTACGGGTTCGTAAGGACGAAGAGTTCGATCAGACAATGACCACATTTGATGAGTCGGGTGAAGCTGGCTCACCTCAAAAAGGTGTGCGATTCGCTGAAGATATCAGCATCTCAGACGCAAAACCAGTCTCTAAGGACATCAACACGACTACTATACCTGTATCGACAATATCGGATACAATTGTTGAACGTGCCCCATCAGTACCCCAGCCACCCTCGGCAACCCCCAAGCCAGGCAAAGTGTCTCGCTTCATGGGTTCGCGCACTCCTGGCAATCAACTACCTTTCGTACTTCCCACCCCGCCCATACCCGAGCCTCCACCGGTCCCTACAGGGCCTTCACGTGGTGTTCTAGCGACTAGCATCGCAGAGCACTCGCCTCATCCCTCAGAGCCCCAGGTGCCCAGCGAATTTGATCCGATCCTACACCAGCGAGAGATCCAGACAGAGTATCATAAGATGCGCAACAAGATGATCCAGCATGAAGGTGGCTTTGCCGAGCCCGCCGAAGAAGATGATGAGGACGCCTTCGTAGAAGAAAGGAACGGCAAGACCAAGAAAGTAAGTCGCTTCAAAGCTGCTCGGCTGAAGGCGGAGGGTTTGTAGCTTTTCTATCACATTCCTGCGAGCACGCATGCTCTGTCTACTGTCGTTTTCCTCATCTCTTTTCTGGTGACTGCCGATTCAGGGATGTTTTCATGTCCTACACACGGAACAATTTATGCCCGTGAGAGATACAAACTCCATGTATCAGTCTCACATTTTATGCGTTCCAAGAATGACTCTACTGGGCTCTCTGACGTGGCTTGCTTGGCAAACTCCATGCTTGTTCACGATTCGATTCGCTCTGTACATTCAATATTACAATATATAATTGTTGAACTGGCGTTCCGTCACGCGAGGTCACCACTACACTTGCATGATTAATGGCGATCTGGATGAAGTTGCTATATCTCAATCAAAGAATTTAACTTTCGATTCTCCAAATTGTCACTAGTCAGCTTCCGCTAATCTATACGGAAGCCTGTGATGTAGTAATTGAAGGACATGCATACTCGGGCTAAGCTGCCAAGACAATCAGCGAGAGGATGGTGGGGGCGGGGCAATAATGACGGGCTTTTTCGACGCCGCACCGCACAAACGTTGATCCACCCGACAGCCGCTGCCTGAGAAGAGCCTCAACTTTCACATTGCACAGACTATTCTACGGTCTCTGGAGGCGAACAAAAGTCAGCCCAAAAAGCTCCCAGGGCCGAAACGGCGCTGCCCATGCGCGCAACTAGTTCCCAACCATGGACAACATGGACAACGATGCAGCGGAGGACAATTCCCCGGCGAAGCTGTACCTCACGCGCCTGAGACTCGCCCTGGCGCCCTACGCGATACATTTCCAGAGCCCTGGTTACATCAAGGATGAAACCATGCGTATTCTCGAGCGGGATACTGTCAAGAAGACTCTCGAAGAAACCCGACGTAGTTTCGAGCTCCGGTATGCGTTTCTTTCATAACCCACTTCAAACGACTAATTGTGTTGATTGAATAGTGAGGAGCTTGGTCTCGACACCAGATTCTGGGATGATCTCGCTGGCGTTCTCAAATCTGCCATCCCATCGCTCGAACGACGCTGTTTCGCCGCGCCCGATCCCGCCACGCCTGAATATGAAGGCCTCTCCGGTCCGCTCATCGCCTCATACTCGCCTAACCTGCTCCGAGATCTTGAGCGCTTAAACCAACTTGTATCGATCGCGCGCAATGTTCTTTCCGTCGGCGAGAAGGTGCAGGACTTGTCAGCTGCAAGACTTTTCGACAAAGATATCTTTGCGCTTATCAATGTATGCGTGCGCGTTACTGCGCGGGGCTATGATGGGGAGGCAGGGACACAGGACGAGGACAAATGGCAGAGCGTCATCAATGCCTATAAGAAGCTATTGATTACGTGTTTGCAGTTTCTTAACAATCTTATCGCTCGCAACGAGCAGCGAAAGCTGATGCTTTGGATTGAGCTTTTTGACAGTCATCTCGACAGTGAGCTGCCAAATTTTGCCGACATGAAATCAAAGATGGACATCTTGCTACAGTTGGAAAAGAATCCAGAGCCGGCAGAAGAGCCAGTGCCCAGCTCTTCCGAGCATGATCCACCGCGAGGGCCGGATGCTTTCAAGATTCCTCAACAGCCAGCCTCTTCGCCATTTTTACTCTATATTGGTGAGATTGGTGCGGACGTGAAGAAGACTCTAGCGCAACGCGGCATAAACGTTGGAGCAAACGAGATCGCTTCCGAGTGTAGGAAACGGTGGCAAACGATGCCAGAAGAGGAGAAAAATGTGAGTTCCTTGTACTGAGCTCATTCACATCTTACTAATCTTACTAGAAATGGAACATGCTATATGCTCAGGTTGTTGCCCGTTACCGTGATGAGATCACCCAATCCAGTGCATATAAGAAGGTGTTGGAGCAGCAAGCCAAGAACGAGGAAAGCGTGCAAGCGCTTGCACATAGCATCAACCAGCTGCAGGTCGAAGTAGACCGTATGCGGTCCTCTATCGCCGCCTCCAACGGAGAAGCATCTGATTCAGCCCAGGTTGAAGAGAAAGAAGTCACCCGTGCCGTGCGAGCACACTCCATCTATGACCCGAGCATCAATCGGTCTTCCCCGGCAGGTGAGATCGATTTCCGCGTGACATACCCGCCTGCGTTCGGTGCCGAGATCTTGCAGAGTGGCAAAGATGATCTGTTGAAGCGCCTGGAGCCTGAGCCTGATCGTCCTACAGCGCTGACCAGCGACGTAGCCTCTCCAACTTCACCTCCACCCGAAGAGGACGAAAATGAAGACGACTATGATGATGCTGGCGATGAAGGTCATGGACTGCTCACCGATGTACCGCTGATATTAGGACCGACAGAGATTGAGGTCTTACCAATGATCATCATGGGTGGTATCGTCGAGCCTACTGAGGGCCAGCCAGGCTATCACGCCGATCCGACGGCTTTTAGCAGCATCAGAAGTATGCACAGCATACGCTGCCATTTGCTCCTTGCTCAGGATAATGGAAGGAATCTTTTACGAGAGCTGCTCATCTTTGTTGCGGCTTGGGACTTACGAGAGGAGGAGCTCTACTTCAAGTTCATGGTCAAAATCATGGAAGCCATTCTTGCAAATGGATTGCTACCCTTCGCATACCATGCTTTCCGAGAGTCAGAGTAAGTTTCTTGATAATGTTTCTGACAACATTAGCTCATGAGTGCAGTAGGTCCAAGGATATTATATCTCCTGCTCAAGCAGTTATCATGAAACTCCTTACCAACATATTCCGCGCTCGACAAGCGCGCACACCTGCCAAGCCCGCAAACAAAGGCAGTCCAACGCCTGTCGACCAAGGTGATGCTCATATGGTGAACTTCCTCCTAACAGAATTTCGACGACATATCATTCCGCAAACATGCGCACTCATCTTTCTACAAGGCCAAATACGCGCAGGCCATGCCCAACCAGAGGATTTCCCATTGAATTTATGGGATATGGAGCGCATGTACGAGGGAGTATACCAGTATTTGGAGTTCTTCGCTATCCTCACTGAGCATGAGACATGGAAATCTATGCTCAGCAACTGGGAGGTCGCTAACGAACTGGTCACATTGTTGAAAGAGCTCGACGCTGCTATACCGAAAGGGCAAATATCGATCCCTCCGCTGACCACCACGGCGCGAAACCAAACACCTGCACCACCTACAGAGACTGAGCCTCAGCCAGTCGCTGTTGAGCGGCCGTATGACATGTCCAACAACACGGCAGCACCGGAGGGTTACATGCCCTCCCCTCGACCATATATTGACGAAGCACAGGATGAGCCGTCTGAGTTTGAGTGGCGCAACCTGAAAAAGCTAGCTGTGTTAGTTTTAAGTTCGCTCGTATGGAAAAACAGACAAGTTCAAGACCAGGTTCGACCTCTTGGTGGCATCGAGGCAGTTCTCAACTGCTGTTCGTACGATGAGCATAATCCTTATATTCGCGAACACGCGATCATGTGTCTCCGATTCCTGATGGAGGGCAACAAGGAAAATCAAGACCACATTCGAGCTCTGGAACGCTATGAAAAAGAGAAGGAAGCCTCTGCCGAGCAAGTTGCCAGTCCCCCGCAACCAACTATCAACAAACCTCCCGTTAGCGTACGTGTCCCCGACGAAGTTCTCGACCAGCAAGGCTACGAAACATACATGGATTCAAAAGGCCAGGTGATGCTCCGCAAGCGTGAGGTCAAACCTCCTGTTGTCAGTAACCCGGGCAAAGGAAAAGCTAAATTCCAGGAGCCTCGCGACCCCAAGGATCTCGAGTCACTGGTGCAGCAAGTTATGCGTGAGTTGCCGGCAAGAGTGCAGGGCGTTAAGCACGATGCTGAGAAGGCGGCTGCGCTAGCGAAGCTGGATAGAGGGTTTGATGGGGCTGGCAAGAGTTGAAGCAGCTTGCACAACTTATGTTATAGCTTCGAGACACAGACTTGGCTATAAGCTAAGTGAATACCACCAGGAAGTACAGACAAAGAGAGCGGCAGCAGTCCTTGAGAATTGAGCAACTTGGAAGAGAAGATTCAAGAAATAATTACAGAAAACCGCCCGCCAAGCCCTTAATCAAACCCCTCTTTGCACACACCTATCTTGCATCCTTCGCACAGGCTGCTCTTATGGGGCAAACCCTTCTTTTCCGAATACTCAGGCCTCTCTGCCCACACCCCCGCCCACCGCTTCAGCCGATAAGCCACTCTATCCACATAGCTCTCTATGTCTAAAGTCAAGACACCCAGCTCTTCACACCGCTTACACCTCTGGTTGAAAACCAGCGCGTTGTACTCATTACCTGGGTATTCGCGTATGGTGATGGCGATTTTCTTGCTGGCCCAGCCATGAGCCGTGCAGTTGTTGTTGGGGCACCGGAATCGGCCCATGATGTGCGTCTCGTATACTTGCGAGGCGTCTTTGGCGCTGTAACGTCGGTGGAAGGTGGGTTGTGGGGAGATAGCGCCATTGAGGGCGGAAAGCACAGAGGCGTGCAGGGATGGGTACATGAAAGACGAGTCATCTTTTTTGGTATGGTTCTTTTTGTTAGGCATTTCAGCGGTAGGTAAAAGGGTTCGTGGGAAGATGGTCAGGGACAGATGGCGCGTTCGTTGTAGTAAGGAATGAAGCGGATGTAATCACGTCAAACCCCCTGCGGGGAGATCATGGCATTTATAATAAGGACCCTACCGCAGTACAAGGATCGGACTGTGCCGCAGGGAGAGGACGTGCAGGCATTCCAATTCGCTCGCTCTCCTTCTCGGCCACTCGGCTGACGCCCCGTTGTCCCATAAATTAGCCTAGAGCGTAGAGCGAGGAGCGAGAGAGCCATTGCGACGGTTCTGATGCATTGTTTCCTTTTGATTCGAGAAGGGAAATGCAAGGGAGACCACTCGAAGGGTGCCACGATAAGCGAGTGAGGGGGAGAACGAGAATGACCGAGCGGCAAGTGAATAGACAATAGGACAGTAGGGTGGGAATTAAGATTTTGTTTTCTTTTATAAATGGCATAATGTAGGTGCTTGAATGTGTTGTAGAAGGGAGGAAGTGGGAGTAGAGCATGATGATTTTTATTGGGGTAGCAAGGCAATAAGAAGTATAGGGACAAATAAAGTTTGTAGGGACCAAATTTAAAGTTTGAATGAAACCTCGCTGTAAGTTTTTATATTGTTTTTAATTCTCGCCATAGTTTATTAAGTGAGTTTCTTAAGGTAGGAATTCGATAGGATTGCGTTCCCATGCTATGCCCTAGTAGAAATTGAGGGTGTGTCAATGCTAAATATCATGCCATCAAATGTAATGACGTCTTCTCTGGCTACGTATGTGGCCAAGGTTCTCACTTTACATAGCAATACATTGACCGTTTTACTACTACGCCACATTCTCTTTCTACTTCGTCTCATGTTTAAGTGACTCTACTATATCTCCTCTGAGCACGCGATTCATGTTTCCAGGGGTGAGAGGCCCGGCATTCGATCGGTTGTCCACTTTCAGGCAAATGAAGCCGCGCACAGAGTGCTATGTCGGCGTCAAGAGAGCCGACGAACGTAATTTGGCTTTACCTTCTTTATTTTCATAGTGGAATCTCAGCAGTTTTACGATTCATGCCAAGATCTGCTCCGTGATGAGCTTAGACAAAGTGAAAATGTACGCTTCAACTGCCATACGCGCCTAATCATTTGGCTGGTGTTTGTCGCCCCATAACTGGTAGATACTGGGGGATTAACCTTTGCATACCGCACCAAGGGTTCCTATCGATGAAGTCCTAGAAATATAACGTAAAAACATTAAGGGTGGAGCTTCCCCTAGAGTATGTTTGATTTTCATGCCTAAACCTGTTTACGGCCTAATTGTAGGTATGACTGAGCAACAACCTCAAAGTACCTATATACTAATACTAAATCTATGCTCAAAGCAGACTTCCTGTAAAGGAAATTCGCAAAGTGTTGTGATATTCACCTTCTGTGTGGGACTTCACGTAAAATAATCCCTTTCCACTACTCTAAGAATCATACACATTGTCATAGACGGAGAAAAATCCATCAAAGTATATTTAAGTTTCAAGCAGCGGACCTGGATAACATGAACTCGGAAGATGATTTTTCCACAACCGATCACAGAACCACTTTCTTTGGATTGGAAATCTTTGGATCGATTTTTGCAGTGAAATGGGTCAACTCAAGTGTGGGTCGTGCAGGAAGTGACAGCGGCGTCCGATATTAATGGATTATATAAGCCTTATGAGATCCTTTTTGAAGTCTTAGAAAACTTGGTTTTATTTTCTCTCAGTGAACTCACTCAGCAGTCTTTGAAGCTGGATGATTGAGGATATATTACATCTTACCTGTCTTATAAGAGTAACTGCAGCTGGGGTTTTTTATGACTTGCAACATGGGAAAACATATGAAGTACTATGTCGATAAAGGTCTTATATTCTTCATCTACCACGCGCGAAGCTATGATTCCACAGATCTGCTAGATAGGGTTTACAGTTTTACAGCCTTACTGCGAAGATTCGATTATCGGAAGAAGTACCCCAAGTTTCTAAGCCCAATCTATAAAGCTCACCTTGCGGAGCATTTCGCAGGAGTCGCTCTTTGTATGGTGGTAGATACGGAAAATTTAAAAAACTCTGTCGATGGTAGAAAGTAGGGCATCATGCGACTTAAAGGGTTTGTCGTTATGGATAGCCATTATGGGTAGCGCGTCTATGGTACCTAATACTTGGTGCACAACGCCTACTCTGCTTCCAGGTTGGGGCTCTCAAATGCTGCGCTCGAAGTGTTCGAAAGCTTGCGGGCCCTTCGCACGAAACGTTTTCTTCTGTCTGATGACGAAGTGCAAAGGGTTTACAACTGCTATACGAATCCTGACTTTAGTAAATGTTGGGTCTCGTAGAGTACGTCATACCAGGGTCAGGTTATGAACACTCAGTCATCAATACTAGACCGACTCTGCATTTGTCCAAAAACTAGGCTATATGGACTTTGAGTCTGAGGAATAATAGAAGGGCACGTCTCCATTCTCACACCTCCAGCAGGAATGTTTTCCGTTTTGCGAAAACAGCTAAAGGACGCTCGGCACAAATACCTGGGCGAAGTACACATCCATGAGTAGGGGCACCGTAGATTCACATGAGCTATTTTTAAGGATTCGGGAGATCAATTGATGCTTTTGCGTGCTAAACACAAATCGATAGTAATTATTACAGTAGAAAATGAGGCAGAAAAGCTAGTAGCTTCCAGCGCAGTCAGCCTAGCTGTATGTCGGCTCGAAAACTGTCTGATACCAGTGGCTCGCTTCGTGTGTAAAAGGCCTGACTCAGGTTAGGTGCTTGGGGTCATGGTGTTGTGCAGGGATGGATGATGCATCTGTCGCGGATTCTTCTCGCATTGCAGTAAGGCTTTTTCTCAGCTGCATCAATATTGTTAATTATCGCTTGGGAATTAATGGGATCCTTAGGCGCCAAGGCACCGAGACCTCATTAGCTTGTTCTTCCTTCTAGGCTGCCAACTTCCGTTTCTGGTAAGCTCTTACTCGGCCCCTGAGAACTGAGGTCTTGCTAGCCCCTGTGGAGGGAAAGTTGTTCATCCGCCTCTGGACAAACCCTCTCAGAATTAATTTGGCCAATTGCAAGGGGACCCAAATTTAGCGTCAATAAATGGGGGCTCAAATCGCTCAATCATATAAAGCAATCCAGTTCGCGCATCTTTTCAAGAGTACTTCGTTCGCCCCATTTACAGCACATCGCACGACTTCAGATACTTACACCATGAGATCGCTATTCGCCTTTAGTCTCGCGCTACTGCCGCTTCTTGGTCTAGCGTACTTAGTCGATCCTCCCAGTACCGCGGCCCCAGATACGATCGAGGATTGCACATATTGGCACGTCGCCAACGAGACTGACACTTGCCCAAGTATAAGTGAGTCGTCGTATATCACGGAAGCGCAATTCACCAATTATGTATGCCAATACTTCAGTAAATATGTCATATAATGCTAAACCTTCGATAGAATCCGAGTCTCGCCAACGGCTGCCAACTCATTGCGGGCAACTCTTACTGCATTGAACAGGACTGGGGCATACCTCGACCGACATCCACAACCAGTAGCCCCGCAACTAGCACTATTCAAACTCCTACTGCTACCCCGTCGACGTTTCTTCAGTTTTGCCAGTATGAGGCTGGTGGATATTCAAGATACTGCTCGCGTTGTCTCATAAACTGTGCGAACGAAGCGAAATATATCTCGGATTGTTTCCAAAGTGTTTTTAGCACAATCAATCGCTATGACAGCGAGTGTTGGCAACACGCTGGAATAGATTGTGCGAATCAGGCGGTTGATCGGGTTTGTAGCCAGTGTAGTAGTTAGTTGAATCACTGTTCAGGTGCGAAATTATACTGACTCTTGTTTGTAACTCCTATTTGGAATGTCTTCTACAAAAGAGAATGTCGCAACTTCAATTACAATCACGACGCATTATGAAATCGTCTATCAACTCTACAGCATAGATGGCTCGTTCCGCATAGCTTAAGTTCTTGCGTCATTCTGTCTCTAAGTGTACTTCAGGAAATCCTATAGAAACTTTATCTAACAACTGCCAGCATAGGTAAGTCTAATATGTAGAAGTACCCCACTTTCAGTCTACGACCGGCTATTTATAAAAGTTTTCAACTCTGCTGTAGCTCAAAGCCCTGCATCCCTTGCAAACACGCATAGGTATGAGTGCTACGCCACCGATTAATGCAGTATCTAGTTCAATCAAACCTTGTCCCTACCGCAGTATGCCAATGAAATTCTGTGGTAAGGAAGACCCACGATGTCTCTTTGATACTCAATATGTACTAAGATCGATTGTAAATCATAGAATATTTCATAGCCTATTACAATCCTATACAGACGGGTTCGCCCAGCGCCTGTGGTAGGTACTTGTTAGCTACGATGACCCTCCGCGTGATATTGAAGTCATCATATGCAAATAGGAGTAGTTTAGTAGGTAGCCAGCCACTGGCGCTTTACGTAACCCTCCTTATCATCCCAGTCTTCATGTTTTGATATGACGTTACCACTGCTACGAAACTTCACGGATTTTTACAACTCACACTTAGTATTAAATGAGAGTCAATGGAATTTCAACCGCGTGGGGCAATGATTAATATAGACAACTAAAATTCTCAAAAAGGCGAAATGTCTATTAACGCGAGGAGCTATTGAAACGAAATTTTCTGACTTCGTGTACAAATTATTTGGTATGAAATTTCAAACTTGTCTGATCAATTAGTGTATTCCTAAAAGTATTACTCATGTCGTAGGCACAAAGAATGATAACCCAGGCTATGTCAACTGCACGATTGGATATATGATGCTAAAGCAGGCAATCATTTAAATGAGTGTGCCCAAGCGAGAGTGAAAGGCAATGAATCCATAGAACTGCAAACCACTCGATATCCTATTACACTATCCACATTTTTCCACAGAAACGTTGTGAGAACCATAGTAGCCAACTGTTGGAAACCCAACGCGCACGCGGCGAAAGCAAGGTATTCGCCAAAGCTGCGAGTAAGCCAACAAGGTCGTAGAAAGCAATGCGTTTCTGCAGAATGAAATAGCCAACAAGCTTATACCTCCAGATGCGTAGAGCCAGTGCTAACGTCCCCGTGCCTCAGTTCAAGGTCTTCGAGAAGTTTTTGGCCTTCGAAGAGGGCTTCTCTAGTAGCTAGAAGAGAATTTCGGAGCTCCATGCGATGCTTGGGAGCAGCTAAGAGCTCTACTCCCTTTTGGAAGCCTGCAGCGGTATTAGTATTGACAACAAAATGTAGAAGAGATACACACCGTTCTCCCTGTAGATGGCCAAATTATCAATTAAGTCCTCCTGAAGCTTAGTGCGTAGACTCTGGAAGAGCTTAGACTCGATACGCATGCAGATCGAATCGTGGAAGCGACGGCTGGCGATCGTATAGTAGCTAGTCACTCTAACCACTACATTCACCTCGAACTCGTATGGCTCTTTTCTCAACACTTCGCACTTTCGCTCGTCTTTTTTAACCCTTTCCCGTTCAGTTGTAGCAAGGTCGCGATTAAGAGCTTCCTTTAAGTTGCGTAGATATAAATCCAAGCGCTTGTCAAAACGTGTTTGGCGGTATAGACTTTGCATTTTCTCCTTCTCTTCTTTATATATCTCTTGATGAAAGATATAAGGACCCTCAAATTCGTCATTTAATGCATCAGCGGCTATGGAGCGTTGGTTAGACAGGTTGACATCCATAAACATCTCCACAAGACGCCAAGCATCGTTATAGATGGGACTATCTTTCCATGCACCAAAGCAGTCCTGATAGATCTTATGAAGATGGTCTTTGAGTTCTCGCGAAAGCTCATCCAAGAAGGCTGTCAAAGGCCTGTTCCAACCTTCGATCGTGATAAGGATAAGATCGTCGACTACTTTGGGTTGTAGCTGGTCCGGAATTTTAGACTTGGAGGTATAACTTAAATGAGAAGCTACTTCATCAAGGTCAAACACCTTCCTCATATTTCTATAAGACTGGAGGTCAATTTCGTGTTGGTCGGCACCCTTCTTAGGCGGCGCGGGTGGAATACTAAAGAGCTGACCCGAAGTCCTGGGCGTCTTAGCAGGAGTTGATTGGCCATTGTTAAGCTTGAGTCTCTTGGAAGACGTTTCTGGTGCCGTTTCCCCCTCAGAATCATCGAGGACGATAGAGTCATCCAGGGAGTTTCCAGGTAACAAAGACGAATATATGCCTTCATCACGTGCGCCAACAGTCTTCATAACAGGCTTCATTGAACCTAGTCTTTCCTTGAAACTTGTTTGCATAGCTTCCCATTTGTTCTTCCAATCTTTATGTGGGTATTCTGCTTCTATTTCCTTTCGAACATGACCGGTAAATGTTTGAAGCATGTCAGCTATGATGCGAACTGCATCCCGAGTAGGTGGCTCTGGTATCTGTGCCAACTCGGCCTCGATTTGGTCCAGACGTGCCTGTAGTTGAGATTTAATATCTGGCAGCTTCTTTATCATCTGGGCGGCTAATTTTTCCGAAAGAAACTGTTGTAAATTTTGTGTTCCAAACCGGTCATGAAAGGTGCGGAGCCGGGTCATCCATGGTTCAACCGTGGAGAAAAATCTCATTTCAGCATTACGAGCATCTTGATGAGACATACCCTTGTCCAAGTCAGCTTGGGAAGGGTTCTTCACGACAAAATATCCATGGCCAAGCGTAAAACGGCGACCATCCAAGACTTGTAGCGTTTGTTCGTCTGGCGTTCCGGGAGGGAGGCAGTCAGGCTTTGTTAGGATACCTGTATAACGTTAGCATTGAAGTAAGTTCTTCTTGTCCATGACCAACTTACCAATACAACGCCCTGTAGCTTTACGTGCCCGAGCAAGGCCACCAGCAGAGGAGGTAGCGATGTCCACACCCAACGAGCAAGTCACTAAGACAAGTGATTCTTCGTCTTCCACGTATTTGGTGACAAGTGCTCGAACAAATTCAACATCATCTGCATCCTCAGACTGGCCAATAAGGCCTGGTAAGTCATAGAATGACAGATCAGGAAGCGTTGGTGATGCGACTGTAATGCAAACAATATTAGGCGAGAAGTGTACTCCAGCGTTATCCGACAGATGCGGGGGTCGGTCTTGCGCAAAAAGTAACGGGTTTTGATGGGGGTATACAAGCGCAAGCTGGGCACGGCTGATGAAATCCTCTAGTTTACCAGATGTGGAACACCTAGCAAACTCAATCTCTTCGCTCACTGTCTTCGGCTCCCATCCAGGAAATGGTTGGCCAGTCAGGCTCTTCCCAACGAAAGTGTATTGAATGCGGATAGAAACGCGAGCACTCCAGCCTGGGCAGTCTGATCGTTCCAACTTGATGAAGATAGGGCAGCGCGTGCAAAGCCCGGCAGCGCGTGGGGTTTGTATGCCCGAAATAGCTTCGATGACTGACGACTTTCCAGAAGACTGCTCGCCTGATTGTTTTTAGCTAATTCTGTATCATGTATCAGAATACTTACCAAGAATGACGCATTTGGGAAGCGGAATTTCTAGACTTTGAAGGCCCAAACCTTCGAGTCGGCTAATAACTGCGATTACCTCTTTGATGTGCCCACCAAGTGTTCCGACGTCACCACATTCAGCTGGAGAGCCGTAAGTATCATGAAAAAGGCCGCTGAAAGAATACTCACTGTCAGGAGAGCGGCTGCTCTGGTCGGGACTCTGCATGTTTGCTAGTCGCATCCAGATATGTACTATGTGGGAAGGTGAGTCGAGTGGAGAAAACAAAAGCAGCAGGTAAACAACTCGAGGCACTTTTCAGGAACGTCCTAGCGCTAGCGCGCTAGCGTGGTGAGCGAGTGAGCGGGTGAGCGGGTGAGCAGGGCGTGGTGAAGGTGAACTCGGGGAGTCGGCTCAGGAAGCCTAAGTGAAGGTCAACTGCGCCAAGCAGTGGAGGAGTTAGAGAAACCGTTGAGATTCTACCATCTTCTATCATAATGAACAGTCCAGTGGAGGTGTTTGATTTGATAGCTTGATGCTATCGCAGTCTTTTGTTAGGAGTCACAAGTGCGATGGAGGGGCTGGTTGAAAGGCTATGTTAATTCACTGGTGACCCGAGAACGCAAACGAAAAGACCTCAGTGCTATATTACTGCTACCGAAGTGCGACATAGGTGCTTCCATGGCCTTCCCATCTCGAAGAGCGAGGTCGTCTTTTCAGGCACAATTGCTAACGTTAGAATTTCACCAAAGGTAAAGGCCATGGCTAAGGTATGGTGATTCAATCAACTAATCTTATGATATTGCATTGGCGACACGTATAACACAATCAGATGATAGAAGACGATATGTTTTAGTGAAATATACGGGTTGCAGAAGGCGTAACCAGTCGTCCAGCAGAGCGACCCCCAGGTCACACTCCGATAATTAGTTCCCGAGGAGAACTCGAACGAACCCAATTAACTAGCAAATGCATTAAGATGGTATGAGGATACAAACTCATGGGAATTTTTAGAAACATGGTACATCAGTAAGGCATGTTTACAATAAAAGCCGGGTCTGCTCATGCCTCACACTGTGATCGAACAAGGCCAGCGAGCGATTTGAAACATTGGAATAGATTCTAAATGACGAGCGAGAGGTATTGACATGCACAAATGTAAATCACGAGACATCTGTAGTGCTCGGTGATGACAAGAAAGTGGATGTTAGTCGTTGTCTCTCGGTCCGGTTTTTTCCGGATATATGGTCACGTGCTTTCTGACAAGCGTCTGCAAGGGTCTATTGAAAAAGTTCATGTTGAAGCGCGTCACGGCTCGCCATCGCCGAAGCTCCATCCACCACCTACTCTCAACGTCCACTCGCCCCATATCCTCCCTTCACGCCCTCTTCATCTTATATAATTCATAATGGATCATACGCGAGACCCTTGTCCTTGGGTGATTCTCAATGACTTCGGTGGTGCCTTTGCTATGGGGGTATGTTAACGACCGGTTCCATCTGTTCTCCACTGACACTACGTCGCAGGCAGTAGGTGGTGCAGTTTGGCATGGTATCAAAGGTGTAGGTTTGCAGCGTCGGTCTTCTCCTACGACTCCTAACAGCCACGCAGTTTCGCAACTCCCCCTACGGCGAGCGTCGCATTGGTGCCCTCACAGCGATCAAAGCGCGCGCCCCCGTGCTCGGCGGCAACTTTGGTGTCTGGGGAGGTCTTTTCAACACATACGACTGCGCTGTCAAGGGAATAAGGAAGAAGGAGGACCCCTGGAATGCTATCATCGCCGGTTTCTTCACGGGAGGCTCCCTCGCCGTGCGCGGCGGCTACAAATCGATGCGCAACGGCGCGATATCGTGCGCTATCCTTCTCGCAGTCATCGAAGGCGTTAGTATCGGCTTTAACAGAATGATGGCCGATAACACAAAACTTGAGGCGCCGCCGATGCCTCCTACACCCGCACCTCCAGCTGCCAGCGGTGCCGCAGCTGTCGCTGCCTAAATTTCTCTTCAAAAACCCCTTTCCTTTTCCCATCACTGGGGCTTTAATGTATACCGAGGGTGGGACATCTAGGACATGTTTTGCATATACCGCCAGGATGGCGGCCGGCGTTTACACTCTACTCAAGGCTCTGTGCAACACCTGTATCATAACCTTCTGGTCTGTACTGATAGCGCGGCGTCCCTCGTAGAGGAAATGGGAACTTTGGACCTTCATCTCCTTACGCTGTTTTACGATTCTTGGGGCACCCGGAGCTGACACTGACAAGCTTGTCTGACAAAGTAGAAATCTAGGGAACCGCATTTCAAACACAGCGCTCGGTCCAAACGTCGCACGCCAACCCGCAATCAACGCCTGGCACACGAAGCCACACAATCCAATGGGGAGTAGCAATGTTGAGGTGTCTGTTCGCATAGACTAGAAACCATAAGACAAGAGGGGACCAAGCTCCCGAAGAATTATGGCTGATCACACACCCAATGCGCTATGCCCATATACAAAAAACTCACTACTAGCTACCAAACCTCCTCCAAAGCACATGATTCCTCCCCCCATCCTTCCTCTCAATCGTCAACCTCAACCACTCCTTCCCGAGCACCTTGACCCTTCTCTCCAAAAATATCCCGTCATAACTCGGCACACTACTTAATAGCGGTCCGTGTACTACCACCCCATCATCTTCTTCCTCCGCGGGCAGTAGGTCCAGCGTAAACGGCCCTGAGTACGCAAGATTGTGCCTACCAAGCACAGCCCACTGCGCGTCAGTCGTGTTGTCGAAGGAAGCGTATTGTAGGTCGAGAGGGCGGTAGGCGGGGAGTGTGGGTGTGAGGATCGTGGAAACGTGTTTACTAGGGTGGTCTGGTGGGGTTAGAAAAGAGAGAGAAGGAGGAAGTAGACTGACAGAGGATTATGCCGGTGCCGTTGGGACCTTGAGCGCGGTCGACGGTGGGGAGGATGGTGCCATTTGGGTAGAAACTGTAGTTAGTGTTAGCGGTGGATATTGGGCCATGTTGCCGCGTACGTCGTTTGGTTGTGAAGCAGCCAGGCACCGGATATGCAGGCCAGCAGTTGTTCGACGGTCTTCATGCTTATGGGAAAATGTGGTCTGGTCTGGTAGCTCATAGTGAGACTACACTTCTCTTTATTTATCACGACCCGTGTATAATCCGCACACCGACGTTCTGCGGGGCGTTCAACGTCACCATGCAAGCGATGTACATCTACCTCCCTTGTAGTCGCAGTGAGCAATGTTTGCCTATTTGGGACAACATTAAGTGCATACACAGTAGTGTGGTAAGCCACTATACACTTAATCTCTTGTCGTTACTTCATTGGCTGGGGAAGGCTTTGTTCACTATATAATTGGCTACCTCACTGACGTGGCGGGAGAGCTAGGCGTAGCAGTAATAGGATAAATAGCATGCGTGTGTTTTGTTCCCAGGGTCATGTTCCCTGCTCGGAGGACGCTGGCGGTCAGAAGCGGGAAGTCTGCCTGCAGCCGGGCGTAAGTAGTGCATATGTAAGACGGGTGCGCATGAACACGAACAAAAGGTTGATGCGGGGCAGTTGTGAGGTGAGACGGTAGATACACTCATAGTCTCGTGATGGTTGTAAAATGATTGGTTCGAGAATTTTAATTTGGGAAAGGCGGTGAGAATAAAAATCTTGCAACTTGTTGGCTGATTTGATTTTACGATTCAATTTTATATATGCTTCAAGTCAACTTTCTGTGGTACATGACCATAGAGATAGTCGAGAATATTGGCTTCAAGCTTGATGACGGAAATATGAAGTATTTGCTAGAAAAACTAGAGCCAGTACTCCGAGTTTTCACTCAACAACACTTTCCCTTTTTGTCCATCCTCTCTTTCTATATCATCGTTTACACGAATTTCGACTTTCCTACGTCGGAGAGTCATTAGGTGTTCGTGACAGGCGTAATAAAAATTTCCTATCAATTTTTTGCAATGTTGGCACCGAAAGCACCTCCATCAAAATGCTTCGTCGCCTAGTAAAACAACGCGCCCGTAAATTTTTTATCTTACAAGTGGAGCATTCATGTATGTGATTTTTGCATAGGAGCGACTCTTCTCCTACGAGAAGATGGTTTATTCTACTATCCATTTGTATGTTGCAAACGCTACAGCAGAAATAATGTATTGCCAACGTTCCCCACCTGTCCCCATCTGTGCTGCTCTTTGTAAGTCATGGGTGTGGCGGCTTACTAAATTCAATACGTTCCCTTCTTCTAGGATTTGCCCACACGCTTTGCAAAAATTCAGCATTTTGTGAGAGTTTTGAGATTCGCCTCCATTTTCTGTCATCCTGATGTAAATGGTCATGTGGTTAGGCTTTGTGTTGATATGATTAAGGTATCTTTGAATGGAATTGAAATCCTCAATTTGAGGGAAAATGGTTTCTTTATGAGACAAAACGCTACTGGCATGTCGCCAAGGTTGATGCAGACTATCCTTTGCCAATCAGACGAAGGTTCGGATGACAGTGATCTCTCATTGGTAAATAAGTAATGGCTTTGGTTTCCGATATATCTGCAAGAGAGAGGCCAGAGAATATAGACCAAGTACGGGTCCAGCTTGTAGAACTAACAAACGAGCGATTACGTTCTTCATTCTTTGCATTGCGGTAAACACGAGATGATTCGAGGTCCTCGTCGAATGCAAAGCAAATTCCGATAGCCTCTAAGATCGACGTGTGTTTACTTGCTCTTGGTAGCGTCGTTCTTGCTGTTCCGTTGTCTCCACTTGATATGAAGCTTAAGCCTTTAAACTTCTTGGTAACCGCACTTCTTGCATCAAAAGCATCCCCCAGTCTATTTAATCTTTTACACAACTCTTGAGTTTTACCCAAGGGCCTATCCATCATGCGCTTTAGGGATGTTCGTGACTGCCTGGCGTCTGCATCTGATGCACTGTACACTATTGAGCTGGGTAAGGCTGAAAAGCCGAGGCCAACTTACCGTTGGAGAATTTTTAGCATTAACGAAATTGACACTTTATGCCGTTGTAGTCTCTGAACAGTCTTTGCACACGCTCCCTCTACCCGCGTCCATTTTCATTTAACCTCCAGCGGAACTTTTTGCCCCTTTGTGACAATTAATGGGGCTACAATCACTTTGAGGTGATCGAGTTGGATTAGGTCAGCTCGTCATGGTGCTGATGATAAAAGGTCTGCAGGTAAAATCTGGAGAGATGAATGCATGGCCTCAGCTTCGCGGATCCCATCCTTCACAAATTTGGAAATATTTTTGTTCAAAAGAAGGAGTATAACCCTCGAAGTGTTATCTGATACCATGGCGCAATGGAGAGGGAGTGTTCGGAAAAGCAGCGACCCTCGGTCCGATTCGTGTTAGCTAAGGCATGGTTATACCAGACACAAATAGTATAACTTCTCGCACTTTGATTTATGTCACAACTATTATTATTCTGAACTGCGGCTAAAAAAGTAACTTGTAATTTTGTTGCCTCTAAAGAGTAACCAGAAGCAATGGGCTACTTTCACGAAATCCTGAGCGCTAGGGCACGCACCATGATCCTGATAGTAATCTTGAACCGTTAAAAAGTGTGTTAACTTGTTATGTATGATTTATTTCTCGTTAGGGGCATCTAATATGAGTATGTATGAAGACCAACTTAGTGAGACTCAGTCAGCTACAAATCTTTAGAGCAACCATCGTGGCTTACTTTCTTCCAGATGCCCGAACTATACGCGAAAGTGACGACGCAACAGCAGAACAAAGACAAGGTTCTTGATGACTTTTGGCTGCCAAGTGTGGGATTCACCATCAAAATGGGCGGAGACACCGTGCTGCAAATGCAATAGCTATTTCAACGTGAGACGATTGAACATCCATAAATTTCCTTATAAAGATCAGGAATTTTATCCTTCACTTTCAACTATAATTACTTATTCAAGACCTTGCCTTCCACTCCTGCACCCACCTCCTTGTGGTCCGAATCTGCCACAAGTGCGTCTCACGGATAAAATCCGGCTCAGCACTTACGTTCTTAATACCATAACTATCCCAGTGGTGCCCTCCACCCGCAATAAAGTAGCTAGGATGCAAATCGGAGCTGACGCGGAATCCCTCGTGGTCATGCGTATGATACGTCAAATCAATCCAGACATCCGTACCGCCATCGATGAGCGCGAGCCTGGGCGCCTGGATTTCATAACCGCCGTATTTGTTGATTTGGTTGATATCCGGGCGGGGAGGGATGCGGTTGTACTTTCCTGGAGGAAACGATTGGTTGCACCATGACTGCGTGTAGTCTGCTTTTAGCACACGGGAAATGAGGCTAGGACCGTTCTTAGGCGCGGCAATGTACGCGCCGAGCTCTGTGCACGTTGTGTAGAGGTATGAGCGCATTTGTGCGTTTGTAGGGTCTGCCCAGTAAGTTGCATTCTGGGTGCCGTAGCAGCCTTCGTCAGTGCTGTCGATGCGACCGGTAGTGCAGGACGGGAGGAGCACGCTCTTAAAGTACGCCGCGTAGTTACCTAGACCGGTCCAGGGCTCACCGCCAGTGTATTTGGCGAGTTTTGTGTCGACGGCGGCGTTTGCTGCGGGGGCTGAAGGGTTAGATACGTTGGAGCAGAAGTGAAAGAAGTCTTGGCCGTCATTTTGGGGCTTCCAGTTTATTTCTTGCCAGGTGGAGTCAGGATAGTCGAAGGGGCCGCCAACTAATCAAGATGTTAGACTATGTGGATGCATATGCAAGGCTGAAAAAATGAACTTACGTGGATAACTGATCGCTTGTGCAAAGTCCCGGATGTCCTTCAGGTCAGCAAGACCAAAGACGTCTTTCAGGTCGTGAATGGCTTGCTTGTTGCCTGAAGAAATTACTTCATCAGTCTTGTCAATTATCCCAATGACTCTAGAAATACAGTCCGAAGGGCCAAATTTGATAACAGGGTTGTACCTGCAAAACCATTCATTAGTTTTCCATTTAGTCTTTCCTGAGAGTGGCGAAAACTTACCACTCAGGGTATTCGACCCTAGCTGACACGGCACCGCTAGAGGCAAAGCCGCCAGCAAACAAGTCATTGTACAGTTTGAGCGAAAATGCGACCTGTCCGCCTGCTAAACTACCCCCATACATAATCCATGGTGTATTAGGCGCATTTAAGCTGCTATTGCTCACTACTCCAGGAAAAGTAGCATGCTTCGCGAAGTACTGGTTATCAGCAACCGTCTGTTCGGTAGTTAAGAACCGCAAATCATCCGTCGTAGAAGTGTTCGTTGGCCAGCTCTTTCCGTAGTAACGATTCTCGAGAATGACACCTAGGCCATTTGTAGCTTCCATAAGGATCTGGATGACTAAATGCATGCGTCAGCGCTGAGATACATATGGCAGGGATCCACTAGTAGGATGAATGCTGACGTACTCCCGGTCTGCAGGTTCGAGAACCGCGATTCCCCGCTCGTCTCACCGCCAATGTACAAGAACACAGGACCACCAGGCTTGTAGTAGCTCGAGTCGAAGAAGTAGCGCTGGGTGAAATTTCCTTTAGGGTGCGGCGCATATCGCTTCTCGTTCGGGAAATGGTCAATCTGTATCGCGTCAATGCTTGCCCTCATGGCTTCCTCGACAAATTGAATTCATTATGAAGAAACAAGATGCAGTGAAAACGTACCGGCTGCTGGATCGTATGTGCCTGGTATGCCGGCGGAGTACTTTGCCTCTTCCCCAGCGCCGCTTCATCCACCTTCTGGCCTTTCAACTTCCATGCTTCACTCCCACACACCAACCCCAAAGCCGCCAATGCAATTGAGAAACGCATCCTAGCATACAATTGCAAATCGCAACTCGCGCTCACAGCTCAAAAACGAAGATTGAGAAGCTGCGCAGAACAAACACGCATTTTTCTGCGCACGCCACCTCTATTTAAACGTTCCTGACCCAGACGCAGGACTGCATCGCGTCAACGGCCGGCCGTCTAATAACACAGCGTCCTGCAATTGCGCCCCACTTGCATGTTGTAGCTCTTTGCCCAAACAGGAAGGTCTACTAAGGGTATCCCTGGCAAAGCTTCACAAAGCTTGTCGTCTCTTAGCTGACGGCGCAGACTCACCTGCCTGTTGCGCCGTCCAATGTCTAGCGTCGGGGGCGAACTGCGCTGATAACCGTGGTTTCCTGGGTGTGGTGTTAAGATAGCGGTACGCGGGGCTGGCGGCATTGCCTAAGTATCCGGCAGGATAGCGTGATCGTGCTGTCATCCGTACATACATAATGCCGAGACCTCGGCTCGCGCTGCAACAACCTTTGCATCTTTTTTTTTTTTTTGTTTTTTGGCTTTTCCCTCATCGTAAGGGACACTCACTATTTGAATCTGACTGTGTTTTCAACCGAAGTTGGATTTAGGGCCGGCTTCCGAAATGACTAGCCTATTTAACGTCGAATTTGCTTTTCTAAGTCGATAGCCTATTGAGGAAACTCGGAGTTCAGCGTAGAACAGGCAGAGAATGGTGAACTTTGATTGCGCTACTTAGATGGGTACATAAGGGAACCCAAATGAGATCTTTAGGTAGGTTCCTTGGATAATGCCATTCTACTTTCCCTCCAAAGCATCGTCATGATCATCGGAGTAAGAGACAGAAAATGCTCAAAAGTTATATATATGTAGTGAGAACCAAGATATCATTACACCTGATTCCTAATAGGAATACATCATATACGCGTTGCGACACATGTAAATGTTCAAGCGTTGTATTTGCACTGATCTTTCTGGGCGCCAGCTAACAACTCAAGTAGCTACCTTATATATGTATCCATAGTATACCTAATATTACCCCTTCTCGTACTTTTAGGTCTTATATAGGGCTATAAAGTCTCGGGTGATAAGACAATTATGAAGAGATAGGATTCAAGATTGCTATCTAAAAGCTGGCGATTAAGAGTCATCAGGGAGACTGGGAAAGTACGAAGAGTGAATAGGTTGATACGAACTAGACGTATGAAAAGCTAGCTACATCTCAAGCAAATTGAAGAGCATTGTAAACCCATCTGTTGATGCTACTATCTGCTTCCCCAATATAATTTTATTGTCAAGCGACGAGTTGTTTGGCAGTCAGTGGATGGAGCTATTGGGTTGGAAATCTTAATCTTCGTATTCAGAATCATTTACCATGCGGAAATTTCAGTTGGCCATGAAAAAAGTGAAGCCATATCAATCTTGAGGTCTTGTTTTGCAACTTTCAGTGTCGACGCTAATGTTGTCGGCTATTAAGTTACCCGTTGGGAATTTCCACAAACCTACATTAAACCATGTAGTTCTCGGGACACTGTACCCTTTCTTTCCGGATTCTAAACATGTTCTCCAGCTACTCATCTTGGCGAGTAATATAGTTAGACTGAAAGGAGGCTCGCATGTGGGCAACTTTTAGTATGTGTTTGGACCTCGAGATTAGGAAGTGCCAAACATCTCTAAAGTTTACTCTTCATTTGCAATGGAAAATAAATCATAGAGTAATACCTAGGACCTTAAGTCACAGTGGCTCCGTATTTCCGACTTGATCCGGATCGCCTGCAAGTGTGGTTTATTGTATGAAAGCACCGGCATATCTCGTGCGGGGTGGGGCGGAGATTGCGACACGAGGGGGCCAGAACCTCCAGACACGCTGTACTCAAACTCCATCGTTGGAAAGGACACCGATGTCGCGATATCAATTCTAGTGTCAAAATGCGGGGCACTGGCTTAGGCGTCAGTGCTTGGCTATAATCCACACCTTTGGAAACCTACTCGATGGGGCAATGTGACAGGGCACCCGTGGTTCGCTTCCAATCGCTTCAATCGCTAAGATCGATGGGAATCGCAAACTTGCCCAAAACAGTTGTTTTTCGATGTAACGATACCATTTTAAACTCGCGTAGGTTGTGGCCTTGTCGGGATTGTCGGGATGATGAGGTCGTGGCAGGGAGGGGTCGGATTTATCCTCGCGCTGCCACTTCTTTGCATTGCACTGTGCTCGGGCCTCTTTACTAACATCAGCTCATCTACCTTGAAATTATTTCGAACGTCTGCTGAAAGTCTCATGAGCTATATTGCTAAGACAATAGCGTGATCGGCTCACAGCATTTGCAGTTCTTAAGGCAAGGGTTCTTGTAAAGGTTCCTACTGTGTTATTGGAGCAGTATACCAGTCTAGAAACAGTATACAGACTGTTTGCTGGAAACCGAAAGTTTCCCGCTGAAAAATATTCGAATTGACTGTTGCACAGAATTAACGTTTATTGGATTAAGATCTGGCCGAAGTACATGGGACAGCACATAGCCTTAGTCACACCATTTGATATCACAGACGTTGCCCGTGTCCATATATACGAACACACTGTTCCCAGCAAAAGTGACCGATCCGTGGCGTAAAAGGTTAGTGCCGAATCCAGTCATCAGACACTGTGTCTGTGAGGCTTGCAGAATAGCATACAGTGTTATGCTTGTAAGCATAAACATCAGGTCTGCCATTCCCACTTTCACTGCAAGGTCCTTCTCTTCCTCCCAGAGCATTCCAAGCAGGGCCTCCACGATCTATCGTCTTCGGATAATGATAAAATAACCATGTCGATGCGGGTGTGCGTCCAGTAGTTAAAGGGCCGTGGTTGATGTCGATCGCTTTCCATAGGCCTATATCCATGATGCGATGCGTTTTTTTCGATATAACAATCATTGCCACGTGAATGTTCAGGAGATAAGAGCCCCATTCTTTTTCTCGCGACGCCGCGTGATGCATCGCGCCGGTTTTGTGTTGGAGGCACCATTAGGCGAGCATCTAGGTACGCCTTAAGGCATCTCAGCCGGCTATGCAAGCTAGCCAAAAATAACAGCATTATATCGGTTCCAGCAGCACTCACCAAAAAAATTCCTGTTGATGCGCTTTGCCATCTTGATTTGTCGACTTGCAGGAGGAGGTGGTTTGCTAAGCGGTAGGATTGTGGGGGTACCGATACTGACGTTCATCAAAGAAAATGCATCGGTAGTCAACACATGATATCAAAGATGGTGGTGAAAACAAACTGGTGATAGTTGTAGAAAGTTCCGGGTTTTATGAGCACATACGACCATAGGAACTTGAAAATAGTGCTTCCCGTTCGCTCAGCTATCCTTAAGCAGGTTACCGGCGGATTAGTAGCTAGGTTGGTGACAACTAGCGAATCCCCGCTGTCGTATGTAAATTATTTTTTTCTTCTGCTCTTATTCCTTGTTGAATATTATGCGCCAGGCAGGTCTTTAATTTTTCCTACTTATATCGGTTACTAAATTTTAGAAGCACATAACGGTATCCATGATAGTGCCTTTTATCCAGTTAAAAACATACATAAGTTGATGAATAGGAATGGTGCGATAATCTGGTACTAATGAAGAATTTGGGTGTAACAATAATTGGAAAGACTTGGGAAAAAGGTGCATTGCTTACACTCATACAAAGTTTATCCTTCTCCCAGATTACACTGGTCTAAGCTTTGCTAACAGTGTGCTTCTGGTCATAATTCTCTACCTCTCTGATCCAGGCAGCTCTACAGGCGGTCCCGGTACAACGTTGATAGTTCTTCCGTCTATTTCCCGGGGGACTTCGTGTGCACTCAATTCACTACGCCAGTTGCCAGCCTTGAATACTTTACGTGTTGCTTGGTCGCGATCTTGGTCCTCCATCTCAGGCATAAACGGCTCCTCTGCTACTGCCTCGTCAGGCTTCTTCTTATTTTTCCTTCTGCGAACGAAGAGCCACAGTACTATTGCTCCTATCAACACGAAGCCAGCGATACCTACGCCTATTCCAGCTTTCCCGCCGGCACTAATTTTACTACTACTAGGTTGAGCAGGAGGTGTACTTGTCGGTGGTGGTAGGCCAGGTGAGCTACCGGGGGTAGGTGCGGACGTTGAACTCCACGATATACCGGCGCTCTGAGCCAGTGATGAGGCAAAATCCGTTGGAAACAGAGACAAGTCTTTCTTCTGCCACCCCACATAGATTGCGTCTGCGACTACGATTCCCGTTGTGAATGTAGTGGCGTTATCGAAGGTTTGAGAGCCACTAGTATAATCCCATATAGCATTTGCTGTCAACGTTGAGCCAGATTGCATCACTGTCACTGAAGTCGACATGAGCCGTAAGACACGAATTGAGGTATGGAATTCGCTAACACATTGGACATCGCCCTGTGCTATGTTGGTAAATGACATACCACTGCACCAACAGTCAGCGCATTGCGTTTAAGATTCCTCACGAACTGACCTCCGGCAGCAACTTGCTATGTAATGCGTCTCAACGGCGCTGTTGGAGCCGGTCACAAGCCATGCTGTCATTTGCGCGACAGTATGACTTTGTGGACACACTCCTGGACTGTAGTATCGTTGATAAGGTTCAGGCATGCAGGTACCATCAAGTCGATCATAGACCGGTAAAATAGAGGAGCTTCCTGTGACAGGACTTGGACGTCCACCTATATTGGTATAGGCGACATGATTGTAAGATAGTGGGAAGTCATTTGAAGGCCGACCAGATCTATCAAAGCCGACATGATCGATCGTTGTTAACGGAGAGATCTTCCACCGATCCAGACAGCCAGGCGGAAGTGTAAACACGCTGGTAAGTGATATTGGGTAGGAGCGCGGTCTTCCTGAGATTGGCTCCTTCACTGTGGCTATAGTGCTGCCCCACCACTGTGTTGTTGGGGGATAAGAAGGAACGTCGTCCTCGTTTCCAATGAAAGTCATGGGTATAGAGCTGCTCGGCCGCGAGGATGATGCTGTGAGACGGCAACGCGCAAAGCCTTGGAAGTCACAGCGTCTTATAATCGACCTCCTGATCGCACAGCCTAGCTGGTCGCCTAAACCAACGTGAAACGGGGATTGCGAACCTGTAAAACACCATGATTGGGCAAAAGCTAAGTCTGAAATTAAGCGAAGGCATCATATTGGCAGGGAGTTGCAGTGATTACGACTCGCACGAGAGAACCTAAATAGCGGCAGATAGGCGGGTATATCGTAAGGCGAGTAACTTACTGTGTAAGCTATAGCTGATTAGCACTGGCAATCGCATAAGCTAGCTTAATTCAGCGTGAGCTTACCTGAATGCAGCCTGAGCCACGGTGGTGCCTGATACTATCCTTAAGCAGCGTGATAACGATTTGATTTGAATTGGTCTTGAAAAGCTCACAAGGTCGACAATCCAAGGACATACTGGTCCTAGTTTCGAACTCCAGAGGAACTGATCGAAATATGGTGTAGTTAGCGGGGCAACCATTAAGAATGGGCTAAACGTCCGCACAGCATGTGCCGCTATGATATCACAGTTACCCAGCAATGAAGACAGCCGTATGTGGTATTGATAAAAAGTGCAGAAATAATTTACAGTGGTGGGTACTTTAAATATAAACCTAGAGATACACAAAAGTGATGCGCTATAACTAGCGTTAAATTCAATCCTAGGTTCGCCTTTGAAGCACCTACACAAATTCACTGACTATCCATAGTAACCGGCCGATCTTCCACCAAATAACTCATCCAAATCAAAATCATATAGATCACCACTTGGGTTTGAGATTGACGGTTGTTTCTGTTCCCAAGGCGAATGCGGCGATCTTGATGTTCTAAGCCTGCTAACTCGTCCGATTTCTGGGGGTAAGGAAGTGTAGCTAGGTTGAAGTGGGTATTCTGCTGCAGCGTGGACATCATTTTCGACTGGCCTGATAGGCTCCGTAGTTGAGAAGCGAACCCCTCCGAACCAAGCCCCAGTCTCATAAGGAACAGGATTTTGATCTACGTAGGTGGTTCCACTAGTTGGCGCGATCTGGCGTTCCGGCAGGTCATCTGGCAAGGAGACACAATGATGAGGCTGCGGAAATTCGAACGTAGATGGAAACGACATATGGGAATTGCTGGTCACCCCCTGACCTTCGGAAAAATCGTGGTTCTCTGAAGAAGAAAACTTTGGCTGGAAATCTGCAGTCATACGTCCAGGTAGTGCATACTGATGATCAGACCAAGGCCGATTGCCGTCGGAACTTGAGAGCTCAGAAACATGAGTAGTTTCGATACCTGGGGTAGCTTCTTCACGATAAAGCTTCAATTCGCAAGACTCTACTATCGCTGGGATTCGGTCTTTGATTCTCTGCAGAATTGGTTGCAGCGCAGGGGATAACTCCTTATAAAGTTCCTCCTCAAGCGCTTCTTGGAGGGCGCGTTTAAGCTTAGGAGTGAACCAATGCTGATCATAGGGAGACGGAATATGTTGGTCGTTTGGAAACAGGACGGTGTAGAGCATTTTCCACTTCCGTAAACAAAGTCAGCAGCTGAAAATACAGATAGCAACCTAGAGGGAGGGGGCTAGGAAGGTCATGTCGGGGAATGCTAAGTCTCCTTTTCCGCAGCCTTTACATACCTTTTCTTCTGCGGTCTTTGCCTTTGTATACGGCAACCTCTTAAAATCAAGAGCCTTCATCATTCCATTTGGTATGCGGTTATCGATGGGTTCTGTGCGCTGTTCACAAATAGCCTCAGCCTGAAAATGAGCCGAGCATTCCTCATCCGTCTGCATTTCAGCCCAGCAGCGCGGACAGCGCGGTGGCTGTGTATGAACCCTTTTGATATGATCTTTCAATTTCGCCATATCAGAGAAGCCTGGACCTCTGCAAGCTGCTCGAGAGTATCGTTCCGGTTGGCGTTGATAAAACGGGCATTTGAGGCGACGAAACGGCATTCCGAATAAATCCGATATATCTTTCCGACTTGGTGGTCTTTTCCCAGGATCTTCTTCATCATCTGAATCGTCATCATCATCTCGTGGATCTTTCCCTCCACCCCGCACCCTTTTCTGGGGAGGTCGCTGGGAGAACTGGGAAGATGTCGTCGAACAAGTTTCCCAGCCCCTTTTGCGTGACTCGGAGCCCTCTAGGGTATCTGAAACTTCGGCGGCGGTGGCACTGATAAGACAATCCACCAGCAGAGCTGCCATACGGGCCGTAACAGTGCGCGATCCATCTTCTGTCCTCTGTACAGCCGATGTGTCTTCATGTGAGTGCGAACTAGATTCGACCCTTCGACTAATAGATTCAAGACCATTTTTTTCCGCAGCTAAGATGCTTGAGCTGACCTTTGTTTTCGGTTCTGCGTGTGGAGCTAGTCCTATGCCATGTTTAAGATATTCTCTGTTAATTTCCACGTACACCTTTCTTGTTAATTTCTTCGTGGAACGAGTCATATCATCCGGATTGCTCACATTAATATTTCCGGTTCGTCTTTCATCGCTAGATGGGCTATGGCTCCTTGTTGTTATGGTGCCGTCGCTGGGCGCATAGTATTGATGTCCATCAATAGTCTTACTCTCAATTGCAGATGTATTTAATGACGAATAATCCATCCTTGAGTTCGAGGCCAAGAGTTTAGGTGGCTCTGAGATGCGGTAGGTATTCCACTCCATGTCTGGCACGCGGCTTTCAATACCAGCAATATTCTGCTCAAGACGCAAGCTGCTGTTGTCTACTCGGCCCATCAACTCACTAGTTGGTGCAATACCGATGCGTAGAAAGACCTTTCGTGACAGATCTTCATCTGCGGAGCGTGGTATTCCAGGTTTTTCCGCATTTTTCTCGAGGCTTATGCATTTGAGACAGTCTTTGCTATGATTTGTGAACAGTCGGCAAGCGTCACTTTCCTGGACAGTAAGGGATCGCGGGGGTAACTTGACTGAATTCCTTGGTATTGGTTTTCGACAGGTTGGTATCGCTGTAATAGCTCCACTTTCCCTAGTACATGAGTCGCCAACGGCAAGTATTGATAGATGCTCGTCTGGATGAAAATGTGTCGGAATTCGCTGTGTTGATGTTAGGTTTCGCGTTTTTATGCGTGCTGTGATTATTGTGTCTTCCATCGCAAAATGATAACCTCTTTGCTCTTCTATCGTGGATAGAGGATGTGGTGTGTTTTTCGATGCGTCAATGCAGAACCCAAATCTCAACCAATTTCAAATATTGCTATTATATAAATGCAGCCTATTACAAAGGAACGTTCGGGGAGTTCCATGTTATTCTAGATGCTGTACGGCCGTTTCACACCGCTTCGGTGCTCGAGTTACGCCGGACTACGAGCTGGCATGAAGAAAACACCCCGTACAGGGAATGATAATGAGCCGTTATCCCGCAACCTTTCGTTACCACGCTGAGCTTCCGTCTTTCTTTTGCCACGCTGAAATGCGGATGACAGACACAGTATATCTTTGAAGATGCTGCGGCACAGTCCTCGGTAAGACCGTTGAAAAGCCCGCTGATATCATTGATGCGAAGTGAATTGAGGTCAGCCTCAGATTAGCGCTGTAAACGCCTCGAAGTTCAGCCTTACGAATCCTGCATTGCTGACAATTAGCAATATGCTAACTAACTAATGATGCGTTTCGCTCAGCCAATGGCAGCCGGCCTCATCCGAACACACCGGGCACCGCGCAAATGTGCGAACAATACTTTGCGCAATCTCCAGGACCTTCGGCTGAAACCTTTGGGATAACCATGAAGTGATTATGCGTTTGAATGATATTGATGCTGGTAAAGTACACCCATAGGAAGGATATATGAAAACAGCTACAGTGAGCAGTGAGCACGGAGCTCCGTCATCCAGATATGAGTGATATTCCAAGAAATCCTTCGTATTCGATTCATCGAGATCGATTGAGGATGGTTGCCACGTATTGTAGGAGCAGCCAGACGGGGACAGGATCTTACGCTGTCGAAAGGTACCCAGACCAGTTCCGCTTACTCGGCCGAGTTAATCGCCACAGCAAAGCACCGCCATAAGACTTAATATCTAATACTGTACGTTATTATCTAGAAAATAGCGAAGACAGTTACTGGTTGCTTGGTAATGCAAAAGATCATAAATCGTGTTGAGCGATTTTTTCCAATCGAAACGACAAAGCCTTGATGGCACATATCGCGATGCGCAATTCGAGGCCAAATAGACAAGCATCGCAGAAAAAAAAGGCTTGGGTTGGAGCTTATAAATGGGCAGAATGGCGGGAATAACAATGTCCTGGAAGGACAGCGAATTCGCTTTGACTAGCTGACAGGCTGTCAAGCCAGACTTGGTTCAATTTTCTTGTTCTGAGACGAGGGTTAGCGAGGGCGTGCGGGGTTCCGAAATTCTTGTCTGCATGCAAGTTTACAACATGAACGGCTCAAGCCATGGTCACACATTCATAGTTATGCGTATTTCACACCTCTTAAACACAATTCTTGACGTAAATCTAGACGTCTCTGTAGTTCTGATCATGAGAGCGGACAAAGCATGCCATCCCCGATTTTCGTGGTACTTCAAATATTCTGAAAAAGTCATTGATTGGTCGCCTCCGCTCGGAGCTCCACTGCGATTGGTTTAAAGGGCCAGGTACGAGGTTGCATTACATCCGCGACGGGCGGGGTATGCGTACGAAGCGGCTGCAAAATGGCTATATTGGAAGGTAATGATAGGCGCATATGTTCCCGATGACGAAACTTTGCTCAGGTACAAGTACCTGTAGCTCCCGGAAGACTTGGATGTCATCTTAATTGCTATCAGTACACAAGCATGGCTATCGCTGCGGTTTTTGGCCTGCTTCTAGTGGGATTGCGAATGGTCGCTGCCCAGAATGCTACCTCAGGTGGTTATGCAACTGCAACACCAACGAGCTCTGGATCTACTGCATTCGTAACCAGCGTAAAGCTTTCTGTCGAAGGTACGTCTAAAAGAACCCATGTCCTATGCACGCAAAATATAGTACAAATATTTTTTTTATTACTCAAACCCGCCCACTTGACATAGAATCACGATCGTGATGCGTAACAACTATACCACAATCTTTCCCATGCCATCCAGAGCCTTCTCGGTTGTTAACTCAATAATTCGACGGGCTAACAATATTAGATCTTTGGGATCTCTATGTCGGACCTGTTTCCACAGCTTCAATCAACACAACCGTGGAACCAACACCGATTCCGTCGAGTTCTCTAATTCCTCCTCCTACGCTTTATTACGCTCCCTTTCCAACAGGCCAGCAAGTGCCCCTCAAAGCGAAGAACGAGAGCTGGAAGTTCCCCAAAGATTTCTTCTATGGCGTTGCAGGCGCTGCATATCAAATCGAAGGTGCTGTGAAAGCCGAAGGAAGAGGTCCGAGTATATGGGACGTTCTCAGCCACCGCGTCACAAATTATGTTGTCACCAACGATACTGGTGATATCGCGGATGATAATTACTACTTATATAAACAAGGTGTGTATTCTAGAGATTCTAATTTCCATCCTAGCTGACTCTCGAGACAAGATATCGCGCGGATAGCGGCAATAGGGATCAAGACCTACTCTTTCTCTATTTCTTGGAGCCGCATTCAGCCGTTTGGAAATGGCCCCGTAAATGAGGAAGCATTAGCCCATTACGATGATGTGATCAACACATGCCTCCAATACGGTGTAACACCCATGGTTACACTTTACCACTGGGATCTTCCACTTTTCCTCCAGAACTCTTACGGCGGATGGCTTGGCTCCGAAATTGTTGATGACTTTACTGCGTATGCACGCATCGTCTTCGAACGATACCACTCAAAAGTGCACTATTGGTTCACCGTCAACGAGCCAATTGTATTCTGTGGTTTCTATCCACTTCCAGAGAACTACTTCAAGGCAACGGACATTCCAGATGTGCAACAGAAATTCTACTGCGGACACAACGTGCTGCTCGCGCATTCCGCCGCTTACCACGTAGGAAAGTCATTCAACTCATCCCTGAGCATCTCATTGAAACACAACGGTGGCTACAAGATCCCCCGCACCAACAGCTCGGAAGACGCGGAAGCAGTGCAGCGCGCATGGGATTTCCAGGAGGGCTGGTTTTCCGATCCCATCTTCCTAACCGGCGACTACCCGAAGACACTAAAAGAATATGTGGAGACCTTTCTAGAACCGTTTACAGAGGGGCAGAAGAAGCAGATCAACGGCACGGCAGATATTTACGCCCACGATGCTTATACTAGCGATTTTATCATGGCACCAGACAGCGGTATCGAAGCCTGCACCAAGAACGAGAGTAATCCACTGTTCCCGTCGTGCTACAACTCAACGAAGTTGTATGCTAATAATTATTGGCCAATTGGACCTGCATCAGACCCAGGCACCCCATGGTTGAACAAGGCAACGGATTGGGTGCCCATCTTCTTGCGCTACATGCAAGACACATGGAAGCCTAGGGTAAGTAGCATTATTTCTGAAAGGACGTGATTGCAGGTCAGAGAGCGTGTTTTTCAAGTATCAATGCTGACTACTCGTACAGGGCGGTGTAGCAGTCACTGAGTTCGGCTTCAGTGAGCCTTACGAAGGACTCCGCAAAGATCTTGCTTCCATCGTCATTGACCCGATCCGCTCAGCGTACTATGTCGATTACCTTGAAGCGATATTGATGGCCATCTCTGAAGGCGTAAATGTTGTCGGAACGCTCGCATGGAGTATCTACGACAACTTTGAGTGGAGTCAGGGCTATAGTGTCAAATTTGGCATTCAGGTAGGTTACCTAGAGTGGCTGCTTAAGTGGATGATTTCTAACGAGTGCAGTATGTCAATCTTACCACTCAAGAGCGGTACTACAAGGCAAGCGCGTTTGAGTATGTGAATGTGTTTAATGTTTACAAGGAAGAGTAATGCCAGTTCTTGGTATGGAATATAATAGCAGATGAGGAGAAAAAGGCGCGGGGCTGTGAATAATGATACTTGTAATCCGAATCCCAAGCCTCGACTGCTTAATGAACTAATGGTCTAAAATAATCTTGTTCGATGGGTGAAAATGAACGGCTAATCTGAAACCTTGTGTGGATGCCTAGAAAATCTGTATGGGGTTTAGATGAGGTCTTGACTATCACAATCGTCAGCCCCCTCATATTCCATAAGTCTGACCCCAACAATTGCTCACATCAGCATCCACCAGCTAACCGTAAGAAAACCTTCAATCTCTAGCCAGAAAAAACAGGTAGCTTCCATTCTAGCCTTTAAGAGACTTCTTATTCTGACATCAACTTGTTCAGGAATTTACCCATCAACAGTGTGGAAACTTTCGAGACATAGCCAAGAAGTTGAAAACCTTTTTATTTCAAATTTGTTGAGGAGCTTCTGAAGCATCTTGAAAATTGGAAACAAACGCACAAATCATGATTTTGAAGACGTCCTCAACAGGTTCCATTTGCTGAACGGCATGTGATCGTGAGAAGTACAAAAGTACGCGCCATGATTTAGCCATGTGTGCGCGTTGGGATAGTGAACTGTGGGTATACATATGATAGGCTAACAAAATGCGAATTCGACTTGAGAGATAGCTTTAACCCTTGCCACCTGCGCTCGAGAAAAGTACAGCATAACAGCACTGAAGGAAAATAGCACGACAAGCACCCAAAGCTTCGAATTCCCAAAGAAAATACCAAAGCTTCAGCTTCTTTTCAACCTTCCTCCGACCAAATATCAACACAACTGGAGCCTGTTAGCTAGTCCTGAAGCTACTTCGCAACGTTCTGTCAACAGTAAGAGAGCCAATCCCTTTCCCCTTCCACCCCTTTCCTCCTCAAACCTCTTGCCATTATTGACCATATACCAAGCCTACTCACCAAATCAAAGTAAATGGCAACAGTAGGCAGTACGGATGGCGGGTCTACCCTCAGACACCGCAATGCTGTTACATCCACCGCCGATGACAGCGATTTCTCAACCGCCTCAACGCTCGTTGAAGAGCGCCCCTCGAGGGTGTTTCCAGCGCTATCACAACACGCCGAAGAACAACCAGCTTCGGCCAGGGTCGATATTTACCTAGATGATGACGGCAGTGACGTTGTTTTGCATGTATTTACCCCTTCCTGCTGCTTTTGGGGTGGCGTGCATATCTTTTGGGTCCTTTTGTATCTTGGCATGATGGTAGTTTTTGTTTTCAGTGGCTTGGTTTTCGTGTTTCGGGTTTTGCGGGTGTTATTATATGGATGAGGAATCTACACTCGGAGGCCCACGCCTCAGTCAATACTAGACCTATATCTAATTTTTAAGCTGGCAAACTATCAGTTGATTTGATTATAGCTGAATACACCTCGCTGAATGGTAGAGTGGTCTGGTGGACGGTCAGTTGATAGAACTCCTGAGAAAACTTAGTTGAGTGAGTCATGGCACTTCAAGATAAAAACAAAAGCTCCTTCAAACCCAAAAAATAGCTGGGTTGAGAAATTGTTTTTTTTTTCTTTCTTGCTTCGTGACATGCATGATAACCAATAAAAGGAGCCGAAACATTAAATCACAGAATGTTCGAACAAATTGGCCAGTAGACTGTTATGAGTTTAATCTGCTCAAGTTGCTCATTCAATTCAAGGGAGAATACATCCTTCACCGTCCTTCCGTCGGTTTGGTTGCTTCTTTAAGGATCGATATAATGAATGGGTGGCTGGCTAATTATTAATAAGACATTTATGATTCAACGCTTGGAAAGACAATTGAATAGCATGTGGCTAATGTTCACCCATTTTCCAAATGTCAGAATCGTTATTAGATTTGTTACTATTGGCTCTCGTTGTCCCGGTTTTTCCTGTTAGGCGTGCCCTTAAACAGGTTACGACATACTAGAGTTCCTTTTCAAGTATCCATCGATTCCTCTTGTATTATATCCACCAGTAATAGCCTCTTCGACATGGCCTACAGCGCCGCCTCACCACGTGTCCCAACATGTACTAGCGCCTTGGCAACATAGCCCCGCTATTGAATCATAGTGAGCCATCCCCACGGTCAACTTATAATACCGCCGCCTGAACGCTCTCCTCGATAATACGACCAACCACCACACGCACACCGCACGAGCACTCGAGTCGCCTAACATGCCCGTCGGAATCAAAACACCGTCCAACCAGATCAAGCTCACCAACCTTGCCCTGGTGCGCATGAGAAAAGGTACGGCATGCCTCCCAAATATGCAATCGCGGGAACTAACGTGTGTGCAGGCAAGAAGCGCTTCGAAGTCGCATGCTACAAGAACAAGATCCTCGACTACCGGAAGAAGATTGAGACGGACCTGGACAATGTCATTCAGATCGAAGGTGTGTTCATGAACGTCAGCAAAGGGCAGAAGGCATCGCGCGCCGATCTAGACAAAGCATGGGGAAAGGATATGACAGAGGCGCAGATTGTAGAAGACATCCTGCTGAATGGAGAGTTCCAGGTCGGAGAGAAAGAGCGCAGTGCTGAGCTAGAGAGGACGAAGCACGAAGTCGTCCACATGGTCGCGGCGAGGCTGGTGGATCCCAAGTCGAAGCGGGTGTATACGACGGGCATGATCGAGAAGGCTCTGGACCAGCTCAGCTCGCAGACAGCCAACTCTATAGGCGAGAAGGCGAGCGGCGGCGCTGCAGAGAATCCCGAAGAGAAGGAGAGCTCACTGCCGAAGTGGAGGGGCGTCGTGGCGTCCAAGGACGCGAAATCGCAGGCCAATCATGCTATCAAGTGCTTGATTGCACATCAACCCATCCCCGTTGCCCGCATCCAGATGAGGCTCCGCGTCACATGCCCCACTTCTATCACCAAGCAGACTGTCAAGGCGGCGGCGAAAGCGCAGCAGGCCAAGGACGGCGCCGAAGAGGAGCATAAGGCACCCGGCACCGTCAAAGACACACTGCTCCACTTCTTCGAAAAGCTGGAAAGTCAGGAGGCTGTTGGTCCGGAGTGGGAGGCTGTCGGGCTGGTGGAACCTGGAACCTTCAAGACACTGAACGAGTTCATCGACAGCCAGACCAAAGGGCGTGGCAACGTGGAGGTTCTGGATATGTCGGTTGGCGTCGACGTCTGAGCATGCGGGACTCTGGCATGTATTTGCGCGCATTTACCACCCTCCTTCGCATGCACATCCATGATCAGCTCCGAGACGCAGAAAGACATCATGCCAAAAGGCGTTGAAGGCTCTGTCATGCGAACAACACACTCTTTCCGCCTCATCTGCATGCGCTGTTGGCTCGATCCCTGCGGCGCCGTGCATGGCGGCCACCCGCAGGTTCGTGACAACAACAAGCAAGAGACCCAGGCGCTTCTTTCGGCGCGCATCCCCCATTCCGCAGCAGCAGCGTCCACATGCCGGGGGCGCGCTTCGAGCAGGTCAGTGACGGCTCGTGGTTGCACCACCTGTTGACCGTCGAGTCCGCATCCCCTTGATAGCCTATAGTATTGAATACGAAAGCAGGCCTGGCACTTCGCCTGCGTCAGCACACCATGACCAGCGCGCGCCTCTGACTATCGTGCATTTCCCGATTCGTACAAAGGCCCCCAGGCCATGCGCATACCCCCCCAGCGCGTCCCTTGGTTACGCTCTACACAACTGGTTCCACGACTCCCACTGCCTTTCCGCCGCGCCTCGCTGCTAATGCACGCAGCGCAGAAAACGTTTTGCGCAGTGAGGTGAGGGTGGCCAGTCAGCAGTCGACAGGTGTAAAGAGTATGCAGGGAGCTGCGGGGCTAGCGCGAAGACGTCTTTTCTCTCTGCCCCTGCGCCCGACGTGATGCCCGCTCTCATGTCCGGCAGCCCCTGGGTGAATTGAGGTGGCTATCGCCGAGCGTTGCTTGGGGAGGTGAGATGGGGAAGCAGCAGGTCAATGGACGCATGGCTTCGTTTTTTACGCCGCTTGTGAACGGTTCCATGTCGAGTTGTGCCATTGGTGCAATAGGCATTGGGATGGATGGACAACAGGTAGGCGTGCCTGTCCGCTTCTCTCGTCCACTGAAGCAGGTCCTGTGATGCTTCGCAGATCGCATTGGCTTTTCACACTCTATGCGCAGAGGATACCCCGTGACGGCCTCCTGGTTGGCCACGTGCAAGTACCCCTGATTCAGGACCATTACGCGCCTGCTCTGTCTTCTCGGATGTTTGGATCAAACGTATGGATTGGTACCCCGCGGTACATAGCCAGATTGGAGATTTCGCTTGCCAAAAAAAAGTCATCTACGTACAAGGCCTTTCCACCGACGAGTCGTACGTTGATACCGTTCGGTGTGCCGGACACCCCCCCCTCCTCTTCCCCTTTCCCCCATTCCCATTCCCGTCCACCGCATCGTGAAGATTCGTTAGTTGCGCGCCCAGAATGAAATGATGCAGAGCTGAGACCCATGAAAAACCCATATCGCAAGCAACATAAGAGCAAAAAAAGTGACTCGAAAATAGAACTGAAAAAAGATGCCATGCGAAGAAGAAGACGATGCAGAACCGGAAAGTGGAGAAAAACAGGAAAGGAAAAAAAAATAAAAAATAAAGCCCTACTGCCTTCATGAAGATAAAAACTTTACCCCCTTCTTTGGCTCCCTATGCATTTCTTTCCCGAACAGAATTCCCTTGCGATCCGATAAAAACTCCAGGTGCCGTGTCCCTTGACCAGCCCAGCCGTCCTACTCCCCTTTGAAAACACCAACCGTAGTGCAAAAAAGATGCAATCATTACTCCCTCCCTCCCTTACCCCCCCTTCTCTTATTCTCTCTGTCGAAAGAAGGATAGAAAATGAGGAGAAGGAGGTAAAAAAACGGGCACTCAGTCCCACCACCTCCGCCCCACCCTCCCGTTCCCGCTCAGGATGCCCAGCACCTCGGCGCTGCTTGTCCGTATCCCCCAGATGCGCTCGATGGGCTCGGCGATCATGGTCCAGTCGAAGCCCTTCTTGTCGTAGCAGTCGAGCACGAGGATGACCAGGTAGGGGTCGTACATGGGCACGCTGAGGTCCTGGTATATGGACAGCGAGGAGGAGAAGATTTCAGGGGGGGCGGGCAGGCCCGCGGAGGAAGAAGAAGAAGCAGGGCGCGTGGCTGCGGCTGCGGGATGGTGGTGGTGGTGGGAGTGGGAGTGGTGATGTCTGCGCTGAGGAGACGGAGACGGAGATGGTGATGGTGATGGAGCGGGCGATTCCACGAACAGAGTGTATCCTTCGCCTGGGGAGGAGGGCGAGCTGCCTGCTGAGGAGGGCGACGAGGCGCTGGACACGGAAGACATGCTTTCGGCGCTGAGCTTGGTGTGCAGGGGCGCGAGGAAGGCGGGGGGCTGCGGGTGGGCGAGCCCAGGGGTCGGCAGCATGATGGCGCTGGTCGATTTGGAGTAGGGCGAGTCGTCGATG
>Ga0247757_10000257_pt1 | contig 44441 bp, 36 predicted proteins | sample UWRJL126311R4_FD_180929 | JGI IMG/M metagenome (GOLD analysis project Ga0247757, IMG submission 180929) | Plant litter microbial communities from Arlington Agricultural Research Station in Wisconsin, United States - UWRJ-L126-311R-4 | ecosystem: Environmental > Terrestrial > Plant litter >... | reverse complement strand
ACACCGCTCCCGAACCCGACACCCCGAAGTACAGCGCGAGGTGGCGGTCGCTGTTCCAGGCCAGCGTGGCGACCCGCTCCCCCGGTTCGACACCCAGCTCGGCCAGCGCGTTGGCCACCTGCTTGGACACCTCGCCCACCTCACGCCAGTTCGAGCGCCGCACCCGGCCCTCGGGAAGGCGGGACACGATCTCGGTGTCACCGTGGTACGCCGAGGCGTAGTCGATCAGCGACGAGATCATCAACTGCCGATCCTGCATCAAACCGAACATCGGACCAGGCTATGGAATGCTCGCCACCATGGCGACCGTGTTCACGAAGATCATCAACGGCGAGCTGCCCGGCCGATTCGTCTACGAAGACGACGACATCGTGGCGTTCCTGACCATCCAGCCGATGACGCCCGGCCACACGCTGGTGGTGCCGCGTGCGGAGATCGACAACTGGCAGGACGTCGACGCGCCGGCGTTCGGGCGGGTCATGGAGGTCTGCCAGCTGATCGGCAAGGCCGTGTGCAAAGCGTTCGACACCGAACGCTCGGGCGTCATCATCGCGGGCCTGGAAGTCCCGCACCTGCACGTGCACGTCTTCCCGGCCCGTGACCTGTCCGACTTCGGCTTCGCCAACGTGGACAACAACCCGTCACCGGAGTCCCTCGACGAGGCGCAGCGCCGGATCAGGGCGGCGATCGCCGAGCTCAGCTGACGGGAACCGACGACTCCTCGGGCACGGCCGCCTCGGCGATGCGCGGCAGGCTCACCCGGAACTGGCATCCCCGACCGGGCGCCGTGGTCACCGCCACCGTTCCGCCGTGCGCGTACACCAGCGAGTCGACGATCGACAGGCCGAGACCGGTGCCGCCGCTGGCCCGGGTCCGCGACGAATCCGCCCGGTAGAACCGCTCGAACACGCGCTGGGCGTCCTCGGCATTCATGCCGGGCCCCTCGTCACACACCTCGAGCACGGCGCTGTCGTCCTCCGTGCCGACCCGCACCGTCACGCCTGCGGTCTCCGGGGTGTGCTGCAGCGCATTGGCCACCAGGTTCGACAGCACCTGACGCAGGCGGGCCTCGTCACCGAGCACCTCCGGCGTGCCGGGACCGTCGAACACCTCCATGCGGATGGGGCGCCGCGGTGCGATGGACTGGGCGTCGTGCACCGCGTCGCTGGCCAGCGCGAGCAGGTCGACACGGTGCCGTTCGAGAGGCCGCTGGGCGTCGAGACGGGCCAGCAGCAGCAGGTCCTCCACGAGGAGGCCCATCCGCCGCGATTCGCTCTCGATGCGGCCCATCAGCATCTCGACGTCGCGGGCCGCGCCCTGCCGGTAGAGCTCGGCGAACCCGCGGATCGTGGTCAGCGGCGTCCGCAATTCGTGGCTGGCGTCGGTGATGAAGCGTCGCATCCGGTCCTCGGACTCGCGGGCCTGTTCGGCCGACGATTCCGACGAGGCCATCGCCCGCTGGATCTGGGCGAGCATGCCGTTCAGGGCCAGCGACAACCGCCCCACCTCGGTCCGCGGATCCCGCTCGGGCACGCGACGGTCCAGCTGCCCCGAGGCGATCGCGGCGGCGGTGCGCTCCACCTCGCCCAGTGGCCGCAGGCTGCGGTGGACGACGACATAGCCGACCACACCGAGCACCAGCAGGACCGCGACACCGATGCCGATCTGCGCGTAGACCAGGGCCCGCGTCGTCGACTTCACGTCGGAGAGGTCGATCGCCACGGTGGTCAGTTCGCCGCGCGGCCCGCGGACCGTCATCGCGCGCCACTCGACGTCGGCGGGAGCGACGCTGCCCACGGTGACCGGAGCCGGTCCGACATCGTTGTTGACGGGAAGGGCGGGTTGGGCGTCACGGTCGTTCGCGGCGATCCACGACTGGCCGTCCGGATCGATGCCACGCACGTAGTAGTCAGAGGGTGGACGCGCCGGGTTGGGGCCGGTGTCGTCCGGGTCGGCCGGCAGTTGCAGCGGCACCTGCGCCCAGCCCCTTGACGCGTCCAGCAAGGTGTCGTCGACCCGGTTGATCAGGCTGTGATGCATGATCGTGGTCACGGCCACGCCGGAGGCCAACAGACCGCAGGCAACAAGCAGCAACGTGGCGGCCACGAGTCCTACGCGAAGCGGGATCCCCCGTCGGATGTGACCCATGCTCCCATTGTCAGCGATCTCGTCCCCCGCCATGGGATCTACCGGGGTTCGCGCAGGACGTACCCGACTCCTCTGAGGGTGTGCAGCAGACGCTTTTCACCGGTGTCGACCTTGCGGCGCAGATAGGACACGTAGGACTCGACCACGTTGACGTCCCCGCCGAAGTCGTAGCGCCAGACGTGATCGAGGATCTTGGGCTTCGACAGAACCGTGCCCGCGTTGATGATGAAGTACCGCAGCAGGGTGAACTCGGTCGGCGACAGCGAGACCGGCTCGCCGGCCTTCCACACTTCGTGGGTGTCCTCGTCGAGCTCGATGTCGGCGAAGGTGAGGCGCGACGTCCTGGGCTCCTGGGCGCCGCTGCCGGCACGGCGCAGGATCACCCGAAGGCGGGCCACGACCTCTTCGAGGCTGAAGGGCTTGGTGACGTAGTCGTCGCCACCGAGCGTCAGACCGGCGATCTTGTCCTGCAGCGAGTCACGCGCGGTCAGGAACAGAGCCGGGGCGTCGATGCCGTCGGCGCGCAGCCGGCGCAACAGACCGAAGCCGTCCATGCCGGGCATCATCACGTCGAGGATGATCGCGTCGGGACGCATCTCCCGGGCGAGGTCGAGGGCCGCCGGGCCGTTGGACGCGGTGTAGACCTCGAAGCCCTGGAACTTCAGACTCACCGACAGCAGCTCGACGATGTTGGTTTCGTCGTCCACGACGAGGACGCGAGCTTCGGGAACGTTTTCGTGCGCTGGCATGGCCATGACTCCCATGTTGCTGTCTGCGATTGGAGATCTGCTGCGCGCTCGCTGTGTACTTCCTGTGAGTTCATTGTTGCGCTGTTCTTACACTGAGCGGATGAACCTGGGCAGATCCCTCAGCGATCTCGCGTTCGCGCCCGCACGCATCGGTCTGGCCGTCGCCGACGCCGGCCTCGGCGTGGCCAGCGGCGGGCTGGGCATCGCCCGCAGGGCGCTGGGCGATGGTAAGGGTACCGCCAGGACCGCGCCGACGTCGTTCGCCGCGATGCTCGGGGTGCAGGACGCGGTCGAGCGGGCCAACCGGCTGGCGCGACTGATGGACGAGGATCAGCCGCTGGGCCGCGCGCTCGCGCCGGACGGCGCGCTGGACCGGCTGCTGAAGCCGGGTGGTGTGGTCGACCGGTTGACCGCCCCCGGTGGTGCGCTGGACCGGTTGACCCAGGACGACGCCGGGCTGATGCGGGCCATCGAGCCGGGTGGACTGGTCGACCAGTTGCTCGCCGAGGACGGGCTGATCGATCGGCTGCTGGCTGAGGACGGCGTAGCCGATCGCCTCCTCGCCGAGGGCGGTGTGATCGACAAGCTGACGGCCCGCAACGGCCCGCTGGAACAGCTGGCGGCGGTGGCCGACACGCTCAACCGACTGACCCCGGGCCTGGAAGGGCTGGAGCCGACCATCGAGGCGCTGCGCGAGGCCGTGATCGTGCTCAGCCAGGTGGTCAACCCGCTGAGCAACATCGCCGACCGGATCCCGCTGCCCGGGCGCCGCCCGCGCGGCCGGTTCATGACCCGCCCGGTCACACCGCAGCGGGTGATCGACGTCGAGGAGTGAGCCGTTAAGCTTCTGTCAATCAGGCCTCCTTAGCTCAGTGGTAGAGCACTCGCCTTGTAAGCGAAAGGTCGTCAGTTCAATCCTGACAGGGGGCTCAACAGCCGGCTACGGATCCCGCGTGGCCACAGTCCCGCCAATGTGGCCCCAGTCCCGTCGATTTGCTGGTGGCGGTCGATGAATCTCGATGAGCCCGCATCACAATCACGAAACGAAGACCGGGCCGATCGGGCCTTTTGCTGGCCGCTTTCTGGGAGATGCGATTGAATGGCTGGACGTCGGGGGACGCACACCGGAATCTCGAAGGGGTCTTCTGTTGAATTCCGCAGCCTACGTCGGTCGTGTCGGTGCACTGGCCGTCGCGTTGGGTATCGGTTCGGTGATCTTCGCAGGGCAGGCGGCCGCCGACGGCGGCGATGCGTCGTCCTCGTCGAAGTCGGTCGCCTCGGCCGGCACCGAGCACGCCGCCACTGCTGATCGGTCGTCTGCGCGCAAGACGAAGTCCGGCAAGGCCGATCGCGACGACGCCGCGCCGACCAAGAAGCCCGCGTGGAAGAAACCCCCCTCAAACAAGGCCCCCTCGGACAAGGCCCCGTCATGGAGGAAGCCCAAGGCGCCGGACTCCCAGGAAGCCTCGGCCAAGCCGGCGGCCGATCACCGTCGCCCCTCGCTGAAGACCCCGCGCGCCGACGCTGCCGTCTCGCACGCTGCCGTCTCGCGGGCCGCCGTCTCGCAGGCCGCCGTCTCGCAGGACCCGGCCGCGCCGCCGCGCACCGCTCCCCGCAAGTTCACGCTGCGCACGACCACGGCCGACACGGCGTCAGCCGCCGCGAAGACACCTGCGGCCCTCACCAAGACGGACACTCCCAGAGAACTCGACCTCGCCGACCGGCCGATCGCGACGGCCGTCGTCAACGTCGTGCGCAGCATGGTCACCTGGGCCCATCAGCGGGCCGACGCCGACCGCGGCCAGACCGGCGCCCCGCCGTTCCTGATGGCCCTGGTGTCAGCCGCCGGCCGCGAACTGGAAGCCCTCTCGGCGACCCGCGCCCCGCACCGAGCGGCCGCCAACCAGACCAGCGCCGCCATCGCCGCGGCGGCCGCGACCCCGTACTCGCCGTGGAGCAATCCACAGGTGAGCCCGTCGACGAACTTCGTCAGCTGGGTCACCGGCAACTACCACTACGCCAACGAAAACAACGGCACCAATGCGAACACCGCCGACCGGTTCAGCGTGTGGGGCACGGACGTCGGCACCATGTGGGACAACGGCATGGTCGACGATCCGACAACCCCCTGGAACGAACACCAGGTTTTGATCGCCGTCGGCGACACGTTCAGCGGGGCCGGCATGACCGGCCGACACATCTTCAACACCCTGTTCCGCAGCTCGGACACCAAGCTCTCCGACGGCATCACGATCCCCAACGGAGAGTGGTTCACCGGCAACATGTTCGGTGGCGCGCCGCTGGACGGTCCGGTCAATGCCCGGCCCATCATCAACCCCCAGAAATGGTTGCCGAGTTCGTTGACGATGATCCCGACCGCAGGGGTGTCCGTGAACGTGCCGGTCACCAAGGACACCCCGTACGGCACCATCCAGTACGTCAGCTACATGTCGGTGACCAAGTGGGGTTCGTCGGGCAAGTGGACCACCAATTACTCGGCGATCGGCTACTCCGTCGACAACGGTGAGAACTTCACGATCGACCCGAAGAGCATCCGCAACAACTCGTTCCTCAGCGGCAACAAGAACTTCCAGCAGTCTGCCTTCGTCAAGGGCGACGACGGTTACGTCTACGTCTACGGCACCCCGAACGGGCGGCAGGGTGCGGCGTACCTCGCCCGCGTGGCACCCGAAAGCATCCTGGACACAAGCAAATACGAGTACTACAAGGGCGCGTCGAAGAGCCTCTTCGGTAGTACAGCGGCCGGCTGGGTGAAGGGCAACCCGTCCGCGGCGACCGCGATCATCGGGAAGTCCGGTGGGTTCTGGGGATTCACCAAACCCGGATACACCGTCAGCGAGATGTCGGTGCAGTACAACGCCTACCTCGACAAGTACGTGGTGCTCTACGGGGACCAGAACAACAGCATCGTGATGCGCACCTCCGACACCCCCGAAGGTCTCTGGTCGGACGCGGCGGTGCTGATGACCCAGCAGCCCGGCGGCATCTACGCCCCCATGCTGCACCCCTGGTCGCCGTCGACGCTCGGGACCGGTCCTGACCTCTACTGGAACCTGTCGCTGTGGTCGAGCTACGACATCATGCTGATGCACACCGACCTGACGAAGGTCTGATCGGGCTCATCCGAAAGAGAGTGACGACTCCGAGCAGCCGGTGACCGCCCGCCCCGCCGGGAAAGCGGCCGGGTCGGCGTCGGCGATCGCATCCCGCCGATAGTAGGCGCGGCCGCGGTCTGCCGAGCACTCGAAGTTGGCGTTCAGCACGGCGAAGCTCGCCGGATCGGCACCCTCGATGACCTGGCCCATCCAGTAGACCCGTTGCGCGTCAACTGCATAGGGGCCATCCAATGTCCGTAGCGTCGCCGCGTCGGCTCCATCGATCGGCGCGTCGAAATAGAACGCGCCGTGGTGGTCGACCGCGTAGGCACCACCGTCGAGCACCCGGAACCCGTCTGGTTCGGCATCGGCGATGACGTTGCCGTTGACGTAGACCGCGCGACGATCCTTGGCGTACAGATAATCTCGGCGATCGGAGAGGATCGTGAAGTGGCTCGGATCGTCGGACAGCACCGAACCGTCCGACCAGTAGACGTGACCGTCGTCGCGGGCCAGGCCGCCTGGCAGTAGCGCGAACCCGGCCGGGTCGGTGCTGATGACCCGATCGCGTTGATAGACACGGCGACTGTCCCGCGCCAGGCCCGGGCGCCCCAGCACCTCGAAGGTGCCCGGGTCTGCCTCGGGCAGGGCTCGACCGTCGAGGTAGACGCGTGCGCGATCGCGGGCATACATCCGGTCGAGGATCTCGAACGTGGACGGATCCGCGCCGTCGACGACAGATGCATTGCCGGGGAACGGATTCAGGTAGTACACCCGGGTGCCTCGGACGTGGTAGCCGGCGTCGTCGACCATCGAACTCGGGGTGTCGTCGCGTCCACACCCCGCACACAGCACCCCCACCACCACCACGACTGCGGCGATGACGATGCGCATCCAGGCCGGGCGCGCACATACACTGCGCTGGTGCGAGATGTTCTCGACGAGTTGCTGACGGTCTGGCAGGCCGGCGGCACCGCGGGGCTGTCCACGGTGGTCCGCACGCTGCACTCGGCGCCCCGCCCGCCCGGTGCGGCGATGGTGGTGCGCCCCGACGGAAGCGTCGCCGGATCGGTGTCGGGTGGCTGTGTCGAATCGGCCGTCTACCAGGTGGCCACCGATGTCGTGACGAGCGGACGGCCGCAACTGCAGCGCTACGGCGTGAGCGACGACGACGCCTTCACGATCGGCCTCACCTGCGGTGGCACGATCGAGATCTTCACCGAACCGGTGTCGCAGCGCAGCTTCCCGCATCTGCGCGTCGTCGCCGACGCCATCGCCGCGCACCTGCCGATCGCCGTGGCCACGGTCATCGCCCACCCGCAGCCGCAGTGGCTGGGCAGGCGGCTGATCATCGGCCAGGAGACGGAGCACGGCACCGTCGGTTCGCCGCGCGCCGACGCGGCGATCGCCGATGACGCCAGGGGACTGCTCGCCGCGGGCCGCTCCGCGGTGCTCACCTACGGGCCCGACGGGCAGCGACAGGACGCCGGCATGGAGGTGTTCGTCGCCGCGCACGCCCCCCAGCCGCGGATGCTGGTGTTCGGTGCCACCGACTTCGCCGCGGCGCTGGCCGCGCAGGCGGCACTGCTCGGCTACCGGGTCACCGTGTGCGATGCCCGCCCGGTGTTCGCCACCGCGGCACGCTTCCCCGCCGCCGACGACGTGGTGGTCGACTGGCCGCACCGCTACCTCGCCGGTGAAATCGCGCGCGGCGCGATCGACACCCGCACCGCGATCTGCGTCCTCACCCACGACCCGAAATTCGACGTCCCGGTGCTGGAGGTCGCGCTGCGGCAGCCCCGGTCGGGATACGTCGGGGTGATGGGGTCGCGGCGCACTCACCACGACCGGATCCGCCGACTACGCGAAGCAGGACTGACCGACGCGGAACTGGCTGGATTGTCCAGCCCGATCGGGCTGGACCTCGGCGCCCGGACCCCGGAGGAGACCGCGGTGTCGATCGCAGCGGAGATCATCGCCCATCGGTGGGGCGGCGACGGCCGGCCGCTACGAGCGACCCAGGACCGGATCCACCACGACGGATGAGTGCACACCCCGTCAGTTCGCCACGACACCGCGGAGACCGTCGGCGCCGAACAGCGGTTCCAGCAGCGACGAGAAGTCCGGGCCGCGCCGCAGCATCATCCCGCCGTCGACGTTGATCACCTGGCCGGTGATGTAGCTGGCGGCGTCGCTCAGCAGGAACACCGCCGCGTTCGCGACCTCCTCGGGTTCACCGGGCCGCCGCAACGGGGTGGCCGCCGCGTAGTCGCCGCTGACCTCGTCGGACATGAACACCGCGGCCACCAGGTCGGTGCGGATCAGGCCGGGCCGGATGCAGTTCACCCGCACGCCGGACGCACCGAGCTCGTCGGCGGCCAGCTGCATCAGATGGTCCACGCCGGCCTTGGAGACGCCGTAGGCGCCGAACCATCGGTGGGTGTTGCTCGCCGCGATCGAGGAGATCCCCACGAAGGAGCCGCCGCCCCCGCGCACCATTTCGCGGGCCGCGTGCTTCAGCACGTGGAACGTGCCGTTGACGTTGAGGTCCACCAACCGCCGCCACGCCTCGGAGTCCAGGTGCGTGATGGGCCCGATCGTGTCGCTCCCGCCGGCGCAGTGCACGACGCCGTCCAACCGGCCGGTCCAGGCCGCTGCCGCCGCCACGGTCCGGGCCGTCTCGTCCTCGTTGGTGACGTCACCGGGTTCGTAGCGCACCGAACCGCCGATCTCCGCGACCGCGGCGGCCAGCTTGTCGGCGTTGCGGCCCATGAGCATGGCGTTCCCACCCGCGGCGACGACGCCGGCCGCCACGGCCTTGCCGATCCCGCTGCCACCACCGGTGACGAGCACAGTGCGACCCGACAGTTGGGGCCCGGTGAGCGTCATCGATCCACCTTCCACTAGAACAGGTTCCAGTTATACGTCACGGTCACCCGCCGGGAGCGGCTTTGGCGCTCCCCGCCGCCGTGACTAGAGTTGACCCATGCCCGCCACACCTGATCCTGCTGAGATCGGCGACGTCGAACCGATCGCCGACAGCACCGAGCGCCAGGCGCGCCGCGTCGTCGCCGCCTACGCCACCGACGCCGACGAGTGCCGGGTCTTTCTGTCGATGCTCGGTATTGGGCCCGCGAAGCTCGACGCGTAATGCCCGACCCGAGCGGTCCTCAGGTCCGCTCCGGCTCTGATCACTCCCCGCCGTCCGGGGACGCCGACTTCGTCGTGGTCGCCAACCGGCTGCCGATCGACATGGTGCGCCAGCCAGACGGCACCGTCACGTGGAAACGCAGCCCGGGCGGCCTGGTCACGGCGCTCGAACCGCTGCTGCGCAAGCGCAGCGGCGCCTGGATCGGCTGGCCCGGGGTCCCCCAAGACGCCGACGACCCTGACAGCTACGAACAGCCCATCGAGCAGGACGGCATGACGCTGGTGCCGGTGCGGCTGTCCGCCGACGACGTCGCCGAATACTACGAGGGCTTCTCGAACGCCACGTTGTGGCCGCTCTACCACGACGTCATCGTCAAACCGATCTATCACCGGGTGTGGTGGGACCGCTACGTCGACGTGAACCGCCGTTTCGCCGAGGCGACGGCGCGCACCGCGGCCCACGGCGCCACCGTCTGGGTGCAGGACTACCAGCTGCAGCTGGTGCCGAAGATGCTCCGGATGCTGCGGCCCGACCTCACGATCGGCTTCTTCCTGCACATCCCCTTCCCGCCGGTCGAACTGTTCATGCAGATGCCGTGGCGCACCGAGATCATCGAGGGGCTCCTCGGTGCCGACCTGGTGGGCTTCCATCTGCCCGGCGGGGCGCAGAACTTCCTGATCCTGGCCCGCCGCCTGGTCGGCGCCAACACCTCCCGCGGCAACGTCGGGGTGCGGTCACGTTTCGGCGAGGTGTTCGTCGGCTTCCGCACCGTGAAAGTCGGCGCGTTCCCGATCTCCATCGACGCGGGTGACCTCGATCAGCAGGCCCGCACCCGCAGGATCCGGCAGCGCGCCCGGGAGATCCGCGCCGAGTTGGGCAACCCGCGCAAGGTGCTGCTCGGTGTCGACCGGCTCGACTACACGAAGGGCATCGACGTCCGCCTGCGGGCGTTCTCGGAGTTGCTCGACGAACACCGCGTCGACCCCGACGACACCGTCCTCATCCAGCTCGCCACCCCCAGCCGGGAGCGTGTGGAGAGCTACATCGCGATGCGCGAGGACATCGAACGCCAGGTGGGCCACGTCAACGGCGAGTACGGCGAAGTCGGTCACCCGGTCCTGCATTACCTGCACCGGCCCGTCCCGCGGGAAGACCTGATCGCGTTCTACGTCGCCGCCGACGTCATGCTGGTGACTCCCCTGCGCGACGGGATGAACCTGGTCGCCAAGGAGTACGTGGCGTGCCGCAGCGACCTGGGCGGCGCACTGGTGTTGAGCGAATTCACCGGCGCGGCAGCCGAATTGCGGCAGGCCTATCTCACCAACCCGCACCACCTGGAGGGCGTCAAGGACGCCATCGAGGCGGCGCTCACCCAGGAGCCCGACGAGGGCAGGCGGCGGATGCGGGCGATGCGTCGACAAGTGCTCGCCCATGACGTGGACCGCTGGGCGCGGTCCTTCCTCGATGCGCTCGCAGGCACCGATTCCGCGTCACCCGAGAGCTAGATCGGTGCGAAGAAGTTGATCAGCCACTTGCCGTCGATCTTCTGGTAGTCGACGCGCAGCCGGCTGCCCTCGTAGATCGGCTGCTTCGACTTGTCGGTGACGGTGCGGTTCAGGAACACCATGACCGAGGCCGAATTACGTTGCGCCTCGAGCACTCCCACACCGACGACATTCGCCTGGCTGACCAGCTGACGCTCCCGGGCCTGCGGGATGATGTCCTTGAGCGCCCGATCCTCGAAGTCCTTGCGGAAGTTCGGGGTCAGCAGCGGGTACACCTTCCCCAGGCTGCCCTCGACCGTCTGGTAGTCGTACCCGAAGAACTGCGGAATCTGCTGCTGGGCAAGCGGACCCAACTCCTGCCGCGCGGACTGCTCGCCCTGCAGCTCGACGCGGTCCCAGTACAGCCGCCCGCCGACCGCCGCCAGACCGACGATGCCGACCGCGATGAGCACGGCCAGGGCCGCGACGACCTTGGCGAGTCGATCACCCATCAGTTGCCACCATCGGGATACCTCAGGTCGTATGCGCTCATGTGCCCGTTGTCGTCCTCGTGCACGACGATGCGCATCCGATAGGGCTGTGACGGCCTGTTGTTGCCGTCGACGTCGGTCACGGTGACCCGTGTGGAGATCAGGACCGAGGCGTTGTCGCTGATGTCGTCGATCTTCTCCAGGGCGGCACCGTTGATCACCGCCTCCGAGCTGGCGTTGGTGTCGCGGTACATGGCCTTGAGGTTGTCGACATTGCCGCTCTGACTGAGCATGTCGCGCAACGGTCCGCTGGTGCCGTTGACGAATCGGTTCACGCTGTCGTCGATGTTGTCGGGGGTGTAGCTGTACATGTTCACCACCGTCTGCGAGGCGGCGTCGATGAAACGCTGCTCCCGGGCCATCTGTGCCTGCTCGGTTCGCTGTTGGTGCAGCATCCAGCCGAGGCCGCCACCCAGCGCGCCGGCGAGCACGACGAGCGTCAGGAGGCACACCAGCGCGACCAACCCGCGATTGGATGTGCGTCGCGGCGGCGGGGCGGCCGGTCTCGCCGGCCGCGCCTTCGTCGCCACCTGGGCGGCGACGACGACTGCGACCGGGCTCTCCGGTTCGGCACCGCCCGCCGGCCCCGCGGCCCGGGACGCGCGGCGACGCACCGGCCGGTTCACCTCATCCGGTGAAGCTTCTGCCACTGGTCCTGCCTCACACCTGCCTCGGGGCCAACATCAAGTCGACCCAGTTCTCTGCGGGCGCCAGTTTGTCAGTTCCCGCGGCGAAGATGCCAGTCCCACCGGCGGGATCGACGAACTTCCCGTTCTGGTCATAGCTGGCCGTCGCCGGGGCGGCCGCCGCCTGGGGAACCGCCTCAGCCGGCAGCAGCGGCCCCGACGGCGTGCCGGGTGCCGGCCCCGTTGCCGGAGCAGGGCCAGGCGCGGGTGCCGGAGCAGGGCCAGGCGCCGGTGCCGGAGCAGGGCCCGGCGCCGGGGGTGTGCGACCGTACGGCGGCACCACCTGGTCCGGCGGGGCGAAGTACGGCCACGGCGGCGGTGGCGGCCCCACCTGGTTCGGCGGCACCGGCAGCGGGAACGGCGCGTGCGGCGCCGGCCCCGGGCCGGGAACGGCACCAGGGGGCAGCTGGACGACGGGCGGCCCGGGGTCCGGGTCGACCTGCGGCGGAATGTAGGGGAACTTGTTGGGCGGCACGATGTTCCGGCCGTCCTCGATCGGTGTGCCCAGCGGCACCGGCGGCCCGCGCCACGGGTTGTTGCCGATCGGCACGAAACCCCGTGGATCGCGGCACAACTGGATCGTGGGCGCCCGCTTACCCGGGAACTCCTGACACGGGTAGTTGCGCGCGCCACGCACGACGGCCGGATCGTTCTGTGGTGTCTTGCAATACAGGTCGGTCGGCAGCTCGCGCAGCGTGGTGTCGGCGGGTGAGCGGATCTCCGTCGGCGGGAGGAACCCGGTCGAACAGGTCGGCGGATCGTTGAGGTGGATCTTGAAGTCCAGCTTGCCGCCCTCGTCGGCGGGCACGCCACCGGCGACCGTGTTGAGCGCCGAGATCAACGCCGGGAAGATCACCAGCGTCTGTTCGATCGACTTGTTGTAGATGACGCCGATCCGCCCCGCGTTGGCCAGATTGGCCGCGAGCATCGCGAAGTTCGGTCGGATCCCCTCGAAGGTCTCGTTGGCCACACCCACCGCGCCGGGCGCGGTCTCCAACAGCTCGCGCAGCTGCGGATCGGCGTTGGCCACCTCGTTGGAGAACCGCGCCAGCCCGTCGGCCAGGGACCGGATGCTGTCCCCGCTGGCGATCTGGGAGTCCAGGAACGGTCCCGCCTGGTCGATCAGCTGGGTGGTCTGGCCGTAGTTGGCGTTGGCCTCGTCGACGAGTAGACGGGCGGACTGGATCAGCCGGGCCAGCTCGGGCCCGGATCCGTTGAACGCCTTGAACGTCTCGTGCAGCAGGTCCTTGATGCGGCTGTTGCCCACGCTGTTGACGAGCGCATCGGCCTGGTCGAGCAGGCCGGCGATGTCCTGGCCGATCGCGGTGCGGCTCACCGGGATGTCGGCTCCGTTGCGCAGCTTGCCGGACGCCGGGTCCTCGGGCGGGACGAGATCCACGTACTGCTCGCCGACCGCGGAGACGCTCTTCACCGTGGCGGTCACGTTGTCGGGCACCGCGGTACCGCTGTCGAGTCGCATGTGCGCCACCACACCGGTGTCGCTGAGCCCGACGGACTCGACCTGGCCCACCGTCACACCGCGATAGGTGACGTTGGCGTTCTGGTAGAGCCCGCCCGCCGCGGTGAAGTTCGCGGTCACCTGGTAGGAACCGACGCCGATGGCCTCGGGGATCCGCAGGTAGAAGATCGAGATCGCGCCGACCGTCAGCACGGTCACCACGGCGAAGATCGCCAACTGGATCTTGGAGAGACGGTCCAACATCTATGGCGTCCCTTCGTCGTGCTGGGTCGCCGTGCCCACCGGGATCTTGAACGGATCGGCCGCCTGACCCGACAGGTTCGCCATCGCGCCGGTGAGGAAGTCGGGCGGGTTGACGACCTCGTTCATGCGTTTCATGTTCGGGTCGAGGCCCTTCGAGGTGGTGAAGATCGATTCACCGAGGCGGCGCAACGTGAGGTCGAACGTCACGAACACGTTGAGGTAGTCGCCGCGGACCGCCTTGCGCAGATACTGGTAGTGGAAGGGGAAGGTCGGCAGCAGCTCCAGGCTCTTGATGAAGTCGTCGGCATTGTCGTTGAGCGCCTTGACCACTGGGAACAGGTCCTTCAGGTCGGCGGCGAGGTCCACCTTCGTCTCGGCGAGGATCTTCGAACCGACGACGGCGAGTCGGCGCAGCGCGGCGAAGGTGTCGACGATGTTGGCCCGGTTGCTCTCGAGCACCTTCAGCGCCTCGGGCAGGGTGTCCAGCGTGCGACCGAGACTGTCCTTGCTGCGCGCCAGGATGCCGGCGAACCGGTCGAGCCCCTCGGCGGCGGCGATGATGTCGTCGGTCTGCCGGTCCAGCGACGTGGTCAGCTCGGCCAGCCGCGGGATGAGGTCGGTGAAGGTGCCCTGCCGACCCGCGACGGCGTTGTAGAACTCCTCGGTGATGTCTTGCAGCGCACCGAGATTGCCCTTGTTGACCACGACACCCAGGGAGGACAGCACCTCTTCGGTGGTCGGGTAGCGGCCGGTCCGGTCCAGCGGGATGTTCGATCCGTTCTCCAGCCGACCGATCGGATTGTCCGGCGGCGGCGAGAGCTCGACGTGCTGGGATCCCAGCAGCGAGGTCTGCGCCACCTTGGCGAGCGCGTTGGCCGGCAGGTCGACGTTCTTGTCGAGGGAGAGCTTGACCGCGGCGTAGAAGGACCCGTCGGGGCGCTGCACCGCGTCGATGCCCGACACGCTGCCCACCGTCACGTCGTTGACCATCACCGGTGAGTTCTGCGGCAACGTCGCCACATCCGGCAGTTCGACGGTGATGGTGTACGCACCGGCACCGTGCCCGGCGGTGCCCGGCATGTCCAGCGAGTTGAGTCCGCCGAATTCGCACCCGGACACCAGCACCGTCAGGGTGCCCAGTGCCAAGGCGGGGCGCAGGACCTTGCGCATCATCCACCGCCTCCCGCCGGGGCAGGGGCTGGGGCGGGCGGCGGACCGGGGGCCGGACCCGGACCGGAGCCCGACGCGGCAGGGGCGGCCGGGGCGGTCGGCAGGAACAGCGAACTCAGATCGGCGCCAGGGGCGATCTGCGGCGGCGTGGTGCCTGGCGCGTTCTGCCACTGCAGATACGGCACCGGTGTCTGCGCTTTGGCCTCGGTCTGCGGTGTGTCGTAGATGACCTGGCCCTTGTAGGCGGTGATGCTGTTGATCGGGTGGAACAGCAGCGGCGGGAAGTTCATCGCGATGCGTTTGAGCACCGGGCCCATCCGCTGGCGGCAGATCTCGGCGCGCTTGTAGTTGTCCGGGTTCGCACCCACGTCGAAGGTGCCACCGCAGATGAACTGCACCGGGTTGGCGAAGTTGGGCAGCGTCAACAGACCGCCGACGGTGCCCTGCGCCGGGTTGTAGATGTTGTAGAAGTTGGCCAGTCCGTTGGGTGTGATGTGCAGGATCTGCTCGATGTCATCGCTGTGCTCGGTGAGCAGATTGGTGAAATCGGTCAGCTTGCCCACCTGATCGATGAGCGCCTTGTTGTTTTCTCCGAGAAGCCCTTTGACGTCCGACAGTGCCTGGTTCAACGTTCCGAGGGTGTTGTCCAGGTCGGCGGAGCTGTCGGCGAGCACCTGCGACACCGACGCGACATGGTCGGTGAATTGCACGATCTGCTGGTTGCTGTTCGACAGTGCATTGACCAGCACCTGCAGGTTGCGGATGGTGCCGAACAGATCGGTGCGCGAATCGCCGAGTCTTCCTGCGGTCTGCGACAATTCGCGGATCGCCTGCCGGAACGAGTCGCCGTTGCCGTCGAGGGTGTCGGCGGCCTGGTCGACGAACGCCGTCAGCGGCCCCTGCACCGAATTCTGCTGCGGCCCCAGTTGCGCGCTGAGCTGGGTCAGCTGCTCTTTGACCTCGTCCCACTCGACCGGCACCGCGGTGCGGTCGAGTCCGATCTCGGCACCGTCGGCCATCGCCGGACCACCGGTGTAGGCGGGCGCGAGCTGAACGAACCGGGCCGCCACCAGGTTCGGCGAGATGATCAACGCCTGCGCGTTGGCCGGGATCTTCACATCGCCGTCGATCGACATCGTGATCTTGACGTCCTTGGCGCGCGGCTCGATCGCATCGATCCGCCCGACCGGGACGCCGATGACACGCACCTCGTCCCCCGAGTACAACCCGACGGCCGAGGAGAAGTACGCCACCACCTTGTGGCCGCTTCGTGACGGCCACACCAGATAGACGGCGGACACCAGCACGACGACGAGGACCGCGGCCAGTGCGATGCGCACCACCCGCCCTGAGCCCGAACCACGATGCGTCATGGCGACTTCGGCCTGATGATGAGCCGCTCGGAGATCAATCCGCGCAGGTAGTCGGCCAGGCTGTCGGGCAGCTTGCCCGGCTGGAAGTAGGTGTCGAGCAGCACCTCGGAGATGGTCGCAGGCGGTAGACCGTACAGGTTGATCTGGAAGCCAGGGCCCGAGCCGACGACCTCGCCGAGCGCCGTCGCGTACGGCGGCAACCTCTTGAGTGCCTCGCCGATGTGCTCACGGCGCGCCAGCAGGTTGTCCATCACCAGATTGAGCTTTTCCAGCACCGGGCCGAACTCCCGCTTGTTGTCGGCGACGAAGCCCGAGAGTTGTTGCGAGACATCGTCGATACCCGCGATCAGGTTGCTCAGGGCTTGGCGGCGTTCGTCGAGGGCCGCGAACAACATGTTCCCGTCGACGATGAGCTGGTTGACCTGTGCGGAGCGCTGCGCCAAGGTGTCGGTGACCCGCTTGGCGTGGCCGAGCAGCTGCTCGAGCGCCTCGTCCCGCTTGTTCAGGCTGCGTGAGAGATTGGTGACCCCGTCGAGGGCATTGCGCAACTGCGGCTTGGCATCACGCAGAGAGTCGGTCAGCGTCTGCAACGCCTGCTCGAAGCGGGGCTTGTCCAGTTCGCTGGCGTTCTGCCCCAGGTCCTGCAGGGCGGTGTTGAGGGTGTACGGCGTCGTCGTGCGGCCGACCGGGATCGACGTGACCGATCCGCCGCCGCGCGGCGTGACGGCCAACGACTTCTCGCCGAGCACGGTGTCGGTCTTGATGGCCACCAGCGTCTGGTCCCCGACCCGAACCTTGCGGTCGACGGTGAAGGTCACCTTCGCGGTGTCACCGGCCAGCGCGACGCCTTTGACCTTGCCGACGTTGATGCCCGACACGTTGACGTCGCTGCCCGGCGTGATGCCACCCGCGTCGGTGAAGAACGCTTCGTAGGGCTTGCCCTGCGGCATGAACGGCAGGTTGCTGTAGCCGAACGAGACGAGCACCAGGCAGGTGACCAGCACGATGCCGAAAATGCCGGTACGGAGCGGGTTTCCGCCGTCGGGCCTAGCCATTCTCCGAACACCTGCCCTTCGACGGATCCGGCGGGCCGCCGAACGGGATCAGGATGTCGCTGCCTGCTGGGCCGTTGATCTTCATCCGGATCGAGCAGTAGTAGATGTTGAAGAACGATCCGTACGCGCCCAGTGCGTTGAGCCGCAGATAGTTCTCCGCCAGCGGCTCGATCACCTTGTTGACGTCCGCCTTGCGTTCGTCGAGCCGCTGCGCCAGCGGTCGCAGGTTCTCGATGACACCCTGCAACGGCCTGCGGCTCTGCTGCAGCGTCGTGGTGAGATCGTCGGTCGCCGACGCCAGCGGCGCGATCGCACCGGCGATCTGATCACGGCCCTGGGCCAGACCACTGATCAGCTTCTGGAGCCGGTCCACGGTGGCGTCGAATTGCGCACCCTTCTCGTCGACGGTGCCGAGCACGCTGTTCAGGTCGTTGATCAGGTCGCCGATCAGCTGATCCCGGGCGGCGAGGTCCTGGGTGAATGCGCCGGTGCTCGACAGCATCTGCGACAGCGCACCGCCCTGGCCCTGCAGCAGCTCGATGATGGCGTTGCTGACCTCGTTGATCTTCTTCCCGTCCAGACCCTTGAACACCGGCTTCAGCCCACCGAGCAGGGCGTCGAGATCCAGGGCAGGCGCGGTGTTCGTGATCGTGCCGCCGGGCGGAAGCTTCTTCAGATCGCCTGGGCCCGAGACGATCTCGAGGTAACGGTCGCCGACCAGGTTCTCGTAGCGGACCACCGCCTTGGTCGACGTGTAGAGCTGGTAGCGCTCGTTGAGGCTGAAGGCGACGTCGACGGTGTTGTCGTCGTTGAGTTTGATGTCCTTGACCGCGCCGACCGGCACGCCCGCGATGCGCACGTCCTGACCGGCTTTGAGCCGCGAGGCATCGGAGAAGGTGGCGTGGTAGTCCTTGTCCGAACCGAACCGGAACTCGCCTAACACCACGATCAGCATGGCGGCCACCAACAACATCACCACGGTGAACACCCCGACGTTGATCAGGGTGCGGTCGTCGGCACTGAGTCGGCGCGCCACTAGAAATCATCCCGTTCGGCGAACGCGCCGTTGAACAGGAACTGCAGCGTCGACGGCGCGTCGAACTGCAACTCGGTGTTCGGCTGGAAAGGGACGTAGGCGTTGTCGGTGACCAGGAACGGGCTGCGGTACCAGGACCCCCCGAACTGCTTGCTCGGCGGATCGGGCAGGCCTCGACAGTTCGGGCCGCCGGAGGCGTTGACGATCGGCAGGCTCTCCGGATACGTGTAGGCGGGCGCGCCTGGCAGGAAGTTCGACGACACGAACAGACCGGGCCGGATACCGCCGATGATCGGGGCGAAGCGGTCGACGGCCACCGACACACCCTTGAGCAGGCAGCCGAGTTCGGGTGAGTAATCGGCGAGCACCTTCAGCGGCGCGCGCAGCCGCTGGATCGCGGCGATCAGGTTGTCCGCGCCCGGCTCCAGCGTGTCGGCGGCGGTGTTGCCAAGGCCGGTGGCGGCCAGCAGCGTGGCGTTCAGGTTGTCCTGCTCGTCGACCACCGTCTTGCTGATCGTCGGTGCGCTGTCGAAGATGCGGACCAGATCGGGCGCGGCGTCGCCGTAGATGTTGGCCACAACGGCCGTCTTTCCGAAGTCGTCCTCGAGCGTGGGGAGTTTCGGATTGAGCTGCTGCAGATAGTAATTGAGGCCCGACAAGCCGGCGCCAAGGTCGTCACCGTGGCCGCGCAGACCCTCGGCCAGCGCCGACAGCGTCGCGTTCAGGTTGACCGGATCGATCTTGTTCAGCACATCGGTCAACGTCTGGAACAGGGTGTTGACCTCGAGTTGCACGTCCTGGGCCCGGATTTCGGAGTCGGGCCGCAGTGACGTCTTGGCCGGGTCCGTCGGGGTCAGGAACTCGACCGCCTTCGCGCCGAAGATCGTGTTTCCCGCGATCCGCACCGTCGAGTTGGACGGGATGTAGTGCAGATCGTCCTTACGGATCGCCAAGGTCAATTTGGCGTCGTCGCCGGCATATTCGATGGCATCGACCTCACCGACCTGGATTCCGCGGTATTTGACCTTGGCCTTGGTCTCCATCACGAGACCGGCCCGCGGCGAGAAGATCGTCACCCTCGCCGTCGGGGTGAAGGCGGCCGTGTACGACAGGTACGTGAACACCACGGCGACCAGCACCAGCACCGCGAGGATCGCTGCCGCGATCCGCACGTGGCTGCGCTTGGCGTCACCGTTGGCCATCGATGTCCCGTCTATCCGGAGAGGTTGAAGTTGCCCGACGCGCCGTAGACGGCCAGGGAGATGAACAGCACGATCGTCACGACGACGATCAGAGACGTCCGCACGGCCTGTCCGACCGCGATGCCGACGCCGACCGGACCGCCGGAGGCGTTGTAGCCGTAGTAGGTGTGCACGAGCATCACCGCGATCGACATCACGATGGCCTGCAGGAAGGACCACAGCAGATCACTGGGCACCAGGAAGGTGTTGAAGTAGTGGTCGTACAGACCCGCGGACTGTCCGTTGATGTACACGGTGGTGAAGCGCGCGGCGAAGAACGCGGCGAGCACCGAGAGCGCGTAGAGCGGCACGATCGCGATCAACCCGGCGATGAGCCGGGTCGACACCAGATACGACACCGAGTGGACGGCCATCGATTCGACGGCGTCGATCTCCTCGGCGACCCGCATCGCACCCAACTGGGCGGTGGCGCCTGCACCGATCGTCGCGGCGAGCGCGATGCCTGCGATCACCGGCGCGACGATGCGCACGTTGAGGAACGCCGACAGGAACCCGGTCAGTGCCTCGATGCCGATGTTGCCCAGCGACGAATACCCCTGCACGGCGATGACGCCGCCGGAGGCCAGTGTCATGAACGCGGCCACCCCCACGGTGCCACCGATCATCACCAGCGCCCCGGTGCCCATCGTCATCTCGGCGATCAGCCGCACGGTCTCGCGGCGGTAGCGGGTGATGGCGTTGGGGATGTAGCGCACCGACTCGCCGTAGAACAGGGCCTGCTCGCCCACGGTGTCGACGGCACGGGGGACGCCGCGGAACGCGCGCCGCAGCCGGAGGGTGACGTCGTAGCTCATCGGTGGCCCCGGCTCATCGCGTCAGGACCCGCACGCCGACGGCGGTCATGATCACGTTGATGACGAACAGACAGATGAATGCGTAGACGACGGTCTCGTTGACCGCGTTCCCGACTCCCTTGGGGCCGCCCTTGACGGTCAGTCCGCGGTAGCAGCCGACCAGGCCGGCCACCACTCCGAACAGCAGGGCCTTGAACTCGGCCAGCACCAACTCGCCCAGACCGGTCAGGACGGTCAGGCCGTTGATGAACGCACCCGGGTTGACGCCCTGCAGGAAGACCGAGAACACGTAGCCACCGGACAGGCCGATGAGACAGACGAGCCCGTTGAGAAGCAGGGCGACGAAGGTCGACGCCAACACTCGTGGCACGACCAGCCGCTGGATGGGATCGATGCCGAGCACCCGCATGGCGTCGATCTCTTCGCGGATCGTGCGGGCACCGAGGTCGGCGCAGATCGCGGTGGCCCCGGCGCCGGCGACGACGAGCACGGTCACCACCGGGCCGAGCTGGGTGATGGTGCCGAACGCCGTGCCCGCCCCCGAGAGATCGGCCGCACCGATCTCCCGCAGCAGGATGTTGAGGGTGAACGCCACGAGCACCGTGAACGGGATCGCCACCAGCAGGGTCGGCACCAGCGACACGCGGGCGATCATCCACGTCTGGTCCAGGAACTCGCGGAACTGGAACGGGCGGCGGAAGGTCTTGGCAAACGTGTCCAGCGACATCTCGACGAACCCGCCCACGGCCCGCGCGGGCGCCGCAAGCTGTTCGATCAACCTCTGCTCCGATCTCGGTCCTACGGCGGTGATGACGTGCTGCTTGGCGAACCTTTCCTCCGAAGCCGGCGGCGACGGAATCCCCTCCGTGTCCTCAGCAGTGATCCTTGTGAGCCGGATCATACTAACTAGAACACGTTCGCAGTGTCAAAGAACGTAAAATCCTGGCCGAAGTCTTATATAACCGCTGTTCAGAGCCAGTGTGACGCAGATCATCCTAGAACACGTTCTAGTGCCTGAACGGACCCGATGACGGCGACGTTCAGTCCGGGTCCCCGAGGCCTATCGCCGCAGAGAAACCCTTCTCTGGATCACGATCAGCAAAGTAATCCTGCAAGGTTGCTGAGAGCGTGGCCGGATCCCATTCGTCACCGTCGGCACTGAATTTCTTCTCTGCCGTCGGCGCCGCGAGAAGCGTCACCGTCGGACCATAGACGATGAACAGCTGTCCGTTGACGGCTTCGGAAGCAGGAGAAGCTAAGAATCGGACGAGGTTGACGACATGCTCAGGGGAAAGCGGATCCACCGACCCGTCCGGCAGCTCGGGAGCGTCGCCGAACACCCCGGCGGTCATCGCGGTGCGGGCCCGAGGGGCGATGGCATTGGCCCGCACACCGAACCGACCCAGTGCCCGTGCCGCCGAGATCGTCAGCGCGGTGATCCCGGCCTTCGCCGCACCGTAGTTCGGTTGCCCGACGGGCCCCGACAGCCCGGCCTCCGATGAGGTGTTGATGATCCGACCGAAGATCTGCCCGTCGCCGGCCTTGGCCCTGGCCCGCCAGTAGGTGGCGGCGTTGCGGGTGAGCAGGAAATGGCCGCGCAGATGCACCGCGATGACCGTGTCCCACTCCTCGTCGGTCATGTTGAACACGATGCGGTCGCGGGTGATACCGGCGTTGTTCACCACGATGCCGAGCCCACCGAGCCCGTCGGCCGTCTCGACGAGTTCGTCGGCAGTCGAGCGCGCACTGATGTCACCGGCCACGGCAACCCCCTTGGCGCCCGCCGCGGCGATCTCGTCGAGGACGTCGGACCGGTCGAGCGCCGCGGCGATGTCGTTGACGACGACGGTGGCTCCGGCCCTGGCGAGCCCGATGGCTTCGGCGCGGCCGAGACCGGCGGCGGCACCGGTGACCACGGCGACGCGCCCGGACAGGTCGACTGCGGCTGGAGAAGATGTCACCGGACGAATACCTCTAGTCGCGCCGGATCAGGGCAGCACGGGGGCACTCGGCGATCGCCTGCTCGGCCACCGCCTCCTCCTCGGCGGGAACCGGGTCGGCCTTGACCACCGCATAGTCCTCGTCGTCGAGGTCGAACAGGTCGGGCGCTATTCCGATGCATACGGCGTTGCCCTCGCAACGGTCACGATCCACTTCCACTCGCATGACAACCTCCTGTCGGTCGGTGATTCTTCGGACTCTCGGGGCCTTTCCGGCCGCTTCGCCGGGCACCCGGTGTGGCACCCCTGGACCCCAACACTAGAACGTGTTACAACCGGGGAAGACCTGAGGTATTCGCACGGGCATCCGGATGGCACCGGGATACAGGCTCGCAGACTAGTGAGGAACGCGATGCGGATCGGCTACACCCCCGAGCAAGAGGAGTTGCGTCGCGAACTGCGGGCCTATTTCGGCAAGCTCATGACGGCCGAGCGCACCGAGGCGCTGGCGAGCAACGACGGCGAGATGGGCCGGGGCAACGCATATCGCGACACCGTCGCCCAGATGGGCAAAGACGGCTGGCTGACACTGTCGTGGCCCACCGAGTTCGGCGGGCAGGCCCGTCCTCCGATGGACGGTCTGATCTTCAACGACGAGGCCGCGATCGCCAACGTCCCCGTGCCGTTCCTGACGATCAACAGCGTCGCGCCGACGATCATGCACTTCGGCAGCGACGAGCAGAAGAAGTTCTTCCTGCCCAGGATCGCGGCGGGTGAACTGCATTTCTCCATCGGCTACTCGGAGCCGGGCGCGGGCACCGACCTGGCGTCGCTGCGGACCAGCGCGGTCCGCGACGGCGACGACTACGTGATCAACGGCCAGAAGATGTGGACGTCGCTGATCGCCTACGCCGACTACGTGTGGCTGGCGGCCCGCACCAATCCGGAGGCCAAGAAGCACCGCGGCATCTCGATGCTCATCGTGCCGACCACGGCGGAGGGGTTCTCGTGGACGCCGGTGCACACCATGTCCGGGGTGGACACCAGCGCGACCTACTACCAGGACGTCCGGGTGCCGGTGACCAGCCTGGTCGGTGAGGAGAACGCCGGCTGGAAGCTGGTCACCAACCAGCTCAACCACGAACGGGTCGCGCTCGTGTCGGCACAACCGATCTTCCTGGCGCTCGGCGCCGTTCGGGAGTGGGCACAGAACACCAAGGACGGGCACGGCAAGCGGTTGATCGACTCGCAATGGGTGCAGTTGAATCTGGCGCGGGTGCACGCCAAGGCCGAGGTGCTCAAGCTGATCAACTGGGAGCTGGCGTCCGCCTCCGGAGCGGACACCGACGCGGCGCCCTCCCCTGCCGACGCGTCGGCGGCCAAGGTGTACGGCACCGAGCTGGCCACCGAGGCCTACCGGCTGTTGATGGAGGTGCTGGGCACCGCGGCGACGCTGCGCACCGATTCACCGGGGGCCCTGCTGCGCGGCCGCATCGAGCGCATGCATCGCTCGTGTCTGATCCTGACCTTCGGCGGCGGCACCAACGAGATTCAGCGGGACATCATCGGCATGGTGGCACTCGGGCTGCCCCGGGTGAACCGGTAGAGACGGAAGGGTTCACATGGATTTCTCGACGACGGAAGCCGCCGACGACCTCGGCGGCCTGGTCCGGACGATCACCGAATCGATCTGCACCCCACAGCACCAGCGGGACCTCGACGGGCTCGACCAGCGGTTCGACCGCGACCTGTGGCGCAAGCTGATCGACGCCGACATATTGTCGACGACATCGCCGGAGGCGTTGGGCGGCGGAGGTTTCGGGGCGCTGGAAGAGGTCGCGGTGCTCGTTGCGCTGGGTCGCCAGCTGGCCGCCGTGCCCTACCTCGAATCGGTGGTGGCGGGCACCGGAGCATTGGCCGCCTTCGGCTCCGAGCACCTGAAGCAGCGGTGGGCGGCGCCGGCGATCCGGGGTGAGAAGGTGCTGACGGTCGCCCTCGACGGCGAGATGGGTGAGGGGCCGGTGCGGTTGCAGCCCTCCGGTACGGGTTACACGTTGACCGGCACACGCACCCTGGTCGGGTACGCCCCCGGTGCCGACGCGTTCCTGGTTCCCGCCGAAACCGATACGGGGACTGCAGTGTTCGTCGTCGACGCGGCCGCGGCCGGGGTCACGGTCACGGCACTGGACACCACCGGCCACGGCAGCGTGGGCGCCCTCGAGCTCCAGGGTGTCGAGGTGGACGAGCAGTCCCGGGTGGGTGGCCCGGAGGTGTTGGACTGGCTGGTCACCCGAATCACGCTCGGGCGCAGCGCGTTCCAGCTGGGCGTGCTCGAACGGGCACTCGAGATGACCGCGGTCTACGCGCGCGAGCGCGAGCAGTTCGACCGGCCGATCGGTAGCTTCCAGGCCGTGTCGGCACGGCTGGCCGACGGTTACATCGACATCAAGGGTTTGCGACTCACACTGACCCAGGCCGCATGGCGGATCTCCGAGGACCTACCGGCCGACAGTGACGTCGCCGCTGCCGCGTTCTGGGCCGCCGAGGCCGGCCACCGCGTGGCCCACACGGCCGTGCACGTGCACGGCGGGGTCGGCATCGACACCGATCACCCCGTGCACCGGTACTTCCTCGCGGCAAAGCAGACCGAATTCGCGCTGGGCGGAGCGACCGGGCAACTGCTGCGCATCGGCCGCGAACTGGCCGACACGCCGGCCTGAGCAGGGGCCCGGTGGCCACCGCGCTCGCGCCGGACGTCTCGGCGCTCCTGGCGCCGCTGGCCGACGTCGACAACCGGGGTGTGCACGGTGTCACCGGCACCTCGGCGAGGCCCGAATCGTCGTTCGTCAGCTGGCGCAACCACATTCGCGACGCCGCCGCACTCGCGGCGGTGCTGCGTGCACGTCTGGACCCCGACCGTCCGCCGCACGTCGGTGTGCTCGCCGGGAACACCCCGTTCTTCTCCAGCCTGCTGGTGGCCGCGGCGATGTCCGGCATCGTGCCGGTGGGCTTGAATCCGACCCGCCGCGGCGCGGCCCTGCACCGCGACATCGCCCACGCCGACTGCCAGCTGGTTCTGGCCGACCATGCCACCGCCCTGCCCGGCATCGACACCGTCGACGTCGAATCGGCCGCGTTCGCTGCCGAACTCGACGCCCACCGTGGCTCCGAGGTCAGCTTTCGGGTGGCCGAGCCCGACGACCTGTTCATGTTGATCTTCACCTCGGGCACCAGTGGTGAACCCAAGGCCGTCCGCTGCACGCACGAGAAGGTGGCCTTTCCCGGCACGATGCTGGCGCAGCGATTCGGGCTCGGCCCGTCGGACGTCTGCTACCTGTCGATGCCGCTGTTCCACTCCAACGCCATCATGGCCGGCTGGGCACCGGCGGTCGCCGCGGGCGCGTCGATCGCGCTGCGGCGCAGATTCTCGGCGTCGCAATTCTTTCCCGACATCCGCCGGGTCGGCGCCACCTACGCCAACTACGTCGGCAAGCCGCTGTCCTACATCCTGGCGACCCCCGAGCGGCCCGACGACGCCGACAACCCGCTGCGCGTCGCCTACGGCAACGAGGGCGCGCCGCGGGACCTGGACCGGTTCGCGCGACGGTTCGGCGTCCAGGTGGTCGACGGGTTCGGGTCGAGCGAGGGCGGGGTGTCGATCGCCCGCACCCCCGACACCCCGGAGGGAGCGCTGGGGCCGCTCACAGACGGGATCGGCATCGCCGACGTCGACACCGGTGCGCCGTGCGCGCCAGGGGTGATCGGCGAGTTGGTCAACACCGCTGGGCGCGGCCAGTTCCGCGGTTACTACCGGGATCCGCAGGCCGAGGCCGAGCGCATGCGCGGAGGCGTCTACCACAGCGGTGACCTGGCCTACCGGGACGCCGACGGCTTCGCCTACTTCGCAGGACGGCTCGGTGACTGGCTGCGCGTCGACGGGGAGAACCTGGGCACCGCGCCCATCGAGCGGATCCTGATGCGCTACCCCGGCGTCACCGAGGTCGCCGTCTACCCGATCCCCGACGACGGCGTCGGGGATCGGGTGATGGCCGCGCTGGTGCTGCCCGACCCTGCGGGGTTCGATCCCTCTGCCTTCCGCGCATTCCTGCTCGCCCAGGATGATCTCGGCCCCAAACAGTGGCCCACCGTCGTGCGCGTCGCCGCCGCGCTCCCCCGCACCGAGACGTTCAAGGTCCTCAAACGGCAGCTGTCGGCGCAGGGCACCGACTGCACCGACCCGATCCACGAGATGCCCCGGCCGTGACCGTCTCCCGACGGACCGACATCGCGGCGATGCTGATGGACCGGATCGGTGACGAGCGGCTCGGCCTGCGCACCCGAGGAGGACGGCCCGGTGTACCAGCACCGGCGATGGTACGAGCAGTTCTACGTCGACGCCGCCGACGTCACCCCCGACATGACCGACCGCTTCGAGCAGGAGGTCGACACCACCCACGCGAACACGCTGTGGCAGCAGGAGGTGGAGCAGAACCTGCGCGCATCGACCTAGGACAGCAGCGACGGCACCGTGGCGACGACGAGGTGCGGGCCTGGTTCCGAGAACGCGTCGGTCAACGCCGCCGCGAGTGCCTCGGCGGTGCGCGCCCGCCGGCCCGGCACCCCGAAGCCCTCGGCCAGCTGCACGAAATCGATTGCCGGCGAGCCGAGATCGAGCAGTTGGCGCGCGGCGGGTCCGGGGTCGGTGCCGCTGGTCGCACCCACCCGCTGCAACTCGATCCGCAGGATGTCGTAGGCGCCGTTGTCGAAGATCACCGTCGTCACGTCGAGGTTCTCCCGCGCCTGGGTCCACAACGCCGAGATCGTGTACAGCGCCGACCCGTCGGCCTGCAGCGACACCACCGGGCGGTCAGGCACCGCGATCGCCGCGCCGACCGCGGCGGGGATGCCGTACCCGATGGCGCCACCGGTCAGCGTCAGGACGTCGTGGGCGGGTGCGCCTGCCGTCGCCGCGGCGATCCCCACCCCTGCGGTGTTCGATTCGTCGACGAGGACCGCACCCTCGGGCAGCAGCGCGCCGATCACCGCGGCGGCCGAGAACGCGGTGAGCGCACCGGTGGGCAGCTCGGGCCGGTGCGCGGGCGCCAGGGCCGCGGTGGTGCCCGGCGCGAGCTCGTCGGCGAGGCGCTCCAGCGCAGCGGCCGCACCGTGGTGGGGCGCCAGCGTGTGGACCGTCGCCCCCTCGGGCACCAGGTCGCTCGGCTTGCCCGGGTAGGCGAAGAACGACACCGGCGATACCGCCCCGGCCAGCACGAGATGCCTTGTGCCGGCGAGTTGTTCGGCGGCCGCCTCGGCGAAGTAGGCGAGGCGTTCCACCGCGGGTATCCCGGCGCCGCGCTCCAGACGGGCGGGGAACGTCTCGCACAGCACCCTGGCACCCGTCGCCTCGGCGATGCGCACGGCCGCGGCGAGCCCCGGTCGGCGGGCCGCGTCGCCGCCGATGAGCAGCACGGTCGGCTCCCCCGAGCGCAACGCCTGTGCCGCCGTGTGTGCCTGGGTTGTGTCGACTGTGAAGGCATCGTCACGCTCGGCGTCGGGCGTGACGGCAGCTTCACGCTCGCCAACGGGGGCGTCGGTCCACGACACGTCGGCGGGCAGGATCAGCGTCGCCACTGCGCCCGCCCGCGCCGCCTCGACGGCCGCGATCGTGTCGGCCGCCACGTCCTCGGGACGCAGCGAACGACGCGCCCAGCCCGACACGGTGCCTGCGACCGAATCGATGTCGGATTCCAGTGGCGCGTCGTACTTCTTGTGGTAGGTCGCGTGGTCACCGACGACCGCCACCATCGGCGTGTGCGCGCGGCGCGCGTTGTGCAGGTTCGCCAGTCCGTTGCCCAGCCCGGGCCCCAGATGCAGCAGCACCGCGGCCGGCGTGCCCGTCATGCGCGCGTATCCGTCCGCCGCACCCGTGGCGACGCCCTCGAACAGCGTGAGCACACCGCGCATCCGGGGCACGGTGTCCAGGGCGGCCACGAAGTGCATCTCCGACGTGCCCGGGTTGGCGAAACACACCTCGACGCCGGCGTCGACGAGCGTGGTCAGCAGGGAGTGCGCGCCGTTCACCCCTGCTTTATACGCCGCTCAGGTGCCGCGGATTCCGTCGAGTCGGGTCGTCGCCTCGTCGAAGCCGCTGACCAGTTCGGCGATGATGTCGGCCACCGGCCGGATCTCGTTCATCCGGCCCACGATCTGACCGACGGGCATCGCCACCGCGCTCGGGTCGGTCGACTCACTCATGCGTTGGTGTGCCTCGCTGACGAGGATGTTCTGCAGCGGCATCGGCAGCGGGTCCGGCGCACCGTCAGCATCCCAGGCGTCCGTCCAGCGGCTCTTGAGCAACCGGGCAGGTTTGCCCGTGTAGATCCGCCTGCGCACCGTGTCGGCGGAGGTGGCCGACAGCATCGCCTCCTGGATCACCGAGCGGCCCGACTCCAACCGCACCCCGAGGTCGTATTCGGCGGAGGTGAGGAACGCCGAACCCATCCAGACGCCCTGGGCGCCCAGGGCCAGCGCGGCGGCCACCTGCCTGCCGGTGCCGATGCCACCCGCGGCGAGGACCGGATTCTGATGGCCGAGTGCGCGCAGTCCATCGACGACCTCCGGCCACAACACCATCGAACCGATCTCGCCGGTGTGTCCTCCGGCCTCGTGTCCCTGGGCGACGATGATGTCGACGCCGTTCTCCGCATGGCGCAGCGCATGTTTGGCCGATCCGGCCAGCGCTGCGATCGGCACCCCGGCCTCGTGCACCTGGTCGATGACGTCGGTGGGCGGCGAGCCCAGCGCGTTGGCGATCAGCTTGATCGGGTGCTTGAGAGCGACCTCGACGTGGCTGCGCGCCACCGAATGCAGCCATCCCAGAACACCTTCGGAGCGTTCCTCGTCCTCGGGCAGCGGCGGCACACCGAGGTCGGCCAGGGTCTTGTCGACGAACTCGCGGTGCGCGGCCGGGATGAGTTTGTTGATGTCGACCGACGTGCCCTCGGTCGGGATCTTCGCAGGCATCACGATGTCGACGCCGTAGGGTTTGCCGTCGGTGTTGGCGTCCATCCACTGCAGGACGTTCTCGAGATCGTCGGCGTCGTTGAAGCGCACGCAACCCAGCACGCCGAGCCCGCCGGCCTTGGTGACCGCGGCGGCGACCTTCTCCGACGGGGTGAAGACGAAGATCGGGTATTCGATGCCGAAGCGATCACAGAGTTCAGTTCTCATGACTGCACCGCCGCATGCTTCTCGTGCACCTCGTCGGCGGGCCGGGCCTCGGTCACGTCCTTGGCCCAGCGGTAGTCGGGTTTTCCTGCGGGCGAACGCTTCACCTCGTCGACCAGCCACAGACTGCGCGGCACCTTGTACCCGGCGATCTCGCTGCGCACGAACGCGTCCAGATCGGCCAGGGTCGGGCGGGTGCCCTCGCGGGCGTGCACGACGGCGGCGACGTGCTGACCGAAGCGCGAGTCGGGCACGCCGACGACGAGCGCGTCGAACACGTCGGGGTGGCCCTTGAGTGCGGCCTCGACCTCTTCGGGGTAGACCTTCTCGCCACCGCTGTTGATCGACACCGAACCCCGGCCGAGCATCGTCACGGTGCCGTCGGCCTCCACCTCGGCATAGTCGCCCGGAATCGCGTACCGCACACCGTGATACGTCCGGAAAGTCTCCGCGGTCTTCTTCTCGTCCTTGAAGTAACCGACCGGGATGTGACCGCATTTGGCAATGATGCCGCGGGTACCCGAACCCGGCACGACCTCGTTGCCGTCCTCGTCGAGCACCTTGGTGTTCTTGTCGATCGTCACCCGCGGACCCCCGGTGTGCGACTGGCCCTTGGCCACCACGCTGGTGCCGCCGAAACCGGTCTCCGACGAACCGATCGAATCGGTGATGATCCTGTTGGGCAGCAACTCGAGGAACTTCTCCTTGAGGCTGGTGGAGAACAGGGCCGCGGTGCTCGCCAGCAGGAACAACGAGCCGAGATCGTACTGGTTCCCGGCTTCCTGGTGGGCCAGCAGCGCATCCAGCAGCGGGCGGGCCATCGCGTCACCGGTGAAGAAGAGCAGGTTCACCTTGTGCTCGTGGATCGTCCGCCACACCGCGTCGGCGTCGAACTCCGGTGCGAGAACGGTGGTGTGCCCGGTGAACAGTGACATCCAGGTGGCGGACTGCGTGGCTCCGTGGATCATCGGGGGAATCGGGTAGCGCACCATCGGCGGGTTCGCGGCCGCCTGCGTGGCGAGGTCGTACTCGTCGGCGATCGGCTCCCCGGTGGCGAAATCGGTGCCGCCGAACAACACCCGGTAGATGTCCTCGTGGCGCCACATCACGCCCTTCGGGAACCCGGTGGTGCCGCCGGTGTAGAGCAGGTAGATGTCGTCCTCGCTGCGCGGCCCGAAATCCCGCTCGGGAGAGCCCTCTTCGAGGGCCGTGGAGAACTCCACCCCGCCGTAGCGTCGGTAGTCGTCGTCGGTCCCGTCCTCGACGACGAGGATGGTCTTGACGTTCGGCGTCTCCGGCAGCACGTTGGCCACCCGGTCGGCGTAGCGGCGCTCGTGCACCAGCGCCACCATGTCGGAGTTGTCGAAGAGGTACTTCAGCTCGCCCTCGACGTAGCGGAAGTTGACATTGACCAGGATGGCGCCTGCCTTGACGATGCCCAGCATCGCGATGACGATCTCGATGCGGTTGCGGCAGTACAGGCCGACCTTGTCGTCCTTGCGCACGCCCTGGTCGAGCAGGTAATGGGCCAGCCGGTTGGCCTTCTCCTCCAGCTCGGCATAGGTCAGCTGCTCGTCGCCGGATATCAGGGCGACGCGGTCAGGCACGGCGTCGATGGCGTGCTCGGCGAGATCGGCGATGTTCAGGGCCACGGGTCTAAACTAGAACGTGTTACATTTCCAGACAAGTCTGTGGCAACGACGCTGGAAGGCGGGCCCCTGTGAGCGACGCTGGTACTAGTCCGGACACGCAGCCGGACTGCCTGGTCAAGCAGCGTGGACACACGTTGATCGTCACGATGAACCGGCCGCACGCCCGCAATGCGCTCTCCGGCGAGATGCTCGCGATCATGGTCGAGGCGTGGGACCGGGTGGACTCCGATCCGGAGATCCGGACCTGCATCCTGACCGGCGCGGGCGGCTACTTCTGCGCGGGCATGGATCTCAAGGCGGCATCGGCCAAGCCGCCGGGTGACAGCTTCAAGGACGGCAGCTACGACCCGTCCCGGATCGACGGCCTGCTCAAGGGCAGACGGCTGACCAAGCCGCTGATCGCCGCGGTGGAGGGACCCGCGATTGCCGGCGGCACGGAGATCCTGCAGGGCACCGATATCCGCGTCGCCGGGGAGAGCGCGAAGTTCGGTATCTCCGAGGCGAAGTGGAGCCTGTACCCGATGGGTGGCTCGGCGGTGCGACTGGTGCGCCAGATCCCGTACACGATCGCGTGCGATCTGCTGCTGACCGGGCGCCACATCACCGCCGCCGAGGCGCTGTCCTACGGCTTGATCGGCCACGTGGTCCCCGACGGCGGCGCGCTGGAAAAGGCGCTGGAGATCGCCGAGGTGATCAACAACAACGGCCCCTTGGCGGTTCAGGCGATCCTCAAGACGATCCGTGAGACGGAGGGCATGCACGAGGAAGAGGCGTTCAAGCCCGACACCGCCAACGGCATCCCGGTGTTCCTGAGCGAGGACGCCAAGGAAGGCCCGCGGGCGTTCAAGGAGAAGCGGGCCCCGAACTTCCAGATGAAATAGCGCCGATACTCCGTCGTCAGTCGCGGTCGAGTTCGCCCCTCGCCTCCTCGAAGTTCTCGACGTCGTACAGCACGGAGCGGGTGACCAGCTGGTCGTCGTTGACATCCACCAGCGCGAGAGCCTCGACGGTCACCGGCCGGCCCGCTTCCGCCGTATCGCGGAAGGCATAGCGCACCAGGGCCCGGTGGTCACTGCGGACCGCGATCGTCGCCGTCTCGAGCAGCCAACTGTCCGGCGCCTGCGACATCAGCGACTGCGCGAACGCCGCGTCATTCGGCCCTTCCCAGAGCAGGCCGCGACGCCGGTCGTGAAAGCGGGCGTCAACCGCCTGGAAGGCGAGGTAGCCCGCAGCGTCGCGGTTGTTGAAGGCCTCGACGAGACGGGCGTTCATGCGGGTCGCCGAGGTCTCCGCCAGGAACCCGGCGCGGGTGAGCTCGTCGAAGTGCGCCAGCGCGGCGCCGAGGTCACGCTCGTCGTAGAGCTCACACCGATTGATGGCGTCACCGTCGAAGGTGAGGAGCGCGACCTCACGCCACTCGGCATCGAAGCCCTCGTGCGACGTGCCGCGCTCCGTATGCGTGAACACTGCTCCCAGCGGGGTGAGCCGATGCACGGCCTCGATGCGGGTGTTGATGTCGGGGACGAGCGTCCACGACGCACTGACATAGGAGTTCATGTCACCGGGCGCAGATCCGACACCGAGTCGGTGATCGATGTTGACCCAATCGGACGTCGTCTTCGACAACTCATGGCGGTTGAAGGTGGCGTAGGCCTGCACGACCAGAGACCAGACGGGCGCACAGGACGCCCCCTCGCCGGCCAGGTAGCGGGCGTCGAGCTCGGTGATCGCGGCGTCCATGTCAGCGGGATCGAACGCGACGCCGGTGGCGAACAACCCGTCGGCATCCACTTCGATGACGACGACGACATCGAGGCTGAAGGCGTCCGTCCGCACGCCCCCCGACACCCGCTGACGGATCATCACCAGGCGGTCACCACGGGTGGCTATCACATGCGGTTCGATGTGCGTCACTCCGACCGTGGCGAGGGCTCGAACACTGTCGAGCACACTGTCCCGGCCGAGGATGACGCCGGCGTTCGCAACGCGACGCCGATCGTCGTTCACCGCGTCGTCGCGGTGGAGGTGCGCCATGGCATCCCAGTCACGGGCGTCGAACGCCGCCAGCCAGCGCTTGAAGGTCCGGCCGGCCGTGTTGTCTCCCGGCCCAGGACTGCAGAGCTCGTCCAACCGTGCCAGGGCTGCGTCGAGGTCGGCGTCGTCGTACATCTCGCAGCGGGCCAGGCGGTCGCCGTCCATCGTCAGCACGTTGACGAATCGCCATTCGACGTCGAGTCCATCGTGTGTCGTGCCGGTCGCGACATGGGTGACGACTGCCCCGGATGGCGACAGCCGGTGCACGGCTTCGACGTAGAGACTGCCCGCCGTGGTGTCGGCGAAGGCGAGGCGCAGGTACGACTTCAGGTCACCGGGCGCCATCGTGGAGACCGCCCGATGGTCGATGTCGACGAAGTTCTCGGTGGTCGGGGGTATCTCGCCGCGGTTCAGGGCGGCGAAAGCCTGCACCACAACGGAATACACGGGGATGTGCGCAGGCAGGATGTGGCCGACGTACCGAACGTCCAGTTCCTCCACCGCAGCGCCGAGAGCATCGGCATCGAAGGCGACGAAGGCGACGATCCTCTGCGCCGTGTCGATCTCGATCAGATGGAGTAGCTCGACGTCGAAGGCGTCGGGCCGCTCGTCGTCAGCCCAGTACCGCGAACGCATCAAGACGAGACGCTCTCCGCGGGTGGCGATCACACACGAGATCACGTTCGTCACACGGAGCTCGGCGGTGACGTGGGCGTGCTCGATCACTGATTCGCGGTGCTCCTGCTTCCCCCCTCCGACGACACGCCGCCGATCGTCGGCCAAGAAGTCATCGGCCAGGATCGCCGAGAGCCCATCGTCATCGCCGTCGAGATAACAGCGATTGAAGAGCTCGTATCGCCGGCTGGCCTCGTTTTCCAAATGACCCGGAGAAGCACTCAATTCGGCGAAGCGGCGCAGCGCCGCATCGAGTTGGGACTCGTCGAACATCTCGACACGATCGAGCAGATCACCGTCGACCGTCATCACGTCGACGACCCGCCACTCGACACCGAGACCCGCGGGCGTCGTACCGGTTGCCACGTGGGTCACGACCGCTCCGAGCGCGGTCAGGCGGTGCACCGATTCGGCGTAGAAGTCATTCGTCGCGGAGTCTGCGAAAGCAGTTCGCAGATAGGCCATCAAGTCGCCCGCCACGATGCCGGTACCGGACCGGTGGTCGACATCAACGAAATCAGGTGCAGTCGGCGGTATCTCGCGCCGCCTCACCGCCGCGAACGCCTCCACGATGACCGCATAGGTGCGCGCACACCTGGCGGCTTCCCCCGCCAGGTAGCGGCGGTCGAGCTCGATGATGGCTTCATCGAGATCCTCGGCGTCGAAGGACACCTGGGCGCAGATCCGACCGTCGTCGTCGAGAGCCCCCAACATGAGGAACTCGTCCATCGGCGACCCCGAACTGTCGTCATCGGTGAGCGTGCACAACCTGATCAAAGCCAGACGGTCGCCGCGCACTGCGAGGCAGACCTGGTGATAACGCGTCAACCCGGCGCTCAACGAAGCGAGCATCGCTTGCAGCCATTGATCGAATGACAGACTCGCCGGGGCGACGCCGACGATCTTGCGACGGCTCTCGAACTCGACCGTAGCCGCGAAATGTTCACTCAGCTGCGGCCAGTCGCGCCGGTCGACCGCATCGACGACAGCGCGACCGGCACGCACGCAGGCATTGTCCGGCCCGTCCGCGGCGCGGCCCTGCTCCACCACCGGGTCCGGCACCGGCGAACCCAGCAGACCTCGCGCCCTCTGCACCAGTGCGGCAGCGCCTTTGGTCTGATACAGCTGGACGGCCCGCTCGGCCGCGGCCGCAGCCCCGGCCCGGTCGCCGGCAGCGTCGGCAACCGTCGCCAACGCCAGGCAGGCATCCCCGTGATCGACCAGGGCGTCGGTACGTTCTGCCATCGCGACGGCTTCTTCGGCGTATCGCCGGGCCAAGTCGTGCTGCCCCGCCCGCGACAGCAGCTGGGCGCGCACAGTACGCCAGGCGATCGCCGCTTTGAGGGCGTGTCCGGCGAGTTGTTCACTCTCTGAGCACAATTCGTCAGCGTCAGCGTCTCTGTCCAGAGCCAGGCAGGCCCTCGCCAGCAGCGCGGCCGTCTCGGCGGTGTCTGCCTCCAACCTCATGCGCCGGAATCCCGTGTACGCCGTCCGCAGGTGCCGCTCGGCGGCGAGCGCGTCACCGGCGATCAGCTCGACGATGCCTGCGAACTGCTCGACCTCGAGAACTGCGTGCCGCATGCCGAGCTCGTTGAGCGCGCGCCGCGCGGAATCGATCAGCGTCCGTGCCGCGGCGTTGCGCCCGCGCATCGCGTCCAATACACCCTGGCAGCGCGTCGACGTCGCCTCGACGAGCGGCGAGCCGGTCGTGATCCGCAGCAGGCGTACCACATCCAGACATCGCCCACCCGCGCGCGGCACTGGGCTCGGCCCCCACAGCGCAGCCAGCGGAGCTCCTGCCAACACGGCGTTGACGCTGCGGTGCTCACCGGCCCGGCGAGCCGCCACCAACGCGCGATCCAGTGCGGACTCGCAATCCGCGACGCGTCCCAGACGCGCCAACACCCCCGCGTGCACCGTGTGCGCCTTGGCCTCTCCCGAGGCATCACCGACACCGGCCAGCACGGTGGCGGCTTCGCCGACGTCCGATTCGATCTCGTCGAGCCGGTGCGGGGCGGTCTGCATGAGCAGCTGACTCTCGAAACACATTCCCCATGCGCGCAGACGCACGGATTCATCGCCCGCTGAACGTAATTGGGCGATCGCTCCGGCGGCGGACGCCACGTCACCCGCACTCAGCAGGGCCTCAGACAGAGCAACGAGCAGTTCCGTCCGCAGATCCTCACGGTCGGCGAGCTCGTCGTCGAGTTCGTCGAGCGCGTGCAAGGCCTTGTCGTACAGGTCGGCGGCTCCCTCATAGGCGAGCCGCCGCATCGCCTGGTCAGCGGCACGTCGGCAGTACTCGACCGCTTTGGTCGCGTTGCCTGCCCACGCACACTCGAAGTAGTGGAACGCGAGTTCGGCGAGCAGCTCGTCCCCCGAGCTCGACCGGCGTTCCAGCGCAGCGGCGATGCGTTGGTGTAACCGCATGCGCCGCACCGACGGTATTTCGGCGAGCAGCGACTGGCGCACCAGAGCGTGGTAGAACCGGTAGCGCCCACCGGCCTCTTCGACGAGCAGCCCCGCCTTGGCCGCCTCGTCGAAGTCGTCCACCAGGTCGCGGTCGGCCACCTGTTCGACGAGATCGACCGAGAAGTCGCTGCCCGCCACCGCCGCCGCGGTGAGGGCCTGATTGGTCGACGACGCAAGACGAGACAGCCTTCGGCTCACCGCTTCCCGCACACCCTGCGGAAGTGTCCCCGGGTCCCAGTGCCCGCCGCTCTCGTCGACATGACGCAGCGCTTCGATCAGGAAGAACGGATTACCGGCGGTCACCGCTGTCAGAGCCCTGGCCAACTCGTCATCGTCGTAGCCGGTTTCCGACAGGTAGGTACTGACGTCGTCTTCGCCGAGTCCGCCGAGACTCAACCGGTCGGCACGCCCGTCCCGATGCAGATCGGCGAGCATCGCGGCCAGCGGATGTGTGCGATCGAGATCGGTGCTGCGGTACGTGCCGACGATTTGCACGGCCATCCCGTCACCGAATCGGAGCAGATGGCGCAGCAGCAGCAACGTGGGTTTGGCAGCCCAGTGTAGATCGTCGAGCACGAGGACGACGGGTGCGCGCGATGCAGCGGCGGCCAACGCGGCGACCACGGCATCGAACAGCGCGTACCGCTCGGTGTCCGGATCCGCCCGCGGCGCGGCGGGCACGTCGGGTAACAGGTCCGCCAGGGCGGGAATGAAGGCGATCAACGACTCGACACCGCGCACGGCGCGCATGCGGTCTGCTCCCAGCCAGGCGGCCAATGTGCGCAACGCCTCCGTGAACGGCTGGTACGGCGCACCGAGATCCTCGTCGCAGCGCCCGTACACGACGACCGCACCGTCGTCGTTGGCGCGGCGAGACCATTCACCTGCCAGCCGGGTCTTGCCGACGCCGGGCTCGCCCGCGATCAGGACCGCCCGTGCACCCGAACCGAGCACGGTCTGCCACGCGACCCGGAGTCGATCGAGTTCTGCGGTCCGGCCGACGAAAGGCCCCGCTCCGAGGAGCACCGTGGGCAGTGCCGGCGGCGGCACCTGCACCTCGTCACCTTGCACCGGAGCCGAATCGCCCTGCCGCCGTTGCAGTTCGAACACGTGCTCCGGGCGGCTCAAGTTCTTCAACAGGCGCGTTCCCACGTCGGCCAGGATCACGTCGTCACTCAGCGAATCCACCACCAGTTCCGCGGTGGCGCCCGAGCACAGAGTCTGGCCACCGGCCGCTATCGACCGCAACCGGGCGGCACGATTGACCGCGCGCCCGAAGTAATCGCCGTCGCGGAACTCGGCTTCCCCGGTGTGCAGGGCGATCCGAATGCGCAGCGGGACCGTCAGCCCCCAGTCCTCCTGCGCGACCGCCTCCTGCAGTGCGACGGCCGCCGTCGCGGCGGCCGACGGGCGATCGAACACCGAGAAGGTGGCGTCACCCTCCCCGCGTGTCTTGATGAGGCGGCCACCACCGAAGGTGACCACCTGCTCGACGAGCGCGTCGTGCCGCGCGAGCGCCTCCCCCATTGCGGCGGCGTCCGCCTCCCACGCCGCGGTCGAGCCCTCGATATCGGTCAGAAGAAATGTCACTGCCCGCATGATCGTGGAAAAGTGTTGTTGGACGGCGATTTCCAGAACGGGATCCTGTGCCACGATACGGTCCTGCAACCTGCGCAGGTCCGGCCCCGGGTCGACCCCGAGTTCGTCGGCCAAAAGCTGACGGACCCGCCGATAGGCCGCGAGCGCCTCACCCTGCCGACCGCTGCGATACAGGGCGAGCATCAGCTGCCCCCAGCGTCGTTCCCGCAGCGGCGCATTCGCGATCGCGGACTCCAGGTCTCCGACCAGTTCCGCCGCGCGGCCGCAGGCCAACAGGGCGTCCGCCCTGTCTTCGATGAGCGCCGCGTGCACTTCACTCCATCGGGTGCGCTCCGCGTCACCGCGGCGTCCCCCCGGCAGTTCCGGGACCCCGCGCCATAGCGCCAGTGCCTCGTCGAAGCAGGAAACCGCCTGTGGTGCGGCTTCACAGGCCATCGCCTCGTGACCCAGCCTGGCGGCGGTCGCGAAGCGGACAGCGTCGACATCGGCCGTGCTCACGACCCAGCCCGCCCCCTGCGTGTGGACGAAACCGTCACCCAAGGCTCTGCGCAGACCCGAGATGTGGGTTTGCAGCGCCTTGCCCGCGGTACGCGGCGGATCCTCACCCCACAGGAGTTCGACCAGCGTTTCGGCGGGCACCACGGCACCGCTGTAGAGCCCGAGCATCGTGAGGAGGGCACGAGGTTTGGCGCCCGGAACCGCGACCGGAAGGCCGAACTGCCGGACCTGCAGAGGTCCCAGAACCCCCAGCTCCACCGAAGAAAGCGTACTCACCCCCCGACAATGCGGGGCGAGATTCACCGCCCGGTCAAGGTCCGGTAAAGACCGCCTTCCCCGTGTGCGGTTTCATCCGCGACTCGCCGCGGCGCGCGTATCGATCCGCACACTCGAGGCGGGCCGACCCCAGCGTCAGCCGAGCACCGTCGCCGACGGCGTGAACATCACCGGCATCGACTCCAGGCCGCTGACGAAGCTGGCAGGGCGCAGCGGCAGCATGGTGTCGTCGGCCAGCCGAAGATCGGGCAGCCGGGTCAGCACCTTGGTCATCATGATCTTCAGCTCGAGCCTGGCCAGCTGATTGCCGAGGCAGAAATGCGTGCCGAAGCCGAACGCCATGTGGCTGTTCGGATTTCGATCGATCCGGAAATTCTGCGGGTCACCGAACACCGACTCGTCGAAGTTGGCCGACTCGAACATCAGCATGATCTTCTCGCCGGCGCGCAGCGCGGTGCCGTGGAAGTCGACGTCGGCGGCCACCGTGCGGCACATGTTCTTCACCGGCGACGTCCAGCGCAGGGTCTCCTCGATCGCACCCGGCAGCAGGTCCAGATCGGCGGTCAGCCGCTGCCACTGCTCGGGATGGCGCAGCAGCTGCTCGGTGCCGCCCGAGAGGGTGTGCCGGGTGGTCTCGTCACCGCCGATGAGGATCAGCAGCGTCTCGAACACGATCTCGTCGTCACTCATCCGCTGCCCGTCGACCTCGGAGTTCACCAGTACCGAGAACAGGTCGTCACGCGGGTGGTCGCGCCGGTCGGCGATCACGCCCATCGTGAACGCGGTGTAGGCGGCGAAGGTGTCCATCAACTTCTGGATGGTCTGCTCATCCGCGGTCGAGGACAGCCCACACACCAGGTCGTCGGACCACTCGAGCAGCTGGTCGCGCTCCTCGGGCAGCACACCGAGCATGTCGCCGATGACGGCCATCGGCAGCGGTGCGGCGATGTCGCGGACGAAGTCGGCCTCGCCGCGCTCACACACCGCGTCGATCAGTGCGTCGCACAGCCGCTCGATCGAGGGCACCTTGTCCATCACCCGTTTCCGGGTGAAGCCCGCGTTGACGAGCTTGCGGCGCAGCAGGTGTGCCGGGTCGTCCATGTCGATCATGTACGGCATGCCCGGCTGGTCGGGCCGGATCCCGCCGGTGCTGGAGAACGATTCGGGGTTGCGCTCGGCGTCGAGCACCGCCTGGTAGGTCGTCGCGGCGGCCAGGCCGTTGCGGTCCCGGAACACCGGCTGGTGCGCACGCATCCAGGCGTAGGCCTGCCGGGCCGATCGACCGTCGGCGTAGAACCGTCCGTCGGCGAGATCCACGTCGGGCTTGGCCGGGGCTACAGCGGTCACACGATCTCCTTGGCGTCACCGAAAGTCATGTCCACGTTGGCAGCCGAGCTCGACATCAGCGCGCGTTTCGGCAAACCGAGCGCCGCCAGTTCGGCGGCATAGGGGTGGTCTCCCAACCGGATCCGGACCCCGCCTGGCCGGTAGCGCACCCCGGTCATCCGCATCTCCCCCGGGGTCTCGCGCAGCACCCCGTCGAGGAACGAGTACGTCGAGTGCACCTGCGGGCGCGCGGTGAGCCGCCCCGGAGCGGGGACGCCGGGCGCGAAGTCCATGCCGATGGCGTGCCTGCCGTTGATCGTCACGTCGAAGCCGAAGGAACGACCCTCACTGATGGTGAACTCCGCCAGCACTTTCGGATATCCCCAGATCGTTCGGCCCGCCTCCAGGGTGAACGACTGGTCGACGGGCAGGTGATGGACGTACGCACCGGCCGACTGCAGCGCCCGCATACCGCCGGCCTGCGAACCGGGCGGGTTGACCATGACGTTGGTGCCGTATTCCCAGTACTGGCCGAGATCGGTGTCCTCGTAGCGCATCAGCATCAGCACCACCAGGGCACGCCCGCCGAGGACGCGGCACACCCGCAGCCCGCTGTCACCGATCATGCGCTGGGCGGCGTCGGCGTCGACGACGAACATCGCCGTGTGCTGATGAGCCGTGCGCACCCGTACCGGCATGGTCAGCACCGTGCCGGCCACAACGTGTTGACTCATCCGGTCAATCTAGAACGTGTTCTAGACAGACGGCAAGAAGTGTCTACACCAGAGCGGCGAGATCGCGGATCTGATCGGCGGACCGCGCCCCCACGACCATCATCGTCACGCCGGCTGCCTCCCAGGCCTTGATCTGCTCCTGCACGTAGGACAGATCACCGACGATCGCCGAATCGTCGACCAACTCGTCGGGGATGACGGTGGCCGCCTCGTCCTTACGATCGCTGCGGAACAGCTTGGTGACGTCATCGACGACGTCGGCGTACCCCATGCGGCGGTACACATCGGCGTGGAAGTTGGTGTCCTCGGCACCCATACCGCCCATGTAGAGGGCCAGGTGCGGCTTCATCAGCTCCATCACCGCAGGCCGATCGTCGGTGACGACGACCTGCGCGGTCGCGCAGATCTCGAACGTCTCGCGGGTGTGCCGGGCGCCGGGCCGGGCGAAGCCCTCGTCGAGCCACTCGTTGTACATCGCGGCGATCCGCGGCGAGTAGAAGATCGGCAGCCAACCGTCGCAGATCTCGGCGGCGAGCGCGACGTTCTTCGGGCCCTCCGCGCCCAGCATCACCGGGATGTCGGCGCGCAGCGGATGCGTGATCGGCTTGAGGTTCTTACCCAGCCCGGTGGTGCCCTCGCCGGTCAGCGGCAGCGGGTAGTGCGGGCCGTCGCTGTGCACCGGCGCCTCGCGCGCCCACACCTGGCGCAGGATGTCGATGTACTCCCGCGTGCGGGCCAGCGGCTTGGGGAATTTCGCGCCGTACCAGCCCTCGACCACCTGCGGCCCGGAGACGCCGAGGCCGAGGATGTGCCTGCCGCCGGACAGGTGATCGAGCGTCAGCGCGGCCATCGCGCACGCGGTCGGCGTGCGCGCCGAGAGCTGCACGACCGACGTGCCGAGCCGCAGCCGGGTGGTCTCGCGACCCCACCACGCCAGCGGCGTGTAGGCGTCCGAACCCCACGCCTCGGCGGTGAACACGGTGTCGAAGCCGGACGCCTCGGCGGTGGCGACGAGTTCGGCGTGATTGTCCGGTTGCTTGGCGCCCCAGTACCCCAGCTGCAGTCCCAACTTCATGCGGCGGCCTCCGTCCTTGAAACCATTCTTAGAACCTGTTCTACTCGATGCCGTGACCACCAGCCAAAGCAGTCCGGTGCAGATCGACCCGCATGAGCCGCCGCTGTCAGCGCCGCTACGGCTGTCCTTCGACTACACCCGTTCAGTCGGACCACTCCTCGGGGAATTCTTCACCGCGCTGCGCGAGCGACGCGTCGTCGGCGTCCGCGGCTCCGACGGCCGGGTCCACGTTCCGCCCGCTGAGTATGACCCCGTCACCGCCGAGGCATTGACCGAGGTCGTGCCCGTCGCCAGCGTGGGGACGGTGCTCACCTGGACGTGGCAACCGCAGCCGTTGGAGGGCCAACCGCTGGACCGGCCGTTCGCGTGGGCGTTGATCCGCCTCGATGGTGCCGACACTCCGCTGCTGCACGCCGTCGCCGCCGACGGCCCCGAGGCGATCAGCACCGGCGCCCGGGTACACGTGCACTGGGCGCAGGAGACGGTCGGCGCGATCACCGACATCGCCCACTTCGCCCTCGGCGAGGACACCGAGGAGACACCCGCTCCCGCCGAGGGGCTCGACCCGGTGACGATGCTGGTGGTCCCGTCGGCGATCGAGATCCAGCACACCGCATCGATACCCGAGAGTGCGTTCCTGCGCGCGCTGGAGAAGGGCACGCTGCTTGGTGCGCGTTCCGGCGCCGACGGCAAGGTCTACTTCCCGCCGAAGGAGGCGAATCCGACCACGGGCCGCCCGCTGGACCAGTTCATCGAGGTCGCGGACACGGGCACGGTCACCACGTTCGCGATCATCAACATCCCGTTCGCCGGGCAGCGCATCAAGCCCCCGTATGTTGCGGCCTACGTGCTGCTCGACGGTGCAGATATCCCTGTGCTGCACCTGGTTTCGGAGATCGACGCCGACAAGGTGCGGATGGGCATGCGGGTGGCTGCGGTGTGGAAGCCGCGCGATGAGTGGGGTCTGGGCATCGACAACATCGAGTACTTCCGGCCGTCGGGTGAACCCGACGCCGAGTACGACACCTACAAGCATCACCTGTAAAGGGACACTCATGGCTTCAGGCGAAGAAGTAGCAGTGGTCGGGTTCGCGCACGCACCCCACGTGCGCCGCACCGACGGCACCACCAACGGCGTCGAGATGTTGATGCCGTGCTTCAAGGCGATCTACGACGAACTCGGCATCACCAAGTCCGACATCGGGTTCTGGTGCTCGGGTTCTTCGGATTACCTTGCTGGACGGGCGTTCTCGTTCATCTCCGCGATCGACTCGATCGGTGCGGTGCCGCCGATCAACGAGTCGCATGTCGAGATGGACGCCGCATGGGCGCTCTACGAGGCCTACATCAAGATCCTCACCGGGGAGGTGGAGACCGCGCTGGTGTACGGCTTCGGAAAGTCCAGCGCGGGCACGTTGCGCCGCGTCCTGGCGCTGCAGACCGACCCGTACACCGTCGCGCCGCTGTGGCCGGACTCGGTCAGCATCGCCGGTCTGCAGGCACGCCTCGGGCTGGACTCGGGTGTGTGGACGGCCGAGCAGATGGCCCAGGTGGCGTTGGACGCGATGAACGCCACACCGCGGGTCGACCGGCTCGAGAGCGGCAGCGTGGAGGAGCTGCTGAGCCAGCCCTATTTCGCAGAACCGTTGCGGCGCCACGACATCGCCCCGATCACCGACGGCGCATCGGCCATCGTGCTGGCCGCCGGTGGCCGGGCTCGCGAGTTGCGGGAACACCCCGCCTGGATCACCGGGATCGAGCATCGCATCGAGACGCCGGTCCTGGGCGCGCGGGATCTGACCACCTCCCCGTCGACGGCCGCGTCGGCGCGGTCGGCCACCGGAGGGGACACCTCCTCGATCGAGGTCGCCGAGATCTACGCACCGTTCAGCCACCAGCAGCTGATCCTCACCGAGGCCATCGGACTGAACGGGAAGACGAAGGTCAACCCTTCCGGCGGCGCGCTGGCCGCCAATCCGATGTTCTCCGCCGGGTTGGAGCGGATCGGGTTGGCCGCCAGGCACATCTTCGATGGTGACGCCTCACGCGTCCTGGCGCATGCGACGAGCGGACCTGCGCTGCAACAGAATCTGGTCGCCGTACTGGAGGGGATCTGATCATGGCGAAGAAGCTCGCCGCCGTCCTGGGCACCGGCCAGACCAAGTACGTCGCCAAGCGCCTCGACGTGTCGATGAACGGCCTGGTCCGCGAGGCGATCGACCGGGCGCTGGCCGACGCGGGCGTCACGTTCGCCGACATCGACGCCGTCGTCGTGGGTAAGGCACCGGATTTCTTCGAGGGCGTCATGATGCCCGAACTGTTCATGGCCGACGCCACGGGCGCGACGAACAAGCCGCTGATCCGGGTGCACACCGCGGGTTCGGTGGGCGGCTCGACGGCGATCGTCGCCGCCAGCCTGGTCCAGTCGGGCAAGTACCGGCGGGTGCTGACGATGGCGTGGGAGAAGCAGTCGGAGTCTAATGCCATGTGGGCGTTGAGCATTCCGGTGCCCTTCACCAAACCGGTCGGCGCGGGTGCCGGCGGGTACTTCGCCCCGCACGTGCGGGCCTACATCCGCCGCTCGGGCGCACCGATGCACATCGGCGCGATGGTCGCGGTCAAGGACCGGCTCAAC
>Ga0247757_10000256_pt1 | contig 44521 bp, 6 predicted proteins | sample UWRJL126311R4_FD_180929 | JGI IMG/M metagenome (GOLD analysis project Ga0247757, IMG submission 180929) | Plant litter microbial communities from Arlington Agricultural Research Station in Wisconsin, United States - UWRJ-L126-311R-4 | ecosystem: Environmental > Terrestrial > Plant litter >... | reverse complement strand
CTGGTCGACTAATAGATAATCGACTACTAGGGTCTAGTAGAATATTATTTAGAAGCTTTACCATTTATTCGTAGTCTAAAAAAGAATCCTATTAATAATAAAGCTAAATAGAAGCTTAATAAAATTAACTAAAGGTTAAATAAGTTTAGAAAGAAGCGTAGGTACCTAGATTAGAAGATATATCTAGAAGTGGTCTTATTAGAAGAACTAAAGCCGAAAATATCTACCCCCGTAGAACCGATAAAACCTATCTATATAGAGCCAGGATTACCTAGCTCTACTAAAGAGCCTATAGTAATTAAACCTAGAAAGATAAATATATCATCTAAAACAGCTGTAGAATGGAGACTAGGGCTAATTAAAAAAGGCGAGAGAATACTAGTAATAGCGCCGATAGAGATGGAAGATATACTTAGAAATCCTATTATAATAAAATACTTGTTTCTTATTAAGAAAAAAGGGTAGAAAAATCCTATAGCCTTCGAAGACGTAGTAGATATTAGAGAGAAAGCTACTAAGGGTTATCTATAGTAGCTCCTAGAATCTAAACGTATCGATATACGAAGTAAGAAGAATAACTACTCTCTAAAGGATTAAAAGGGATTTATTTAGATAAAAGGAGTCGCCTATAAAGAAGAGATAAGTATAATATAATTTCTAGTTTATACTATATAGCTCGAATACGAGGATAGTAGCTCTAAGTTTATTAACTACTTAGGCTATAGGGCAATTTAGAAGAGTAAAGTAGATAGGATAATTAAGGATATATTTATTAATAAGCAGCTCGAAGTACCTTAGGAGAAGAGAGCTAAATATCTAAACTAGTCTAAGGTTCACCTAAAGTATTTAATAAAGGTAAGAGAGCTAAGAAGTAAAGACGTACTATAGAGGATATAAAGTTCGATAAGGGGAAGGAGCTTTAAAAGCCTAGAAAGAAGAAGGGGCCGTTCTATTACCTCTAGCGCTAGCTATTTATCAGAGAAAGGATTAGAACGGCTTAAAGATATAGAAGAGCAAATATTAAGGTTCGAAGACTTATTAACGAAGACGCTTAATACAATTAATAAAAAATCCTCGAAATAGGTAGAAATTGGTTTTCTAGAATTATAAAGCTCTTTTCTTTTATTAGTATTAAGTAAGTTTCCTTAGAATGGTGCTATTTAAAGGGCCGGTCCCTTAGTTTATAGATAGTATCTAGATCCAATATTAAGGGATGATTACTTTAAAGTAAGACCTATTTTTTTTAACTAAATAAAATACTATTTAAATTTTTTAGATAAAGAAGTAGTATTACTAATTAATTATAGGATTTATATATCTTAAGTAAGGACCAATATATCCTTGATAGTTATAGTCGGTTTCTTGCTTAGAACTAAAATAAAATATATTCCCTAATTTCATCGTTATAATAGAATTGAAGCTGCTATTTTATAGTTACTATTCTTATTTTAAACGTTTCGCCTTTTCTTTCTAGGTTTCTTCGCACTTTTTCTGGAATTTCTAACGGCAGCTACTTCTATATTACCGTCCTCCCTTCTTAAATAATAAGTATTATTCTAAAGTTCTTAAATAATATCCTTAGTTTTATTATAGTTACTAGTAATATTATTAAGTCTATCGTCTAACTCCCTAAGGTAACGTATAATATATACTATAGATTTTTCAAGGTCGCTAATTCTAGAGCTAAATTAAATAGCTAGAGAATTTTTTTTCTCTATTTCGCATAATAATAAGCTAATATTAGGTTTAAAGGAATTTTATATCGACCTACTAAATATACTATATAATAAAGAAGTCTCTCGTATAATTTACTATTCTATACTTTTTTCCTCTATATTTATTTTACCGCAACCTTAACTATTTATAAGTCTAAGTACTATATTGGTATTCTGATAATGTTAGTAAAAGCTTAAGTTAAAAAAAAAAAATTACTTACCTATACAACTACTTCGAACGGCTTAATAGAGTCTTTAAAATAGACGCTTTACAATAGGTTCTTTATATAGTTAGTAAAGCCTTAAAAAGGTAATTATATACTTACGCTGATTCTTATTATCGATAAAGAACTCTCTATAATAGTACCCAAGTTATCTATTACTAAAGAAGTATTAAAGGGATCTAGTACTATTTAAAAGACTAGATAATTTAAGAGATATTATTTAGGAGGTATAAAGCTCCTTTATATATCGCTCTTCACTATTCGGCTGATGGATACTTAAGGTAGACTTCTTTACCCTATATATAATATATATTCCTTCTCGGGAAAATCTTAACTATATTAATAGTATATATTAATGCCGTCGCTATAGCTATATACGCCTTCCTTTATACGAACTAGGGGGATATTCGCCGATAGTCTAGATATATCCAAAAACAAGGTTGGTTATATAGATTTAGTTCTACTTAAGAAGGTGTTTTAGTAGCTTATTTAATAGTATAATACTTGGATTTTACCTAGATAAAGCCTTAATATCGTGCTATAGGCCTAATATAAATTATAATCGATAGAAGGTTATATATAAGACTTTTATAAGCCCTCTATATAGTTATATATTTTATAACCACCGTTTTTACGGTTTTCGAAACTAAATCCGATGATTTACAGGTCTTCCCTTAATACTAGGTCCGTTTTCTACGACTAAACCAGTATACTATAGGCAGCTATATCTCAACGCCATATCTTAGGGTATATTCATGTATTATCCTTATATAAGATATTGGCAGGTATTAAAATCCTTAAATAGAGATATATAGCCTTAGCTTATCTCTAGTATCGAAGATACCCTACTTAGGGTAAGTATATAGGTTAGTAGGTATTATAACTATAGAAATCCAGGCTCTTATTTATTCTAGAGGCCCCGAGCGCTACTTAGTTAGCTAGAATTAATATATTTATACTCGGTACCCCCCGTTTATATAACTATAACTTTTTTATTACTATTCCCCTAGCTTTATAGATTAGGTAATAAACCTTCTTATTTCTAATCACGGCGTTCTCCACGTGTAGTAGGTACCTTATATAGCTATATTAGCTTTAATTAACGATAATACGGGATGTTCTTACTAGTAAATACTACGTTTAGCTGTGCTAGAGAGCTATTATCGATATTTATAATCCCTACGCTAAGATATCTAGAGGGCCTAATTTATACAGCATTTCTATTATATCCTAGTATTAAATAAGGTAGATAGGGTACTTGAGACTTTAGTAGTAATACGACCCTAGGATAAATAGTATATAAATACTATCTACTCTATAGCTAGTTATATATCTAGTAGTTTATCGCTTCCAGCTATCTATTTTATAATAGCTAATACTATTTTAATCGCTTATATTGTTTATTTTTTAGTAGGTTTAATTCTAAGTATTAAGCTTATATTTCGAGATATAAAGCTATATATAATAGTTAAGAGGAATAGAATATCTAGGGCCGCTATATTTAAAGAGAAGTTTATAGCTGTTATTTTTAACGTCGCTTAAACTTTACTACTCGCGAACGATATAATAGTAGTAGCAATAGTAATCGTCTCTACTAGCTAATTTAAATAGATCGATCTATCTATTATATATACGCTCTAGCTTCTTACTAGTATAAATATAGGGATTACTACCTATATTAGTTAAATAGTTAATTATAGCTTTAATAGCTTGTCCGCTATCTCCGTAGCTTATTTACGGACCGTATTATTACGTCTCTACTATATATAGTAGTTATTATCTTAGTTATAAGAGATATTATCTACTATCTTATTATTCCCTTTATACGAGATATTTCGGGCTCTCTTACCTAGAGTATAAAAATAAAGGCATTACTTATATACGAGTTAGGATTCCTTTCCTCCCTTAGTATAGGACTACTTATTATTATAGGGTTTTCCTATCGATTCCTTCGTTAATATCGAAATCTAAGGGGTAATAATTAAAAGTCTAAAGGTTTATTAATAATATTTATTATTATAAATATAATTATTACGCTATATCAGCTATGCGGAACAGCGATTATACTACGCTCTATTCTTCGGTCTAGGCTAGATACTAATAGCCGCGATATCGTTTTTCTCGTGCGTATATACCTCTATTTATTATATTTAATCTTATATCTACTAGGTCTATATATTTACTTAAGTACTTTATACTTTTAGTATCTCTTTTTCTAGTATTATAGAATAGAGTATTAAGGGAATTAATACCTTTATAGATATATTACGTCTACTCTAGAGAGATATAGATTATTTATAAGGAGGGTTCGAATTAAATAGCCAAGTTTCTTTAAGGATAAGTCTTGTTTAAGTGACTTGTATTACTAGCATAGCGAAATTTCGTTCCTACATTTCTACTTCTCGTCTTTAGACTTATTTAGACCTCTATATATAATAAGCTAAGAAAGAAAAAGTTAAAAGAGGAATAAAAAATAATTACGTAACTAATTAGTCACTTTTTCTAGGCTATAAAGTATATCTATAGATACTAAGCTAATACTCTATAGTTAAGCCATCTCATTCTCAATAACTAATCCTTTGCTTATCCCTATTTTAGGATTCTCGCCTATACTGCGAGAAACTCTAATATAAGATAATTTATCTCTATATATAGAATAAAGAAAACTTTAGTAACTTACTAAGTAAGTACTAGATAGTTAATTTTAATTAGACTTCTAAATAGGGTAGGTCCTGTATTTAGAAAGCCTAAAAATAAGTCCAGAATAAATTAGAACCCTAACTCCTCCTATAGCCTAAATTTAGTCCTATTAAAGAGTTCTACTTTTAGCCCTATAATAAAACTCTATTTTTAGTCCTATTAGAAATAAGAATAAATAATAGAGGCTCCTACTTATAATACTAGAAAGTAGAGTCTTTAAAAATATTCCCTCCCTTCCTATCTATAAAGCTGGATAATATAAAGAAAGTATTCGAGTACTATTAGTATAAAGCTAAGATAGAATATTTAATAATTAAGGACTTTAGATAGCTTATCTATTTTATTAGGGCTTTATTGAAGTATATCAATTATTAAAAGACTATTATTTCGGATTAAACGGACGCCTTAAGCGAGCTTGGAATAGCTATAGATACTACTAAGAAAGAAATCAGCGAAATTACGAGGAAGAGAAAAGCTAGTAAGGATATTAAGAGCGTAGAGGATAGACCGAAGCGGTTTAAGGGTAGATTTAGTAATTTTAGGGGCTTCTTAAAGAGATTATATAGTAAGGATGAAGCTAATAGACTAGCGAAAGTAAGAAGGATTAATTCTATTAATAATAATAATAGATATAAGAAATCTTTTAGGGAAGAGGCTAAAGATAAGTATAGTAAGCTATAACGGAAAAAAAGAAAGTAAATGGAAGAGACTAGCTATGCTGGTTACTATTCGAAAATATATTTCTTTTTTCTTATTATTCTTTATAGCTGATTATACTTACTAGTTATCGTACTATAACTAATTTAATAACTAAAGGAAGATTATATTTTTCTAAGTAAACTTAGTTTATAACTATAATGTCTACGTTGGAGAATGTATGTTACGGTACTATTAATCTATAAAATAAGATAACCCTAATCAGTCTATTCCCTCCTTATTTTATTATTATTCCCTATAAAGCTATTACCTTTTTTATAGTTAAAATATATCTTCCAGCAGCTCTAAAAGAGATGGCGAAGGATAAGTAATTTATAGAATTCTCTAGTATACCTCGAAGCTATATTAGAGTCTATATTACTTATTATAATTAGTTCTTATTAATTATATAATTACCAAGTCTTTAGGTAGAAACGATAGCTTAGATATAAATACTGTAACTTCGTAACGTTTCGAACCAAACTTCTGTCATCTACTAATTTTATTTCCTTGCTACTAAACTAAGTTATCGCTCCTCTATAATCATTATAAATATATATCTATATTAGAGCCTCTATTATAATATAGCTACTTATACTTCCTAATAAAATATTTATTAAAATAATTAAAAATTTAAATTTAACGTAATATATCTTCTCTTACCTAATAGTTAATAAGCGCTTTTATAATATCTTAAATAGATATTTCTATTAGTATAACGTCGAGTATAATAATAGCTCCGGCATTATATACGCCTCTAAAAAGGGCAAGAAAGGGCTATCGGAAAGTTCTTATACTGGGATACTAGAATACCTAGCGCTAAGCTTAAGAAAGTACTATATATAACAGCTAGCGGTAGGTATAATAAAGTTATTAAACTATTACTTAACGTTAGTATTAAGAAAGAGATAAAAAAGCGGCGCCTTACCTAAGTATTAGAGTTGGCATCGATCGAAGGCTACGAGAATATGGTAATATAATTATTAAATAAGGGCGCTAATATTAATATAAAGTCTAAGATATATAGTATAGCTCTATCTATAGCCGCGTCTAATAGGTATGATAAGATAGTAATATTACTACTTACTCGTAATATAGATATTACTACTCTAGGTATTTATAGTCGAACCCTACTTACCTAGGCCTTAATAAATGGATATAAAGAGGTTATACGGCTGTTATAAGATTGAAAAACTTAAGAATTAAATTATAAGGCCCGGGTTCAACTATTTAATAACTAAACTATTATCTATTTAAATTTAAAAGGTTGAATAGGCTTCCTCTATATATTTAGTATATAGTAAGCGATCCTACGTGTATATAATAGGAGAGGGAATTCGTCTTAATAGTATATACTAATTTATTATTCTTCGCTCCTACTTACGAAAAGGAGTAGTAAAATAGGAGTACGACTCTTATACGCGAGCCTTAGTCTTGCTTACTTACTTATATAAGCTTATATATCCTATACGGATAAAATAGTATAGAAAGGAATATATAAATAATCAGATTACTTATATATTTATAGAATAGTTTCACTTAGCTTTTGCCTGAAATTACTTACTTAAAAAAGACTATTATAGAGTTTTTATAGTACCAACACTATTTATAGAGTTCCTAATTTAAGGCCCTCTTAGAGATATTTATTCCCATTATTATAGACTATCTTCTAGCTAGAATACGTTTTTATTTTCTAAATAACCTAAAGTCCTTTTAACTATATCGGTAAGAAACGAAGAAACGTCTAATATATATCTTTTATCTAACTAAGAACGCTATAAAGCACTTTAGGACGCTATTTTCTCGAATTACAGATAGCTTAATATAGTGGAAAGGGAACTTTATATAAATCCTATCTTTATTAGAACTAAACTTGGTATAATTATAACTAAAGAATTAGTAGACTTAAATAACCTATTCCCTGTATATATAATCCTCCTATCTAGGGATAAATCTAGAGATATGGTCTATTTAAAAGATATTTTCTTTAATTCTTTATAGCCTTATAAGTATAATAAGGGTGCTAATAAGATCAGCTTTAATAGCGGGATCATTTTAAATATTGCTGATATTATATTCTCCCCTAAGATCGTCCCTATAAAGATAGAAAAACTGCTTCTTAGTAGAGGAATATTCTATTCGACCTACTTATTCTAGAAATATTTAAACCTTAGATTTAGGGTACTAGAGCTACCATTTATTTCGTTAATAAAATTAAGAAACTTAGATAACTAGGTTTTTATTACACATTTTATACCTTAAGAGGGGTTTCCTATATTGGAACAGTGGTTCGAAAACTCTAAAGAGATATATTTAATAGATTAGGAGTTAGATTAGATCCTATAATAAGAGAATTTAATTAGTAAAGTAATAAAAGCTAAGGTGAATAAATAAATCTATATATTGGTAGTTATAGGAATTTTGCTTAACGACCCTTATATAGATTCTCTATATCTTCTTAATACTTAATATATTCTCTACTTCTAATAGTCTTATTTTCAAGCTTAGATATTTACTTAATAGCAGAAGCCAGGTTCTATTAGAGACTATTAAGTAATTTATCTTATTCTATAACCTTCTTTTTAAGATTATATATCTTATTAGACTGATAGAAGATAAGATTATATATAGCTATTTCGTATCTTTAGCGAATATTACTAGCGTTGCCGTTAGGGGTGACATCTAGTCTTTAGCTTCTATAGTCCTGCTCTAGGTTAGTTAGAATAAACTAAGAAGATTTAAGTTATACCTTTATATACTAGGCTATAATTAGTGTATATTAGTATTCTATATATATTAGTAAACCCCCTATTCTTATAAAGATGGATTCGAAATTTCTATCCTAGGGAGCCCTGGAACGTCCGTAAATATAATTCTTATTATAAAGGTAGTATTAATAAAGATAGCTAGAATCCATATTATTAAAAAGAGGTAGTAATATAGTCGTTAGTATATATTAAGTAATTAGTACTATAAAGAATATAGAAAACCGTATATAAGTAGGAAGATCAGTATTTATAAACTTAGGGATTAGTCTCGCCTAGGAATAGACTGTATAATAGAATAAATACTAACTAGTATTACCTAATAAGCACTATTAATAGGAAGTAAGTTATTATATCCACGCTATACTCGCTGGAGATTATAAGGATAGGTTTTATTCCTACGCTATATACGCGTATCTAGATCGAGAAGGTAGTGGATAATAAACGGTATCTTAGGACTAAGGCGTAGGGTATACTTTATCACCTTATTTGTTTAAAAGAACCGGGATTTCTACCTTGTTTTATACTTAGAGCCCTAATAAGTTAGGCTACTTTATATAGATCGTACTTATAGGTCGGGATTAGCTTAGCGGCTTCTACGAAGTCCTCTCCCTATATTTTAAGATACTTTAAATAAGACTTAAAATAAACGAAGAGTAAGGTAGTATATATTCTAGGTAAGGAAGCGGAGATTTTAAAGGCCGGGAAAGTATAACTATACTAGGCCCTAATTAGGAACTATAGGCCTCTATTATCCTTTATCCTTTAAGGAGATCTAACTTATAACTTTTAGACCCTAGAGCTGATTTTATGAATAATTTAGTATAACCTAGTCTAAACTTATCGGCGGAGTAGCGATATAAGTTGCTTAGCTTATTTAAGGAGGATCTTAGGGATAGAGTATAGCAGTACTAATTATATAAACTATTATAGGATAAGTTAGTAGCGATATAATCCTTTAATATAAAGACTAATAGGTACCTAAGTTAAGAGAAATCTAGTAAGCCTTTAGAGCGAGGGTGCAAATTAGTATACGCTATATAATAACCCTAATAATCCTACTTAGCACCTATTAAAGTATATATACCGTTTTATACCTATATATAGATATTATTATCTATTTATTACTAAATCTTTTCTAACATATTATAACTAAGTCTTCCTATTAATTTCTACTATAAAGTTCCTAGAAACTGGTTAAAGAGAGCCTCTCTCTTTATATATAGTAGAGAAGCCGTAAAAAAATCCAAGCTTCGTTTACTATAGCCCTCTAAATAATATCTATATTAGTAATTACGTACACGTCTTTCTTATAGGTAGTATAGAGATAGGGAAAGCTCCTAACTAGTAAACTCTATTTACTAATAAACTCGCCTTTCTTTCTATAGCTACGTTTAACCCCCGCCGTATTTACTAGGACCCTATATAGAAATAAGATATTAAGGATAAAAACCTCTATTACTAAATATATTAGGAAATAACGAATCTCGATAAGAGTAATCTCATTATTTTCTACTTTTATCCTAATACTATTAGCCCCATTTTACTTATAGAACTAGGTCGCTATTCTTAATCTAGGAAACTTATTATCTACTACCCTAAAGGATTTTATTAGCTTAGGAACGTCTAGTATTTATATTAGAAAGATAATATACTATTACTTAATAATTTTAACGATTTAGTAAAAATAGCTATTACGAAGCTTAAAGGGCTAGTAGAAGAAGATAGTATAGAGGAATAATTAATTTAGATCCATCTTCGCTAGTTACTTTATTTTTGCGTTCGTTTATAATAAATATATTATTAAAATAATCTTTTACTTATAAGAAAGCCTATTTATTCGCTATATTAAATAGATAAATATGTTTTAAGTATAGGTACGTGCTTATGTTAGCCTATAGGCTAAGCTTTAGCTCTTATAAGTTTACCGCTTATATAAGCGATGGTATTCGGCTTAATAGGGACTAAAATTAGCCTATTACCTATTAATAGCGAGGGCTTAAAATAGGACCTAAGGGGTTATAATAGGGATAAATATTCTTCCTAGCTCCTAAAAATATAATAGCCTGTTTGAAGCTTAAGTTACGCTATATATTTACTATAGCTATATACTTTACTACCGAATTTATAGCCCTTCTCTATATATACTCTATTATAATAGGAGGGATAGCCGCCGTAGCTCCTCTTTACTTCGAAAGTATTGAGATAGCTGGCGGTAGGCCGCTAAACAGTATGATACTAATAGAGATCTCTACTAATACTATAAAAGGGCTTTAGTTCGTATACTTTCTTAAAAATCTAGAAGTTACTTTTTTTAACTTAGGCTTAAAAAATCTTATAGAATAGAGCGTAAGTAGGCTGCGTAATAATACCGTTAAAATTGTTAGTAAGATTATAGCTATAAGTATAGTTCGTCCCTCTAGTATTACCCTATATTATAATATATATATAGTAAGAAGAGGTATACCTTTCTAGTATTAAGAATATTCTGAAACTCTATAACGAAACTTCGATTCTTCCCTATAATTATTCTTTTCTAGTAAATATAAAAGATAACTTCTTTAAGCTTGCCTATATTATTATATCTATCAATATTAGCGCTACTATTAGACTAAACGAGCGCCTTATAATAATAGATCCTCTACTTATAAAATTAATATTATCTATAGTAATAGTAGAAGCGCGGTACGACGTATTTCTTCGATATATCCGCGGTTTGGTACTAAATTCAACGCCGTTTAACACCAGTATTAGTTCTATTTGGGCGTATAACCTTGTACTATTATTTATTCAGCTTAGCTCTTATTTAGTCGAGCTTCCTATACTAATATTTCTAAGATTAGCCGTTTCTTAGTATTCTAGTATATTATATAGTAATACTATAATAAGTAAAGGTATAAAGGAGTTTATATAAGATCCTACCTAAACGCCTTTTATTATAGAAGCTAGTAAACTATTACTTATTAGATAGGTTAACTAGCTCTAAAAGCCGGTATATACGCCTTTAAATATTATAATAGAGGGAAGAGGAACTATAAATATACCTTAAGGTTTAAACGGAGTGGTTTTTACGGTGGTTACTATTTAGTAGCTAGATAATATTAATAATCTTACCCCTACAGCCCTAGCTAGACTAGTAGCTATATCCCTATCTTAGTAAGGTAATTTTATTTATCGTTTTCCCTTTTTACTAGATTGGCGTTATTTTTAGGATTTTATTTTAGCTTATATAGGTATAGTTAATAGTAAGTATAAATATAGATAAAGTTTTGTTTTCCCACTATCTCCTTAATGCTTATTATATTTTATAAGTTAACTATCCTTACTATAATTATTCTTGCTATAGCGTTATTACTTATAGTATATTAAGTAAGTAAATATATTAGTATAGCTTAAATACTTAATATCGTTGATAACGTTATAATATAAACTTTAGAAAGTTAACGTCTATCTAATCGTAACGAAATAACCGCTGTAATAGAATAAACCAGTAGTACTTTAACTTTATAGTAATAGTAAACCTGCGCATGCTTTAATTTTTTCTAGAGCGCCCTTATATAACTTAAGAAGATAGCTTTTAAACTGCTAGAATAATATTAATATAAAAAATACGCTTGTATATACGCCTACCTACCTAATCTATAAAGTATTTATCTTTATAGTAAAAGCGAACCCTATCTAATATAGGCTACTACTATACTTTTATTACTATTATAGCCTATAAAATAGTTTTATATAGGCCTACTAGTCCTATAGAAACGTTAAGAAATTAGTATTAGCTATAAAACTACGAGGGGCGTTTAATTTATATAGGACTAATCTACTAATTAGTACTTCTAAGAGAAGTAATAACTAGATTTAATTAGTACATAATAACCTACAGATCTAGCCGTATCCTTACTATATAATATATCTATAATAACTACTAACTTTATTAGCTGCGTAATTTACGTAATACTACTAGTATATAGCTATATAAGCTATATAAGCGCTTAGATTATTAATAGCTCCAACGTAGAATTAGGAGCAGTAGCGAAGACAGGGCCTAGTACTTATTTAGTTAGCTACGCGCTTCTAGTACTAAAGCTAACTTAGCTACCTTATACATTTTAAGACGAGGGTCCAACGCACAGCGATACCCGCGGCATAACATTACTACGTCCCTAAGCTTCGACGCCCACTATTTCTACCTCCTCTAACCGATAAGGCGACCTAATCGAGCCCACCACGTCCTCATACTTCTCGAGTCGACCAGCGCCGATTCATAGACCAAGTAGTAGCGAGCGCTAGTTTCGGCTTTTTAGAGGGGAAGACAATATAATGGGAAACATATAGGATAAGGCAGAGGGTAAAGGCCCTAGATATCGAAGCCTATACTTCGGCAAGTAAGTCTAATCGAATGCTACAGGCGAAACGCTGTCGTCGCAAGCGCATACGAAGGCGGAAAAGCTCTACATATTTTAGTAATACAGCTGTCGTACGGCCAACAACCAGCAGCTCCTTATATGAGTACTACAATCTCTAGGGCCGTAGAGAAGCGCTTCAGTTCGACCTCTAACGGCTGTAAGTTTTGGATTATTCATATTCGCGAGGATAAGTACTAGCAGAGCTATGGTGGTAGCCATGCTTAGCAAGACTACGCTATCCAGAGCTGCATACAGTACTTTTCTCTTCAGCCATATCTAACTTATAAAGCATGCCGGTGCGGTTCGACCGTCCTCCCTATAGGTGGTAGCAATATCAATACTAGGTCATACTTACTCTCCTCTCAATACAGTCACATACTGCACGTACGCATATGCGTGTAACTTTTTCATATACTAAAGTAGGCTATGTGTCTATAGGTCACTCTCGCGCAATTACCTTCACCTCACTCCGTTATTATTACTCCTGGGCTCTCTACAAAAATAAGTCAAATATCGTCGCCTACAAGAATCTCGACTATCTTCGTTCGTCCATAGATACGTACAATCGTAAGCGGAGACTTCCCTTCTACATCCTCGTAGTCCTGTTAGGCACCATGATCAAGAAGTAATTTAACCACTTCTATATAACCATAAGCGGCAGCCTAGAAAAGCGGCGTGCGCTTATAAATAGTCGTTACGTTTACATCCACAGCGTTTATCTCGAGAAAGACCCGGACGGTGTCCGTACAACCTTGAGTAGCTGCGTGCCACAAAGGAGTTGCGCCTCAGGTGTCTCGTTCATCTAGAGGAACACCTTATTCAATAAGCACCGAAACAGCTTTCACATTTCCTTTCTTTACAGCAGTACAAAGACGTGTAATGTTGATCCAGTGTTTTGCCACGATGCTAGACTAGGCCCATTAATCGAAAAGACGAAGAGTGTTTTCTTAACTACTAGTAGCTGCGGACTGGATGATCGCATCGGTAATTTCGATATGTATTATTCGGTGAAGATATTCGATGACTCTGCCACCGTCCGCATTACCCGCAGCTGCGACCACCACCTCCTGCGTAATCTTGACCTCATCTCCACGCTAGTCGAGAAGCAGTGCCATGATATCCTTACCACGGTAATTCCCTGCAGCTACGACCACCACCTCTTGCGTGATCTAGACCTTATCTCCACGCCGGTCGAGAAGCAGTACAATAATATCCTCGCCATAGTAGTTCTCTGCAGCTGCGACTACCACCTCCTGCGTAATCTTGACCTCATCTCCATACCGGTCGAGAAGTAGTGCTATGATATCCTTGGCTCTGTTATTCCCTACAGCTACGACCACCACCTCCTGCGTAATCTTAACCTCATCTCCACGCCGGTCGAGAAGCAGTACCATGACCTCCTTGCTATTCCACCTGTTTCCTCCAGCTGCGGCCACCACCTCCTACGTGATCTAGATCTCATCTCCGCGCTAATCAAGAAGCAGTACCATAATATCCTTACCATTATTGTCGTTCCCTGCAGCTGCGACCACCACCTCCTGCGTAATCTTGACCTCATCTCCATGCCGGTCGAGAAGTAGTGCCATGATATCCTTACCACTATAATTCCCTGCAGCTGCGACTACCACCTCCTGCGTGATCTTAACCTCATCTCCATGCCGGTCGAGAAGTAGTACCATAATATCCTTGCCACTGTAATTCCCTGCAGCTACGACCACCACCTCCTGCGTAATCTTGACCTCATCTCCATGCCGGTCGAGAAGTAGTGCCATGATATCCTTGCCACTGTAGTTCCCTGCAGCTGCGACCACCACCTCCTGCGTAATCTTGACCTCATCTCCATGCCGGTCGAGAAGTAGTGCCATAATATCCTTGCCACGGTAGTTCCCTGCAGCTGCGACCACCACCTCTTGCGTAATCTTGACCTCGTCTCCACGCCGGTCAAGAAGCAGTGTCATAACCTCCTTACTATTCCCTTGGTTCCCTGCAGCTGCGACCACCACCTCCTGCGTGATCTAGACCTCATCTCCACACCGGTCAAGAAGTAGTGTTATCACTTCCTCACCATTGGTGCTGTTCCCTGCAGCTGCGACCACCACCTCCTGCGTAATCTAGACCTCGTCTCCACGCCGGTCGAGAAGCAGTGCCAAGACGCCCTTGCCATACCACCTGCTTCCTGCAGCTGCGACCACCGCCTCCTACATAATCTGGATCTCATCTCCACGCCGGTCGAGAAGCAGTATCATGATACCCCTACCAAAATCGTTCCTTGCAGCTGCGACTACCACCTCCTGCGTAATCTTAACCTCATCTCCACACTGGTTAAGAAGCAGTGCCACGGTGTCCTTACCTTGTAAGTTTCCTACAGCTGCGACCACCACCTCTTGCGTAATCTTAACCTCGTCTCCACGCCGGTCGAGAAGCAGTGTCATAACCTCCTTACTATTCCCTTAGTTTCCTACAGCTGCGACCACCACCTCCTACGTAATCTAGACCTCATCTCCACACCGGTCGAGAAGCAGTGCCATCGCTTCCTTGCCATTAATGCGGTTCCCTACAGCTGCGACTACCACCTCCTACGTAATCTAGACCTCGTCTCCGCGCCGGTCGAGAAGCAGTGCCATGATATCCTTGCCACGGTAGTTCCTTACAGCTGCGACCACCACCTCCTGCGTGATCTTGACCTCGTATCCAAGCTGGTCGAGAAGCAGTGCTATAACTTCCTGCCTATTATAGTTGTTTTGATCTGCAGCCTTTAGGAGGCAGTTATCGTACATTCCATTTTGTATACGCATACGGGAACTTTGTTGTAGTATAGTTTAAATAGCCATTATATATCCTTGCACTATTGCCTCTTAGAGCGCTGACTCTTCAAACCATCTTCCTGTTTCGCCTTCTATTTCTATATGCAGTAATTTATTAACGATAAGGCCATAGCTCTACATTAAGGCCTTCAGTATGGCTCTTATTCTATTACGAATGACCAATAGCTTAACATATTACTTAACGCTTCCCTATAGAGTCACTTATAGTCCATTATCATATTCTTAGCGTTCTTGAGCCTTGGCCGCCGGTACATTCAACATAAGTTTAACCACTTCACTGTAACATGTTTCCTAGTCTTTATAGTTTCTTTCTAGTCTTCTTTCGAATAAGAACAGCGGTGGATTGTCGACAATTACTATGCCCCGAAATTTGTTCTCTAAAACTTATAATCTACTCAGCTTTTCCCCAGATTGAAGATAGGGGAAAAGAATTTCCGTTATTTTCTTTTCCCTAACTGTTAGTACAAAATAAATTGTGTCCAATGTTATAAAAGAGCTTATAAGATTAAGAATCTTATAAATAGAGATAGGCGTAGATTGCAGTAGATATGTTATAGCCTTGTAGATGACCTTGTCAGTCGGCTGGTAGTAGTCTATATCGATGCTTTTTATGTCTAGAGGATTTGAAGACAGGCCAATTAGGGCGTATATCTTGTCGTGTTCGTCTGTTGCTTTGCTCGCTTGAAACCTGCAGAGAAGGGTATACAAGTCTCGCTCTTGACCCCACCAAGACCCTAAGCGGGAGGTCCCTGGCATGATATCTAATATAGCCTGGCAGTGCGGCTTAGGTTCTACTCCTAGCAGAGAAGGCGCTTGGGCAAATATGTTCGCTAGGATAGACCAAGTGCTACAATAGATAATAGCTTTTTGCGCATTAGCAACCTCCTATAGAATCCAGACTTATATAAACTACTGTCGGTCTAGTAATTGCCGTAAACCCGTACGGCAATCATTCGAACGGTCACTATCTAGCGTTGACTGTCCGAGATCCCATTCCGCTCCGGTTCTTTAAAACTGATAAAGCGCGTCCATAAGAGTAATAATTTCTAACGTTGCCTTTCCTAGCCAGAAGAGAACCCCCTCAGCAAGTTTGAAAATCGTCCCCATCTGCCGGACCTGTTGACTCTACTCCTCTTTATCGGCTTGGTTGATACAGATCGCATCAATCCATAGAAAGTAGTCTCTATCACGCAGTCGCAAGCATTGCAACGCCGAATATAGGTTATCTATTACCTAAAGCCGCTTTCGATCGAGTATTATATACTTAACAAGCTCGTTGCTACCCCATACGTAGGAGAGGGCTTTATATGGAGTGTGTTTATTGTTCAATAGCGACTACTGGAAAAGCTCGCATTCGAGCTCAGGACCTTAATACTTCAATAGCTTTAGAAGTCGGAAAGTCGAGTCTGCAGGCCGAAGCGATGTATACTAGTATATCTTAAGAGCTAGTATTGAAGTGTCTATAATTAAGGATGAAGGAAAGCGCGCTAGATAAGGGAAAGTAAGTTATTAGGAGTTGAAGTATTTAATCAACATAGCTGAGCCTAAGCCACATCGTACAAAAGGCGGGGTAGTAGTAATCGCTAAGACAACTGGCTGGTTATTACCACTACCAACGATGTTTAACTGTATAAATTAATATACGCTCTTTAGGGAGCAATAGTGGGCGTCGAAGCTTAGGGACGTAGTAATGTTATGCCGCGGGTATCGCTGTGCGTTAGACCCTTATCTTGAAATATATAAGGTAGTTAAGTTAGCTTCGGTGCTAGAAGCGCGTGGCTAACTAAATAAGTACTAGGCCCTATCTTCGCTACTACTCCTAATTCCACGTTAGAGCTATTAATAATCTAAGCGCTTATATAGCTTGTATAGCTATATACTAACGGCGTCGCGTAAACTATATAGCTAATAGAGTTAGTAGTTATTATAGATATATTATATAGTAAGGATACGGCTAGATCTATAGGTTATTATATACTAACTAAATCTAGCTATTACTTCTTTTAGAAGTACTAATTAGTAGATTAGTCCTATATAAATTAAACGCCCCTTATAGCCTTATAGCTAATACTAGTTTCTCAGCGTTTCTATAGGACTAGTAGGCCTATATAAAACTACTTTATAGGCTACGACGGTAATAAAAGTATAGTAGTAGCCTATATTAGACGGGGTTCGCTTTCGCTATAAAGATAAATACTTTATAGATTAGGTAGGTAGGTATATATATAAGCGTATTTTTTATATTAATATTATTCTAGCAGTTTAAAAGCTATCTTTTTAAGTTATATAAGGGCGCTCTAGAAAAAATTAAAGCGTACGCGGGTTTACTATTACTATAAAGTTAAAATACTACTAGTTTATTCCATTATAGCGGTTATTCCGCCACGCACGGATATACTTTATCTTATTCTATTTTTAAGGCGAAAGTATTTATTTACCTATCGAGAGTAGAAATTAGAACTGTTTTATTAAACGTTTTCTTATACTAATGCTATTAGGGGGTTTATTCTATCTCCTTATAGATAAAGCTATAGACTTGGAATTTATTAAACTTCTAAATAAAACATTGATAGACTAAAATAGATTCTAAATAAACGATTCTAACTATACTCGTTTATAGATTAGATCCTACTTCTATCTATATATCTTAGGCGCGGAAGCTTATAGTTACCTATATAAATTTTGAAGTATATAGTAAGTACTTTTAAAATCCAGTACTTTCCTAATAAGCAGCCTATTAAACCTCTATATTCCTAAGGTAGTATTCTTATCTTACTACGAATTCTATCCCTAGTATAAGATATATATATATAAAGCTTAATCGTACTATTAGGAGTTTTAGATTTATACTAGCAGCCAAGATTTTCTGTCTTTAAAGAGCTTTTAGGCACCCTAAAAGCGATTAAGAAGTTGGGTACTAATATAAGATAGTTATTATTAAGCCTTTATTTTATAAAGCGTAAATATATAGTATCTTCTTCGACTCTATCTTTACTTACGGGTCTATTAATAGAATAACTAAGTATTTTTATAGTTTCTAAATCGGGTATTTCTGTAATAGGGAAGAATCCGGCTATATATAAGCGTAAGTTATAATTATACTTATTAAGCTAAAGATACTTCTCTAGGGAGTAGATTCACTATTCGAAGCGAGAAACGTCCTTACTAAATACTATAATCTTTATTCTATATAAAGTTAGTAAATTTAGCTCTAAGATATCCTAGAATATATCCTAAATAGGATTAAGATAATACTATCTCTCTAGTATATCTAAGAAATGGCCGAGTATAAGGTTAAGTTTAGTAATATCGAATGCTAAGAGAGTATCAAGTATAGCTCTTCGGTATAGATAAGCTAATAAGATATTCTATATTCTAATTCGTAGTCTAGGTTTCTCTTATTTATCTAGTAGTTTATATTAAGAGAATATTTTATAGTAATCCTCCTCTAGTTGTAATATTTTTAGTTTAGATAAAAAGCTATAAGTTTAGGCTTATTTTAAGTTTGGTGAGTAGATAATATAATTAGACTCGTTAGTATATCTATTATATAAGGTATAAAAATAGGCATATTTTATTTTAGGGTCGTAGACGATAAATATAATTTTATATCAAATAATACGAAGCTAGAGCTTAGATTTATTAGTATTAAGCCCGTAATAAGTGGCGATTTAACTATTAACTAAGCTAAACAGGTGTTAAGTACCGAATTTCCAACGCCTTAACGCGTGATCGGCGCTTTTTCTTAAGCTGGTATAAATATAGAACTAAAAAAGCCGTAATTATTATAATAATACTAGCGGTAATATTAAGAATTACTCCGTGACTAAGAGGTTTAGGATTCTTATTATTATCTATTTTATTTTTTCTTAGGAAAATTGTCTATCTATTTCTAAGTTAGGATAAGAAAGACGGTATACAGTAATTATAACGTACCCTTAAATAATTACTATTATTATATATCTACTATTCTACCCTTCTCTAAGTAGTATAAGACGTTTTAGACGTATATATATCTACTAGGTTTCTTATTTTAGATTAATAATACCTAAAACTTATATTATCTAATTTAAGGCCTTAGGGCTAGTTTTAAGTTTATTAGTAGTACTATAATTGTTACCCTATACTAGTAATAAGCGAATAATAGGACTATTTTTAGGAACTAGCGAATATAAATTAACTAGAGACTATACTTATTTACTAGATAGATTTAACTTTAAAAATACTAAGAATAGCTATACTCCTAGTTACTTTACTCTTTGCTACAGCTTCTATTAGACTAATAGGGCGAATTCTAGATAAAAGTAATGCTAAAATTAGTATCCTTACTCTAGTAGTTAGGCAGTACCTTCTCTCTTACTCTAGGGAAAATAGCTAATATACTACAGTTTAATTCCAGCGATATTTTTCTAGATATTCCACTTCTAAAGATATATACTATTTAAAACCGCGATATTCTTTAGGATATTAAGAGTAAAGTTAATAGTATTAAAGGTATAGTTGAAATAAGCGTTTCAGGCATTATTACAGCTCCTATAGAAGAAATCAAGAAATATATTCCTTAAAATTACTCGCTCGGTATAAGGGAATTCTACGTAGGCTATAAATATAATATAACCTATAAAAGGTTTCTACTAAGCTTAACGAATCTAATACTAGATATTATTTAAAGTTTTCTAAATAGTATTCTATTAGATACTCTTAAAAAGCCCCTTTAAAATAAGTTATAAGAAATCTAGTAAAAGTTCGAGGAAAAGCTTTAACCCCTAGAGCGCACTTTACCGAAAATCACGGGTTCTTATATCTAGAATACCTTAGTTACGGAATTAGTACTCCTGGTAATTATCGCCCTTTTATTACTTTATATAATTATTAGTAGGCTATTTAATATTATAAGTATTATTAGAAAACTTATTTTTAGGTTAAGAGTAGTAGTAGTATTAGGCCTACTTTATTATATCATCCTTATAATATCTATTATAGTTCTAGTCCTTCTATAAAAAAAGGTTTAAGAACTTCTATTTTAAATTAAAGTAGGAAATAGTAGTATTAAAGGCCTATATATTAGAGCGCTGTACTGTACTATTATTACGACGATTTTAGCTAAGATTAGTTTAATTATCATCTAAACTAGGATAAATAGCGAGAAGGTTTTCTATACGGCTATATTAATAGATATTCTTATTCCTAAAATGATGGTTTTAGGAGTTTATTACTCGTTAACTTAACTTAGTCAATTAATTATCAACGTTACTTATCTCTAAGTTAATAAACTTACCTAACTACTATACTATACTATACTTTACTATAGTAAATTAAGTCCTAGGATAAGATAATAACTAAATATACGAGCGGCCAAAATAACAGGTTAATTTAGGGGTATAAATATAAACTTAATACCTAATTACTAAGTAGACTTAAGGTTTCCTTTTTCCTTCTACTTTAACTAAAGATCTCCCTTTCTACTTCTATTAATTCTTCTTATTTCTCCCTTAATTATATTATATATCGTACTATACTAAGTATAGGCTTTTCTATAATAAGTCCTTTACTTTCCTAGATATATCCTAGTTCTCTTTTAACTCTTTTAGTTACATCTTCCTAATCTACTCTACTAGCCGTACTGTTAAATACTAATCTTAAGATAATAATAAATTTATAGCCAGCCTAATTACCTTCTATATTAATACAGCCGGACTTTATTATAGAGGAAGGGTCTTAAGACTAATAGATACCGGTTATTACTATATCTCCTAGATACGGTTGCCCGTAGCTGTAATATCTCCTAAGCTCTCTACCCTATAGTCTAAGTTCGCCGATTATATATTCCTAACTAGATAAGTTAAATAGGATATATTTCTTACTTAATAGAAAATATACTTTAAATCTTCGAGCGTATTCTTCTATAAAAGTTCGTATTATATTAGGATAGTAAGACTCGAAATTCTTTAAAAAGATATAAGTAATATCTAGTAATAATATACTTTTAGTATAATACTTATTATAAAGAGTATTCGAAGTATAGTAGTACCCTAGTAGTAGCGTATTAGAGTAATCTCTAACGTAGATAATTTCTTAGTTTACTTAAGACCTAAGAAAGAAATTAAATAAGACTTTTATAAGGTCCGGGATCTTATCTTTCTTAAAGTAGTCTCCTAAGTAAATATAGGTATTATTAAGCTAAGTCTAGGAATAGATTTCTTCTAAGGTCTCTATGGGCGTAAGCTCTTAGGTTGGCCCTCGTTACTTTAGGCAGGTATTTTCGTTTAAAGTTAGCTAAGATAAGTTTTTAATTTTCGTTTAATAGTGGTATCTATTATAGGGCTTATAGTTCGTCCTTCTAGAGCGTTCTTCCTATTCTAAGATTAGTTAGGACTTATTAATTTAAAGGTAAGATATACTATTTATATAGTAGGATTATTAATCTCTACTATAGATAACGACTAGTATATCTACTAGGCAAGATACAGCCTAGTTTACTAGATATTAAGGTACTAAGTTACTACTATAGTTCTAGTAAGGTAACTTACCAGTATTATCCTATATTAAAAATAGAATATAAGATAATTAAAAGCTAAGAGATATTAGTTTAGATAAGACTTTAATAAAAGTTCTACTTATATTTACGAAGGGAAGATACTTTTATATAGAGATAGAAGGAGCCCTAGAATAATTATATATCTAGCCTAATTATAGGCATCCCCTGTTATCTCCTAATAGTATTATTTCTCTACTTATCTATAGTCTTTCTAAATTTAGCCCCTCGTATAAATCTTAGATATAAATTCCTAAGACTAATATAGTATATCCTATACTTAAGCTATTAAATAATCAGTTCTATTAGATAGCTATTATTATACTGTAAGGAGGTTTAATAATTTCTAATACTTAGCTTTAAGTAAGATACCGGCGATCATACCCGACGAAGTATCCTATAGTCTACCTTATAATTTCTATTCTTATAGCTATATACCTAACTAGATAGAGGTAGTAAAATAGCTGAAAGATACCAGCTAAGCCTCTTAATATTAGTAACTACGACCTTTGGTAAGGCATTTCCGGACCGAAGGCAATGCTAATAAGTACCGAATTTATATTAGCATCTACTCGATTTTTACTCTAAATCGCCGTCGCCGATATATAATAAGTACTATATAGTACGCAATATTATCTAGTCTAAATATACTTATAAGCCCTATATAATATTAGAGTACCTGTAATAGGCTAGCTTTAATAAATATATTATATAGTAGCAGTGATAGGTAGTACCTACTACTATATAAGGTCTCGCTATATTATTTAAAGGACTAGGTAAAAGAACTATACTATATACTAAACTATCTAGAGTATTTATTATTAATAGGTAATCTTCTTTACTATTTTTTATTTATAGAGCTGTGTAATTTATCGAAGGAGTCATTTCCCTACTACAATATTTATATTATACCTTTTAGCTTAAGGTAGGAGGCGTCTCTATATATAGTACCCGTTAATACGAAATTCTATATAGATAATATATCTAAGCCTTAGTATTTACTTTACTAATAAATAAGGTAGTACTTTTAGAAACTTAATAGTATAAGCAACAGGATTATAGTAAGACGCTGTCACTTATACCCTAACCTAATAATAGGAACTGACCCTTACCTCTAATCTATATACCCTAGTAAATATAAGACAGCTATTTATAGATAGTATATTATCTATACTTATAGACTAGGGTTCTAATAGCGCTAGTATATAGTATAAGTTATATAGCCCCCTTATTTTACGATCATTATTAAACCACCCTATATACTAATAGTTAGCTGAGTTTATATTAAAGAAAAAATAAAGGCTAGGATAAAGACTTTTAACGCTAGTAAAGGAGTGGAGTGGTATTAAGTACTAAGGGGAACGAAGTCCTCGGCTTCTTTTTTTAAAGAGTTCTTAGTAAATAAAGGAAATATAGACAGCTAATATACGTTCTTACTCTTTATATTAGGCCGTATATACTAAATAGTATAATAATATATCTTAAACTAAGTAGTAGAAGGACTATAGCGCCTCTTAATCGAAGTACTCTATAGGTATAAAATATATAGTATTTCGGTTAATCTTATATTTTAGTTTCTATCGTTAAGTATATTTTATAAATACCTACTTAGAATTAGGCAAACCGTTTTATAACCTTACGTTATAATATATAGCTCTAAACATCTCTATATAGACGCTGATTAGGGTATATTATAACTACCCTTATACTTATACTAAATTGTTTAGAAAAGTTATAGACCTATTTTGAATCGCTCCTCTTAGCTTAAAGATAGTAGTTATATAGGAAATAATAAGATATCCCTTTCTACCTCTAAATAGGCATTAATTATATACTAGGTTAGTAAATAAACGAGTTATAGGTATTAATATAAAGTTACCCATTATTAATTTATAATGCGTATTACTATAAGATAGCTTATAAATTATATAAATATAATTAAAGCCTAATAGCTAGTAGAGGAGTACCACCCTATCGTAGCTCTATAGCGGTATCACCGCTACGCTATAACTTATAAGGCCTTAGTAGTAACTAAGATATATCACGTATATATATCAACTTTAACTGTCGTTTCTTATATATATCCTACATCCCTCTTATTTTACTTATTCTATCTATTACTTTATAGAAAAATATATCCCTATACTATCTAGGCCTAATATCCAGTAATTTCTTTTCTAAGTATTGGTACGAACGGCTATCTATTAGTATAGATACCCTAGAATAATAATAGTATAATAGGGGCTACGTAAATTTACTACCTTTAAGGCAATTTAAGCTATTCCGACTTCTAGGGGAAATCAGGAATCTTATATATAAATATACTAATCATCTATTTTAGGGACTATTTACTAGATATTTGATTAAGAAGACTAGTACTACGCTTCTCTTAGTTAATAGATAAATTTATAAAGAAGTTATTAGTTTAACTTATAGTATAAAGCCACTTCGGCTAAGATATAGAGAAGCTAACTTAAGTATTAATAAATATTATTACGACTAGAATAACTAGAATTACTATATTAGATACTGTATAGGATAGAACTATAATATATCTATATTTCTCTAGTTGCTTAGTAGAGACGTATTTTAGTATATTAACGAAATCGAGATTTATATAGACCTTAAACACTATAGTAATCCTTAGCGTACGATATTATTAGACTTTATTAATACGCTCTATACTAGACGAAGAACGTATTTAAGGCGCCTTATAATCGAGTTCACGATAGTAATACTAACAGGCGATAAAGAGGAGGTCGAGTTTTTCCATTTCCTCCAAGCGTTTAGGAAGGTCCTAGGGTTTAAAGATATAAACTTTAAGTTTAAAAATTATTATACTCTATAGGAAGACGAGTAACTACTTCTTTAAAGAGTACGTACTCTACGGAATAGTCTTATTTAGATAGAAATATAAATTTTAGCTATTTTAGAGATAGAAGTAAATTATTATATTATTAAATCTATATCTTTCCTCCAAAGTTTATATACTCGCCCTAATAATAAAGTTAATAAATAATTCTACTATAATAAATAAATATATTCTAGGTTACTTCTTAGGCTTCCTAGGGATGATTAAGAGTTTAGATAGCTTCTTCTTCTATATCCTAAGTTAAAACCATTCCAAATTATAACGCTAAAATCGATTTCCTTAGCGTTCCTATATATATAATCTAAAACCCTTAAACCTTTATTAGTATAACTTAAACGACTACTATAGGAGGCGTATAGAGGGGTTTATAGGTTCTTATAACTTTACTAGCAGCATTTAGATACAGATCTCTTTAATACTAGATACTATTTCTTAACTTTGTGTCTAGGCTCGGACTGGCCTGAATATAGAGTAAAAACTATATCCAACTTAACGGGGTCTCTATATTTATATAGTATAGTAGCGATAACCTTCGTATATATTTTAATATCAATTTTTAGATTAATAAATTTAATTTTTATATATATTTCCGACTTGGAGTCTGCTTTTTCCTATTTATTATTTAGTATAAACTAACTTAAAGTATCTTCGATAACTAAGCTAAGTTTTTAAGGGTCTAATTTAGGAACCTCTAAGGCCCTAAAATAATCTATATAGCGTATACTATAAAATATTTACTATTCTTAACTAACCCTAATTTAGTCCTAAAAGACTTATAGTCCTTAGAATATCCCTTTAAAAAGTTACTAAAATTGAAACAACTCTAACTTTATTAAAAATAATATATATAGAATAGTACTATAATCCCTAAACTACCTTAAGATTAAATTAAATAGAAAGCTAGTAATATAAGACTTTAATCAACTCTATAATAGGATAAATATATCTATTCTAATAGCTAGATCTCTAGTAGATCTTTTTTATTTATTAACTCTATTACCTAAGAAGCTACTATAAGTAGTATAAAAGGGTTAACGACCGTAATACTACTAGACGGACAAGGAACTAAATCTTATTTTATATCTTCGACTTCAGCGTAACTAGAGTTAGGGCTAGGTCTAAAGGATATTCTTTCTACTAAAATTAATCGGTTTAGTTAGACTCGCCTACTTATATTTACTAACTAAAGAACGCGAGTACTATACGTTAGCAGTATCCTTCCTAGCTGTCGACCCTACTACTATTATTAGTATATAGAATAATATTTAAGATTAGGCCCCTATATCCGTGCCTCTCTTTAGGCTAAGACGAGACCATTCCGATAGGTCTATTCCTAATTTCGCCTATACTAAAAATAATACTAAAACTATAACCTTACCTATATTAAGCTTTAAAGATAATTACTTACGATTTCCCTAATTCTTTAGGGCGTTAGAAACTTATTTAAATCTATATACGATACCTAACGCGGATTATATTCCTTTATCTTAGTCTTCTACCTTAAAACTATCTAATTATAGCCCTTTTATTATCTCTACTTAGCTTAGTAACGTATTAAATATAAAACCCTTTAAATTAGAAATATAGTCTACTAATTTCTTAAATCGTAACTTCTTTACTCTAAATTTATCCAGTGACGAATTCTTCAGCGTAGAAGAATACTTAACTCGACTATAACTAATATTATAAAGTTTAAAAAACTTAATTTAAATATATTCTATAATACTATTATAATACTAGATAATACTAATAATTGGTATAAATAGGACTAGAAAGTTAACGAGTTTATTCGCGAATCTACTATAGCTAAAGATAGACTAAAATAATATAGTTACTAGAAATTCTACTTAGTAATAATTATAGTAAAGCTATCGCGTAGTACTATAGGGTAGATCAATACTTTTAAAATCTACCTAGTTTAGTCCCTTCTCTAAGTAGTTAAACGAAGCTTTAAGTTGGAAGGTTTTAGAACTTATGTTAACTATTAGTAACGTTATATAGTTTTAAAGAGGACTAGGTATTAAATAATACTTATTTCATCTATATTTTAATAGAAAACGAGATATAAAGGTAGCCTTTTCTTTTTTTCCCCTTTAAGGGTTTTACAGGTTTTAACGGGGCCTACTAATACCGAGATAGATAGTCGATTATAACTTTAATAGTAGTTATTATTAAATAGGAGTATTAGGCATCGCAGTGATTATAATAGGTGATAAGGTTTATTTATATATATATAAAAAGCGCTCCACCCGCCCGTAGAATAGTAATAAATATAATTACTTACTTTAACTAAGCTAATACTAGGGTCCTTAGTACTAGTATATATATATAGCTATTAGCTCCCTACTATTATAAGAATAATAATTTAATTATTTAATTTAATAGGAATATTATTTAGTACTAAAATTAGATCTCTCCTAGGAACTTTTATTAGGGAATACCCTTCTAGGAACTTTCGTTAGGGAAAGCTTTTTAAGGAACTTTTAATAGGGAATATTCTTTAGGGAATATTATTTAGTACTAAATTTAGATGGCTCCTAGGAACTTTTATTAGGGAACTCCCTTTAAGGAACTTTTATTAGGGAACCCTCTTTAGGGAATATTATTTAGTACTAAAATTAGATAGCTCCCGGGAATTTTTATTAGGGAACGCCCTTTAAAGAACTTTTATTAAAGAACCTTCTTTAGGGAACATTATTTAGTACTAAAATTAGATAGTTCCTAGGAACTTTCGTTAGGGAACGCTCGTCGAGGAACTTTTACTAAGAAATACTCTTTAAGGAACTTTCGTTAGGGAACGTCCTTTAGGGAATATTATTAAGTACTAAAATTATTAAAGATTATAGTATTAGATATAATATATATAATAATATTACGGATCTACTATACTAGCCTCTTAGTACTATATATATTTATTAGCTCCTGCTAGGTCTGTTAGTACTTACTTATTAGCTATTTTAACTTTAGAAAGAAACTACAGTAATATATATTATTATAAAGGCCTAGATATTCTTAATAAATTTAAAGGTACTTTATATATAGATAATATACTACTTTTATAAGTCTTATAAAATCCTAAACTCGACTCCTAACTCCTAATAGATACCTTTATACTAGAGTTCTTCCTATCCTTTATAACCCTTATTTAAATTTAAACCCTCTAGTATGTAGCTTAGTAATTTTAAAGTTAAGAAAGGGTATTATTAATTCTTCTATAAATAGGGCTAGTAGTATTTCTTTCTTTATAATAATTCTGATTACGCTGGTTAATATTCTAGTTTAATAAAGCTTACCTAGTTATATATATAGGGGTATATAATATCCCGAAGTTTGTTATGTAATTTATCGGCTCTAGATACTATAATAATTAGCTTAGTAGTAGAGATATAATATAAAGATCTTACTAGTAACTAGGATATCGCCTTTCTCTTCTATCTCCACTTGCAGTCTTTTTATATACTTTCCCTCTCTCTCCTTTTAGAAAATTATCTTAAGATTGGTAGATCTATTTTTCATGTTGACCAGCTTACTAGGAGCTATCTTATCTTCCTCTTCTAGTATAGTCCTAAGATCTATATTTCTATTTATAAGTTTTATATAGCGAGATACTATAGTTTCTTTTCGGACTATAGTTACTAACTCCGCGCCTCTTAATTTAATATATATAGAGATGCTAAGGATCTTTTCTATATTAGTATATTCCTAGTAGTTTCGAAAATATACGACTTATACGAAATGTATTATTCCCTAATATATAATTAATTATAGATTATACTATAATACTAGTTCCTTATTATAATAAGCTGCAGCTCAGAGCCTTAGAATTTTAATTATACCTCTACTTTCTAGTTACTATACTAGATGTACTTATCTAGTATAAGACTTATAGGCGTTATACCTATATATTAACTACTTTAAGTATAGTAGTTATGCTACTATACCTAAACCGCTTACTACTAGTATAACTATCTTATAATTACTAATAGGTATACTTATTCTATATAGTCTACTAAAGAGGGCTAGATAAGGAAGGGATTTATTAATACTAGGATATAAGTTACTAGAATTAGGCGTAAGCCTTTATAGTAATTTCTTAGTCATCCCTTTATAAGGCTTAATAAAGAGTTCTAAGACCTCCTACTCTCTATTAGACTAGGACGCGATAGTAAAAGGGTAACTTTAAAAGATAGACTAGAAGCTTATTAATAGAATCTATAAATTAATATATTACCCTACTTTAACTTTTAGTAGTCGAGAAAGTATTAATTCAACCTTAATAGTATCTTTAAAACGAGTTATACGAGCCCTAGATTAGCATATAAAGAACTCTTAAAGAATAACTACTATAAAAAAGGTTGCTATATAGATATAAATATAAATTTATAAAGCAAGTAGTTTCCACTCTAGGTATTACCAAATGGAATATACTAAAAGAATTGCTAAAACTTGGTAGATATAGATAAATATTTTATATAAAAATTTCTAAAGAAAAGGAATAGAGATTATTAGAAGTAGAAGTAGGGAGGATACGCCCTATTTAGTCATCGTAAGCGATTACTATCCTATATAGAAATTAAAACTAAGTAGTAACTTATAATAAGGCCCTAAAAATTTTCCGCCACCTATAGTAGAAAGGTATTTTACCTTCTTAATATAGTAATTATATAGAAAAGTAAAAGTAAGCTCGATATAACTCTACTAGAACGATAAACTAATCGATATATATTTAAAGGGACCCTAAGAATATCTACGAGAAAGCTAAGGTAGGGACTGGTAAAATTTAGAATTATATTAATTAATAACAGGTGCGTAGCTCGTAATCTAGCTGTTAAGATATTTAGAAACTTGAAATTAATAAAGAATATATTTACTAGGAGGTAATAAAACTGCAAAAGAACTGCGGCTCGATTTTAGGGGCCTACGTATCGATAGCGGCGGATTGTTCGCGGATAAATAAGATACTTATAGGTTAGTAGAGAGGCGGCCTCTATTAATAGCTTAATAAAGGAATAGGGGCTAATAAGTATAAAGAAAAGAAAAGCGCTACCAGTAGAAATAGCGTATATCTAAATAATTTCTATAGCGGTACGATAATAGCTTAGGAGAATATATATATAGGCGTTCTTTAAATAAATAATAAATATAGATTTACTAATATATAAGAAGCGAGTAAGTATTGAAATTAGAATATTATTAGATTCTAATAAAGAACGGGTCTAAATTTAGGAATATAGCGGGTTCTAAAACTGAGCCTATAATACGCTAAGAATCAGAACTTTAAACCAAACTCTATTAACTACCTAAAGGATTTATCTAGTCTTAAATTACATTTACTTATTAAGGAATAGCTAGGCTATAAATCTAGCTTAGTAGATACCTATACCCTATACGCGTTACGATAGTAGCGAAAGAGACTAACCCTATAAATATATCCTTCTACTAGGAGAGTTATAGTAGCGGATACTAGAGAGTATTAGAATATAATACTAATATAAGATTACTAATATACCTTTATTAAGTTAAAAATAGAAGCTATAGAAGTTATTTTTAAGAGGAAGGTAATAGCGTTAGAACCAGGAGGCTAATAATATAGGTTATTAATACTAATAGCCCCTTCTTTAACGTAACCGTTTATTAATTCTATAATAATAGAGCTTAAAGCTTTAATATAGTAGGTGGTTTCTTTAGATATATACGTAAAACAATCCTCTAGACCTACTATATTGTTCGTTAGATCTAAAATCTAGAAGAAGTATATATACTACTAACCAATTTTCACGTCTCTATATAGATAAATAAGAATATTAGAGTAATTAAGTAAGCTATATATAAACCCTTATTCTACGAGGTAGGTAAGCCTAGCGAGTACCTATCGTAGTTAATAACTTTATCTAGAGTGTTTCTCTTAAGTAATACCTATCTAAGTATTATAGCTAACTAGATCTTATTAAGATAGGGATTACCAGCTATATAGGAAATAGAATAGGCTATATATTCGAAAACGACGTAAGAAGCACTATTGAATTTAAGTATTTCTAGAGTCGATATAATATTAGAGTACCATAGCTATTAAAATTTATTTAAATTTTCTTAAATACTATACTCTTTAAACTTCTTAACTAAAATAAGTTTTAATAGTAGGTCATTTAATCGACTTTTTACTATAATAAAGTTAGGTTAGGTTCCTCTACGTTCGGCCACAGTGATCTAGTTTTTAATACTAAGCTAGAGATCCTAATACTTTTTATAGTCTTCCTAAAAAGATTTATCTTTTTTCCTAATATATTCGTAAGCCCTAACCCCAGCTTTAGCGGCCTTAACGAGCGTGAAATCTCGTAAACTTGGCTTAGTATATATACCTTTATTATTCCTACTCTTGATCTTTTCTCTTATAGAGCCTTTTATTCTCTCGTACTTAGCGTCCGTAGCTTAGCTCTTAATCCTGCTAAGTATATTAAAATCAATTTAGGTATAACGCTTGCCCCCTACGTAGCTTATTTTAAGTAGAATAAATAAAAAATAAGATTCTTAGTTATTCCTAGATAGACTACGAATATGGGCGTGCGTTGATTTTACGGTTATATAATAAAAACGACTATATATTTAGCTCGGTCCTATAATTACTACCCCAGGTATATTACGTACTGACTATAGTAACTGATTTTATACTATAAAATACGTTAAAACTTATAAAACCATCTACGTTACTACTACTTCTAGTATTTTCTAATCGATATTTTAATATATATCGGGCGTAGTTTATTAAACGAGGATAGAAAATTGTAGTAGAGAAACGATTGAAATAGAGAGGCTCTACTTAAATAAAGATCGACGTATTACGATTTCTACATAATAATAAGAAGTTAAGGGAGGTAGACGCTAAGTATACCAAGAAACTTGCGAAGTTGTTAAAGTATAATAATAAGTAAAATATATCGGAATTTAGATATTATATTCCTATAGTTATTAATTAGGGTTAGCTCGAGGAGGTACTTATAGCTTTAGGAATCTCTACCAAGCGATTACTAAATATACGTAACTACCTAGAACTGGATTTCCCTATAGGTTTCTAATTAGAATGTCTCTATAGGCAGTACCGAATTAAAGCGGCTATAAGAATTAATCCTAGCAGCTGCTAGATAGTGGATTTATATCTTGTAGGTAAGATTATTCCCCGTAAAAACGTAGATACTTATGGTTAATTAGATCTTAATAACGACCTAAAAACTGTACTTATCGAAGAGTATTTATTTAAAAAACAACTAGATAATAGAGAAATCTACTATAAAATTCGATAATACTAAATATTATAGAATCTTTACTTTAAGAACCGGTAGTGGGCTTGATTATATACGATATCTAAATATAAAACAAAAAATCTAAAATAGATTCTTCGTTATAAAGACTATACGAAGGTATTTAATTTTTAGCTATATATTCCAGTATTAAAATAGGGTATACGACTAAGTATATTATATAAAGTATTTACTATAAAATGCTACGAGGTAAGGAATATAACCAAGATTATCTTCTTTTTCTATAGAAGAGCATTGAAAAGATTAATAACGAAGCCCTACTTAATCTAATCTATCGACTAGTAGCCGTTTACTTATTATTTTTTATTCCTCTATATTACTATATCAAACCATCTAATTTATACTTAGGAGTACTTATAAATACTAATTATAATCTATAGGAAACTCTTTATTATCTCAAGTATATTAAGGAAGTTTAGACTAAAATTCTTCCTAAAATATAAGAGAAGGAGAGGCTAGATAGAATTACTATAGAAGCCGTTAAGCTTACTATACTAAGAGTATATAATATAGATAGGGAAATTTTATATAGTTAGTTACGTAGCCGTAAGATCTTCAGCGCTTTTACTAATAACGAACGCGAAGCTATATAGAAAAGGTTACTATTAATTTCTAGGAATTAGCTGATTCCTTTTTTTTATAGCTATTTTAAAGATATTAACTACTTCTAGGGTCCTATTAAGTATATTAAGTCGCTTATAGACTTATCCCTATAAGATTTAGTAGCTTCTACCTTCCTTCGGGCGTTTAGAGATAGGAATTAGAGGGTCGACTAATACGTAGTCTAAAAATCTGATTTAAGGTTTATCCTTAGGTAAGGAAGTTTACTAGAAGGAGAAGATTTTATAATCTAATAGCTCTAGATTATAGCTATATACTACTCTAAAGCAAAGCTGGACTAGAAACTTAATAAGGCAATTTTATATAAAATCGCTACTTATACTTACCAACTAGGATTTAAAACTATACCTATTCTAAACTTGGTTCGAGGGTCTGCTAATAGGTAGATTACTTATAACGCCCTAATAGAGGCTTAGAGACTAGAATACTTTAAATACGATGCTAGAATACTTAAAAGTTATATCTAATAGATAATTAGGTTTTTTTCTATAGCTAAGGCTTTAATAGAAGAGGAGATAAGAGATATTATTAAAGTTAATTCTTATAATAGACCGCCTAAACGATATAGAATTCCGGAACCGAAAGATTATAGATAAGATAAACTTTCCTTATTTCTAGATACGCTATACCGTACTAATAAGTAATAGTATCCTAAGATAAGACCTTTCTTTATCTAAAGGTCTATATACTTTACCTTTTTTAGTAGGCCTCTCCCTATTACCAACTATAGGACTACCTATGAATAAATAAGAGCTTATAAATTAGATATACTTAAGGAAGAAGCTAAAAAAGAAATATAAGGGGTTTCTAAGTAATAAAACCTTTCGTAGTTAATAGAAGAGAGAGGAGAGATATAGAACGAAGCTAAGTAGGAGATTAGTAACTATAAGCTGGCTGAGCTAGTAGAGAAAAGGTTAGCTAAGGAAAATTAGCTTACTCAACTAGCTAAGCAAAGGTAAACTATAGAAATCCAACTTACTTAAATAAACTCCTAGATAGAAGCTAAGGACCTTTAATTTACTTAGGTAGCTACCTAAAGACAATCTAAAGAAGCCGGGCTTACTTAACTAACTACTTAAAGATAATCTAAAAAAGCTAGGCTTGCTTAACTAGCTAAATAAAGGTAAGCCGAAGAAATCTAGCTGGCTCAACTAGTCTAGAAAAGGTACGTGGAAGAAGTCTTACTTACTTAACTTATTTAAGAGAGGTAATTAAAGATATAGAGGAAAATAATAAAGGAAGAGAGGTAGTAGTAAGCTAGAGATAAAAGCTATATATAAATAGAGCAGGACCTATTTGAGGACGATAATAAGGATATAGAGCTTAGAAATAAAGAGTAGGTATAATAAGGTAAGCAAACCTCTACCCTATTAGATAATACTAACTATCTATTAAAAAATAAGTAATAACTAGACCTTTTAATATAGTAAGAAAGAGAGAGAAATACCGAGGTAGAGAAGTAGAGGTATACTAAAGAAATAGAGAAATAGAGGTAGTAGGCTAAAGAGATAAAAAGATAGAGGTAGGCTAAAGAAATAAAAAAATAGAAGTAGGCTAAAGAAATAGAGAAGTAGAAGTAAGCTAAAGAAATAGAGAAGTAGAAGTAGGCTAAAGAAATAGAGAGATAGAAGTAGGTTAAAGAAATAGAGAAATAGAGGTAGGCTAAAGAAATAGAGAAATAGAAGTAGGCTAAAGAAATAGAAAGATAGAGATAGGTTAAAGAAATAGAGAAATAGAACTAGGCTAAAGAAATAAAGAAGTAGAAGTAGGCTAAGGGAAAGAGACGCAGTTAAACCGAGGAGTAATTTAAAGAAAAGGATAGCCAAAAATTAAATATAAGTAAGGCTCAGGAGTATCTCTAGAAGATATAGTCTAGGAGAGGAGTACTTTTTAGTATATTAAATACAGGAGAAAGTAATCGCGTTAAAATAAAACCTAAGCTACTAAGAAGTATAGGCGCGACCTAAAGGGAAAAGGAGAGTAAATAGATTACCTAAATTAATCTAGGGAGATTTATAGAATCTATAACCAAGGGAGAAGTAGAAATAGGTAAAAAGGAACTAGGTAAGAAGGCCTACTAAGAAAACTCCTATAGAATACTAATTATATTAATTATTTAGTATTAGATCCCCCTATCTTCGTTACTTACTCTTCTAATCTAGAACTAGATACCTAGAGAGTTACTATTAACTTTTAGATATATAAAAAAAACTCTTAGCGAATAGAACGTACTCTTTTAGTCGATCTTAATAACCTATAAAAGGTAGATAGAGTAAAACGACTAGCATTAAAATATATTAGAAAGTATAACGATATACTAATATATAATAAGAACTCCTGTAAGTTAGACCCTCGTATATATTTTAAGGACGTTACGGTAGATAGGATAAATATTATATATCTAATTCTAAGATTAAAAATAGACTTTACTAGATTTATAGACGCTTCTAGAATATAAATTAAGCTATAATTTATATTAGTAACTAGTTAACCTAAAGTAGCGTTTAATATATAGTCTAAGTATAAAGGTAAAAATAAATATAGAAAGTTTATCCTAGAAATGAGTAGGATACTTAGTAAGCTAAAGTAGTCTAGAATAATGTCTATTCTAGTTTTATCTATACTCTTATATCTACGATCTATGATAATATTTATAGTATAATTTTATTAGGCGAGATAGACCTATACGTAATTAAGCTAATAAGATTATCTAAAGGCTTATTAAACTAATAGTAATAAACTCGCTTTTAATAAATATTTCTATAATTCCCTTTATATTTTTATACGCTTAAAGTAGAGAATCTTTATAATTATTTAGAAGAGCGAATTCAATATTACGTATATATAGAGCATTACTAGTTAATAAGAATAATATAAATTATTAAACTAACTTAGTCTATTAAGAGTAGAATCAACTAGATATAGCTAGAGTTTAGAAAATAATAATTCTATATTTAGATAGGTTTAAAATTGGGAATACTGCTAAAATAAGAAGTTAGGTATAAAGATTTAACCTTTATTCGAGCTAGTAAGTATTATAGTTAAGCAGTTATAATTACTAGCCTTCGTAGGGCTTATTTTATAACATCTAGTTTCCGTTCGCTAGGATAGTTAAAATTATCTTATAAATTTCGTAATAACTAATATTCGGGAATATTAACTAGGTTAAGTAATTATATACTATCTTTAGTACCTAAGGACTCTACTAATAGGGGTGACTTTTAATAGAGCGGTAGTTCCTGCTAAAATAGTCCCTATAGGTACTAGAATAGGGCCTATAATAGGGTAGATACTAATATTAGTCCTCTTAAAGTATATCTATATATTAAAGCGTCTATGTTTAAGTAGGAAAATAACTTATAAGAACCTTTTTAATCGCTATATCACACTAATTAAAATATACTTTTCTATTATTCTTATTCTCCCTGCAGCTATCATCTCTACTACCGTAATTTATCTAAGGTCTATTAATCCGAGCTTAATCCTAGCCTTTAGTATAGAAGCTAGCTAAGACCCTAATAGCAGTAGCAGCTGTGCTGGCGCTAATAATATCTTAATTCTATATTTTTATCTACCTAACCGCTAGGAATTCGTAGAGAAAGTAAATTCTATAGTCGCTTTAGGAAATTTTCTAGGGACTCTAGTTATATTTAATATTAACCCTCTCGTATAATTAAATAAAGATAAGCTCGACCGTGCTATAACGTCCCTAATCGTCCTATAGAGCTTTAATAGTACGTATAGTATAGGCTGCCCTATAGCCTCTACTCTGACTATTCTTAACTAGTAGAAGTAATTTACTAATCTATTAGGTAGATAGCTTTTAGACGGTAGTAAGCTTACTATAGAGAGTCTGATACTAAGATTATAAATAAAGGGTTAGTTATAGATTATATTTAGGAAGTCTAATTTAGTTCTATAGAATAGCGTATTATAGTAGTAGTAGGATACATTTATTTAATATAAAGCAAATATTATTATATATGCTAAGCAAAATCACATTAACTTCGCTCTTTGGTTGTCTTATTATCTTTGTCTATATTAGTTCATCTAGTAAGTAGAATCGAGCTTAGTCATCGGTCGAGATCTGCTTTCTGCATTACTGATGATATAAATCGACCCTCGAACTCTATAAAAGCCCAAGTCTAGGTATCTATATAAGCTTAGACTTAACTATATCCTTATCTATGTAATTCAGTATTGCGATGCTATACGGGAATAAGGATATATTATCTATATAAGTTCCGTATAAGGTGGTCCAGAACTGGGACGCTTTTACAAAAGTCGTTATGCTTGATATAGTTAGTCCATAACTGAGACAATAAAGTAGCGATGTTTAGCTTATAGTGCTTTGCGTTCGGCCTTAACGTCTCTCTATACGTAGCGAAAAACCACTCGTACCGAAAAACGAGAAGGGTATATAGACTTTACAAGACCATAATTCTACTATATACAGTAATTAATTAAAACGGCTTTAGGGTAATTTTGTATCGCTCTTTCTAAAACTTATGTGCCCTTTAATACCCTAAATTACGCTTGCATCGTCGCATCCTTGTTTGTTTTGCGCACCATCTTCTGTTGTGGCGAAATATTGTCCCTTACTATATCGCCGCCATAAGCCTCTATCTACTCTCTAACATTTATCTAATGTTTAATCTTTAGTAAAGAATCTTACAACGTTATTTAGAAGCTGTAACTTACGGTGTATCGATATTCGCGCTCAAATCTTTGCGTCGTCGCTAATCCCTGCCAGTACTTCTATATCTAGCACTTGCCCCTCTCGGCTTACGCGAAGTTTACGTTATCAAGGCTGCGTAATATAACTAGCCGAGCTGTAGTTGTATAGTTACGAAGAAGTTAGTAAAGCGTTGACCGCTATTACGGATTACTATTGCTTGCTGAATACGCTACTAGCGCTTAAAGACAAGTAGCCTACTGAAAGCGACCAGAGCTCCTTCTAATTCCATTCGGGGTATATAGTCTTCTCGAAAAACCGTTACGACAGCTTAGATCCCCCGTGTCAAGCTAGTACGAAAGCCCTACATATTACGTCACGAAGTAGGTTCGCCTCCTAAACACGTCAAAGTCATATCCATTTCCAACAGCCCAGTATCTCGTCGACTTGCATTACAAAATAGGCCATTCGACGCTAGAGACCGCCTTTACGGGTCTCCGCTTAGACGACTAGTCCGAGAATCGCTATACTGATATATCCGAGTCGTAGGAAGATACCAAGCAGTTCGTAAGCAATCTCCATAGCTCTGCAACCCTTTCTAGTGGCTAAGATGCTATAAAGCGCCAGGATCTCTTCGAGGATTACCAGTCTCACCCGATAAACTCTTTCGAAAGACCGATCTACTATAGAGTTATCTATGCGGGTTCCTGGAATAGTGAATCTGGCGATATCCAATCGAAGATGTATCTACCGCCTCCTTTACGGGCTCTGGATATAGAGCAGATACGTCGTTACGTTACCGCGCATGCAGTGCTGTCTAATCGTGTATCTATCCCGTTTATATCTACAACGATTGACTTTGCCCGGGCCTTATATATTGCGTTTTATACATACAAGGAGTGTACGAAAGTAGCTATCCTCCTTATTTGCCCTTGGAAGTTGAAACCAGGAAGTCATATAGCGTGCAAAGATCTAAGAGCTAGGTGCGGCTTAGAATTTAAGCTAATTTATAATACGGAAGTATTGATCTGGGCCCGAGTTCCCTCGGCGGCGATTGTTTATCAGTGGGATCGAGAACAAATTTGTCGTAGTGGATTGTTCGATGTATTCCTATGTTTAGCCGAGCTAATAACTACGATGCGACTCAAAGATCTACGAGAGAAATTAGAGACCGACTATCCCCATTTCTCCTCTAGGAAAATAGCTCATGCACTCGTGTATCTCGGTATGTCGCCTTCCGAGTTTCGGACGAAACAGGTGTTTCTTTTCTTCCTTGGTCTGGCCGTTAGACATACTGTTGAGAAGAGTTTGAGTAAGATAGAGGCGTACCTTCTGACTGGACGTGGAGTTCAAATTGCTGATTTCGAGGACGCTATCTTTTAGCTGGCCTTATTACTTAGGAAACAGAGCATGCTATTATACTACAGGGAGGAATACGCTAAGGATATTCGACACCTGTATCCCCGGACGGATCCATTCGGCATCCTCGCGGACAGCAAGTATCAAAGATGGTGGAGAAAATCATGGTCTATGTTGATTAATAACAGTTTCTGCCCGGATTTTCAGTCATGGTGGCTTTGCAGGGAGGAATCAGATCTTATCGAATAGGAGATGCAGGAGATACTGAACCAGGACGCTTACGGGCTGAGGGGATGGCACATAAGCTAACCTAATTAAAATCGATAACACAGCGTCTGGATACGTTACTATAGAGGGAACATAGCACTCCTTATGTTGTAAACATATACGAATTTGCAAGATTATAATATGCACACGACTTTACACGTAGTAATTGCAACGTTTGTTGCTAAGAATAGCTGGCACTGTAACTACTTAAGCGAAGAGCAGGTTCTCGAAGCGTACGCCATTGCATTACCGTTAACTGTTCGTTATTACGGGTATAATATATAACGTTACGTTTTATGAGTATCAGGTAAGCATGCTAGCTAGTATACGCGCTAAAATTCTGAATCCAGGCCCTTAACGGAGAAACCTTTTATAGAGTACGTCCTCTAGCTTAGGCGTATTTAAGACTTATAGTAGAACATTGTTTTCAAAAGAGTTTAATATAAAGATACCGACACAAGATATCATGCAATGTTGCTTGATTAAATAAGGGTACAAAGTTATCCTAGCATTAAACGCTTTAAATAAGAAGCTCGATAATATAATCAACAATTATGTAATTTTTATCTATCTAATATATTCTAGGCAGAAATAAAGGGACATTCTTATTTCATTACGTATAGCTTAATAGACCAGCGGGTGAGAGTACCATATTGCCAAAATAACAGATTCGTTTCGGCACAAGTGGTTTTTCGCTACGCGTGGAGGAACGTTAGTCTTAATTAAGTTATATTAATAACGTCATCTTGTATTACTGTGGAGGACCAAAATTAGACCCTGGGCTATAATTTTAGATACATTTTAACTGCCTAATCCAGCTGGTTTTAACGGCGTTATTAACGTCCCCCTATATAACGAAAAGCCCCATACTACGGAATATCTTTATCACTACCGGCTATTTATTGAACTATTAAGAAGAACATCCCTAAAAATCTCTTGCTCGGTACTTAGAAATCCTATATTAGGTTTATCGACGATGTCATTTATAAAGGCTGGCTAAGTTATATTATAAGAATTGATAAGACTACTGTACGATTTAAAGGTATATACTAACGCCGCTCTAAAAAATAATGCTATAAGTCCTATAATTTCTAATTATATATCGGAATATCTAGGATTATAGATCTTCTTACTTTTTCGCTATCCTTTCTAAAGTATCTACCTAACGTAAAGCTCTAATATAAATTCGCTTTAGCCTGGTCTAATAATCCCTTAAGATAGCGCTGAAGTTAGACGTCGATATACTTGCCGAAGCTGGGTAAATACTATTATATCCAATACTATCGCTAAACCGCTTACTTAAGGAGCTTACTAGTAAAATCGAAGGCTTCCTATAATATAAGCCTACGTTTACGTTATAGGATATAGATAGTATTATAAGGTACGGCGTTAGGCTCGGACTTTTTGTTATTAGTAATGGTTTTCTTGACTCGTATTTATACTTATTCCTTACCTACTCTTTCCTATATAAGAAAATATTATTATAGCTATAGGATAGTAAATTATTAGTTATTATATATATAATCTTAGTAGGTTCGGCGATTGGTAATATATAGGAATATAATAATAGTTACCGTATCTTCGGCTTCTTTAATTATAGGATATAACTAAACCTCCTTAGGGAGATTAATACCATAGAGTGGTCTAGAGATAGTAAGTCTGTTTATTATATTAAGAGTATATATATACTCTAATAGTACCTGATATAGACGGTATCTAACCGAGTAAGTTTATCTATACTAGAATATATCAAATATCATTAATCCGTAACCTCGGGTATACTAATAATATAAGTCTACCTAAATAATACAACCTTTAAAGTAATAATATATACCCTAGATATATCTTTCTTACGCGCTAATAGATAATATCGATCGTATCTTCTTCTATACTACCTAGTATATATATCGGATAGGGTATTCTTTAGGAGAAATATCTAGATAATCCTCTTTATAAATTCTTAAATATACTTCTACTTTATTCCTTATAGCTAAGAGGTCTTTATAAAGATTTCCTTTATTAAAGGAATCGTTAAAGTAAAAGACCTATTCTATAAAATTATATATAATACGGAAACCAAATGTATTGGTATTAGGAATAAAACTAGCTATAAGTAATAAAAACTAGGCTTTGTAGTAACGAGTAAAGGCCTTATTACTTAGCTTTAGAACGCTTTTTAATAAATTAATATATAGAAATAGCTATAAGCATTAGTATAGATATACCTTCTAGCCTATTTATCTACTTCTTAAGGTACGTTAGAGTATAATAAGGGGTTAAGCCGCGCTACTGAAGCAGTAATTGATAAAAATATATTAAATAACTTAATTTAAACGATTTATTTCTAGTTTATCTCTAATTTATTTTAAAAGAGTTGTTCTAAAGTATAACTTTCTAAAAGATTAATAGCTAAATCTAGATTTAAATAGGAGCTTCTACGTAAGCTTGTTCTAGAATAAGATATAATATTAATATTTTATTTAAGTCTATAGGAAAATTAAAGTATATAATATATATTAGATAATAAATGGTTATAGGAGCCTAGGATACTTATATATTTAGGTTATAAAGAAATAGTATATAATATTACGCTAAAGTATCCTAAGATAAGCGCCTTATACTATTTAACTCGCGAATTAGGTAGTATTAATATTATAAAGGCCTAGTAATAGAATATTAACGCCTAAATATAAGGCGCTTTAATATTAGCCTAGCTAGATTAGGATCGTGACGGGCTGGCTTTAGGCTTTCCTAGAGCTACTATACGTATAAGTAGGTCTAATTCTATACTAGGGCATAGAACTGGGTTATAATCTTATAATCCTAAAGTATAGTATATTAGTAGCTTATAGTAGATATATTTAGTACCATATAATTACCGCCTGGTAATCTGTTCAACCATCTTGGATAACTTATATAAGGTTAGTATAGGGTTTCGATTTCTATTAGCTTTCTAGCGAATATTATAATATATAATATAAAATACTAACTCTACTATAGGTTTCTAAATTTAAATTATAGTCGTTAGTAAGATTTATTATAAACGCCTTACTCTCTTAAGGCTACCTAAGTTAAGTAGTAGCTTAGGTTAACTCTTTTAAGAGGATACCAGGGACGAATAGAAGAGCGGAATCTAATTCCTGATAAGGTCGTATAAAGAGAGGTCTAATAAAATAAAATATATAAACTAAGTTACTAATAATAGCCCCTCCTATAGTACTTACAGCTCTAGTACTATAGATTTTAAACCTTAGTATTAAGTATTAAAAACTCCTTTTAAGCGTATAGTAATAGACTTATTCTCCTTAGATACTTTTTAGAGTCTCTTATTTACCTCTTTTAGACGCTCTAGTTCCCTTTCTATATACTATCGGCATTTAAGTTTAACTAATACCTAAGTTCTTATTTCCTCTATTATACGACTTAATAAGGCGTTTTCTTATTATAACTGATTAATTAGAGTACTAAAACTAATCTCTAGTTTATTAATAATCAGCGCTACGGTACCTTCTAATATATACCAGGCGGAATTTTCTTATTTAGCTAGAATAGCCTTAAAAGTTTTCCTAATACTATTATATAGTTTCTTGTATATACTAATAGAATGATCGCTTATATTTTTTAAGAATAAATATTTTTTCTTAGGAAGAAATCTCCAAACGTATAGATTATCTGGGCTGGGAACGAGGCGAACCTAAGCTGGCTCTATAATAATACTAAGCCTGTTTTCTAGAACTTATTAGCTTCCCTAAATATAGGAACTGGTTTATATTACGTATATATATTAACAGTTCCTTATAGTATTTCTTCCTCTATTCTCGTCGTTCCTAATTACTTATATATACTAGAGCTATAGGTTAATATATATTATATATTTCTATAGAGACGATTTACGCGATTTCCTTCTTTAAAATCTATATTATATCCCTATCATTATTCAGGGTACCGAAATAGCCTCTTATAATTATTAAAAATATATTAAGCGCTTAGCTAACTAGCTATAAGATATATAGTATATATATAGTAGGACTAATTTTAATCCCTATCCCTTAGGTAATCAACAGTAAGAATACGTGGCTATATAGTACCGCTACTAAGTATTCTAGCTTTAGATTAGGAATAATACTAAGGTTTCCAAGGCTAAGGCTTCTAAAGCCCTAGCTTATATTTAAATTTAACGAACGAATACATCTATTATAGAAACTACGAAACCGTAATTCTATTACTATATCCTAATATTTTTATCTCCTCTTATTAGCACTTAGTTACGCCTCTTAGGATGACTTATACCTAGTATCGTATCCGTATTTTATACGTACTATTAATGCTGATATATAATACCGCTATATTTAAAAGAATAATATATATTTATTAACTAAATAATATTAAATTATTTTTAACTAAAACTAAGTTTATTATTATTTATACCACTATTTTCATTATAGTTCTTTAAATTACTCGCCGATCTACTCGGCTTACTATATTTTCTATTATTAAATAAATACTCTTATATAATCTAGAAGTCTAAGTTAAAGCCAGTAATAAGTCTTATTAAGACCTTATAAGCTAAACTAGTATCTCTATATTAACTAACAGTAATAACGAGGCTCTAATATTAACTATATAAGATAATTCGAATCTATAAAAACTTCCCCCTTATATCTACCTTATTATTATAGTCTAAGTAGAGTATTTATTAATACCTAACTTTTAATCCGTCTCCTTAGTAGAGTTTTCTATACCGCCTAACTAACCTATTTACTAGCTTATTATTATCTAAATAGTTATTAGTATCCCTATCCTCCTTCTAATAATTTATCTAATAATTCAGCCTTTTTAAAGGCCTAGGTCGGGTTAGGTTGGCTTTATAGAAGTTATAGAGCTTCTATAGACTATTCTTAAAGTTAGCTGTATTATACTATTTCGGATCATCACTATACCTAACCTATTTTACGCGGTATTAAAGCTTTCCCTAAAAGAAATAGTAGGCTAGAATTTACTAGACTTTATATTCATCTTCTTTATATCCTTAAGTAGAAAAGGCTAGGTTAGCCTAGGAGGGCGCTACTGGAGCGCACTTATATTAAAGTCTAGGCTATAATTCCTTATAAATATTTATACTTGGGAAACTATCGTTTTACTAGTTTACCTTAGCTTCTCTTATCTCTAAGGATAAAATATTATCTATTTATCTATTAGATTTTATTAGAAACTACTCTCTAGATAGATAATCTTACTAATATACTCCTAATCCTTATTATTAGCTTTATTACTAAGAATATATTTATTATTAGAACTATTCTTCGACTTACTATACTACGATAATAGTAGTATATAATTATTACTTTTATTTAGATTTAATATAATTTCTAGGGTTAATAAGGAATCTAAGTTAGTAGAAGGGGTTTTAGCTAGAGTAGGACGGGATGTTAAACTTTTCCTTTAGTTCCGAAACGTATTACTTTTATTAATAAATTTATATTCTAGATCTTCTTTTATCTATCTTAATAGTCGTCTTCTACTAGCGCGTTTCCGTTTAGCTGGT